>Ga0209578_10000185_pt1 | contig 114452 bp, 93 predicted proteins | sample tdAd472_FD_187127 | JGI IMG/M metagenome (GOLD analysis project Ga0209578, IMG submission 187127) | Marine sediment microbial communities from the Atlantic coast under amendment with organic carbon and nitrate - tdAd47.2 (SPAdes)... | ecosystem: Environmental > Aquatic > Marine > Coastal >...
AACGACAGACCATCGAACATCGGCGCTTGCAACACCAAATGCACGCCGCTTAATATCAACACCAAGACGAGGCCCATACTCCGCTAAGCCGCGACCCAACTTGTGCCAAATGTTTTGACGACGGACAGCCCAGTTTCATCGGCAGGGAGGGGCATAACCTGCGCCGCCGCCGGTGTTCCGGTGAGGGTAACCAAGCTCACTGCTGCGAGGGTCGCTTTCAGGCGGAACGCCCAGGTTTTCCGGGTCGTGGATACCATGCCTTCTATCTCCTCTTCCTGATTGCTTTAGCTCGCTTGCGCCTGGACCGTGCTTTTGCGGAACAGGAATAGCGTGATCAGCAACAGCGTCATGGGGACAAGGGACAAGTAAAATGCTTGCGTGCCGCCAACATTTTCAAATATGGCACCTGTTATCAGCGATCCGGTTGTGCCGCCAAGGGCGGAAAAGATGACAATCAGGCCCGTCATTTCCGAATGCTGGTACGTTGGCAGGGCTGTCAGAACAGCGGAATTGATGGCTGGATAAATTGGCGCAAGAAAGAGCCCGATCAGGGGGAAGATGTAGGTGGCTAGTGGCGCATTGAGCCAGGAAATATTCGCATTCGACACCACGCCTTCCGCCATGGGCAGGCTGACAAGAACCAGCGCCCCGACAGCCAGTAGGCAAACATTGAGAACCGGGTACCAGTCGAACCGGGCCATCAGGGCGCCAGCGGAAAAACGCCCGAGCGCAAGGCTGGCGGCGAAAATGCTTGTTGCCTGGATGCTCATGCTGGATGGCAGGTGCAGCACCTCGCGGTTGAAGGTGGGCAGCCACGTGCCAATGCCCTGTTCGATCAGGACATAAAGGAAGGCTGACATCACGAAGATATAGCCGATAGGCCGCACAATAAGGCTCAGCATGTCCATGAAATCCTGCGCCAGCGTACTGCCTTCATGGTGCGCGCCGCTTTCATCAAATGGGGTCAGGTGAATGACGAGGATGCTGAGTGCCGACAGCCCCGCAAGCCACCAATAGACATCCAGCCAAGCCGGGGAACCGGGCGCTGTGTCATCGACGAAGAAGCTGAACAGGCCATAACCCGCAAGCACGCCCACCATGAACATGCCCTCAAGCGTGTTCATGAAACTGGCGTGTTCCTTTCGGCTGTCGGTGATCAGCCCCACGGAGGAATATACAGACACTTTGACTAGGGCGAAGGAAACCCCCACAGCTAGGAACAGGATCTTCGTGGTGAGGAACGCAGGCACTATCGGCATGGCAAGGCACGCCAGCGTCACAATGCTGAGACCTGTCATCATGGCGTTTCGAAACCCGAAGCGCGGCAGGAATGAGGCCACCAGAAAAGAAACGACCGCAATCGGCAGGTCCTTGAACCCTTCAAGGACACTGGCGCCTACCTTCGAGACGCCAAACGATTCCTGGACCTGCAGGATCACGGTCCCGACGCTGTTCAGCAGAATTGCGAAAACGAAATAAACCAGAAACAGCGCAAACTTGATCCGCCAGTTATGCGTAAAGCCTCCCACGGCCACTCTCCCTTACATCCCATTCATTCCTTGTAGCACGGGAGCTACAATAACAGTATTGCAATCGATTGCAATAAAGATATTATGAGGGGCGATTCACCCGTCACGCTGTTTGTGGCGAAGGGACGCAGTTGGGGCATGTTGAGGGATTTGAGTATCGTGAGTTCAGTGGGAAACCGTAAAAACAAGGCGCCAGTGTTCCAGCCGGATGAATGGCGGCTGGTGGAAGAAGGCTTCAACTCTGGCACCCAGGCTGTCAGCGAGACGCTGATGGCGCAGGCAGGCGGCTACCTGGGGACACGCGGTACGTTTGAAGAACCCGTCGCGGATGGTGTGCATTCCATCGAGGGCACGTATTTAAACGGCGTCTTTCTGCGTCAAGAAATCCATTATGACGAGGCAGCCTTTGGCTTCGCCAGCCACAATAACAAGATGGTTTCAGTTCCTGATGGCAAGCGGTTTGAAATACTTGCAGGCAATGAATTCCTTGTTCACGGCGAAAGTTCGCTGGAGAGCCAGACCCGCGTTCTTGATATGCGCGATGGCCTCTTAAGCCGCACCAGCCGCTGGACCTTGCGCGCAGGCCACACGCTGGAAATCAATAGCCGACGTTTTGTTTCCATGGCGACCCCGGGCCTGATGGTGATTGAATATTCGGTGGCGTCAGTTGACTATGAAGGGCCGCTTGTGGTGCGCACCGGGCTGGGCACCAATTATGGCGGCAGGCATGAAGGCTTTGACCCCCGCGCCGGAGCCTTGTCTGTGAACGCCTGTCTTGAAGGCGCCTCTGTATCGCGGAACGGTGACACAACGCTTCTGTGTCACACCATCAGGGGCAGCAGCCATACTGTGCATTCAGGCTACCGGCTGGCGGTGGAGGCCCGCGCGCCGTTCAAGACAGAAATCCAGGACGAGCATGGCTTCTGGGGTAGGGGGCTCTCGCTGGCGATGACCGCTGGCGCTGAAGTGCGGCTCACCAAATATGTCGCTTATACGGATGGCCCCAAGGCCGATCAGGCGGCGCAGCAAGCGTCGCTCGAGGCAATGCTTGCGACTGCTGACTGCCGCGGCTTTGATGGGCTCTATGAAGATCATAAAGCGCATTTCGACCGCTTCTGGCAGCAGGCGAATGTTCAGGTGGTATCAGCCGACCCGGTGGAGCAGGGCATCCGTTTCGGCGCATATCATCTGTATCAATCCGCAGGTCAGGATGGCCGTCGCGCCTTGGGCGCCAAGGGGCTCACCGGCCCTGGCTATGACGGACACTATTTCTGGGATACGGAAATCTATGCCGTGCCTTTCTTTGTCTTTACCCAGCCCGCGATCGCGCGCGCGCTTCTGGAATACCGTATCAGCAAACTGGATGAGGCCCGGGCGCGGGCCCGCCAGATGGGCCACGACAAGGGCGCACTTTTCCCGTGGCGCACCATCGGCGGCGAAGAATGCTCCAGCTATTTCCCGGCGGGCACGGCCCAGTATCATATCAACGCGGCCATCGCTTATGCCTTGACCCAATATGTCAGCGCCACAGGCGACGCCAGCCTTCTGCGCGACGGCGGGGCGGAAATGCTGTTTGAGACCGCCCGTATCTGGATGGGCCTGGGCCACTTCAACGACCGAAAGGGCGGGCGCTTCTGCATCCATGAGGTTACCGGACCGGACGAATATACCGCCATGGTGGACAACAACCTCTATACCAACATGTTGGCGCAACACCATTTGCGTGAAGCGGCGGCAGTTGCACGGGGTATGGCCGAGGCTGGCTTGCAGGCGATCATGGCAAGGATCGGCCTGGAGAGCTCTGAGGTTGAGGCATGGCAGCAGGCGGCTGACGCCATGTATCTACCTTATAGCGAAGCGCAGGGCATCCACGAGCAGTGTGACGGCTTCCTGGACAAGCCCGAATGGGATTTTGCCGGCACGCCGGAGGAAAAATATCCGCTTCTTCTCAATTATCATCCACTGGTGATCTACCGCCATCAGGTCTTGAAGCAACCGGATGTCGTGTTGGCGCAGATCCTGCTGCCAGACGCGTTCAGCGCTGAAGAAAAGGCGCGAAACCTCGCCTATTATGAGCCGCGCACCACCCATGACAGCACGCTTTCAGCCTGCATGCATGCGGTGGCACATGCGGAATCGGGTGACAGGGCCAAGGCCTATGCCTTCTTTGAAGAAACCTACCAGATGGACCTGGAGAACCGCCACGCAAACACCCACTATGGCAATCATATGGCCTGCATGGCCGGCTCCTGGATGGGGATGGTTTATGGTTTCGGTGGCATGCGCTTGGCGCGCGGGGAGCTGTCGTTCAATCCCTATCTGCCGGAAGGGTGGACCAGCTACAGCTTCAGTGTCGCTTGCCATGGTACGGTGCTCAGGGTCGCTGTCTCGGGCGGTCAGGTGAGCTTCGTAAATTCGGGCGATGCTGACATCCGGTTCCGGCACGGTGGCAATCACGTGAGCCTCAAGGGCCGCGACGCCACTACGCTGCCAATCCTTTAGCTTTTGTATGGAGTATAGCCATGGCGCACTTTGCCTGCATTTTTGACCTGGACGGCGTGATCACGGACACGGCCCACTATCATTTTCTGGCATGGCAGCGCCTGGCGCACTCCCTTGGGATTGACTTTGACGAGGCCGATAACGAGCGGCTGAAGGGTGTAGGGCGGATGGAATCACTGGCCTACATTCTGGCGAAGACGGACCGCCCCTTCACCGACGCAGAGCGCAATAAACTCGCAGCACAGAAGAATGAGGACTATAAGGAACTGATCAAGGGCATCACCCCGGGTGACCTTTTGCCAGGTATTCCGGAAGCCTTCAACTGGCTCCGCGCCAACAATTGGCTGATCGGCCTCGCATCCGCCAGCCGGAACGCGCCGCAAGTCATTGAAAGCCTTCAGGTCGCGGACGTGTTTGACTATGTCGCAGACGCCGGAAAAATCCCTAACGGCAAGCCCGCGCCGGACATTTTCTTTGATGTCGCCCAGGCCTTCGGTCTTCCGTCCAGCAAGTGTCTGGGCGTTGAGGATGCGGCGTCAGGCGTTACCGCCATCAAGGCCGCGGGCATGTATGCGGTGGGTATTGGAAGCGCCGAGACTCTCGCGCACGCGGATATCATCCTGCCCACGCCGGAAGGTCTTGCTGAACAGGTCTTCACACGCTTTTAGGCTTTGCCACAAGACTCGCGGACAATGGTTTTCGTTGGCATCGCCACATGGTCAATAGCCTGTCCATTCAGAACCTTGATCAGGTTTTGTACGAGCAGGCGGCCGCCTTCGCGAATATCCTGCTGAATGGTCGTCAGGCCCGGCGTGCTGAACAGGGCGATCGGGTTATCGTCGAACCCGACGATTGCGACATCTTCCGGCACGCGGATGCCGGCCTCGGCAAAGCGTTTCATCACGCCCAGCGCAATATTGTCGCTGACGCAAAAAACCGCGTCACAGATGGGCTTACCGTCCCGTATCAACGCCTCCGCTTTGGTGTAACCATCGGAGCGCGAGAAATCTGTTGGGATGGTTAGGTCGTCGGAAACCTCCAGGCGGGCCTCCTCAAGTGCAGACTGGTAGCCTTCGAAGCGATGCTCCATTTCCGGGTGTCTGACGTCACCCAAAAACGCAATCTGCTTGCGCCCATTATCCAGAAGAAGCCTGGTGGCGTCATAACCGCCCCGCCGGTTGTCGCTGCCCACGGTGAAATAATTATGGTCCGCCATTTCGGCACCCCAGACGATGAACGGGGCACCTGCCTCGGCCAGCCTGTCAAGTCGGGGATCGTTGCGGCCCTGGCCGATGATGATCAGGCCATCAGCACGCTTGGACTCTAGAAAATATGTATTCAGGTCAGCAACGTCATTGGGATTGGTGGACAAAAGAAGATCATAGCCCTGCATGCCGGCCTCGTCTGCGATGCTGCCAAGAAGCACCATGAGGAAGGCGTCGGATACTTCGTGGCCCCATTCCCGATCGACAAGAAGGATCACCGCCAAAGTATGGGTTTTTTTGGTACGAAAATTCCGCGCCGCCGCGTTGATCTCATAGTTGTTTTCACGTGCGATTCGTTGAACCTTCGCACGCGTTTCCTTGTTGATCAGCGGACTATCCTTCAAGGCGCGGGAGACCGTTGCCTCTGAAACCCCAGCGAGCTTCGCGATGTCTGCCATCGTCAGATTTTTGCTTTTCTCCATATGAATTTACTACATGCCCGGAACAGGGTTTGTCGAGATTTATTACAAAATCATGCAATCGATTGTAATTTTCTATTGCAATCGATTGCAAAGAAGCGTAGGTAAGACTCGTCATTGCTCCAAAAGGCGCTCATTTCAATCGGGCGTGAGTGGCGTTCTTATCACCAGTGTGGAAGCTGGTATAATCGTTCGCGCACCGGGAGCTGAGTTCAATGTTGGGCTTGGGAGGGCCGACCAAATGCGTATTACATCTAGTCTTCTGAAATCCAGTACAGCGGTCGTGGCTCTTGCTGCTGCCAGCGCTACCGGTGCACTTGCACAAGAAACCTCGGCCGACGCCGACGATAATGTGGCGTTTGAGGAAATTGTCGTTCTCGGTACCCCCGGTGGTGCCGGTGTTGCCAAACAAGACGCCAGTTTTGCCATCACGACCATGAGTGAAGATGCCATCGGCCTTGCGGGCACAAAAAGCACGGCAGAGCTGTTCACGCTTGTTCCCGGCGTTTGGGCGGAAAGCTCAGGCGGTGTCGCCGGCGCCAATATCGATGTCCGCGGCTTGCCGGGTGGGGGTGACGCGCCGTTCGTGACCATGTCCATCAACGGTGCGCCAATATACGGCACTGAAATGCTGTCCTTCTTTGAGCAAAGCTCCATTTTCCGTATTGATGAGACGATCGCTAGCGCCGAAGCGCTTCGGGGTGGGCCAAATGCCGTCTTCTCGAACGGTGAACCGGGCGTAACGCTGAACTTCAACCTGAAGAAGGGCGGCGACGAAACCGAAGGTCGGGTAAAATACACCACCAGCGACTATGACCTGCAGCGCGTCGACGCTGTCATTTCCGGCCCGCTCGGCAATGAGCTGTACTATATGGTGGGCGGCTATATTCAGTCTTCTCCTGGCGTTCGTGACGCCGAGTTCAACTCTGAAAAGGGCAAGCAGGTGACCCTGCAGCTGACCAAGGTTCTGGACAATGGCGAGATCAACGCCTGGACCCGGGTGACCGACGATCATGGCCAGTGGTACCTGCCGATGGCGCTCAATACCGGGAATGACCTTGGGACTTTCTCGCAGCTGGGTAACGCAACGCGCTTCCGCACGCTTCAGGTGAACGGCAACGGCGACACGCAGGATTTCGATTTCGCCGATGGTCGCGGTTGGGACGGCAGTGTATCCGGCCTGAATATCGATTTCGATCTGGGCGACGGTTTCACCGTGCGCAACAACACTAGCTACACCAAGGGTAATGCCGATACATATGGTCTGGTGCCGGACGGCAGCCCGATCCAGGTGTCGGCGCTCGGCCTCGCCAGCGTGTCCACGCTGGGCGGCGAAACCCTGTCCAACAGCGACTATGTGCAAAACTATGGTCACTGGGTTGTCCAGAAGGACCTGGAGTCCTTCACCAACGACCTCAGCCTCGCCAAGGAAGTCGGCGACCATGAAATCACGGTTGGCTACTATAAAGCCACCTGGTCATCGGATGATTTCTGGACGCTTGGCAACTTCACGCCGGTCCACAATGTTGCAAACGGCGACTTCCTCGAAGACAGCATCGCCTGTACCGACCTGCAAGGCGCTGGCTCCGGCTCGGGCTGTTGGGCTTACGGCATCAACTCCGCCGGTGACGCCTCCGCAGACGCGCTCTATCTGGCTGACAGCTGGCAGGTAGCGCCGGACTTCCGGTTTGACTTCGGCCTGCGCCAGGAATGGATCGACATCGATTATGTCCTCGACAGCGGCCCGGGCTATCCTGACGGTGTGCGCGACATGTCGGTTAACCTGAAGGATGATGCCTTCTCCTATACCGCTGCGGTCAACTATGACATCAATGACGATCTTGGCGTGTTTGCCCGCTATTCCAAGGGGTCCCTGTTCCCGCATTTCGACGATGTGCGCGAAAACAACCTCAATGTGAATGGCATTAAGCAGCTTGAGGGCGGCGTGAAATATTCCGACGATCATTTCGGTCTGTTCGCGACAGCCTTCTATAACAAGAACGACAGCTTCTCCAGCACTGTTGGCAGCACCGTGGGCGCGGCAGCGTTCAAAACACGCTCGATCGGCGTTGAACTTGACGGCCACTATACCTATGACGCCTTCAACCTGGCCTTCATTGCTACGCTTCAGGATGCGACAATCACGTCATCTACCACTGCAAGCGATGTTGACAACCGGGTGCTGCGCCAGCCGAAATTCCAGCTGCGCATCAACCCGAGCTACGAGTTCGAGGTGGGCGACATGACGGCCACGCTTTATGGCGCTGTCCAGTTTGTTGGCAAGCGTTTTGGTGACAACGGCAACACGGTTGAGTTGGCGGGCTATGAGAAAATTGATGCTGGCGTTCTGGTGAACACGCCGTCTGGCCTCTTTTTCCAGGTCCATGCAGATAACCTGAACAACAGCCACGGTATCACCGAGGGCGATCCACGGAATCCGGCGGCACCAAACGGTCGCCCGATCCTTGGTTGCTCAGTCAAATTCAGCATTGGGTATGACTTCTAGGTTCTGAGTTCCCCCCCCATCCCGCCGCCACCCCTTCTGGCGGCGGGCTCCTTCCTTAAGAATATTTCCCATCCAAGTAATTGGGGCCTAGGGCGTTTTCCGGTAATCCGGAGACGCCCTTTTTTTGTTTTGGCGGCCTGCGAGGAAACGGATGGCCATGCTAGCAGGGTTAATTGTTTGAAAGGTCTGCAAAGGGTCAGAATCGGCCCTATAAGCGGTGTTCAATGAGTGTCTGCTTTTGTGATTTTCAAGATTTCTCATTTTTTATGAGAATGGATAAATATTTCTCCTTTGCTCTGCGAACGGTTCTCTTTTCCTTTGCGAACAGAATTGAAAAAGGGCTGAAATCCGTCGACTGGTTTCTCGCTTTCTGTGAGGATTTACATTCTCAGAGAAAGCTGGACATTTCTCAGAAAAAGCTGGAAATGGACCGGGCAGAGTTCACGAGAGCTTGTCCGGTCTTTTCTGTAAAGCGGACGTTGAAAGATTACCTAGCAAAGGTCAGCCCATTCGCCAGAAGCAGACTAAATTGATCCGGGACCGGGGGGGTTGCGCTGCTTTTAAGCGTTGGTTCAAAGGGAGGGTTGTTATGTTGTGTTCAAATAGTTAGAACTGGATACCGGTGGACGAAAACAGATATGTTGCCATGAAATATGGCAGTTATTATCTGTTTTTTTGTTTTGCCGACAGTGTTCAGAATATTTGAAATCAAATGATTTAGGCGGTTCCCCAATGTTTGCGATGAAAGAAAAAGACCAGTCTGGTTCCTGGGCGGGGATTTGCCCCCCGGTATTTTTCCCGGCGGCCATCGCAATCGGGCTGATCGTGATTGGCACCATCATAGCAGGGCAGGATGCCGCGGCGATGTTTTCCTCGTTGCAGCTATGGATTTCAGAAACCGTTGGCTGGGTTTATATGCTTGCTGTCACCGGGTTTCTGGTCTTCTGCCTGTATCTTGCCTTCAGCCAGCACGGGGAAACACGGTTGGGGCCAAATCACTCGAAGCCCGACTATAGCTTTCTTTCATGGTTTGCCATGTTGTTCTCGGCCGGTATCGGGATTGGGTTGCTGTTCTTCGGTGTGGCAGAGCCTATCACGCACTATCTTGCGCCCCAGGACGCCGACCCGCGTACCATCGAGGCCGCGAAGGAAGCGATGGAGCTTACCTTTTTCCATTGGGGCATAAATGCCTGGGCTGTTTATGCCATTGTGGGTCTTATCCTGGCCTACTTCAGCTATCGCCACAGGTTGCCGCTGACAATCCGGTCTGCGCTTTATCCAATGTTGGGGGAACGCATTCACGGCCCGATTGGTCACGCGGTTGATGTGCTGGCCGTGGTTGGTACGCTGTTTGGCGTGGCCACGTCGCTTGGGTTTGGGGTTTCGCAGGTCAATGCCGGGCTCAATCACCTGTTTGATGTGCCGGTGGGCACGGATGTACAGGCCATCCTGATCGCTGTGATTACGGCCTGCGCCACCGCGTCCGTGGTGTCCGGGCTGGACGCCGGAATCAAGCGCCTGTCTGAACTGAATATGATCCTGGCACTCATGCTGCTTTTGTTTGTGATTGTGTTTGGCCCAACCCTTTTGTTTTTTAACAGCTTTGTTCAAAACCTGGGCCTTTATATCGGTACGTTTGTGGAGCGCAGTTTCCGCCTGAATGCCTACAGTGGTGACCATGAGTGGATGAGCAGCTGGACCCTGTTTTACTGGGGCTGGTGGATCAGCTGGTCACCTTTCGTGGGCATCTTCATCGCGCGCATTTCGCGCGGTCGCACCATTCGTGAGTTCGTTTTCGGGGTGCTGTTGGTGCCCTCTATTTTCACCTTCGTCTGGATGACGGCTTTCGGGAATGGCGCCATGGCGTTCGAGGCGGCGGGCGCGGGTATTGCCGATGTCGTCGTGAACAATCTACCCCTTGGGTTGTTTGCGTTTCTTGAGCAGTTGCCCTTCTCCAACATTGTTTCCTTCATTACGATTATCCTGATTATCACCTTCTTTGTGACCTCGTCTGATTCCGGTTCGCTGGTGATTGATACCATCACGTCCGGCGGGCATATGGACCCGCCCCTCTGGCCGCGGATTTTCTGGGCTGTGGCGGAAGGCGTTGTGGCGGCGGTCCTGATGCTGACGGGTGGGCTGGCGGCCCTTCAGGCAGCCACGATCACCACGGCGCTGCCCTTCACCTTCGTGATCATTGTGGCTTGCTTCGGGCTGATGAAAGGCCTTCGCATGGAGGCCGCGAAGGCCAAGGGTGCATTGGCGGTGCCGGATGTCCAGATTGCCGGTAAAGGCGCTTCGTGGAAGCAGAGGCTCAATGCCCTTTTGGCCTACCCGGACAAGGAAGAGGTTGAGGCCTTTCTGGAAAGCGTGGTGCGCCCTGCGCTTCAGAAAGTGGCGACCGAGATACAGGCCAGCGACCATGACGCGAAGGTGGAAATCCTGGCGGGCGGTACCGAAATCAAGATCCTGCATGGCGACGAGGTCGATTTTCGCTACGCCATCGAAGCCAGGCAGCTGATGCAGCCGGACTTTGCCTATATGAGCAGTGAAGAGAAAGCCAAGCGCTTCTACCGGGCCGAGGTCCACCTTCTGGAAGGCAGCCAGGATTATTGCGTCTATGGCTTTACCGAGGAACAGCTGATCCACGATATCCTCAGCCAATATGACAAGCATATCAACTTTCTGAATATCGCTCGCGTCTAGGCGTGTTCACTAGCTTCTGGCAAGCGGCCCCAGGGCTTCGCGCAGGGGCCCCAGGTAGGCCTCGAATGGCCGCCAGGGTTCGAGCCCCCTGGTGTTGATCGGCTGGCGCACCTGCTCGGAGCTTGCGGTGCGCACAGATCGGTTCGTCTTGTGGAAGTCAAGGCAGGTGTCTTCAAACGGCAGGCCGCAATAATCAAGGATGCCCCGAACCTGGGTTTCAAGGTCTGCCACGACATCTTCATACTGCACGCGCAGGATCTTGCCGGGCAGCACATTGTCCCAATGGTCCATCAGCGTGACATAGTCGCGGTAATAGCGGCCGATTTCTGTCAGGCCATATGTGAATTCCTGCCCTTCGGCGAACAGTTGCTTGAACCCAGAGAAGCAGCAGGCCAGCGGGTCTCGGCGGGCATCGATGATCCTGGCGTTGGGCAGGATCAGCTGGATCAGGCCGATGTGGCGGAAATTGTTGGGCATTTTATCGATAAAGAAGGGCGCGCCCGCGCGGTGGATGCGCGTGTCTTCAATATATTGTTCGCCAAAGGCCCGCAGCTTATCAGCGCCAAGCTGCCACAGATTCTTGGGGTAGCCGTCTTCGGCTTGCACGCTTTTCTGCGCCCTCAGCTTGTGCGCCAGCGACAGGATATTCGGCAATTCCATGGTGCCGTCAACCTGGCTGTGGGAGGCCAGTATCTGCTCAAGGAGCGTGGAGCCCGCGCGCGGCAAACCCACAATGAAGATCGGGTCGGGGGCGGGGCAGCCATGCCCGGCCTGCTTTTCAAAAAGCTCAGCGGTGCAGACCGCGGCTTGGGTTTCAAGCTCTTCCTGCATCTGGTCGGCCTTGTAGCGGCACTGGTGGCGTTTTAGCCTATTGCCTTCTTTATAGTGGCTGAACGACCGGTCATAGTCCTTGCGGTCTTCAAAGGCCTTGCCAAGGGCGAACTCGATCTGGATGCGGCCATCAAGGGGCAGGGCGCCAGTGCTGATCTGCCTCTCCATGGTCTCGATTTCACTGTCCTCAAACCGGTAGGTCTTGAGGTTCGCTAGTCCATAATAGGCGTCAGCGTGACTGGGTTGGGCGTGGAAGGCAGCGCGGTAAGATGCAACTGCGTCCTCCTGTCTGCCGATGGTCTTGAGGGCATGGCCTTTGGAAGTCAGCGTCGTGGCATCATCTGGCAGTTTCGCAAGGATGCGGTCGAACATCTCAAGCGCGGTGTCATAATCGCCTGCCTGCAGGCTCTCGATGGCATAGTGGCTCAGGAATATGGGATTCGTGGGGTCGCTGTCATGCAGGGCCTTGGCTTCCTTGAGCGCCGTGTCAAACTTCTGCCGCTTCCTGAGCACAGCAATATAATCTAGTCTCACCTGCACGTTTGCGGGCTCGAACGCCAGTGCGCTTTCCAAGAGGAATTCGGCCTCGTCGAGCACGCCAAAGCGAACGCCGATATCGGCGAGCAAGCGCATGCCTTCAACATGTTTCGGGTTGCGTTGCAGGAACGCGCGGCACAGCTTTTCGGCTTTCAGAAGCTTGTCTTCATAGATGAAGTTGGTCACCGCCTGCAGTTCGCGCGGCAGGCCGGCTAGGCGCGCTGCCTGCGCAGCTGCCTGCTGTGCTTCCTGAGCCCGGCCCGCAGCGGTCAGAAGGTCTGCCTGTGCCTGCCAGCTGGCGACAAGTGCCGGGTTGGCACGGCAGGCAAGCCGATAGGCCGAAAGGGCCTCTGTATTTCTGCCGAGCGCCCGGTACAGGTGGCCTTCTTCCTGCAGGGCGCGACCGAAATCGGGGCTGATGCTTTTGAGGGTCTGCAGTGTGGCTAGCGCGGCGTCCGGCATGTTCGCATAGCGTTCGCACACGGCTTTCATATAAAGCGCGTCGATGTGATCCGGTGCGGCATCAAGGACAGTCGTCAGCCGGGCAAGGGCATCCTTGAAGAGGCCATCGTAGATCAGCTTCTGTGCCTGCTTGAGCGCCTCTGTGTGGGATGTGTCTTGCATGGGTTTACTATAGCGGCTGAGCGTGTGGGGGAAAGAGCGAAGGCGCCCCAAATCGGAGCGCCTTCGTTAATTTGTTGGTTGTCGACCGAATTAGTATTCGTATGAGAAGCGAAGACCAAACGTACGCGGACGGTTGGTGGTGATCCGTTCGCGGTCGAACACAAGGTTATTGTTCAGCTGTGCCCGCTCATCGGTCAGGTTTTCACCGAACACTTCAACCATCCAGCCGTCTTTCCGTACGCCGAACGCCAGGTTCATCAGGAAGTAGCTATCCTGTTCCGCACGGTTGATCAGCACGATGTCCGAATAAGACGACGCAGAGTAAGCGATTGCAGGCTGGATGTGGGCTTCAAGGCCATTATCCATCATCCACTCATAGCGCACGCGCAGGTTACCCTGGAAGCTTGGCGCATAGGAGAGGTCTTCGCCTGGTCCAGCAATTGCCACACTGGCACCCACCAGTTCCTTGATCTCTGTGTCGAGAATGGAGAAGCCGGCAAATGCGCTCAGGCCCGGAACGGATGCGGAAGCCCACTGAAGGTCGCCTTCAATACCCTTGATCTGGGCGTCTGCCGCGTTATCCGAGAAGAACAGGTTTGTCACGGTCGGGTCGAAGATGGTGGTCTGCAGGTCCTTGATGTCGACAATGAAGGCGCTACCGTTGAAGCGAACAGAATTGTCGAACAGGTCCAGTTTCCAGCCCAGCTCATAGTTGGTGACTTCGTCTGTGCGTACCACGGCCGGTACAGCGCCGCCGCCAGCACCCGCAGGGCGGTTTGGCAGGCCAGGACGGAAGCCTTCAGAATAGGTGAAGTAGATGAGCGTGTTCTCGTTCGGTGTCCAGGACACATTACCCTTGAACACCCAACCCTTGGCTTCTGCACCTTTAGGAACTGGTACGCCGTTGATCACCTGGGTGCCGTCAAACTGGGTGTCCAGGTTGGTACCGAAGGCGTTTACGTCTTCCCCACCGAAGTTATAGAAGGACGAGTTGGCGCTACCCTTCAGGCGCACATCCACATCGTGCCAGCGCGCGCCAGCAGTGATGGAAAGCGTGTCAGGGATAACGTCAACCGTTGCTTCACCGAACAGGCCAACCTGTTTGTCTGTGCGGGTGATGTCGTTAAAGAAGATGACACCCAGTGGCCGCGGGTTCGGGTCGCTGACACTGGAACCTGGCAGCGGGCCGTTCTGTGGCCAGCCGAACACGCCTGGCGTGAAGCTTTCCGCGAACTGCGAACCGGGGTAGGTGAAGTCGTTACGCTCGATCAGCGTCTGGTCGCTGTAGAAGCCACCGAATGTTGCCCGCGCGCGTTTGTCATCTGGCGTGTTGAAGCGAAGCTCATGCGTCCAGACTTCGGTTTCCGTCTCAGACGCCACATAAAGGTTCGGTGCCTGACAGGTACCCGATGGGGCAGCAGCGCCCGGATAGGTTACCGAGCCATCACAGATATAGTATGGCAGATACTGGCCCACGAACAGATAGTCGGTATAGTCTACCGTCTGGTCTGTGTCGCGGTTCAGGTAAGCGCCTGCATACACCACTTCAAGCGCCCCAAGGCGGCCTTCAATGGTCAGCGATGTGTTGTCAAAATCATCGCGGATTTCATCAGGCGAATAGCGCTGCACCGAAAGCTCGTCCGGGTCGTCCAGTTCGGGGTCGAAGAAGAAGACGCCTTCACTGTCGATGCGCTGGCGCGTGTGGCCCAGGTTCACTTCCCAATCAGGTGTGGGGTAGTAGCGCAGGCCAAGGCGCGCACCGGTGTAGGACGCGTCGTTGAAGTTATCTTCCACATACGGCAGGTTGGTGGCTTCAAGGAAGGTCACGTCCGAGAGGTCTGCGCCAGCCTGGAAGCCAGGGCTGGTTGTTGTTCCGTTCGGGCGTTGTTCGGCGCCTTTGAAACGTGCGCTTTCGGCTGCCGTGATGGTGCCTGGCACGTTATCGATGTAACCGCCCTGGTTATCAACGTAGAACACACCGCGAACCGCAAGCTTGTCGTCGATCAGCGGATAGTTGATCATCGCCTCGACTTTTTCGCTCATCTCGCCGCCCTTGGTGAAGGACACGCCACCTGAGACCCGCGCCTGGAATTCAAGCGTGTCTGGCTTGTTGGTGATCAGGCGGATCGTACCGGCCTGTGAACTTGCGCCAAAAAGGGTGCCCTGAGAGCCCGGCAGAACCTCAATCCGGTTGAGGTCAGCGGCGTACACATCAAGGTTACGGCCAACCTGGGTTACGGGCTGTTCGTCAAGGTAAAGGGCCACGTTTGGTGCAAGGCCTGCCACACCAGCCGTTGTCAGGTTGGGTGTTGTGGATGCTAGGCCGCGGATATAGATGGTGCCTTGGCCAGGCCCGCTGCCACCAGCGGATACGCCAGGCAATTGCAGCAGGTAATCGGTGAAGACATCAACATCGGTTTGTTCAAGTACGGTCATGCCCATGGCCTGCACGGAAACAGGAATGTCCTGCGTGCTGGCGGCGCGTTTGGTGGCGGTTACCACGACCTCTTCGATTCCACTGAATTCTGCGTCTTCTGCCATGGCCGTCGTTGCGGTGGCCATGATCGGAGCGGAGGTCAAAAGGCTTAATTTCAAGGCCCTCTTGGCGTTTATCACAGAGCGTCTCCCAGTTTATTTTTAAGCGTGCCGGTCCAGCCCCCGAGCCAGCATGAGCGCGGATACTCAGTTGAAAAATGGCTGGTGAATGAGGCTTATTTATTTGAATACAAATAATGTTATAGGTCGGAAGGTTCAGGAAGTCGACAGATCGCATTGAAAAATATTGTATTTTAGAGACTCAGTCTTTGATGTGTTGCAAAAAAGTCGATTGAAAACAAAGTAAATTCTTCACCTGCGGGACATATCTGACGAGACAAAATTCTGTCTCGCGTTCAATGAAAAATGATCCCCCTGTAGATGTGAGAGTTAATAGTGCAGCTGTAAGAGGCTGTTTCGCTGCAAGCCCAGCTTTTGGGTGGCCTTGCTAGTGCATTTTTTGCGGCTCCTGCAAATGTGAGATTTGACCGCTATTCGCCAAAGAAGGACGGCTGCCGGTTTTCACAGTTGGTATGGATCTCCGATGATGACGGCTGATTTTTATGCAGTCGGTTGCGGATATCGCGCCCAATGTGCATCTGAACGGTTCCTTCCGCTGCACTGCCGGAAAGCATATACTGTCCCGACTTCCAGGCTATGAGCATGATAATTCTTCGGTTGTCATTTCATTAACACTCTTATGAGTGAATATTATATCTGCTACGCAATAAGGGGGTTTTTTAGGGGAGGAAGAATGTCGCTGCAGGGAGAGAGGGGCAATAGCCCTTCGGCCGATGCCGGAAGCGTCGCTGGTTGCCGTTATTGGCAGAGCTGACCCGAAATGGGGGGAGCGGCCCGTGCATTTGGTTGAATTACGCGAGGACAGCGACCTTGCTGACGACACGCTGCTGGCCTCTCTGGACGGGCGCGTGGCAGCGTGGTGGGTACCCGATAGCGTGGTCAGATTGTCGCGGATGCCCCTTGCACCGACCGGCAAAGTAGACAAAATGCGCCTAAAGTCGGAATATGGCGGAATATGAAGCGATGGTTTCAGGCTGGCCGCTTCCAAGGAAGTTCGGGACACCAATACCGGGCGAACGAATTGAAAGGCATCAAGAGTGACGACTACTACCCAACCCAGGCGGAAACGGCAGGTCAAGGAGCAACAGCGTGCCGAAATGATGGAGCAGATTCTCGATGCGGCGGAGTATCTGTTTTCCAAACATGGTCTTTACGGTGTCACACTGAAAGATGTGGCCGGTAAGGTTGGTGTGCACCACACTCTGGTAAACTATTATTTTAAAGATAAAAAAACCTTGTTTGATGCCGTGTTCGCACGCCGCGCTGTCGTCACGAGCGACCGCCGCATGAAGATGCTCGAAGAATATGATGAGGCGACAAACGGAAAGCCAACCGTGGAGGGGGCGTTGCGGGCGTTTTTAGACACCGACCTTGATCTGTATATTGAGGGAGGCGAGGGCTGGCGCAACTACGCGGCCCTCGGGGCGCAGGTCGCCAACACCCCCGAGTGGGGCGCCGACACAATGGACAGCCATTTTGACCCGGTGGTGCTGCGCCTTATCGAGTTACTCCGCAAGGCGATGCCAAGTGCCAGCGACGAAGATATTTTCTGGGGCTATCACTTTGTCACAGGGGCCCTGATGCTGACCCTCGCAAGGACGGGGCGCATCGACAAATTGTCGGGCGGGTTGTGCAAGTCGGATGATTTCGAGGCTGTTAAGGAACGCATGGCGGCCTTCATGACAAGCGGGTTCCTGACAATCTGCAATCAACGCGCGGACAAGGATGCGCGTTAGCGGGCTGGTGATCCGGCGGCGGCACTGACTGAAAAGTAGCCTGAACGTTTGTGGCCTTCGGCGCCGGACAGGTGTCCCGCTCGGCCTCTGGTCGCTGCCCTGATATCGGGCGTTGCCGTGTCAGGCTCTGTATCGATTGCTTTGGGCCGCTGTTTGCCGCGGCCATTCGCAGGAAACGCCCGGCTATCCACAGAACTGTTCAAACTGGCGCTGGCATCCGCTTCTTGAGCCTTCACCGCGACAGGTCCTGGGCGCTGAAGTGGGTGGAGACCTGGCGACCGTTGCGGTCGGTCACGCTGACTCTGTAGAAGCCCGGGCCGCCCAGCATCAGCGTTGCATTTCGTGACCAACGGCTGGATTTGAGCGGCTTGCCGTCCATGAACCACTGCAGGGGCAGCTCGCCGCCCTGGGCCGACAAGGTCACGGGCGTGGTCCCGGCTGACAGCGCCACAACACTGTCTGCAAGCGGGAAAGCAAGCGTGAGCGGCGCTATTCTTTTGCCTGTGATGCTGGAAATTTGCGGACGGTCAAAATACCTGAGGCCTGGCGGCAGGGCCCCAGCTGTTATCAGGGTGTTCTCTGCTGCCCGGGCGGGCGCGGGTGGCAGGTAGCCGAACGCATCGAACAGAACCGGCGCGGCTGTATTGCTGCCAAAATGGCCCGGCATGGGCGTGCCGTCGGGTCGCCCGACCCAAACGCCGACGGTGTAGCCACCGTCATAGCCGATGGCCCAGGCATCGCGGAAGCCATAGCTGGTGCCTGTCTTGAAGGCGATATGGCGGGGATTTTGCTGGTATTTGCGCGGCAGCCTGTCTCCTGGCGCACCAATACCCGCGAGGATTTGGCGGAGCGCGGCGCGGGCATCCGGGCTGAGAAGGGCAGGGAGCATCGGGTGTGCCGCATCGGCCGCGGTGTCGTCCAGCTTCAGTGGCCGCACTACGCCGTCGTCCGCCAGCGCGGCATAAAGCATCACAAGATCCTCAAGCGACATGCCTACACCGCCAAGGGCCACGGCCAGCCCCGGGGGCTCATCTCCCGGCAGGGCGAGGCTCGCACCCGCGCCCCTGAGGGCTTCCGTGAACTGAACGGGGCCCAGCCGGTCCAGCACCGCAACAGCGGGTACGTTGAGGGACCGGCGCAGGGCTTCCGAGATGGTTACCTCGCCATAGAAAGCGTCCATGAAATTGCTGGGGGCATAGGTGCCGAACCGGCGCGGTTCGTCCATGATGCGCGTGCGCGGGTGGGCGATGCCCTGGTCGAAGGCCATGCCGTAGATGAAGGGTTTGAGCGTGGAGCCGGGTGAGCGCGTAGCCGTGACCATGTCGACATAGCCGTCGCGGGCGGCGTTTGTAAAGTCGGCCGAGCCCACGTAGGAGAGCACCTTGCGGCTTTTGTTTTCCACCACAAGGATGGCAATGCTTGCATTGGCCTGCAGGTGCTCTGCGCCAGCATGCGCCAGCGCCTCCAGCTTTTTCTGGAGCGCCGCGTCGATCGCCGTGCGGGCCAGTTTTGGGGCGCCTCCAGCCCTCAGGCGCGCGGCCAGGTGGGGCGCCAACAGGTTAGGATGCCGTTTGGTTTCAGGCACGGGTGCCTTGGCCGCCAGCATGGCCAGATGGGCATCAAGCCCCACATCTGGTGCAACACGGGCCAGCACCTTGTTCCGCGCGGCGCGTGCGCGCGCCGGGTGCCTGTCAGGCCTCAGGCTCGTGGGTGACTGGGGCAAGGCCACCAGAAGCGCGGCCTCATCGGGCGTCAGGCGCAAAGCTTCATGACCAAAATACACCAGGCTGGCAGCCCGGATGCCCTCCACATTGCCGCCATAGGGCGCGAGTGTGAGGTACATCTCAAGAATCTGCTGCTTGCTGAAATAGCGTTCCAGTTGCACGGCGCGGAACATTTCAATCAGTTTCGACGGCAGTGTCCTGGGGCGGGGTTCCAGAAGGCGTGCCACCTGCATTGTCAGTGTCGAGGCGCCAGAGATCACTTCCCCAGACGTCAGCGCCTGCCAGCTGGCGCGCAATACCGCCAGCGCATCAACGCCCGCGTGATCATGGAAGCGCTTGTCCTCGAACGCGATCAGCATCTTGATGAACAGGGGATCAACCTGATCCAGCGTGACGGCGCGGCGCAGGCGGCCGTCTTCAACCGGGAACAGCCGCAAGAGGCTGCCGTCTGCGGCTACCACTTCGTTTGAGACAGCTTCATAGCGCGCCAGATGGGGCGGGAAGGCGGCATCAAGGACAAAGAAAGCAGGCACAGACAGGGCAAGGCACGCCACCACCGCGATGGCTGCAATCCGCAGCTTTTTGCGCCAGTCCCTGAGCCCCAATGCCGCGGGTTCCTTTGTTGTCGCCCCCTGGACCATCAATCAGTCACCTCCAGTCTGCCCGCCGCTCCCTGGAAGCGGAACTCAGGCTTGTACATGTCCTCAACGAACGGGCCGGGCATGACATAATCCCCCGGCGTGATGGCACGGACCATATATGCCACCTGGAAGGTGCGGTTTTTGCCGCGCACATAGCTGGGGATTTCGATCGCCGCGACGAAGCGGTCGTCACGGGCGTCGGCAAACGCCGTCCGGGACAGACTCTTCAGGAACGACACGCTGCTCATGTCCGTGCTTTCGATTTCAAGCCCCGCGGGCAGCAGGTCCACTAGAAGCGGGTCCCTGATGGCTTCTGCCTGCACAGTTCCATAGAGCAGCACGACGAAGCGGCCGTTCCGGGGCAAACTGTCAGGCCTGATGGGGTGGCCATCAAGATCAAAGAAGCTGCGGCTGTAGGTGAAGCCGTTCGCGCTTTCTGCGGGCGCAGCCTTGGTAACACCCCGCACCGTTTGGGTGAAGCGGATGGCCGTATCGCCCGTGTTGGTGACTTCCATGGCACTGAGGTTGGCGTCGGGGGAGAGGGCCTTGCGCCAGAAGCCCGTGGGGGCTGTTGTCTCCTCGCCACCAATCTCGAACACGGTCTGGCCACTGCCATCCTGGGTGTAGGACGCTGCCGCGCGGGCGAGCCATGCCATTTCCTGCGTGCTCAGCCACTGGCCTTTTGCCACGCTGGTCTCCAGTTCTTCCTCCATCGTTGCCATATGCGCCGCTTTGGTGCCGGTTTCAGCAAGGATGGTGGTCAGCGCTGCCAAATCCCTGAGGCGGGAGCCATAGTCCCCGTGCAAGGAATGGTTCGGCCGGTGGCTGCGCACAGAACGGACAAAATAGGCCTCCGCCTGATCTATCTCACCCATGACATGCAGGGCCCCTGCGATGTGCGCCAACGCAAGCGGCGTCCGGAGTTTCTTGCCATACTGGTCGGCGAAATAGCGGACTTCACTTGCAGAAACTTCCCCGTGGCGGGCAAGGATATAGTGCGCGTAAGCCGTGGCTTCCAGCAGGCCGTTGCCACGGTTCGATACCATCCGCTTGAGGCGGGACAAAGCCATGGTGATGGCCGCATCCGGGACAAAATAGCCCTTGTCTCTGGCGCGCAGCAGGAAGTCAGTGACATAGGCGTTCAGCCAGGGATAGCTTTGGCCATAGCTGCCCCACAGCCCGAAGCTGCCATCTGACTGCTGCCTGTCCAGAAGTACCATCACGGCATTTTCAATTGCGTTGGCGGCTTCGCCTTCATCCAGCGAAAGCCCATAAAGCTTGTTGAGGTCACCAAAATACAGGCTCGGGAGGGCGCGGGACACCGTCTGCTCGCTGCAGCGGTAGGGGTAGGACCGCAGTTCCTGGAACAGCCGTTCGGCCTCAAGGTTCGGGCGCGACGAGACCGTCATATATTGGCTTACGGTTCCTTTGTAGAAATCAGTGACATCGATGCCTTCGCCTGGGCTTGTCTCTCCTGGTGCAAGCGTCAGACGCGCCCGCCGGGTCATATAGGGCCAGGCCGGGCGCACCGAAATGTCATAGTGTCGCGACACAGCCGGTAGGCCCGCGCCGGTCACGGAAAGCTCGATGCCGGCATCGCCGACAGTCACGCCCCTCAGCGGCACGATGATGTCGCGGCGTTCACCGTCCTTCAGGCTAAGCTTTGCTTCGGGGGCCTCCAGGCTGATTTCACTTGAGCTTGCCTTCAGGCTGACCTCGAAGTCGCCATCCTTGCCCGACAGGTTCTGGATGCTCAAGGTGGCTTTTGAGCTGTCGCCCGGCGCCAGGAAACGCGGCGTGATCAGGTCTGCGACCACAGGTGTCCTGACCGTCAGTTTCGCGCTGCCAGTGCCCACAGCGTCGGCCGATGTTGCAACCGCCATCAGGCGCAGGCTGCCCATGAAGTCGGGCAGGTCAAGCGTAACGCTGGCCTTGCCGTCCTCATCAAGTGTGATGTCGCGTTCTATCAGCGCCACGGCCTTGGTGGTGCGGGCGATCGCGCTGAAGAGATTGGTCTCTTCGGCCAGTCGCGAGCCTGTCACCGTCACGTCGGCGAAGCCGTCGCCGCCAGTGCGGATGGTGCCGCGTTTGCCTTCAGCCGACCGGATCAGCCGACCGTAGATATCGCGGACATCGAAGGCAAAGGCGCGCTTGCCGAAATAGAAGTTATCCGGGTTTGGTGTCTTGAAACGCGTGATATTCAGGATGCCTTCGTCCACGGCCGCAACGGTCACCTTGACGGGACCCTCTGGCCGCTCGCCCTCGATGCTGATCGGGATCGTGACCCGGTGGCCCGGCAAGGCTGTCTCCGGTACGTCAAACAGCACGCGTTTTGACCGCATCTGCCGGTCGACAGAGAACCACGCAAGGCCAGTGGCGCGCACCGGCAGGCGCGAGATGGCACCGGCGTTGGGCCTGAGGGCGGTTGCGAGCACATAGGCGGATGGCCCCCAACCGGCTTTCACCTTGAAGTCGAACTTGGCGCCGTCTTTGCCCAGGTCAATGGTCTTGGTTTCCAGAACGCGGTCATTCGCGATGGTCAGGATGGCCACGCCTTCAAATGGGGCTTTGATGAACCCGCGCAGGCGGTTGCCACTTTCCAGCGCATTGTCTTCAATGGTCAGCTCCAGCCCGTCCGGCACATCCGGGTTCTGGGAGGACATCCACCAGCCCACGTAGAAGCGCCTGCTGGCGGCGGCGTTGCCGTCCTGGTCCATTACGTCGAGGCGGTAGCGGCCCCAGGGCAGCAGGCGGGAAACATGAACCAGCCCGTCTTCGCCGGTCTTGAGTTCCTCTTCGCCCATGGTTTCATCGTAGAGACTGGTGCGGTACTGCCAGCGACCGTAGCTCTGGTACCAGGTGTAGTCATAATGTTCTTTCACCCACACGGCTGTCAGTTTCTTGCCTTCAAGTGGCTTGCCCGCGGCGTCGACGGCAAGGATAGAAAGACCAGCGGCTTCGCTTGGGTTAAAGTGCCCAATGCCATCTGTGCTCAGGCCCAGCATGACGGATGGGCGGCCAACCGGCAGCCAGGCGCTGTCCTGGACAGACCGACCGCCCACGTCCTGAACGTCAGCGGTTAGCTTGACCCGCAGGGGCAGGGTGGTCTGTGGCAGTTGCCCGGCCGTGAGTGCCAGGCGGGCCAGGCCGTCTTCACCAGTTTTGAATGTCAGCTGTGTCAGCTTTTCCTGGGTGAATTCATCCTGCGCCAGTCCGAACTGATAGTCTTTCCAGTCCGGAAACGGGGTTGGGTCCGCTTCCAGCGAGGCATAGAGCGTACCGTGAAGGTTCGCGCCCGGCGCGCCATAGAGGAAATCCGCCTGCACATGCACTTCAAGGGGCGCGTTTTCTGTCAGCTGCTTTTCAACGGTTTCGAGTTTGGCGCTCAGGCGTTCCGGGACAAAATCATCGACCTGGAAATGCGTGCTGCCCACGCTGTTGTTGGTGTCATCGGCATAGAGGTTCACGCGCCACTGGCCGGTGCGGGCCGCGGGCGACAAGCGATAGTCAAAGGAATATGTGCCAAGGGTGTCGCCCGTGACGCGCGTGCGCAGGGCTTCAACGCCGTCGGGTCGTTTGATCACAAGGCTGAGTGGCAGGGCACCGACGGCCTTTGCGGCCTGGTCACGCAACAGGCCTGACAGCAAAACCTTTTCCCCCGGGCGGTAGATGCCGCGTTCGGTATAGAGGAAGGCGTCCAATGCTCCGGCAGCAACGCGGCCTTCGGTGCCCCGGTCGCTCAGGTCAAGCCCGGCGCCCTGAAGTTTGATGAAGTTATAGTCGCCACCTTCAGTGCTGACAGAAAGCGCCATCGGGCTGTTCCCACCCATGCCGCGAAGCAGTTCAGTAGCGATGGTTGCCTGTCCCTGCCGGTCGGTTTTTACGACAGCAAGGGTATCATTGTTTCGGGCGATGACCGTCACGGTGGCGTTACGGACAGGCTTCGCGCTTTCAAGCGAATTGACAAACACATGCATGCCGTCTGCGCCCTGAAGTGACATGACGCCAAGGTCGGAGATCACCAGCCACTGGGTTTGCCAGCGTTCCCAGCGGTGCAGTTTCTGGTCGGATTTAGGTGTCGCCACGAGGGCATAGATGCCGGGCTTGATGGTCTCTAGAATATCGCGGATGGGCACAAGGGTAGTCACTTCCTCGTTTCGGGTGCTATCGATATCCACAGTCCCTTCCCAGATGCGTTCGCCCATGTCATTGCCGAGCTCGCGCTGCTCCCATTCGTTCAGGTTCTGGCCGTCGCGGCCGGCTTTCATCCAGGGCACGATGCCTCCCTCAGGCACGCGGAACAGCCCCAGCGACGCGCTGGCCACATTGACGCTTTTAAGTGGTACTGTCTCGTCGCCTACCTTTGGCAGGATGTAAGTGCCGTTGCCAAACATCACACGGGACGCGCGGTCTGGGACCGCAAAGGTCCGCTTGGCGTCGTCATAGAGCCTGGCGCCTTCTTCGCCGGGAAGGCCCGCAAGTAGCGTGACGTCCAGCTTGTCGCCGAAGGTCAGGCCGGTCAGGCAGATACGGTTGCCTTCACTGCGCACGGCAATGTCGCGCGGGCTACTGAACCGGATGTAATCCTTCAGTTCGATGGGGAGCGGGTCCTTGATCAGGTGGTTTAGCACGAGACAGGCGCGCGGGCTGCGGCCTTCAACATCCATGATCTGGTCAACCACGCGCAGGGTGAAACGGCCCTCAACGGTGCTCAGCCATGCCTGGCGCTTGTTGTCCCGGTGCATGGCCTGGGCTTCCCTGAGAGTGGTCAGGGCTTCCTCCGGCTTCCGTTCTGCCAGCAGAACCTTGACATACACATCAAGGGCGGCGGCCCGGTCGCGATCGCTTTTCGCCATATCCAGAAGCCGCCAGGCGGCTGCATAGGCGTCCTCAAGGCGACCGGCGTGCAGCCATGCCTCTGCCGCGTCGCGCCATGCATAAGGGCGGCCATGAAACTTGGCGAGTCTCAGCTCTGTCTTGTAGCGTTTTTTGAAAGCCTCAATGTTGCCGTCCGGCAGGGCATCCGTCATGTCTTGCTTGAGGGCTTCCGAAAGATTCAGGCCTTCGACAGCCTGCGCGGCCTGATAGGCCCGCAGTTCCTCCGCCCGGGTGCGAGCCTTTTCGAGCAGTCGGTCAGCAGCAGCGGACCGGTCCTCAAGAACCGTTGGTGAGGTAACAAGGGTCATGTCTGCCTGTGCGTTCGGCGCGGAGATGGTGAAAAGGCAGATGACAGTGAAGAGCAAAAAAGCGGTGATGCGACGCATGGCTTCCCCCATTAAAAGAAGACTGAAGCTGCATCCTCGACCCCAATTGTGGTCAAACGCTGCCTGCTTTGTGCCGGAAATGGGAAGTTTGCAGGCGTCAGGGGCACAAAGGGGTGCCACCTCCCTGCCTAAAACTTATGAGTCGCTGCCAGTTGAAGCGTATTTCAGGTTACCCTGTATGGTCTGCCACGCGAGCTGAAGCAGCGCAAAGCCCCTATAAAACAAAAGGTTGTCTAGTTCTTCCTGGCGGCATTGGGCTCCATACTTTACAATTAGCAAAAATGTATTATGTATTTTGTATCAAATGGAGCAATGTGATGACTGATGACATGAAACAGGAAAAAACAGGCCATCCGCGCCAGCTCAGGCTCAATGATCCGGCGCCGGTTTTTGCGGCGCGTACCACCATGGGGGTCAAGTGCCTGACGGACTATCGCGGCAAGTGGCTCTTGTTGTTTTCACATCCCGCAGACTTCACACCCGTATGTACCACCGAATTCATGGCGCTGGAGCAAGCGGCGGACAAGTTCCGCGCCATGGACTGTGAGCTTCTCGGCCTGTCTGCCGACAGCATCTATTCCCACCTTGCCTGGATCCAGAATGTTGAGGACCGTTTCGGCGTGACTATCAGCTTCCCGATCATTGAGGATCTGTCGCTTACCATCGCGGAAGCTTATGGCATGATCGACGAAACGTCGGTCAGTACGGCAACCATTCGCTCTGTTTTCTTTATTGATCCCGAAGGCATCATCCGTGCGCAGGTGCACTACCCCGCCAGCGTTGGGCGGTCCGTTGAGGAGCTTTTGCGCGTGCTGTCGGCCCTTCAGGCAACAGAGAAGGGTGACCTGGCGGCGCCGGAAGGCTGGCACGCGGGGGATACGCTTCTCAAGGCACCGCCAACCACTATCGATGAGGTGCGCCAAAGCCAGGCCATGCCGCAGGAAGCGCGCCGTGACTGGTATTTTGTGGAGGCTGGCCGTGACTAAGCCCGGCCTTGATATGCTGCAGACAAAAGCTGCCGAAGTGGCTGGGTTGATGAAGACCCTCTCGCATCCCAACCGGCTGTTGATTGTGTGCCAGCTGATGGACGGTGAGCGCTCGGTCGGCCAGATCGAGGACGCCAGCGGTGTGCGCCAGCCAACCCTGTCGCGTGAACTTGGCCGCCTGCGCGATGAAGGGCTGGTCACCACGCGGCGTGAATCAAAGGTGGTTTTCTACAGCCTCAAGGACGCGAAGCTTCGTAATCTGATGGATGTGCTTTGCTGTGCCTGGGGTGGCGGGCAAGTGGCCAGGGATGAGCCAGCGGCTTCCCAAAGCGATGAGACCTTTTACCCAACAATTGAGGGGCGGCGAACCGGCCGCGTGCGGATCAACCCCGACCCTTTCAGGAAAGACTGACCAGCGCTGGCTTGCACCAGGCTGAAGAACAGGAGACATGACATGAAACCGACAGTGACCAAGTTTTTCGACGAACCGACCTTCACCTTCAGCTATGTGGTGGAGGACCCGGCAACCAGGAAATGCGCGATTGTCGACTCGGTGCTTGAATATGCGCCCAATTCGGGCCGCACCAGCACTGCGGCGGCGGATGAGATCATTGCCTATGTGCAGGATAATGGCCTTGAGGTGGAGTGGATCCTTGAGACCCACGTCCATGCGGATCATCTGTCTGCAGCCCCCTATCTGCAGGAAAAGCTGGGTGGCAAGCTTGGCATAGGTGCCAACATCACTGTTGTCCAGAACGTGTTCGGCAAGCTTTTTAACGCGGGCCATGAGTTCGAGCGCGACGGCAGCCAGTTTGATGTGCTTTTCAATGACGGCGATGAATTCTCGGTTGGGTCGATCACTGCGCGGGCCATGCACACCCCAGGCCACACGCCAGCCTGCATGACCTATATTATCGGCGACGCCGGTTTCGTGGGTGATACGCTCTTTATGCCGGATTATGGCACAGCCCGCTGTGACTTCCCGGGTGGCGATGCATCCACGCTCTATGCTTCTGTTCAGAAGATTTTCGCCCTGCCGGACGAGACGCGCCTTTTCATGTGCCACGACTATAAAGCACCTGGCCGTGATGAGTATCTGTGGGAAACCACGGTAGGCGATGAGCGCCAGCGCAATATCCACGTCCATGACGGCGTATCGGAGCAAGAGTTTGTCGATATGCGCACCAAGCGCGACGCCACGCTGGACATGCCGCGCCTGATTCTGCCGTCCGTGCAGGTCAACATGCGGGCCGGCCACATGCCGCCCGCCGAAGACAACGGCGTGCGGTACCTCAAAATTCCTGTCGATGCGCTTTGAGGATTTGATCATGGATATCAGAAAAGTTTCCCCGGCACTTTCCGTGTCACCGCAAATCTCCCTGCAGGATATCAGTGTCCTGAAGGGCCTTGGGTTCAACGGCATCATCAACGTCCGCCCGGACGGGGAGGAAGACGGCCAGCCAACTTCGAAGGAAGTTGAAAAGCTGGCGGAAGTCAGCGGCCTCGCTTATGTGCATATTCCTGTCGTCTCCGGCAAGATGACCGAAGCCGACATTGAGGCCTTCCGCAAGGCACGCGCGACAATGGTGGGGCCGGTGCTGTCCTTCTGCCGCACGGGTACGCGCGCCATCACCCTTTGGGCATGCGAAGTGGCCCCGACGTTGTCGACGGACGCCATCGTCAAAACCGCAGATGAAGCAGGCTATGATCTTTCCGGCAAGGCAGCAGACCTTGATGCGCGCCGCGCAGCGGGTGGTGCCGCCAAGAAGCTTACGACCGGCCAAGGCCCGGTCCATGACGTGGTGATTGTTGGCGGCGGGGCCGGTGGCCTTGCTGCTGCAGCCAGCCTGCTGAAGCGCCGCCCTGGTCTCGATATCGCTGTGATCGAGCCACGCGATACCCACTATTACCAGCCGGGCTGGACGCTTGTTGGCGGGGGCGTATTCTCGCGCGACCAGACCAAGCGCCCCATGGCTGACGTGATGCCGAAGGGTGTCAAATGGGTGCGCTCTGCCGTGGCGCGGTTCGAGCCTGCGCGCAACAGCGTGATCCTCGAGAGCGGTGACGAAGTCTGCTACCGCACCCTCGTCGTTTCCCCCGGGCTCAAACTTCAGTGGGAAAAGGTCAAGGGCCTCAAGGAAACCCTGGGCAAGAACGGTGTGACCTCCAACTATCTGTTCGACATGGCGCCCTACACCTGGGACCTGGTGAAATCCATGAAAGGGGGCCGGGCGCTCTTTACCCAGCCGCCGATGCCGATCAAATGTGCCGGTGCCCCGCAAAAAGCCATGTACCTGGCGTGTGACCGGTGGAAACGCGCGGGTGTCTTGAAGGATATTGATGTTCAGTTCCATACAGCAGGCGGCGTGCTGTTCGGCGTGCAGGACTATGTGCCGGCGCTGATGGGCTATATTGAAAAATACGGTGCGACGCTTAACAAAATGGAAAACCTTGTTGCCGTGGACGGCGACAAGAAGGTTGCAACCTTCAATGTGACAGACGCCGACGGCAAGGTGACAAAAGTGGAGCGCGAGTTTGACATGCTTCATGTCTGCCCGCCGCAAGGCCCGCTTGATTTCATGCTCGGGTCAGCCATCGCGGATGACGCGGGCTGGGTGGATGTGAACCCGGAGACCCTGCAGCACAACCGGTTCGGCAATGTGTTTGGCCTGGGCGACGGCTGCAGTGCCCCCAACGCCAAGACGGCCGCGGCGGTCAGGAAGCAGGCGCCTGTGGTTGCCAACAACGTGCTGGCCATTCTTGAAAGCAAGACCACCACAGCGCTCTATAAGGGCTATGGTTCCTGCCCGCTTACGGTAGAGCGCGGCAAGGTGGTGTTGGCGGAATTCGGCTATGGCGGCGAATTGCAACCTACCTTCCCGTCCTGGTTGCTCAAGGGCACCAAAGCGTCTGGCCTGGCCTGGTTCCTGAAGGAAAAACTGATGCCGGCGCTCTATTTTGACCTTATGCTCAAAGGGCATGAGTGGCTGGCGAAGCCGGAGATCATTTCGCACGCGCCGCTCAAACACGAGGCAAAGGACGCCTGTGACTTTTCGCAGTCCTAAGAACATCAGGCCCTGAAAGGACACGCCCTTATGGCTGCTCTCAATCGTCTTTCCGCGATCTTCCCGTGCCTTGACTGGGCACGGGGCTACAGTCGGGAAACCTTCATCAATGACCTGACAGCCGCCATCATTGTGGTGATCATGCTGATTCCGCAGTCGCTGGCGTATGCCATGCTGGCGGGACTGCCGCCTGAGGTGGGCCTTTATGCCAGCATGCTGCCGCTTGTGCTCTATGCCATCTTTGGTACCAGCCGGGTGCTAGCTGTTGGGCCTGTGGCTGTGGCGTCGCTTCTGTCAGCGGCCGCTGTGGGGTCGATTGTCAAGCAGGGCACGGCGGGGTATGTGGAAGCCTCCATCCTGCTGGCGCTTCTGTCGGGCGGTTTCCTGTTGCTGATGGGGCTGTTCAGGCTCGGGTTCCTGGCGAATTTCCTCAGCCACCCTGTGATCTCGGGTTTCATTTCCGCCTCTGGCGTGTTGATCGCCTTCAGCCAGCTCAAGCATGTGTTGGGGGTGTCCGCCTCTGGGCACACGTTGCCAGAGGTCGCGTCGTCTCTCATCTCACACCTGTCGGATGTGAACGGCTATACTATGGCGGTGGGCTTCAGCTGTCTGGCTTTCCTCTATTTTGTGCGTCTGCGCCTGGCCAGTATGCTTGAAGCACTTGGTGTTCCCAAGGCTGTCGCCGGATTTGTAGTGAAGGCTGGGCCCGTGCTTTCCGTGGTCGCCACGATCCTGATCACCAGCACCTGGAATCTGGACGCCAAGGGCGTTGCCATTGTGGGTGCAGTGCCAGAAGGGCTGCCCACCCTTGGCTTGCCTGCCTTCAATATGGACCTGGTGCGGGAGCTGGCCTTGCCGGCATTCCTGATCAGCGTGATAGGCTTTGTCGAGTCGGTTTCGGTGGCGCAGACACTGGCCGCCAAAAGGCGCCAGCGCATCGACCCGAACCAGGAGCTGATAGCCCTGGGTGCGGCCAACCTGGGCTCTGGTGTTTCGGGCGGTTATGCAGTCACAGGCGGGTTCGCCCGGTCGGTCGTGAACTTCGACGCGGGCGCACAGACCCCGGCGGCTGGTGTTTTCACAGCGATCGGCATTGCCATCGCAACGCTGTTCCTGACCCCGCTTATTCATTATCTGCCCAAGGCGACGCTGGCGGCCACCATCATTGTTGCCGTGCTGGCGCTGATTGACCTCCGCATGCTGCGCTCAACCTGGGAGTATTCCAAGCGCGACTTCATGGCCATGGCCGCCACCATCTTGCTGACACTGGGCGTCAGCGTGGAAGTGGGCGTGGCGTCGGGTGTGGCGCTGTCCATCCTGTTGCACCTTCACAAAAGCAGCCGCCCACACTGCGCGGTGGTCGGGCTTGTGCCGGGGACAGAGCATTTCCGCAACATCCGCCGACACGATGTGGAGACCTGCGACACCATGGTCACTTTGCGTGTGGACGAAAGCCTGTATTTTGCCAATGCGCGCTTCCTTGAGGATCAGGTGTACCACCTGGTTTCTGTCAATCCGAAGCTGAAGCATGTGGTGCTGATGTGTCCTGCGGTGAATGAAATCGATGCAAGCGCGCTTGAGAGCCTGGAGGCGATTAATCACCGGCTGTGGGCCGCAGGTGTGACATTCCACCTGAGCGAAGTCAAAGGCCCGGTGATGGACCGGCTCCAGCGGTCGCATTTCCTGGAGGAATTGAGCGGCCACGTATACCTGAGCCAGTATCAGGCATACAGGGCCCTGGCCAAAGGCCAGCCATGCAGGCACAGCCGGGTGGAAGACGTTTTGGCGCAGTCCAACCATACTGGTTGAATAAGGTGCGGGTTATGCACCTGAACGGAACAGACCATGTCAGATTTTTTGACGGCGGAGTTTTTGGCGCGAAGCCAGTTCGCCTTTACCGTAGCTTTCCATATCATTTTCCCGGCCTTTACCATCGGGCTCGCGTCATACCTTGCGGTGCTTGAAGGCCTGTGGCTGAAGACCGGCAACAACGCCTACCTTATTGCCTTCAAATATTGGCTCAAGATATTCGCCGTCGCATTCGGCATGGGTGTGGTGTCGGGGCTGGTGATGAGCTACCAGTTCGGCACCAACTGGGCGGTTTTTTCTGACAAAGCCGGCCCGGTGATTGGCCCGCTTCTTGGGTATGAGGTGCTTTCGGCATTCTTCCTGGAAGCCGGTTTCCTGGGCATCATGCTTTTTGGCATGGAGCGTGTTGGGCGCAGGCTGCATTATTTCGCCACGCTGATGGTAGCGTTCGGCACGCTCTTTTCCGCTTTCTGGATCTTGAGCGTGAACAGCTGGATGCAGACACCTGCGGGTTACGACATCAATGAGGCCGGGCAGTATATTGCGGCGGATTGGTGGGCTGTGGTGTTCAACCCGTCCTTCCCTTACCGTCTGGTGCATATGGTGCTGGCCGCTTACCTCACAACAGCTTTTGTGGTTGGCGGTGTTGGCGCCTGGCATCTCCTTAAGGACCGGACGAACGAACCGGCGCGGATCATGTTCTCCATGGCCATGTGGATGGCGGCCGTGGTTGCGCCGATCCAGATTTTCGCAGGCGATATGCACGGGCTGAATACGCTTGAGCACCAGCCCATGAAAGTGGCTGCAATGGAAGGCCACTATGAAAGTGAAGGCAGTGTGCCGCTCATTCTGTTCGGGATGCCGAACGACGAGACAGAACAAGTTGATTATGCGCTGGCATTGCCGCACGTGGCCAGCCTGATCCTGACCCACGACATGAACGGTGAAATCAAGGGCCTGAAGGAATGGCCCAAGGAAGACCGCCCGCCGACTGTAGTGGTTTTCTGGGCCTTCCGCATCATGGTGGGGCTTGGGCTATTGATGGCGGGCCTCGGTGTCTGGAGCCTGTTCGCGCGCTGGCGGGGCAAGCTTCATGAAGGCTCGCTGCTCTATAAAACGGCGGTTCTTATGGGGCCTTCAGGCTTTATCGCGGTCCTTGCCGGATGGGTGGTGACCGAGGTAGGGCGGCAGCCCTACACCATCTATGGCCTTTTGCGCACGTCCGACAGCCTGTCGCCGATTGCGGCACCCGCTGTCGCAACATCGCTTGCGGTCTTCGCTGTCGTCTATTTCATCGTTTTCGGCACGGGCGCGCTTTACATGCTGCGTCTGATGGCGAAAGCGCCCGAGGCGGGCGAGGGCGGCGTTGAAAGCGGCATCCCCACAAGGGCCGCGGGCACCACGCCTGCCGCCGCATATACGCCACCAGCTGAATAAAGGAAGGAAAGACAATGTTTGATCTGCCACTTATCTGGTCCTTCCTGATCGCAACGGCCATCCTGGTTTACGTTATCCTTGACGGTTTTGACCTGGGGATCGGTATTCTGTTCCCGTTCCTGGATAATGACGAAGACCGCGGCACCGCCATGAACACCGTCGCCCCGGTGTGGGACGGCAATGAAACCTGGCTCATTTTGGGCGGGGGCGGTCTGTTTGCCACATTCCCGCTGGCCTACGCCATCCTGATGCCTGCTCTTTATGTGCCGATTCTGGCAATGCTTTTCGGCCTGATCTTCCGCGGTGTGGCGTTCGAGTTCCGCTGGCGGGACGCCAAGCACCAGGCGTTCTGGGATTTCGCCTTCACAGCCGGGTCAATCGTGGCCGCCTTCTGCCAGGGAATTGCCCTTGGTGCCCTTGTTCAGGGCGTAGAAGTGGATGGACGTGCCTATGCCGGTGCCTGGTGGGACTGGCTCACGCCCTTCAGCCTGCTGACCGGCGTGGCGGTTGTTGTTGGCTATGCGCTTCTGGGCGCAACCTGGCTGGTGATGAAAACCGAAGGCGGCCTGCGTGAAAAAGCGCGCCGCTATGCCCGGGTGACCACCATCGGCACGGTCATTTTCATTGGTATCATCAGCCTGGCCACCCTTTCACTGGACCCACGTTTCATGGAAACCTGGCTTTCCACCCCAGCCGTATTCTACACGGCCCTGGTGCCATTTGCCGTGGCTGTGACATCGGCTTACCTCTGGCGGTCGCTGAGGCGCGAGGCTGATCATAAGCCGTTCCTTGGCGCCATCGGGTTGTTTGTCTTCAGCTTTGTGGGGCTGGGGATCAGCCTGTTCCCCTATATCGTGCCGCTTGAGATCACGATCTGGGACGCCGCTGCCCCTGACGGGAGCCTCGGGTTCCTGCTGGTGGGAACCGCGGTGCTGTTGCCGGTTATCCTGGGCTATACCGCCTATGCCTACTATATCTTCCGCGGCAAGGTGAAAACCGGCGAAGGGTATCATTGATGACGGGGGGTGCGCCTGCAGGGGAACGTTCAAGGCTGGCGAAGCTTGCGTGGTTCGCCGGAATTTGGGCCGCGAGCGTCTTGGCGCTCGCGGTGGTCGGTGGCCTTCTCAGATGGTTGCTGGCAACCTGACCTGATTTCATCCGAACCCATGTTCGTTCAATGGATCAGCGGCCCGCTTGGGTTGCCCGCGCATTAGCAGGGTCACAGCTTGTGATCCGCCGGAATGGCGGTCTTTTCGAAACCGTTGCCCGGTAATCAGGGCCAATTTTGCATGCGCCTTCTTTGGCAGTTGAAGTCTCTTGCGCCTGCAACTTGGCGGCCAGCCCCGGTTGCTTGCTGGGCGACTTGTTGGGCTGGGCAAAAGCGGTGGTGCCAAGAAGCCCTACGGCAGCCAGCACCACAATAGAGCGGTGTGTGTTTTTCATTCTAGTCTGTCCCTTCTTGGTGCGAAGCAGTCTGATGCTGCGTTTTGACCTTACAGATAGTTCTGCTACGGCCCCCGCCTTGGAATGGATCAAAATCCAATGGGCGGCAGGTGCGTCACAGGATGGGGAGACAGTAAAGAAGAAAATTCCGGCGGACTAGTTACACCGGAAACTAATAACGGGTTTGTGAAGAGGGTCGCTTAGACGGGCAGGGATGCCTTGATGCCAGCCATCACATCGGCGCGGGCCTTGTCGAAGATGTTGTCACCGTTTGCCTTCACGGCGTTGGCGATTTCATCCTGAAGGTCCAGAAGCTTGATGAAGTGTGGGGAGGCGTCGCGCTGCTGCATCAGCGACTGAAGCGCTCGTGCGTCGAAATGGCTTTCGTACACACCTGCCAGCATCTGGTTCCAGTCAGAATCATAGTTTGCCTGCACAGAGCGGATGACCTGTACCACGGTTTCCTGCACCCGCTCCATGCCGTATCGGCGGATAGCGGCCCGAACAGCTGCGGAGTTTTTCACTTCGTGCAGCAGCAGAAGCGACAGGTTCTTGGAGATGCCGGATTTGCGCACGAACTTGAGCGCGGTAGCGTGAACCTCGGCTGTTGCTTGGGGCAGGTAGGCATCAGTGAATTCAGGCAAGTCGTGGACGTCGGCAACAACATCACTGCGGGACGGCATGACAGGAGCGCTGGAGGCGATGGCCTGTGGGGCCAGCCCTGCAAGAGCAACGGTCACAAAAATCGCACCTGAAAGGGCGGTGCGTGCAGTCCGGGACATGAGTCTGTTGAAGAGCGTCATAGGTCGAAACTTGATCCGAATAAACTAACTATGAGCCCCTCATACGCGCGTAATGTTACAGTTTTTTGTCTTTTTTTGTCTTTTTCCGGATTTTAGGCTATTGTCATAAAAAATTCACAAAACTTGACTCGACTCGATGTGGGGTACCTTAAGTCCATGGAAATAATGAGGAACTATTTTAATATTTCTCAAAATATTTTTTCCTCAATGATTTGAAATGGTTAATTTCCTCTCGGCGGCATCTTTATGGGCATGTTACATATAGTTGTAACAAAAGTGGTCATAATAGGCCGGTTTACCTAAAGGAGATCTGTAATGCGTTATAATAAATTTGGAACCGTTTCTGCCGCGATCCTTCTTGCCACGACGGCATCCTTCGCTTCGAGCGCCGCTGAGGCTGCCGCGATGGTGTGGGATGGCGAAGATTACGCGACTTCCGAGCTGGGCAGTGGCGATTGGAGCAAGGCCGAGGCCGCACTCCTGGGCAGCGATGTCGCGCCTGAAGATGCCGTGTTCGCCAAAATCAACCTGGCTTTTGTCTACAGCTCAACGGGTCGCACTGACCTTGCGATGAATATCTATAATGAAATTCTTGAAGGCAAGGATAATCCATACGCCCTGACCGTATCCGGTCAGCCGCGCCGGGTGAAGACCATCGCCAAAGTCGCTCTGGCGCGCCTGAGCGATAACTAAGGCCTGGATGATACTCAACGGACGACAAACCGTCGTCCCAAAGGTGGGCGTGCCAAAGGTGGGCGTGAAGGCCACGCCCCCGGCGTCTGACACAGACAACTCCTGAAAGTGGCTGCAATGGCAGCATCATTCCCTGGAAGCACGTACCGGTCCCCTCTGGTGCGTGCTTCATTTTATATAGGGCTATCCCACCCGCCGCCTTTGGTAGTGGAGTGACGGAGTCGGCGCTGATTTGACGCTGCTTGAGTTGAAACATTGCGTCGGCCTTGTCCGGTTATTGTGACAAACCTTTTCTTCCTGGGTTGTATAAATATCGTAAAAAGATATGTCTCTAATGAGGTGAAGCGCAGAAAACTGCGGTTTTTCCTGTTTCTTGCCGACATTGACTCAATGTTCGTTAAACGGTCACAAGGCCGCAACGAAACTGAAATATTCCCCCTCTAGGCCTCTTGCGCAGGAGCCGGCTCGCAGAAGCTGGCCCATAAGTCATGCAACGCAACAACCTACCAGGTGACGGAAACGTCGTACGGGGAATGAAATGACCAAATTACAGATTTTGAAGAATACTCTGCTGGCGGCCGTTGCTGCCACAGCCCTTGTCGCCTGTGGCGACGACAGCACCGAGCTGGCGTCCCCCGGTGTAGTAGCTCCAAACCCAGGCACCGGTGGCGGTGACAACGGTGGCGGCGACAACGGCGGTGACAACGGTGGTGATCCAGCTGTAAAAGTAGGCCGCGACGGCGCGGAATATACTTCTGAAGGCAACTGCCCGACGGGTACGACTGCTGTAACAGTTGGCGAACAGACCCACTGTAGCCTGTCTGGTACGCTCACCAGCGACGTAACCCTGACGGCCGGCAACATTTACCAGCTCTCCGGCAAGGTTGCGGTTGGTGTTGACGTCGGCGCAGACGGCAATGCAAGCGCTGGCGACCCAGCCATCCTTACCATTGAGCCGGGCGCTGTTATCTACGGTGCAACGGCAACAGACGTGCTCGTGATTTCCCGTGGCTCTGAAATCCGTGCCGAAGGTACTGCAAGCAACCCAATCATCTTCACTTCCGCGCTTGACCTCGACCTCGCTTCCGAGCTGGGCCTGACGGCAGCATCAAGCTACTCCGGCCCGCTTCTTGAAGAGCCATTCACTTCAGAGTGGGGCGGCATCGTGATCAACGGCCGCGCGTCCATCAACACCTGTAACGGCGTTGGCCTGCCTTGTGAAGCCGACGGCGAAGGCGACAGCGGCCTCTATGGCGGCGACGACGACACTGACAGCTCCGGCGTGATGAAATATGTGGTTATCAAATACTCCGGCAACCCAATCACTGCTGACGACGAGCTGAACGGCATTGCCTTCCAGGGCGTTGGCTCCGGTACTGAGCTGGACTACATCCAGGTTCACAACGGCGCGGACGACGGCGTTGAGTTCTTCGGTGGTACCACCCAGATCAAACACCTTGTCATCACTGGTGCAGACGATGACGGCTTCGACTGGACACAAGGTTGGCGCGGTAAAGCGCAGCACGTGATCATCATCCAGAACCCTGCGCAGCCTGCTTCCGACCAAGGTATTGAGGCTGACAACTTCGGTGACGGTAACGACTTTCTGCCACGCGCGCAGCCACGTCTTGCCAACTTCACCATCGTTGGTTCGCAGTCCAAGGGCGGCGAAAGCGACATCGGTATGCTTCTGCGTGAAGGTACTGGCGCGAACATCTACAACACTGTTGTTTCCGACTTCGGTGATGCGTGTCTCGACATCGACCAGGACGCTACCTTCACAAACGCTGGCACAAGCGCCACGAACCTGACGGGCAACCTGACCATCGAATCCACGCTTCTTGGCAGCAACTGTGCGTCTGTATTCAAAGACGACGGCAACGTGTTCGACCTGGAAGCTTACTTCCTGGGTCAAGCCAACAACGCCGTTGGTGCGACCACGCTTTCCAACAACTTCATCAACGGTTCTGCTGAAAATGCCGTTACGGCAACTGACGTAAGCGCAATCGACAGCTTCTTCGACGCAACCGACTATGCCGGTGCAGTCAAGAGCGACGAAGCCGACGACAACTGGACCCTGAGCTGGACATACGGCCTGAACCCGGATCCAGAATGCCCAGAGGGCACGACGGCTGACTCTGACGGCACCACTTGTACGCTGTCGGGCACTTACACGTCTGACCTGCGCCTTGTTTCCGGCCTTGACTATGTTCTGTCCGGTAAAGTGGTCTTCGGTATCGACGTGGGTGCGGACGGCACGGATGCAGCGGGCGACCCTGCAACCCTGACTGTTGAGCCAGGCGTAACCGTAATGGGTGCAGACAGCACGTCCTACCTGGTTATCTCCCGCGGTTCCAAGCTGAACTCCAATGGTACGGCTGATGCGCCAGTTACCTTCACGGCAATTGACCCTGAGACTCGTGACCTCGACACTGACACTGCTCTCTGGGGCGGTATCGTGATCAACGGTCGTGCGACAATCAACACGTGTAACGGTGTGGGCACGCCATGTGAAGCTGAAGGCGAAGGCGACAGTGGTCTCTACGGCGGTGACGACGACACCGACGACAGCGGCCAGATCTTCTACACCCGCGTTGTATATGCTGGTAACCCAATCACTGCTGACGACGAGCTGAACGGCATTGCCTTCCAGGGCGTTGGTTCCGGCACTGAGATCGATTACCTGCAAGTTCACAACGGTGCAGACGATGCGGTTGAATTCTTCGGCGGTACGGCACAGGCGAAACACCTCGTCCTGACCGGCGCCGACGATGACAGCCTCGACTGGACGCAAGGCTGGCGTGGTAAGGTTCAACACCTTCTGATCGTGCAGAACCCGAACCAGCCAAGCACTGACCAAGGTATCGAAGCCGATAACTTCGGTGACGGTAACGACTTCCTGCCACGTGCTCACCCAATGATCGCTAACGCGACTATCCTGGGCAGCGCAGCAGCTGGCGGCGAAAGCGACATCGGTATCCTTCTCCGTGAAGGGACTGCGGCGAACCTCTGGAACGTGGTTGTTGCTGACTTCGGTGATGCATGTCTCGATATCGACCAAGACGCTACCTTCACCGTTTCCGGTACTTCCGCTACCGACCTCACGGGTGACCTGACCATGGAAAGCACGCTCCTGAGCGACAGCTGTGCCACGGTCTTCAAGGATGACGGCAACGTCTTCGATCTTGAGACTTGGTTCAACAACCAGGCGAACAACACTGTTGCAACAGACACCCTGACGGCTCTGTCTGGCGCTGCAAGCTTCAAGACCTTCATCAACGGGGCGACGGAGAACGGCGTAACAGCAACGGACGTAAGCGCAATCGACAGCTTCTTCGACGCAACCGACTATGTGGGTGCAGTGAAGAACTCTGCCAACGATTGGGTGTCCGGCTGGACAGTGTGGCTTAACCAATAGGCAAATAGCGATAAAGCGCCGCGGCTGGGCTCACGCTCGTGCCGCGGCGCTCAGCATAAATAACGAAAGCTGATGGTGCCCGATATGAAATTGAACCATACAACTATTAAAAGCGCGCTTCTGGCTTCGACGGTATTGATGCTACCGGCCGAAGCAATCGCGCAAGAGCAGGCCGACGACGTTGAAGAGATCACCGTCCAGGGCCGCTATATTCCTGATGAGAAACGCGCGACGTCCGAGATCGCCAACGTTCTCGACAGTGAAGCATTTGCCCTGTCAGGCGACAGTGATATCGCAAGCGCTATCCAGCGTCTGCCAGGTCTTTCCCGGACCCGCGACGGTTACGTTTATGTTCGTGGTCTCGGCGATCGCTATTCGTCCACGCTTATGAACGGTTCGGGTATCCCGAGCACAGACCCGCTGCGTCGGGTTGTGCCGCTGGACATCTTCCCGACCAGCCTGATTTCATCGGTTCTGGTGCAGAAGACCTACTCCCCGGAATATCCAGCTGACTTCGGCGGCGGTGTGATTGATCTGCGGACCAAGGCCATTCCAGACGACTTCGTCCTGGAATTCGGCATTTCCGGCAAATACAACACTGAGGCAACAGGCAAGACCGGTCTCAGCTATGATGGCACGAGTTCCGAAATTCTGGGCTTTGGTGGCTCCCGCCGCGACATTCCGGATGAAATCCTGAAGGATGTGACGCTCGCCAGCCTGACACCAGCCGAACTGGAAGCTGCGGGTGAAGCGCTGCCGAACATCTGGTCCATTGACAATGAACCACTGTATCCTGGCGCTGGATTCGACTTCGTCTGGGGTAACCGCTACGAAGTTGGTGACCAAGGTGCCTTCGGTTTCTTCACGGCCCTGACTTACGATGTAAACCAGCGGAACCGTGAAGGCGTTCGCCGTACGGTGACCACATCAAACGCCGGTCCGGTAATTCGTTCGAATGCCGCGCCTGAAGTGTGTGACATGCCTGAATTCGACGGCGAAGACGTGAGCGGTTGTGGTGTACGCCAGTCCAACATCGATATCTCTCTCAACGCTATCCTGTCGCTGGGTTATGAATTCAACGCTGATCATTCGATCAACTTCACCGGTACAGTGCTGCGCGACAGCACCAAGCGGGCGCTGATCGAAAAAGGCCAGTTCGCACAGGAAGACGCGCTTCGGACCCGGTCGTTCATCGACTGGATTGAAAGTCAGGTGTGGACCAACCAGCTGACGGGTGAGCACTATGTGAACCTGTTTGGCGATAGCGACACTTTCCAGACGACGGAAATCAAATGGCGTGCCAATATTTCCCGGTCCGACCGGGACGTGCCACTGCGCCGCGACACCACCTACGAGTATAACCCACAGCTCGACACCGACCTGATTCTGGCGCGTACAGACAGTAACACCACTGTCTATAACGCACTCGATGAGGAAACCAAGGAGTTCGGCCTGGACTTCGTACAGCCGACATACATTGGCGGCTTCCTGGCTGACATCAAGGGTGGCTTCACCTATCAGGACAAGGACCGTAGCTTCGGTCTCGTGCGCTATAACTTCGCCTTCCCGGCGGGTATCAGCACAGACCTGCGGGCGCTCGCGCCAGAGATCATCTTTGGCCCAGGCAACATCCGTCCAGGCGGCATTACGCTGACCGAGATTTTCGATGCGTCTGATTTCTATTCCGCGCAGTTCGAAAACATCCAGGGCTATCTGGGTGCGGATATCGAAATCAGCCCGCGTCTGCGGTTTGCTTTCGGCTGGCGCTACGAGAACAGCGAGCAGGTTATCGATACGGTTGACCGTATCACCCTGGATCCGCTTCTCGTTACGCAGAAGGGCGAATACTGGCTGCCTGCAGCGACGATGACCTACGAGATCATCGACAACATGCAGGTCCGTTTTGCATACAGCCAGACTGTAAACCGCCCGGAAGCGCGTGAGCTTTCAACGGCACGCTTCCTCGACGACGAACGGAACATCTCTGTTCAAGGTAATCCTGAACTTCGGATCGCCGAGATCGACAACTATGACGTTCGCTTTGAATGGTATTTCGCCCCGGGTGAAAGCCTGACAGTAGGTGCCTTCTATAAGAAGTTCTCCAACCCGATCGAGCGTAGCAGCCGTGCCCTCGGTGAAGGCCGCCTGGTCACCTACGTAAACGGTGAATCAGCGGAACTGAAGGGTATCGAGGTTGAAGTCGAAAAAATCCTGCCGATCCAGGATTGGCTGGGTTGGGAATTCTATGGCCGCGAATTCTACATTCGTGCCAACGGTTCCTACATCGACTCGGAGACGGTAACAGCAGCAGCTGACCTGGGCGTTGTAACCAACGCCGTGCGTACCTTCCAGGGCCAGTCCAAGTGGCTTGCCAACGCACAGTTCGGCTGGCGCGGTGATATGGACAACATGTCCCTTATCCTGAACTACACAGGCCGTCGTCAGGCGCTCCTGGGTGTGTTCGGTGCAGGCGACGAGTTTGAAAACCCGCCGCTTCTTCTGGACTTCGTCTATAGCCGCGAGTTCGAAGTAGGTAGCAATACCCTTGAAGTAAGCCTCGAAGCAGGCAACCTGCTGGGTGATGGAATCGAATATGTACAAGACGGTGTTGTTACCGAAGGGTACGATATTGGCCGCACCTTCAGCATTGGCTTCAAATACAAGTTCTAACACCGAAAAATCGGCCCGTCGCTCCGGCGGCGGGCCTTGGTGAGACCCAAAAATGGGCCACCGCAAAAAAAGTGCAACAAAAAGGCGCAAAGATGCCGGCACAAAAAAACGAATGATGATGCTTTTTGGAGACGTACAAGTTTCATGGACACTTCTGGACATGGAAAAAGACAGGTGACACCTGCTCCACGTCAGCCCCGCGCCTTGCGTTTGGGGGTTTTGGCGTTTGAGCTGGGGCTTGTGATCCTTATTGCCTATCAGGCATCCGGCCTGCTGTTCCGGGTTATGGAACCCGCGACTCAGTCGCTGCCGGCGTCCGCCGTCCAACCGAGGTCTGGAGGCAGCTTGGTTCAGGCAGACCTGCGTACGCTCACAAGCACAGACCCCTTTTTCAGAAAAATCAGCGATACGGGCGCGGCCATGCTGGCTCAGGCAGCCCCCGAAAGCAGCCTCAAGCTCGAGCTATTCGGCCTCCGCGCAACCGGTGACGGGCAGGGCAGTGCCATCATAAAAACCCAGGACGGCCAACAAGAGCTGGTGCGCGTGGGCGATGTGATTTCCCCAGGTGTCAAGCTGGCGGGCGTCTATGCAGACCGGGTCGAGATCGTGCGTGCCGGCAGCCTTGAGGCCGTCTACCTGCGGCCACAGGGTGAACGCGCGACACAGGCAGCTGCCCCGCACCGCAAAGTTGACACGCAGAGCGCGCAAGGCAGCCAGAACCCTCTCACCTTCCTGTCTGCGCTTGAGCTTGAAGCCGTGCGCCGGGAGCGCCGCATCATCGGCTTCCGCCTGCCGGATACCCTGCCGGATATGGCGTCCGCGCTTGGTCTTGAGAAGGGCGACATTTTGCTGGCGGCCAACGGACAGCCGCTCAACTCATTCGAACGTATTGCCGAGATTGGCGAGGAACTGGCGGGCAGCCGCCGTGTTGAGCTCACAATCGAACGGCGGGGCGAGACACGCAGTCTCAGCCTCGGTCTTTAGGGAATTTGGATCATGAAGTTTTTCAACAATACTCACTGGTTGATGAGGCCGCTAATGGGGGCCGTGATGCTGGCGGTTGTCCCGTTTGGCGGGGGTGCCATGGCGGCAGACGGCCACGTGCTGAACTATCGTGATGCCGAAATCCGCGCCTTCATCGACGATGTGGCCACCATCACCGGCAAGACCTTCATTATCGACCCACGCGTGCGCGGCACCATCAATGTGGTCTCCACCGAGGAAGTCAGCATGGAGGGTGTGTTCCAGACATTCCTGTCCGCCCTCAAGGTCAATGGCTTCACCCTGGTGCCAACCAGCTCCGGCGCCTTCAAGGTCGTGCCTGATGATGTAGCTGCCCAGGACGCGGGTCCGGTGGACGAGGGCCGCACGGGTGACACGCTCACCACCCGTGTTTTCACGCTCAAATATGCTGATCCACTTGCTGTGCAGGCGGCGATCAAGCCGTTTTCCTTCAAGAATGGCCGGGTGTTCGCCCGCAAGGGCACGCCGGTCGTGATCGTGACAGATTTTGCCGACAACCTGGACCGGATCGCCAAGCTGGTGGCCACGCTGGATATCGATCATTCCGTGATCCGCACGCTGGCGCTTGAAAACACCAGCGCAAGCGAGATGGCGGATATCGCCATCAAGCTCGCCACCCAGCCGGGTTTTGACGACAATGTCGCCCAGGCGCTGACCGCGCTGCCGCTTGACAGCAGCAACACGCTTGTCCTGAAGGGGCCTTTGGATATCGTTGAAACCTTCCTGCCGGTCCTGAAGGAACTGGACGCGAACAATGCCTCGCGCGGCGACCTGCGCGTCGTGCAGCTGAATTACGGTACGGCGGAAAAGATGCTGCCGATGCTGGAAGCGGTGACAAGATCGCTGAGCGGCAAGGACAGCAAGGCCGTCGGTGGCGATGTGATGATTTCGGCGTATCCCGGCGCCAATGCCATTGTGATCAATGCGTCATCAGAGATGCAGCAGCGTATCGCCAATGTCATCCATATGCTGGACGTGCCGCGCGCGCAGGTGCTGGTTGAAGCCATTGTGGTTGAAGTCTCTGAAGGGGCGGCGAAGGATCTGGGGGTCCAGTACATCCTGGCAGGCGGCAAAAGCAGCAACATCCCCTTCACCGTGGCCAATTATTCCAACACAGCGCCGAACATTCTGGCGCTTACGGGCGCACTGCAGCTCAATGACGGTGACGGCGACGGCACGTCCGCAAAGGATCTGGCAAGCGCGGCGGCTGTTGAATCGCTTCTCGGTTTCTCCGGCTTCGGCCTCGGCATCGCGGGAGAAACCGACGGCGGCACCGTGTTCGGCGCGATCCTCAATGCGCTTGAGCAGGACAATGGCAGCAACATCCTCTCCACGCCGTCGATCATGGCGATGGACAATGAAACCGCCAGCTTCCTCTCCGGCCAGGAAATCCCGATCACCACGGGCCAGACGCTCACAAGCACCAGCACAAACCCTTTCACGACGATTGAACGCAAGGACGTGGGTGTGAAGCTTGAGGTGACGCCGCAGGTCAACGAAGGCGAGGAAATCCACCTGACGATTCGTCAGGAGATTTCTTCCATCGCAGGCACAACCGGCGCCAATGAGCTGATCACCAACAAACGCGAAATCCAGACGACTGTCCGCGTGGCGAACGGTGAGATTGTCGTTCTCGGTGGCTTGATTGAAGAAAACGAAAGCGTATCGGTCGACAAGGTGCCTTTCCTCGGCGATATCCCGCTCCTTGGTCGCGCCTTCCGGTCTGACAGCAAAAGCCGCTCCAAGCGTAACCTGATGATTTTCCTGCGCCCCACCATTGTCCGGTCGGCGGGGGACGCCCAGGCACTGACGGCGAAGAAATACAACTATATGCGGGCGCAGCAGGCGGCGTCGGAAACCGGCCTGTCGCTGGACCAACTGGTCAAGGAAGTGATGGGCACGGGGGGCGAGAGGTAACGGGCCGATGGCTGAAAAAGACATACCTTTCCTGCGCTACACATTCGCCCGAGATCACGGCATCGCGGTGACCGCCCTTCTTGACGGGTCGGCGGAAGTTGCCCTGCGTGACGGTGCCAACCCGATGATGCTTGCCGAAGTTCGGCGCGTCGCGGGGCGGCCTCTGAATGTGTCCAGCATGGACGCGAAGGCGTTTGACGCCATGCTCTCTGACATGCACGCGGTTGAAGGCATCGATGCAGGCATAGACAGCGACATGCCCGCTGAAAGCCTCGACAGCGCCCTTGAAGGCATGCCTGCAGCCGCGGACCTCTTGGCCAGTGAAGATGACGCGCCGGTCATCCGCCTGATCAACAGCCTGATCGCCGAAGCGGTGAAGACAAAAGCCTCGGACATCCACCTGGAGCCGTTTGAAAACCGCCTTTCCGTGCGTCTGCGCGTGGATGGCGTGCTGAATGAAGTCGCCAGCCTGGCGGCGCGGCTGACGCCTTATCTGGTGTCCCGGATCAAGGTGATGGCGCGGCTTGATATCGCGGAAAAACGCATCCCACAGGATGGGCGCCTGTCCCTGAAGCTGGGGGACCGCACCTTTGATGTCCGGGTATCCACGCTGCCGTCGCGTCATGGTGAACGGGTAGTGCTTCGCCTTCTGGATGCCTCATCAGCCCAGCTGACGCTTGAGGACCTGGGCATGCAACCGGCTGTGCACGCGGGCATGCGGGACCTGCTGAATGAACCGAACGGCATTATCCTTGTCACCGGCCCCACAGGCTCGGGCAAGACCACCACGCTTTATGCCAGCCTTACGATGCTGAATGACCAAAGTCGCAACATCATGACGGTCGAAGACCCGGTCGAATATGCACTTGACGGCGTCAGCCAGACCCAGGTGAACACCAAGGTGGGCATGACATTTGCCTCCGGCCTGCGCGCCATCCTCAGGCAGGATCCGGACGTGGTGATGGTGGGCGAAATCCGCGATATGGAAACCGCGGAAATGGCGATCCAGGCGTCTCTCACGGGCCACCTTGTGCTTTCCACCGTTCACACCAACAGTGCTGTAGCGGCGATCACGCGGCTCAGGGACATGGGGGTTGAACCCTTCCTTCTGGCCTCCACCGTCAAGGGCATTCTGGCCCAGCGTCTGGTCCGGAAGCTATGCCCTGCCTGCAAGAAACCTGCGCATAATGAAGCGCTGGTGCGCGAGCAGCTCGGGGTCTCGGCGGATGAAGCAGCCACCCTTTTTGAGCCAACGGGTTGTCCGTCCTGTGGCGGCAAGGGCTATGCGGGCCGTGTGGGCATTTATGAGCTCGCGACCATTGATGATGAGATGCAGCGCATGATCCAGGACGGCGCGTCGGAACAAGCCATGGCGGCCCATGCCTTCAAGGGGGCGGATACGCTTTCGGCTAGCGGACGGGCGCTGGTGCTGAAGGGCGTGACTACGGTCGAAGAAGTGATGCGCGTATCGCGCGTGAAGGAGGCCGCTGGTGCAGGCGTATGACTATACGGCGCTTGACGGTGCGGGCAAAAGCCGGCGCGGCACAGTCACGGCGGACGGCGAGGGCGATGCCCGCCAGCGCCTGATGGCCAAAGCGCTCTATCCAACAGAGTTGCGTCCGGCACGCAGCCGCAAGGTTCAGGCGGAAGGTGGTTCCCGCCTGCTCAACTTCCTGCGCGGAGAAAAGATCAGCAGCAAGGACCTGGCGTTGCTGACCCGCCAACTTGCAACCATGGTGCAGGCCGCGTCCCCGGTGGAAGAAGCCTTGGCGGCGCTTGCGCAGCAGGCTGAAAAGCCGGCCACCCGAAATGTGCTGACCCGTGTGCGCGCCAATGTCATGGAAGGCATGCGCCTGTCATCCGCCATGGCGCTTGAAAGCGGCACCTTTGACAGTCTTTTCTGTGCCATGGTGGCAGCCGGTGAAGCCTCTGGTGATTTGGGCACGGTGCTGGCACGCATCGCCGATCACCGTGAAAAGGCGCAGGAAACCAAGGCCAAGGTGCAAAGCGCGCTCATCTATCCTGCAGTGCTGATGACAGTCGCGGCCTGCGTGGTGACAGCATTGATGATTTTCGTGGTGCCGAAGGTGGTGGCCCAGTTCGACAGCTTCGGCAGTGACCTGCCCACGCTGACGAAGATTGTGGTGGGCGTCAGCAATTTCCTGACAAGCTATGGCCTTTGGTTGCTGATTGTTCTTGCGCTTGGCATAGTGGGCGCTGTGTTTGCGATGCGCCAGCCCGCCATTCGCCTGACGGTGCATGGCATGCTTCTTCGCCTGCCGCTGATTGGCAAGCTGGTGCGGGCGGTCAACGGCGCCCGCTTTGCCCGCGCCTTCGGCACGCTTTTGCAGGGCGGTAGCCCGGCGCTGGAGGCCATGACGGCCGCGATCCAGACTGTGAAGAACGCCCAACTGCACGCGGCCCTTGAGGATGCGGGCATTCAGGTGCGTGAAGGCACGGGCGTGGCGGCGGCCCTCAAGGCCGTCACGGGCCTGCCACCCATGCTTGGCTACATGGCGGCGGCGGGTGAGCGCAGCGGCCAGTTGGGGCTGATGCTGCACAAGTCCGCTGACTATCTGGAAAGTGAATTCGACGGTTTCACCAAGTCGGCGCTCAGCCTTCTTGAACCGATGATCGTGATTTTTATGGGCGGTATTGTTGGGGCGATTGTGCTTTCGATCATGCTGCCGATCCTGAGGCTCAACAGCCTCGTGTTGATGTAGGGAGACCCTTGATGACCAAGGTATGGACCAAACTGAAGAAAGCCCTGAAAGCCACAGCGCGGGATGACGCTGGCTTTTCGCTGATTGAACTGATGGTGGTGATCGTGATCATCGGCCTTCTCACAACCGTGGTGGTGGTGAATGTGCTCCCAAGCCAGGACCGGGCAATGGTGGAAAAGGCGCGCGCCGATGTCCAGACCATCAGTCAGGCGCTTGAAATCTACAAGATGGATACGCTCCGCTATCCCACATTGGATGAAGGCATCGACGTGCTGGCCAAGGCGCCTGAAGGCGGCCTGCGCACGGAAGGTTACATCAAAGGCCTGCCGCGCGATCCGTGGGGCAACGCCTATCAGTATCTGATCCCGGGCGAACACGGCAAATATGATGTCTTCTCCTATGGCGCGGACGGTCGTCCGGGCGGGGAAGGGCTGAACGCCGACATTGGCAACTGGACCAACGAAGGCTGATCCCATGCAGCACTGGCGCTCGGATAAAGGCTTTTCCCTTGTGGAAGTGATGGTCGTGGTGGCCATCATTGGCCTGATGACGAGCGCCGTGGTGCTGGCGCTGCCCGGCAGCGATGACAGGCTCAGGGATACGCTTGGCCGCACCGGGCGCCTGATGGTAGCGCTTGAACGCCAGGCGGTAATGACGGGCCAGGTGATGGGCGTGCATTTCACCGAGCGCGGTATGGCGGTCCTTGAGCTTGGCGATGCCGGCTGGGTGCCAACGGATGCTGTCGTGGATGCGGATGCTGCAACCTTTGGCAATGCGCGCCTGCGTGCGCTGGAGGTGGACGGTGCGGCCGTCGACCTCCAGGACACGTCGCGGCAGGCTCATGTTTTCATTCTGCCCACCGGCGAAAAACCATCCTTCAGCCTGACCCTGGTTTCGGGAACCCAAACGGGCACTATCACTGTGCCCCAAATGGGCCCTTTTGAGGTAAAGACCGATGGCTAGAGGCGCGAGAGACGAGGGGTTTTCCCTGATCGAGCTTCTGGTTGCCGTGTCGATCCTGGCGCTCGCCGCCGTGTCGCTCCTCGAGCACCAGACGCAGGCGCTTGGCATGACGGGCGCGGTGGAACGCCGCGCGCTCGCCGCCACCGTGGCCGATAACCGCCTCGCTACCACGTTGGGGCAGACCAAGGCACCCGTGCCCGGCACAACCACAGGCCAGGAAACCCAGATGGGTGTCGCGTTCGAATGGCAGCAGATGGTGCGTCCAGCCGAAGGTGGCGATCTGACGCTGGTGCAGGTTTCCGTGAGGGAAGCGGAAGGCGGGCGCGAGCTTGCGTCGCTTACCGGTTTCCGGAGGGTGGACTAATGTCATTCCGTATCCGAAATGATAATGGGTTTTCCCTGGTTGAAACCATGGTCGCGACCTTCCTGTTCGCGCTCGTGAGTGCGGCGGGTGTTGTCTTGCTGACCAGCTTTCAGGATGGCCGGGAGGTGCTGGGCGCCGCAGACGAACGCGTCGCAGAGCTTACGCTGGCGCGGGAGGTACTGAAAGCTGACCTCCTGACCGCACTGGACCGTCCCGCGCGGCTTGAGATGGGAGACGCTCAGGGCTTCACTGGCAGTGGCTATCTGCCTGACGGGCTGAAGCTACGCTTTGTGCGCGGTGGCAGTATGCGTGCGGTGCTCGACGCTGGGGCGTCAGCGCTTGAGCGCGTCGATTATCTGCTCAAGGAGGGCGCGCTGGTGCGCCGCACCTTCCCACATACCGACGTGACCGTTGGCGTGCAGCCCCGCGACCGGGTGCTGTTGAGCGGGATCAAATCCATGGCGCTGCGGTTTGAAAGCGAAGGCCTTTGGCGTGACGAGTGGCGTCCTGACGTGGCGCTCAAGCCTCTACCGAACCTGGCAGAGCTGTCATTCGAGATGGAAAATGGCCGAAGCCTGCGCTTTGTCCTGATGGTTGGGGGGCAGGCATGATGCGGCGCTTCAGCCTCAAATGGTTGCGCAATGATCGCGGTGCTGCGCTCGTAACCGTGATGCTGCTGGTGTCCATTATGGCGGCGGGCATGGCGATCAGCTTCGATGCGCTCGGCTTCATGACCAAGCGCCACACAGCCTCCCGAATGTTCGAGCAGGCTCGCTATTATGCGCTGGGCGGCGAACAGCTGGCGCTGACGGCCGCCGAAAAGCTTTCGAAGGCGAAAACACGGCTTACCGAGGCGCAAACGGTTTCCTATCCCATTGATGGCGGTCGGATCGAGGGCCTGATCAGTGACGCCAGCAACTGCTTCAACGTTAACAGCCTTGTGGAGAGAACCGGGAATGGCGGCTACCACGCGAACGGCCGGGCAATGGCGCAATATGTCCGGATGCTTGGCCATCTTGGTTTTGGAGAGCGCGAGGCTGAAGCGCTTGCAGGCGCGCTCACAGACTGGACAGACAGCGATAGCCGTCCCGGCCCGCAAGGTGCGGAAGACTATGACTATGCGGCCCTTGAAAGCCCTTACCGCACGGCCAATACGCTGATGCGGGATATCACGGAGCTTCGCCTGCTGCAGGGCTACACACCTGACGTGCTGGCCCGTGTCGCGCCGCTTCTGTGCGCCCGCGACATCACGGCGGACACGGTATTGAATGTGAATGTGCTACGCATCAGCGATGCGCCGCTACTGGCTGCCATTCTGGGGCCGGATATCAGTCTTGAGCTTGCCGCGAACCTGATCGCCGCGCGGCCTGCAGGTGGATATGCAGACATTGCTGATTTTTATTTTGAACGTACATTTCAGGGCCGGACCATCGAACAGGATGTTCGCGTCCAGACCACTGTCAAACCACAACGCCTGATCAGCCAGGTCCGGGTGCGCTTCCATGAGGGAGTCAGCCGCCTTACGAGCGAAATCTGGCTGTCTGACGACGGGAAAGCCCATGTGGGAAGCCGCCGTTTTGGAGTATTTCAATGAGTGAAACCCTTGTCATAGCCTTGGGGCCTGATGGCCAGCCAGCGGGGGATGCCCTGTTGCTGGACGCCGCCACGGTGCTTGCGCGCGTCAAGCCTGATGCGCTTGGTGCCAAGGCGGGCACAGATGCTGTAATCGTTATCCCCGGTGCGCAGGTTGCAAGCCATCTGGTACAGGTGCCGGATTTCCCCGACGCCAAGCTGATGAAGATCCTGCCGGGGCTCTTGGACAATCGTATGGCGCTGATGCAGGAGGATCGCCATTTCGCCCTTCTTGGCCCCGGCCGCAAAGAGACGGGTGACCGCCTCATCGGCGTTATGGCAAAAGCGGAAATGCAGGCGGCACTTGATGTGGCGCAGGGCTACGGCCTTGTTGTGCGCGCGGTGGTGCCGGACTATATGCTCTTGCCTGTGCCAGCAGAAGGCCAAGTAGCAGCGACCGCCGGCGATAGCATGTTGGTGCGTGCGGCGGACAGCACCGGATTTTCAGCCGAGGCAGGGCTTGCGGCCCAAATGCTGGGTACCGGCACCAAGCCTGAACCTTTGGACTATCAAAGCTTGCTGGCTACCGCCACTGATGCCCCGGCCAACCTGATGCAGGGGGCGTTCAGCCCGCGCAAAAGCATGGCGGCGTGGCTGGTGGTTGCCCGCCGGGCCGGTTTCCTGGCGGCGGCCAGCTTGCTTCTTTGGGTTGGGGCCACGCTTTATTCAGCGTCGGATAACTTCAGCCGTAGTGACGCCTTGTATGCGCAGGCGGAAGCCCGCTTCAAGGCGGCGCTGCCGGACGTTGGCCGGATTGTGAATATGGAGGCGCAGATGCGCCGGGCCGTTCAGGCCGCGCGCCAGCAGGATGGCGGTGAATTTCTGATCCTGTCAGGTATGGCGGCCAGTGCCCTCACCGGTGACGACAGCACCATGTTTGAAGGCATGCGCTTTGACGGCACGCAAAATACCCTGGTGTTGACGGTGACGTTCGCATCCTTTGCAAAGGGCGAGGCCTACAAGGCGCGGTTGGCGGAGAAGGGCCTGGTGGTGACAGAAGGCAGCAGCCGGACGGAAGGTGCGCGGGTGATGTCTGAACTGACGATCAGGAGGCGCGTATGACCGAATTCTGGCAAAACCTGACGGCGCGCGAGCGCGCCGTGGTCGCAGTCGCCGGGGTGCTGACGGTGCTGGTGGTGGGCTATTTCATGCTTGTTCGCCCGTTGGCGGACTATGAGGCGGAAAGCCAAAGGGCGCTTGCCCGCGCGAAGGCAGTCTACCAGCAGATTGATGCGGGCGCAGCCGAGGTTGAGGCTGCGCGCGGGACGACCCAGGAAAAGGCTGGTGAAACCACCTCTTTAAGGGTGGCGGTTGCCCAGTCGGCGCGCGAAATCGGCGTTGCCATCAGCCGCCTGCAGCCCGGTGCAGATGGCGCGCTGACCGTATGGGTTGAGAGTGTCCCTTCACCGGTGTTCTATCGCTGGCTGGAAACCTTGAGTGCGGCGCACGGCATAGCGCCTGTGAAGGTCGTGGCCCAGAAATCATCAGCTGGTGTGCAGCTGAGGGTGCAGCTTGAGTTCGGGGGCGCGTGATGACGGGCCGCGGATTATTCCTTTTGGGGCTGCTGGCCTTCCTGCTGTTCACTGCTGTCCGCTTGCCCGCGAGCCTGATGGTGCCGGGCATGATGCCGGCCCAGCTTCGCTTTAGCGCGGCCGAGGGTACGATCTGGCATGGAACGCTGAAGCACGCCAGTCTGGGGCAGCGCGCGCTGGGGGATGCCGGGTTTTCGTTGAAACCGCTCTCGCTGCTGACTGGCGCGCCGTCGGCTGACATCAGCCTTTCGGGCGGTGACGTGCAGGGCAGTTTCCACTGGCAGCACGAGGGTGGCAACCAGATCAGTGATCTAGAACTGGTTCTGGATGTCAAGGCGAGGCTTGGGACGCAGACCCTTGCGGGTGCCCTGAGGCTGACCGGTGGCGATTTTGGGTTCGCGCCCAATGGTCGCTGCGCGCGTGGCACAGCCAAGGTGCGCACCAATATTCTGGAGCAGGCGCTGGGGCGGGCGGGTCCGATGCTGGCAGGAAGCATGACCTGCCAGGACGGGGGCATGGAGATTACCCTTTCAGGCGAAGCGCAAAACCTGGCCGTGAAAATTGATGGAAATCTGAGCGGAAAACCGGGGCAGGGCCTGCGCCTGTCATTGACACCAGAGGCTGGGGCGGACATACCTGAAGACATTGAGGGCGCGCTGGCGCTTTCGGGCTTCTCCCGGGAAGCGGGCGGAGCCACGGTGGCTAACCTTGAACTGGATGTTTTCCTATGACCAAATTCAACCGGTTGGCGCTATGTGTTCTGGCCCTTGGCCTTTCGGCTTGCACCACCACGGGCGGGCCTGCGCCAGAGCAGGCGTCCGCAAAACCTATTGTGGCCCAACCGCTCGGTGACGATGAAGTGCTGTCCCACTTCAGTGTGTTGCCGCCGCAAAATCTGGCGCCTGGCGAATGTGGCCTGTTCCTGTGGCTGAAGCGGGATGACGCGCCGCTGGTCTTTTTCCAGCGGTCTGATGGCACGGCCACCATGGCGATTGATGGCGCGGAAACAGTGTTGACCCGCACAAGCCAGAAAGGCCGGATCGCGCTTGAATATTTTGAAGCCCAGTCGTTCGAGCACGCGGGCCTCAAGCTTGAGGTAAGCCTGACACCAGAAGAAAAGCGCAGTTTGCAGCAGGGACTGAAACTGCCAAGCGGTTCCTTGTCTGCCCAAACTGCTGATGGCTGGTCCGCGCTTCTTCCGGTGGTAGGTTTGATCGGCTGTAAGTGAGATTAAACTGTAACAATTGGGCGCGTAACCGGGCGCTTTGTTGCAGTCTGTTTAAACATTTGTGAAACAGGTCATATTCGGTTGACGGGGCTATCTAAGCGCCTAGGATCATTCATGTTTCTATAAAGCATCATACTACTGCCGCGGCTTGTCCGCGGCTTTTTTTATCCCCAGAGGGTTGAGGGTGGAACATTGACAACACTGCCTGACAACGCGAGCCCTGGGTCCCTGTCTCGTGCCAGCAGGAGCGGCCCGTCCAGATCCACGAAGGTTGCTCCCTTGGTCAGTAACATGGCTGGCGCCATTGCGAGAGAGGTTCCCACCATGCAGCCCACCATGACCAGGAGCCCGGCGCGCGTTGCGGCGTCGTGCAGTTTCAGCGCTTCCGTTAGCCCGCCTGATTTATCCAGCTTGATGTTGACGCCGTCATAAAGTGTGCCGAGGCGTGGGATGTCAGCTGCGGTGTGGCAGCTTTCATCTGCGATCACCGGGATGGGGTGGCCGAGTGATGCCAGGATTTCATCGCCGTCCGCGGGGAAGGGCTGCTCAATGGCCGTTACGCCCAGGCGCAGAAATTCAGGGACAAGCGCGTTATAGTGCTCTACGCGCCAGCCTTCGTTGGCGTCCACGATGATGGCTGCATCCGTTGCGCCTTCACGCACCGCGCGCACGCGGTCAAGGTCGCCGTCGCCTGCCAGCTTGAGTTTCAGGAGCGGACGGTCGCTGTGTTCCCTGGCCTTGGCAAACATCTGGTCAGCTGGTGCCAGCGACAGGGTGAAGGCGGTAGTGGTGGGCTCAGGCGCGGCCAAGCCAATCAACTCCCACACCCGTTTGCCTGCGAGCTTGGCGCGCAGGTCCCAGAAGGCGCAGTCCATTGCATTGCGGGCAGCGCCAGCGGGCAGCAGGCTGGGCAGCTTATCGTGATCCGTGGGGGACGCGAGGTGCGCCGCTGCAGTCTGAAGCGCCTCAAGCACGCTTTCAACCGTTTCGCCGTAACGCGCGTAGGGCACGCATTCGCCGCGCCCGGTGTGGCCTTCGTGGCGCACAGTGGCGGTTACCACAAGCGCTTCAGTTTTCGCCCCGCGCGAAATGGTGAAGGTGCCAGCTATGGGCCAGGCTTCTGACGTGAAGGAAAATTCCATGGACAGTCCGCTTGTGTTGACAAACCGCCATTTAGGCAGATTTCCCCTTGGGGATAAAGCCTGCAGCGCATGAAGCGCTGCAGAAAAGGCTATTCGGGCAGGCCGGTGATCTCCGTCACGATGCATTTGGGCAGGGCCGGGTCTTCGTTACAGTCCAGAAGGTCCTGCACGGCCTGCTTGTAGATCGTGTTCCACTGCGCTTCGGAGTGGAAGTTACCGGGCGGCATCCAGTGGGTTTGCGGATAGCTATTGGCCCATTCGTCGGTGTTGGGGATATGCACCAGTCCTGTTGCTTCCTTTGCGCCCTGGCCGCTGGTGAAGGTGATGCCGATGCGGTGGCAGCCAACACAAGTGTTATCACGGGTGCTCAAGGACGTGGTAGGCCACCAGGCAAAATCAGGTCCTATATGCTTGTACCAACCGAACGGGTCTGTGGGCACCTTGTCCCACACCTGGGCGACATAGGGGCTGTACATGAAGGGGTCATTATCGTGGCAGAAGCCGCAGTTGACGGGCTGTTCGTTCGCGACCGCCGCAGGCGCGTTCCAGAAAGCTGAAGGATCAGGGAAACCTGGCTGGGCGGCGCCCGTGGGTGAGGGCACTTTGGTGCCGTCAAGGCCCGCGTCGCCTTCGCCCGTGGCCTGGAACCAGCAGGTGCTGCCGTCCGCCACGCTATGGGCGATTACGTCGATCTCGTCAAACAGGGGGCTGGCCTCATCGCGGATGATCTTCTGCCGACAAGCGGCAACCACCTGATTGATGCCGTCAGAGAAATTGAAGATGCGGGAATAGGGCACGCACTGGCCGTCTGTGCCTGTGTGGCCGCCCTCGCCAAGGGGCAGCAGGGCAGGGCGGTCACAGTCCATACCAGGGCTGTAGCTTGCGGGCACCTCGCCGTTTACCGTGATCGGGATCAGCTCGCCGTCGAGGCAGTTGAAGGATGGTACGTCCTTGATGGCAGCCTTGCACATCTGGCCGTATTCAACAAGCGTCTGCGTGCTGGCCGCTTTCTTGGGCGCACCGTCTGACGGTGTCTGTACCGCAGGCGCCAGCGCCAGATAGGCCAGGAAGCCCAGGGCGCCAAGGCCCAGAATAGTCAGAAACTGTTTCATGACACGAGCCCCCCTTCATCGAGTATCGCCTGCTTGATGGCCTCATAGTAGCGCACATAACCAGTGCAGCGGCAGATATGCTCGCCAATTGCCTGGTCGATTGCGTCATCGAGCGCGCCTGCAGGGATGGGCGCCGCCTTCAGCCGGTCCCACAGGGTGATGGCGGCCATCAGGAAGCCGGGTGTGCAATAGCCACACTGGAAGGCGAAGCCTTTGAGGAGCGCTTCCTGCAGCGGATGCAGCTTGCCGTCCGTGGCTACGCTTTCTACCGTATAGACCTCAAGCCCCGCCATTTGGCTGAGCGGCGTTGAGCAGGCCAGCAGCACTTCAAGCGGCGCGCCGGGTGAGCGGCGTACAGATACTGTACAGGCGCGGCATACGCCGATGCCGCAACAGAATTTGGTGCCCGTGAGGCCCTGGTCTTCCTGCAGGAAATCCACCAGCGGCAGGTCGCTGAGGTTGGCGGGGGCTGTGACGCCCGTGCCGTTCAGGATGAAGCTGATATCAGCCATTGAGCGCCTCCCGCATTTTCTGTGGTGTTATGGGCAGGTCCCGCATGCGCGCGCCTGTTGCATCAAAAATCGCATTTGAAATGGCGGGGGCGACTGAACACATGACGGCTTCGGCGATGCCGCGGCCTGTCTTCTCGCCGCCTTCGGGCGCGAGGGTGATCAGCCGCTGGTCGAGCAGCACGTCTTTCGCCTTGGCGACAAAATAGCGGTTCAGGTTCCAGTCACCGGATGCTGGTCCTTCGAGGCCGGGCGGCATGTCTTCCAGGAGGGTCCAGCCCATGGCCATGGCAACGCCGCCCTGGCTCTGGCCAGAGACCAGCCCTTCAACGTGGATTTTGCCAGCGTTCAGGAAGCTGGCGGAAGCGCGCATCACCACATCGCCGGTGCGCGGGTCTACGGTGACGCCAATCAGGTTGCCGCAAGGCGCGAACACGGTGCGGACGTAGGTTGATGCCGCCTCAGGTGTTGGTACCACGCTTGTGCGGTAATTGGGCTTGAAACAAGTGATGTCGCCAAAGGTCAAAGCGATGCCGTCCAGCGCCCAGGTGTGGCTGGTGCCCATCACATCAAAAGTGCCCTTGGCCCACGTCTCCTGGAAATAGGCGTGGCCAAGCACGCCCGAGACGCCGCCGCTTTCCATGATTTGGGTGGCAAGCTCCTGGTGCGAGAGCCCGGGGAAACCCCCGGCTTTCACGGTCAGTAGTCCATCGACCCACACGGTATCTGATGGTTTGAGGCCATTTGCACCCGTGCCCCAGATGGCATGGGCCGCCGGGAAGATGCCTGCATCGAACAGGGCCTTGGCGCTTTCAATGGCGGCATGAACCTGGTGGAACGCCGTAAGGCAGGCGCTTGAGGAACCCACGCTTTTCGGAGTCCAGTTGTTCTTGCTCCAGTCGCCGTTCTTCGATCCATTGACCATCTGAAGCGCATCCCAGAGGTCCGCGTTGCCGAGTTCCACGCGGCTCGCGTTGGCGCCAAGCGTCTCGCCGATGACGACCGCGAGCGTGGTGGCTGATCCGTTGCCCATGTCAACCGCGTTGGTTCGCACGGTGAAATTGCCCTCTGCGTCCATGGCGACAGCTGCCAGCACGCCGTCACCCGACGTGCCGTAAGCCTGGTTCGACATGGCAAAGCCAACGCCGTACTGGAGGCCATCGCGGGCCCAGCGGTCGCGGTCTGCCTCGCGGTTCTGCCAGATGGGGTCGGCTTCGGCCATATCGAGGATGGTGCCGAACTGGAGCGACTGGGTGATCGGGCCTCCCACCACCGTGCGGTCGCCGGGCCCGGTGATATTGTTGCGGCGAATATCGAAGGGGCTGAGGCCAAGGTCGCGGGCTGCTTCGTCAAACAGGCTTTCAATGATGAAATAGGCCTGTGGGCCACCGAAGCCGCGCTGCGACCCGCCCGAGACATTAGTGGAATAAAGCGCTTCAGAAAAGATGGCGCTTTGGGGGATATTATAGCTGCCGCCCGCGCACACGCCCGCAAGCTGGGCCACATAGGGGCTCAGGTTGCGCCTGCCGCCACTGTCGAACTGCATTTCGGAGGTCAGCGCCTGCACCTTGCCTGTGGTGTCGAATGCCACCTGTGTTGTCCCCTCGCAGGCGTGGCGCTTGAGGCCGCACTGGAACTGCTCGAACCGGTCATAGGCCAGCCGCACGGGGCTGCCGCCGCTCATGGCAGCAGCGATCCCCAGGTTGAGGGTGAAGACAGAACTGTCGCGCCCGCCAAAACCACCACCGGGGTAGCAGGAGAACAGGTTCACGGTGGAGACGGTGATTTCAGAACCCTCGAACATGCCCAACAGCGTGCCGATATCCCCGTCGGGGGACTGGGTGCCCACAACCAGGTTCAGGGTTCCCGTGCTTTTGTCATACCAGCCGAGGCCGCTTTCCGGTTCCATGAACATGGGGTCCATGGCGCGCATGGAAAAGTCGGAGCCATAAGTCTTCCAGATTCCGCTTGCTGTGTTGTCGGTGATGGCCTGTTCGATCTGGCGCCGATAGTTGTTGGCTTCCTCGTTATAGTTGTCGTCGTAGCCGTTCTTTGAGTAGGAGAAGGTGTCTTCGGGCCCGGCTCCTGCCACGCGCACATAGTTCGTCAGCGGCGACAGGGGAGGCACCAACGGGTCTTTGACCGGGTTCCCATACTGCTGGAAGCTATCCACAAACTGGATTTTCCTTTTGGCGCCCAGGTAGGTCGCGCGGTCCTTGAAGATCAGGAAAGCGACGGGTTGGCCATAGAAGGCTGCGCCCGTGCCACGCGGCACGATGAAAGGCCACATAAAGTCACTTGGCAGGCTGATGCCTTCCGCTTCTGCGGCGGTACCAGCTTTTTTCTGGCGCTTTTTCTGCGCCGCGCGCATCTTGTCCTCTACCTGATCGAGATGCAGGTCATGGACGATGGTGTTGGTCAGCTTCACGGCGCCTTCGATCTGCTCGCCGTAGATCACGCGCTCGGGTAGCAGGTCTGGCGCCAGCATCGAAAGATCAAGGCCCGTGAAAACATTGTCCACATTGATGGCACGGATGATCATTACTGGGGCTTCAGCGGCGGGCCAGCCATCCATGTCCGCCACATGATAGTCGCGGGCATAGATTTTCTGGCCCGTGACCTTGGCATAGCCGTCGATCCGGGCGTTGGCCACACCGGGTGGTCCCATCCAGCCTTCACGGCCCAACGGCGGTTCCCATGTGCCTTCGCTGGCGCGTGCGGCGACGCCGGACGCCAGCGAGAAGACATTGACGGTAACAAAAGCACCAGCGACATGCTTGAGGAAGCTGCGGCGTGATAGGCCTGACTGCAGGCCCATGGTGGTGGGAAGCGAGGACGCTGTGCCTTCTGTGTTCCTCTCCCCAAAACACTGAGACGGCGACTTTTTCATGATGTATGCCCCTTTAGGTATAACAATACAGCTATAGGAAAAGTGGGAACCCGACAAGCAGATTTGCGATCGCAGGCCGATTGGGCCGCTCAGGAAAGTTGCACTAACCTGCCTCATAATTAGGCGTTGTGCGAACAGCTGCCTAAAAAATACTCAACACTTGTTGAGGGTTTGATTAAAAATGAGACGATTTTTGAGGCGCTTTTTTTAAGAGGCAATAAATATAATTAACAATTACAATGACTTGTATTTATTTTTGATTTTTTGGTCAGGTTGGAAAATAACTGGCACACAGGTTGCTATTAATAGGGTGAGCCGCCACAGCGGGTGGTTCAAATCTCCGATCCATCGACGGGTTGATTTTACATCGCATCGTGTCCGGCCGCAGCAGGTTCGCACGATGCATATCGGTCTCAGCGTGATCGTACCTCCCCAAGTATAATGCGATCGCCACGAGGCTTCAGATGAATCTAATGGAGATTGAGATGAAACCTGTATTGAAAACTGCGAAAACTGCCAAAACTGAACGACTGACGAAAACACTTTCCCTGGGCGCATTCACGCTGTCCCTTGGCCTTGTTATGGCTGCTGCGGCACCTGCCGGTGCCGTCAGCAACACGGGTCCGGTGACCAGCCCGGATACACTCGAAGTGGCCGGTATGGCCGGTGTCAAGCCTGATGCCCTTCCCAAAGTAATCAAGGCTGTATCACCGGAATATCCAAGCCACGCCAAGGCAATCGGCCGCGAAGGCTGGGTGATTGTTGAGCTGGACATCGACGAAAAGGGCATGCCGCTTAATGCCGAAATCGTTGACGATGGCCCAAGCCCTCTCTTCAAGCGGGCAACACTTCGGGCAATCGAGCAATTCCGGTTTGCGCCAGCCACCTACGCGGGTGAGCCAGTCGCTGTGACTGGCAAGCGCTACAAGGTGGTTTACGCCTTCCAAGATAGTTAAGGGAGTTCGACCGCGGCAGTCCGCTCTTGCTGACTTTCCCTTCCCTTCCTTCCCAAATGTCACGAAAGTGACAGGTCCGGTGAGGGCGGATCCTTCCACTGCCGTTATCCCTGAGGCGAGGTCTTCATTAAAGACCTCGCCTCAAACTTATGGGGCCTGGCCCTCCTGTGTGATTTCAAAATGCTCAGTGGTTAATATTTAATCATATCCGAGAAGCGATGTTCCCCTGACTGTAGGCGATATTCGGTATCTCCTGGCGGGAATTTGGCCGAAAAAACCATCGTGTTAATGGCCCTGCATTAGGGTTTTTCCATATAAAGCAAATGTTTAGACGGGCAGCTGTGGCGCTGGCGCGTCAATGCCATTTCAAAAGCAGATAGGCGATGAATTCTGGCATACGGCTTGCTGTTGACCATAGGGTCAGGCGCTGGTCCGGATGCCCGGGGCATGCGACCCGACCGATTGAGTTGAGCGTACATAGATAAGCAGCCTGGCTGCAGAAAAAGAGAACGGCATTTATGGTAGACAAAGACCTGAACATTCTGGTGATTGATGAGGACCCAGGCCGAGCAATGCTTCTGGAAGAAGCGCTTGTGGATGCCGGTTACACCCATGTGGTAACCATTCAAAGTACCACGAATTTGCACCAGCGCATTGCGGCACTAGCGCCCGATATGGTGATTGTCGACCTGCAGAATCCAGACCGGGACACGCTGGAAGGCATGTTCCAGGTGACCAAGTCGGTCAAGAAACCGATTGCCATGTTCGTTGATCAATCCGACGGCGAGATGATCCGCCGCGCGGTGGAGGCCGGTGTCAGCGCCTATGTTGTGGACGGGCTGAAGCGCGACCGGGTCCAGGCGGTGGTTGACGTGGCGGTGAACCGGTTCGAGACGTTCCAGCGCCTGACCGATGAGCGCGACGCGGCGCGCAATGCGCTTGCGGACCGTAAGACCATCGACCGTGCCAAGGGTCTGCTGATGCAGCACCGGAAGATTTCCGAAGATGATGCCTACAAGCTGATGCGTGGGGCGGCGATGAAGCAGAGCCGAAAACTGGTGGAAATTGCCCAGAGCATCATCACGGCGATGGAGCTCGATGCCCAGCTAATGGATGGAGGCCGCAATGCCGTTTGACAGATACCCGGCCGTTCGAGCTGGCTATGTGACGCTCACGGATTGCGCGCCCCTGATTGTGGCTCAGGAGCTGGGTTTTGACCGGCAGGCGGGTATCAAGCTTGAACCCATCCAGTTGAAATCATGGACAGCGGTGCGCGATGGCCTCGCGTTCGAACAGCTTGAATGCGCCCATATGCCGGGAGCGCTTGCTTTGGCCATGCACCTCGGGATTTCGGGCCTACGCGTGCCGGTGCGGGTGCCGCTGATGTTGGGGCATGGCGGCAATGCCATTACGGTCTCGACCAAACTCTATAATAAGGCGGCGGAGCTGCTGGGCGGCGCGTTCGATGGTCCGCGCGCGGAGAGTGCCGTTATTGTGAAAGCCGTGGCAGACGAGCGCAAGTCGCGCGGCGAGCGGCGCATCCGTATTGGTGCGGTGCATGCGTTTTCGAGCCATAACTACGAAGTGCGCGCCTGGCTTGCCTATGTGGGGATTGCCCCTGACGTGGATGTGGAGCTGATTGTGGTGCCGCGATCGAGGATGCTGGAGGCGCTTGCCACCGGCGAAATTGATGCCTTCTGTGTGGGCGACCCATGGGGGCAGCTGGCGGTTGAAGCCGGGATCGGCTATATCGTCGCCACAAAGGCGGATCTTTATCCCTACAGCCCCGAAAAGGTGCTTGCCTTCCGTGACGCGTGGGTCAAAGGCCATGGGGACGTCGCCGAAGCAACGGTGACCGCCATCACCAAGGGCATGGAATGGGCCGGCGCAGAAGAGAACCGCGAGGAGCTGGCTCAGATACTCGCCAACAAGGACTATCTGGACGTGCCGACGCCCGTTCTGATGCGGGCGCTGACCTCCAGGCCGCTTTTGGCGCCCGGCGGGGTTGAGACGTTTGTGCCGCGCTATCTTGAATTCGGGGGTGACTGCGCGCCCACCAAGGCAGGGGCGCTGTGGCTTCTGGCACAGATGCGGCGCTGGGGCCAGGCCGAGCCCGGCTTTGAAGCCGACCTGGATACAGTCTTTCAGCCTTTTACCCATGCGATCGGGGTCGAGCTGGAACAGGATAATTCAGTCAATGAAGATCCAGGCCGAATGGCGTTTGACGGTGTGCCCTTTACCGCAGGCGACATTGAAGCCTACCGGCACAAGTTTTCTGTTGGAGGGTAACCCGGCCAGCCCTTCAAGCAGTTAGCCGTCCATCGCCAGAACCGCAGCCCCCTCAAAACGGCCATGACGGAGGTCATCAAGCGCTTTGTTGGCATCCTTCAGGGCATAGGTGTGGGTGCTGGTTTGCACCGGCACGGTTGGCGCGACCTTCAGGAACTGTTCTCCGTCCTCACGGGTGAGATTGGCGACAGAGCGAACCACCCTTTCCTCCCAAAGGTCCTTGTAGGGGAAGGAGGGTATGTCGCTCATGTGAATGCCTACACAAACCACGGTACCACCCTTGTCGGTATGCTTCAGCGCTTCCGGAACCAGTGCCCCCACTGGCGCAAACAGTATGGCGGCATCCAGCTTATGGGGCGGTGCTTCATTGCTGCTCCCGGCCCACACTGCGCCAAGGCTTCGTGCGAAGGCCTGGGCGTCTTTATCGCCTTCTTTGGTGAAGGCATAGACTTTTCGCCCCATGTGAACGGCCACCTGGGTGATGATATGGGCTGCAGCCCCAAAGCCGTAAAGGCCAATGTGTTCTGCCTCGTTGACCATGCTGAAGGCCCGGTACCCTATCAGTCCGGCGCACATCAGCGGTGCGGCGGCCACATCGTCATAGGCATCCGGGATAGGAAAACAGTAGCGCGCGTCGGCAACCATGTGGTCTGCGAACCCGCCATCACGCGTGTAGCCGGTGAATTCGGCGCGGGCGCACAGGTTTTCCTGCCCCTTCCTGCAGTAGGCGCAGGTGCCGCACGTGTATCCAAGCCAAGGCACGCCAACCCGTTCGCCAATGCGGAAGTGGCTGACCCCTTCGCCCAGGGCTTCAACTACCCCGATGACTTCATGGCCGGGGATGAGCGGCAGTTTGGGTGACTTGAGGTCCCCGTCCACCACATGCAGGTCGGTGCGGCAGACTGCACAGGCTTTGACGCGAATAAGAATCTGCCCAGCTTCGGGGCTGGGACAAGGCAAATCCATAAGCGTCAGCGGGCGTCCCTGTCTGGTCAGTACCATCGCTTTCATCGGTCTTGTTTCCTCTGCCTATCAATCTGGCCTATCCATATGGTTCACTCTGCAGCAATATAGTGGCATTATCACCCCACGGCTTGACGCTTATCAAGGCGGCTCGGCTGCGGCGGGGCAAGATGGGCCTGATGATGAGGGGAATTTATGCTGAAGCTCAAGCGCATTGCGATCGATACCTATGGGGCCAATGTGGCCTATATTGCCCGTACCTGTAGCATCTACCGTCCGGAAGAGTATCAGGCTTTCAACAAGATCAAGGTCATTTATGACGGTAGGATGCAGCTTGCATCGCTGATGGTGGTAGATGATTTATCCATTGTGGATGTGGACGAGTTGGGTTTGTCAGAGCAGGCGTTCGAGCGACTGGGGGTTGCCGAAGGTGAACGGGCATCGATCGAACTGGCAGAACAGCCGGTAAGCATTGATCATATCCGCCAAAAAATTCTGGGTCACACGCTCGAGCCCTACCAGCTGGAGGAGATCGTATCCGACATAGCCGCGCACCGGTGTTCAGAGATGGAAATTGCCGCCTTCCTGGTGGCCTGCGCGGGCTTCATGACTACTGCAGAGATGCTGGCGCTGACACAGGCCATGGCGAAGATTGGCAACAAGCTAACATGGCGGGCGCCCGTGGTTGTGGACAAACACTGTATCGGCGGCATCCCGGGCAACCGCACGTCGATGATTGTGGTCCCCATTGTGGCGGCCCACGGCTTGCCAATCCCCAAATCCTCATCGCGCGCCATTACGTCACCTGCGGGAACGGCAGATACAATGGAAGTTTTGGCGCGCGTGGACCTGTCGATGCACGAAATGCAGCAGGTGGTGGATGAATGCGGCGGCTGCCTTGTTTGGGGCGGGCACGTGAACCTGTCACCCGCCGACGACGTGATGATCTCGGTTGAACGTCCGCTCGCGATCGACACGCGGGAACAGATGGTGGCGTCCATCATGTCAAAGAAGATGGCAGCGGGTTCAACGCACCTCGTAATCGACATACCGATCGGGCCGACGGCCAAGGTCAAGAGCCACGGCGACGCCATGCGGCTGAGGAAACTGTTTGAATATGTTGGCCAGGAAGTCGGCCTGCATGTTGAAGTGGTCACCACCGACGGCAGCCAGCCTATTGGCCGCGGCATCGGCCCTGTGCTAGAGGCGCGCGATGTGATGGCGGTGCTGGAAAATGCGCCGGATGCGCCCGCTGACCTGCGCGAAAAATCCCTGCAGTTGGCGGGCGCGCTGCTGGAAAATGACCCCGCGCTCAAAGGTGGATCGGGCTATGCCCGGGCCCGGCAGCTACTGGAAAGTGGTGAAGCGCTGAAGTCAATGAACCGCATCATAGATGCCCAGGGCCGGAAAACGGATATCCCCTGCACTGGCGAGCTGACCCACGACATTCTGGCGCCTAAGGCTGGCAAGGTGGCAGGCATCGACTGTTTCCGCATCAACAGGTTGGCACGGCTCGCGGGCGCGCCGATGGACTGCGGTGCGGGGATTGACCTGTTCAAGAAGGTGGGGGACACGGTGGAAGTGGGCGAACCTTTATACCGGATCCACGCCTGCTTCGAATCCGATTTCGGCTTCGCCAAGAAGTTCGCAGCCCAGGGTGATGGATATACCATCGGGGACGGGGCATGACGGCTGCAACCCTGCATGTATACCCGGGCCAGGAAGGCCCGGCGCGGTTGCTCGCCGAAAAGCTAGGCGTTGCGATGCATAGGATCACCATCCATACCTTTCCTGACGGCGAGAGCCTGTTGCGGGTTCAGCCCGTGGCGGGTACGGTGCTTCTATATGCCAGCCTTGATCATCCGAACGACAAGCTGATCCATATACTGCAGGCCGCTCAGGCGCTCAGGCATGGTGGCGCATCGCGGGTCGTGCTGGTGTGCCCCTATCTTTGCTATATGCGGCAGGACATGGCGTTCCATGAGGGCGAAGCTGTTACACAGAAGCTTCTGGGACCGCTTCTGGGCCCTTCATTTGACCGCATCGTCACGGTCGATCCCCATCTTCACCGCGTGTCGTCGCTCACTGACGTCTTTCCCGGCCATGAAGCCGATGCGCTTTCCGCTGCCGCGCTGATCGGCGAGGCAGTGGCGGAAGACGCCGCCCTCAATGGGGCGGTCCTTGTCGGGCCAGACGGCGAATCCCAGCAATGGGTGGCGCGGGCGGCCCTGGCATCGGGGCTGGACTTTATCATTGCAACCAAAGAACGGTTTGGTGACCGTGATGTGCGGGTAAGCCTGCCTGACGCGACGCTCGCCGCCGGTCGCCCGGCAGTTATTATCGACGATCTTATTTCAAGCGGGGCCACCATGCAGGCCTGCGCACGCCTTTTGCTGGGCGCGGGCGCTACACATGTCGAGGCCATGGCCGTCCATGCGGTGTGTAGTGCCGCTGACCTACTTCGGCTGCGCGAGGTTGGCATCAGCCGGGTGCGGTCCTGTGACAGTATTATTCACGAAACGAATGCCATTGCCCTAGCGCCACTGCTGGCCGGGGCGTTAACGCGGGAGACCAGAGCATGACACTCAAGGTGAAATTTTGCGGCGCTGCAGGCACCGTGACGGGCTCCTGCTATTGGATCCGGTTTGGCGAACGCCAGTTCCTGGTGGACTGCGGCATGTTCCAGGGGCCGAAAACGGTGAAAGAGCTGAACTATGGCGAATTTCCCTTCAATCCGGCTGAGATTGACTTTGTCCTGCTCACCCACGCGCACACGGATCACGCAGGGTTGCTGCCGAAGCTGACCAAATATGGTTTCAGGGGCTCCATATACACCACGTCCGGATCGCGGGACCTGCTTACCTATATGCTGCCCGACAGCGCTCATATTCAGGAAATGGAAGTCCTTCGCCTGAACCGGCGGAACCGGCAGCGGGGCCGGGGAGAGGTAGAGCCCATCTACACTGGCGACGATGTTGAAGCCTGCCTTCGGCAAATTCGCCTCGTCGACTATGAAGAGTGGTGTGATCTTGGTGGCATTCGTGCGCGTTTCTGGAATGCGGGCCATATCTTGGGTGCGGCGTCCATCGAACTTGAGGTGACACACGAGGAAGGCCATACAGAACATATGTTGTTTTCGGGCGACATTGGGCCGGATCACAAGCTGTTCCATCCGGACCCGGAAGGCCCGAGCGGGCTCGATTATCTCTTTATGGAATCCACCTACGGCGGGCGGGTGCGGGAAGACCTAAAGCCCAAGGATCGCCGGGCGCTGCTGGCCTATGAAATCAACGAAGCCCTCAAGGGTGATGGTGCGCTCGTGATCCCGGCGTTTGCAGTGGAACGCACGCAGGAACTTTTGCTGGATATTGCCGTTCTTTTGAAAAGTGGCGATATCCCATGTGTGCCTGTGTTCCTGGATTCGCCGCTTGCCATTCGGGTTACGTCGGTCTTTACCGATCATGCGGGCAGCCTTGAAGATGTCGACGGGGGTGGGTCGCTGTTCAATCACAGCAGTTTCCACTTCACCGAAACGGTGGACGAGAGCAAGTCCATTGCCCGCTTCAAGGGCAATATGATCATTCTTGCGGCCTCGGGCATGTGCGATGCCGGGCGTATCCGGCACCACCTGAAGGAACATTTGTGGCGGCCTCAATCAACCGTCCTTTTGGTGGGCTACCAGGCGGAAGGCACGCTCGGGCGGCTACTGGAACAGGGCAAGAAGCGCGTGAAGATCCAAGGTGAGGAGATCGAGGTTCGCGCGAACATCCGCACCATCGATACCTATTCCGGGCATGCTGACCACAACGGCTTGATGGAATGGGCCAGGGAGCGACTGCCTGTGAAGCGGAATATCTTCCTGTGTCACGGCTCGACGGGATCGCTGGAGGCCTTGCGTGTCGCGCTTGTCAAGGACGGCATTCCGGAAGACCAGCTTATCGTGCCGCAACTGGACGACGACTACACGCTCGAGGACGGCAAAGGCGTGCCGCAGCTGAACCGGGTGGTTCCCCGCCTTGATCCCGCGACAATCGAGAAACCTGACTGGCACAATGACCTGGCGGCCTTGACGCTGGACCTCAGGCGTCGGCTGGAGACGGTGAAATCTGATCGCCAGCGCACAGAGCTTCTGGGGCGCCTCAAGGAACTCTTGAAGGAATATCAGGGCGGTTAGCCGCCGCAATTCTTGCGGCGGCACCGGCATGGATGCTTAGTCTTCGCCTGTCAACCAGCCGCGGTCGAGTTGTTTCTTGGCCTCTCTCTCGCCCATGCTGATCAGGGTCTGGATATCGTTGCTATTGAAATCGGTCACGTCGATTGGCAGCCGGCCTTCGGGCCTGATTTCAACGAACTCAATGATGCGCTTGCCCATGGCGATCGCCTGGCCCCCCACTTTGCAGGCGTGGTTTATCTTGCGCACTTCGTTGAGGTCATTGTTCATGATTTCGCTCGTTAGCGTGCCGATAGTGCGTTTCAGGAGCTTCAGGATGTTGCGGAAATTCTTCTTGGCATAGTCGGGCGTCATTTGTTCCGGTTTCATGGCAATGATCGCCATTTGGTCGGCCCCGCGTTTGATCGCAGGCTTCAGGGGCGCGATGTTGCGGATGCCGCCGTCGGCCATGGGCATATTGTTGATCCACATCAGCGGCATGGCGACCGGCTCGCGGGTGGACGCAACGACATAGTCAAGGACATCATCACCAAAGGTCTCCACGCTGGCCTCGAAGAAGTCACCGGTGGCCATGTTGGTGACGCCGCAGGCATAGTAGGCCGGGCTGGCGCGAAGGTTGTCGGGCCTGATGTTCGCGCGCGCAAGGTCTGCGGCACCGTCCATCGTGGTTAGGCCGTCGAACTTGCCAAACAGCACATCGCCCACCAGCTCAAGCGTCCCGCGCTTCTTGCCAATGGAAGCGAAGCTGGTGATGTTGTCGCGCCAGAAGGCTTCGATCTCATTGCCGATTTCCGGCCAGTCCGGCTCTTTGCCGGCGAGCACGGCAGCGCCGGCACGGTCAGCCAGAAAGCCGCCATTCATGGACCCCACGGAAACGCCATAGATGGCCTGTGGCGTGAATTTGGAGCCGTCAGCAAATGTATGGTTCAAGAGTGCCTTGATGGCGCCCGCCTGATAGGCGCCTTTTACGTTGCCGCCCGACAGAACCAGCGCGCGATTGAAGCTTGCCATCGATATCTCCCCCGACTGTATGCAAGTTATGGATGTCAAAAATGTAACCAAACGAGTAAAGTTTAGCGAGATTTTTTATGCCTTGGGGTTGTTTGATGAACCCTGAAAAAGCTGAGCCTGCCACCGACGGGACATCGGGACAGGCTCAATCTGGAACAAAAGAGGATATTAAGAATACCCACCCTCAAGGTCGGCGGTAGCTGATGGTACTGTTGGTTCGATGCGGGGGAGCGTAAAACCAGACACCATCCATACCGCCATCCAATGATTGGATGGGCTGTCAGGGCTGTATCGGGGTCGCTGCTGCAAAGGGAAGCAAGTATGCAGTAGCGGCCTTGCCGAACAGCACGATATGGAAGCGGGAGAGATGGATTGCTGCCATACCGCATGCTTTGACGAGCCTTGAGCCTTGCGGCCCCACCAATCATTGAAGGCATGACCTTTATATGCCTGTGCCATGCCCTGCAATTTGACGTAGGTCAAGCGGGCCCACTTTTTTCAAAAAAAATCGCGACCAGAAAAAAACGCCCTTCCAGGGTCCCAAGGGGTGGGCCTGAAAGGGCACAGAGGAGGTCACGCCATACGGCGCTCAGGGAGGTCTAGAGGATACAGAAACATGCTCTGTATTTCCTTGTACGCGGGTTACGTGATTTTCCCTTTGCGCCGCGAATGACTATTGACGAGGGCAGGGCGAAAATGGTGAATTACGCGTGGTTCAAGCCCGTGTGACGACAAGAGGACAGCGTGAGCACAGGAACGGTTAAGTGGTTTAACAAAGCCAAGGGCTTTGGTTTCATCGCCCCCGACGAAGGCGGGGACGACGTGTTTGTGCATATTTCCGCGGTCAAGGAAGCCGGGCTTTATGAACTGCAGGAAGATCAGCGGCTGACTTTTGAACTGCAGGACGGCCCCAAGGGGCGCGTGACGGCTGGTTCGCTCAAGCTGGTTTCCTAGGCGCACTCAAGCTCATCGACGCTTCCAGCCATGATGGCAGGAATATGCTGGCTGATTTTCTCAATCGGCCAGTCCCACCATGCGACATCCAGAAGCCGTGCGATTGTTGCCTCGTCAAACCGCATCCTGATCACACGCGCGGGGTTCCCGCCCACGATGGCGAACGGGGGCACGTCTTCGGTGACGACCGATCGGGACGCGATGATGGCACCGTGGCCGATTGTGACCCCTGGCATGATCAGGCTCTCGAAACCGAACCAAACGTCATGGCCGACCACCGTATCGCCGCGCGTCGGCAGGTCCGCAAGCAGCGGCATATGGTCTGCCCAGTCTGCCCCGAAGATGGGAAACGGAAAAGTGGACGGCCCATCCATACGGTGGTTGGCGCCGTTCATGATGAATTTTGTCCCGGTCGCCAGCGCGCAGAAGCGCCCGATTGTCAACCGGTCGCCGACAAAATCATAATGATAGAGGATATTGTTTTCTTGAAAGGCCTCAGGCGCCTTCGGGTCGTCATAATAGCTATAATCGCCTACTTCCACGTTTGCGCCAGAAATGACATTCTTCAGGAAAACAACACGGTTGGTGTGGGCAAGCGGAAAGCGCTGGCCTGCGTCAGGGTGATTGAGTTTGGTATGCATAACAAAGCCTTGCTGCTGAATGGCAGATATAAGTGGCCCGTTCCGGCAATGCGCGGGGCAGGGTGTTTTAGGCGGCTTTGTTCATTGGCAGGGTACTCGTGTTTGTTTGCTGACGCCCTTCATAGCGGGGAAAGGCGCCAGCATCAATTTCTTTATTGCCGGCCCACAAGCAGCATGTCGGATGGATAGGTGACGCGGTAGCTGTGGTTGATCTTCCAGACTTCCCCTGGCGCCATGGTTTTGCGCCACATCATCAGGCCCTGCTTGTCGTCCATGTCCACTTCTGTTGGCTCAGTGGCGCCCGACAGCGTCTTGACCTTGATGTCTTCATGGCCGGACACCGGGATTTGGTCAAAGATTTCCACGGTCATGGGCGAAGTGTGATTGTTGGTCACGCTGATCACATAGCGTTTTTCTTCCACCTTTTTGCTGCCGAACAGGCCGCTGTCGCCGTCTTCCGGTGCTTGCTCGGTATAGTCAATGCTGATGGCATTGTCCGCGCCGTAGGGTAGTTCAAGCTTGGTATTGGCTTCCAGGTTTGGCCAGACGCCGGTGCCTACATAATGGCCGTCGCGCCTGAGCGAAGGGGTGACGCCGCGCAGGCTTTCGAAATCCTTCAGTTCCGTGTCCACGAACAGGTAGGCTGTCCGGTTGGCGGACGGGTTGGCGCGGGCCACCAAGGTTACATCGCTGTTGGCTTCCGAAAGGTCGACGAATTCGTCTTCGCCCGTGGATGCGATGCTGACGGGGTCAGCCACTTCATACATGCGGTCGAAGGTGGTAGAGGAAGAGCGAACCGGCCTCGGCCTATTCATGCGTCGGTTACCCGTCACGATGATTTCTTCGAAGTTGTCACTCTCGGCATACCCGGACTGCGCTGGCGCGGGCTCCCTTCTCGCTTCAAGGCGCGCGCGTTTCTGTTCCTCGGGGTCAACCAGCGACAGGATGCGCGGGTATTGGTTGATGGCCCCAAGTTCGCGGCTCGGCGCATTGTTGGAAAGCGCCAGCATCACATTGGTCCAGTCCTCGCCTGTGTTCTGAGAGACATTGGCCTTGGAAAGAAGCGTCAGCCGCTTGGTGTCGGTATTCAGAGCACCTTCCACGTCAAGGGACCAGCGCGCGCCATGGACGAAATAGGAAATTTCATACTCCAGCGTCTGGGCCGATTGGGTCATCACCTCGAAGGTGGCTTCCTTATAGTCCTGGCGTTTGGGGCCGGTATCGGCAAGCTCGCGGCGCACGGCCTGTACTTGGTCCTTGATTGCCTTCCGTTCTTTCCTGACGGCTTCGATATCGGTCAAGACCTTGGCGGACTGGTCGCCAATGAAGGAAAGGGCATTTTGCCAGTCGGAGAACGGCAGCCGCTCGTCTGACTTGTTGGCGTCCTCGTTGAGGGTGCGCAGGAAGGCCAGCTGCATGTTCTTTGCCTGCTCGCTCGCGGCCAGGGCGGTGTCTTTGTCCGCCAGGGTATCAAGCTTCTCTTTCAGGGCGGCTTGTCTGTCGGATGCCGGTGTCACGGAATAGGTTGTGTCCACATCCATGGAATAGAGCCGCACGTTGTTGCTGGAAAAACCAACGGTTAGTTCATCTTCATTGAGGGCCGACGTCAGCTTTTCAGCCGTGATGCTGTGGCGCCCGGCTGGCAGGTTGATACTGCCCTTTCGTGTTACGGTCGCGCCACCACCCTGGTAGACGACCACTTTTGAAATGGCTGGTTGAACGGTGAAGTCTTCCGCCACGGCGCTTGTGGCGAAGGTGGAAACGCCGGCCATCAGCGCGGCAAGGATGCGGTTGGTCATAAAGTCCCCCATAAGTCCGTTGATCCGGGCAGGTGCCCCGAAATCTGACAGGTTCATTTAAACAGGTAAAACAACGCTTGCGCAACTCTGTGGCGATATCGGGGCAGGAGAGACGCGCAAATTCGTGCTTGCAAAGTGCATATAGTTCGGATACGAAATAAATGCTTCGGATACGAACTATATGGATGAGCGGCATGAGCAGGCCCAAGATATTTCACCTGATCCACATGGCCCACCGGGCGCTGTTCCGTGCGGCGGACAGGCTTTTGGCCGAACGCCATGACATCACGGCGGCCCAGAATGCTCTCCTCTTGTATCTGGAAAAGAATGAAGGCGCGTCCATGGGCGCGGTGGCGGCGGCCATCGGGCTGAAGAACGCCGCGACATCGGGCCTCGTGGACCGTATGGAACACAAGGGGCTGATCGCCCGGCGTCCAAGTGCACAGGACCGCCGCAGCTTCGAGCTGGTGCTTCAACCCAAGGGACGGGCGATTGCAGCCGAGAGCCACGCCCTAATCCACGCCACCAACGAACATTTGCTGGAAGGTTTCACCCACGCGGAACAGGCAACCATTGCCCGCTTCCTGGAAGCCGTGATCGCCAGATCGGACGCGTTTGAGGACAGCGTGATCCAACCAGATGAAAAACAGTCAGCCTGACGAGATTTACAAGACAAGATTAAACGAGGAAGCCATGACAGACCATATCATCACAGAAATCAAAGACCGCGTCATGCGGATCACCTTCAACCGCCCGGACAAGAAAAATGCCCTGACGCACGCCATGTATTCAAAGGTGGTCGAGGCCATGCGGACCGCCGAGGAAGACGACGGTGTGCGCGCCATGCTTTTCACAGGTGCCGGTGAGGCCTTCACTTCGGGCAATGACCTGGTGGATTTCCGCGACAACCCGAAGATGGGCCCGGACGCGCCGGTTGCCCAGTTCCTGCAGTGTCTGCTGACCGCTAAAAAGCCGATTGTGATGGCCGTGAACGGCATTGGAGTGGGTGTGGGGCTGACCATGCTGCTGCACGCAGACATTGTTTATGCAGCCGAAGAAGCCGTGATCACCGCGCCGTTCGTGGACCTTGCGTTGGTGCCGGAAGCCGGTTCATCCCTGCTGCTGCCACGCCGTGTTGGGCACGCCTGGGCGGCAGAAATCATGATGCTGGGCCGCAAGGTCACAGCCCGCGAGGGGTTGGAGATCGGCTTCTACTCGCGCGTGCTAACGGCGGATGAGCTGCTGCTGGCCGCAGAAAAGGCGGCTGTGGCGCTTGCGAACAAGGCGCCGCAGTCTGTCCAGCGCACCAAGGCGCTGATGCGCGGCGATATTGCGGAAGTTGGCGCGCGGATGGAAAAAGAAGCCAAGCTGTTTGGCGAACAGCTGATGTCGGCCGAGTTCGCCGAATCCGTTATGGCCTTTATGCAGAAGCGCCAACCGAATTTCGGCTAGACCACAGTGCACGGCGAAAGGGAAGGGGGCGCTTGCCCCCTTTTTCAATTCTGTCAGGTCTGCGCTGTCTGGTCTTCAGGGTATTCGAAGATATCGTCGACCCGTTTGCCGAAGACGCGGGCGATCTTGAAAGCTACCTCGAGCGACGGCGAATAGCGCCCGGCTTCAATGGCCAGGATGGTCTGGCGCGTCACCCCGACGCGCTTCGCCAGATCAGCCTGGGTCATCTCATCCGCCATGAAGCGTTCGGTACGGATGGTGTTGCTCAGCTTCGTCTTGACCATCAGCCGATCCTGTAGTGGTAGATTTCAGCCACGTGGCGTCCCACGTTCGCGGCGACCATGGCCAGGATCAGGCAGGCGGCCATCGCAGGGATTTCCACAGCTGTCACGCCCGCGATTTGCCAGCCGGTCAGGGTGAAGATGCTGCTCATGACGAGCGCGGCGAAGACCCAGAGGCCGAAGCGGTCGGCTTTGGCGTGGATGTCCTGGTCGCGTTCGTCCATGTCCACTTCGTCAGTCGGGCGCCGCCGGATATAGTCGCCGACCAACTCGAAGAAGATGCCTGCAAGGGTCACCTTCAGGCACAGGCGCAACAGTCCACCCTGGCTGGCAACAAGACCGTCCTTAAGGTGCAAGAGCCCTGAGAGCTCCATGGCCATGTGGCTGGCAATCAGCAGGCTGCCGATCCCCAATATCCACGCGATTTTTTCCTGTTTCGGCATTCTATGCTCCTCTGTCCTCACTGTGTGCTAACGCGGATCTTGGCCCGCTTGATGAGACACATGTATGTATCATCATACATAATGTCTAGTATTTTTTACATTATGTCTAAAATTTAGTACCTGCGTCGCACGCAACTCAGCCATGCGCTAATTTCTTTAGATAAGAGTTTCTTAAATGGATAAAGTGTCGCTCTACGACCAAGGCTCTGCTTGCCCACAGTTTGCTTGAAGGAAGCGCTTCTATGTCTCAAGTCCCTGAAAAGACCACCTGGCGGACCCCTGAGGTGTGCCTCATCCTGATGGCGGCGGCAGCACCTTTCAGTTTTTCCATCTGGATGTCGCTGCTCAATAACTTCACGGTTGAGGTGGCAGGCTTTACGGGCAAGGAAATCGGTATCCTGCAAAGTTTGCGGGAAATTCCCGGCTTTCTGGCCTTCACCGCTGTGTTCGTGCTGCTGGCTCTTCGCGAACAGGTATTTGCCGTGCTGTCGCTGGCGGTGCTTGGGCTGGGCGTGGCCCTCACCGGGTTTTTCCCGTCCACCTATGGCCTTTATTTCACCACGGTGATCATGTCGGTGGGGTTTCACTATTTTGAGACCATCCAGATGTCGCTGTCGCTTCAGTGGCTGCCCAAGGCCGTCGCACCGCGGGCTCTTGGTCGGCAGATGTCGGCTCGGTCTGTCGGGTCGCTTCTGGCGTATGGGGTGATTTTCGCCACCATCTTTGTCATGGCACCGGACATGATTGATGAAATGAACCAGCCGAAACTGCAGGGGCACGGCCAGGAACTGATGGACACAGCCGCGTCCGTGGCTGCCACAACACAGGCAGAGCAAGCAAATTCAGTTCCGGCGATGCATGAAGACCGCCAGAGCTTTTATCTTGCCCTGTATCTGATCGGTGGGGGCATAACGGCGGCACTTGCGCTCTTTATCTGGCTGGCGTTCCCGCGCATTGATGGCCATGAAGTCCAGCACAAGCATATGGTGCTCAGGAAGCGTTACTGGCTCTATTATGCGCTGACCTTCATGGGCGGTGCCCGGCGCCAGATTTTTGTGGTGTTTGCAGGCTTCCTTCTGGTGACCAAGTTTGACTATACGGTGATTGAAATCACCGGCCTTTATCTGATCAACCATATCGTCACCAGTTGGTTCGCGCCCAAGCTTGGCGGCCTGATCAGCCGGTTTGGCGAACGCCGGGCGCTGATTTTTGAATATATCGGGCTGATCCTGGTGTTTGGCGGCTATGCCATGGTGGAAACGTCAGGCTGGGCGGCATCGCTCTATGTGCTGGACCATCTTTTCTTCTCCTTCGCGATTGCGCAGAAAAGCTACCTGCAGAAAATTGCTGACGGACGGGACATTGCTGCCACTTCGAGCGTGAGTTTCTCTATCAACCATATCGCAGCGGTGGTGATCCCGGCCGTGTTTGGGGCCTTCCTGTGGCCGATATCGCCGTCGCTGGTGTTTATCGCAGGCGCCATCATGGCGGTGATCTCGCTGATCCTGTCCTTCAATGTGCCGTCAGAGCCGGAGCCCGGCAACGAGGTGGTGTGGGGCAAGGTGCCGGCGATAGCCCCCGCAGAATGATGACGCGGCGCCATTCCTATGCTTAAATGGCGCCTGATGTCAGGGGAGTGAGGGAATGACAAAGCCAACCGTTGGGGCGTTGATCAAGGAATTCAGGAAGCAGTCAGGCTTGAGCCAACTGGATTTGGCATGCGAGGCTGATATTTCGCAGCGTCACCTGAGTTTTGTCGAGACCGGTCGGACAGGCGCCAGTCGCGAGTTGATTGAGCACCTGGTACACACGCTCAAGTTGGGCCAAATGGAGCACAACGCCCTCCTGATTGCGGCAGGCTTTGTGCCCGTTAAGTACGATGCGGCAACAAATCCTGCCGCCCAGCCCATGATGGACGCGGCAAAGCACATGCTGGAATGGCAGATGCCCAACCCTTCGATCATCTTGCGCGAAGATTGGGTGGTCGCAGGTGAAAATGAAGCCGCCCGGCAGATGGTAAACTATTTCTCACCGGGGCCGGACCTGGTTTCCCTGACAGGCTTGTCCAGCATGGAAATGATCATGAATCCGCGGTTTCTCAGCGGTGCGATCGTCAATCTCGATGACATCATGAACTATATGCAAACCCAACTTCAGTTTGATGCATCCGGGGTCCCGCTGCCGCACCGGGTAATGGACCATCTGGCCGATGGGCCGACGGCTCTTCTACCACTGGTACTGAAAAAAGGCGACGTTGAAGCCCGCTTCGAGACGACCTTGGTGACAGTGGGTACCGCGCGCGACGCCCAGATCGGCGAGATCCGGCTGGAAACCTTTTTCCCCGCCGATGCTGCAAGTGCTGCCCTGATCAAGAATCTGGTTCACGAAGCCGTCGCCTGATTTTTCTTTGGATTTATTACCTCCGACGTAATTGAGCCTTCGCGCGAACAGCCGCATCTTCCGTATGTCACCTTAAGCGTTATACGGAGGATACCATGTCCATTCAGCTCATTCTTGTCGCCCTTGTGTGGGCAGCTATCGGTGTTTACGGCTTGTTCGCGCCGAGGAAACTTTATGCTCATTTCGGCGTTGCCGTTGACTCTGTCGACGGGCGCAATGAAATCCGCGCTGTGTACGGCGGCATGTGCCTGGGTGTCGCCATTGTGATGCTTGAATCTCCCTGGCTTGGCGCGGTGGCGCCCGGTGTGTTGCTGGCTGTTATGGCCATGCTGCTTGGCATGGCGGTGGGCCGTGTAATCAGCCTGTTCATCGAAAAGCCTGGCGTTGTTCCCATGATTTTTCTGGGGACCGAACTGGCCGGTGTGGCTCTGCTGTATAGCGTTCTGGATATGTCGGCTTTAACAGGGGGGTAGCCAAATGCGCCTTCTGTGTGCGTCAATCTACTTTCTGGTTGGGCTTGTCAATCTGGCTCCCATTCTTGGCGTTGCCGGCCGGAAAACGGTGGAGGCGCTTTACGGCGCCTCCATTGCCTCACCGGAGCTCGTCTTTTTGATGCAGCACCGTGCCCTGATGTTCGGTATTGTTGGCGGTCTGCTGATTGTGGCAGTCTTCAAGCCTGCTTTGCGAACGCTGGCGATCGCTGTGTCATTGTACAGCATGGGAAGTTTCATACTTCTCTATGTCGCGATGGGGGTCCAATCCCCGGCGCTTTTGAAGGTATGCATCATTGATGCTGTGGCGGCGTTGTTGCTGGTATCCGCCAGGTGTCTGGAAAAAAGGCCGATGGCCTTGATTGACGTCCCGAGTTCTGCCAATCTCTGACCATCACAAACTGCAGAGACTTTTATGTCCCGTTGATTTCTGGTGGTGACACGTCACCACCCCCAAAACCGAAACGCTATCCTGTTGTGCCAATGCCGTTGGCGCAGGCCTTTTGGTTTTCTTTTCAAAAAATCGACTAACAAATGAATGCCCGACGTCACATCGGGCAAGGATATAAAAGCAATGATCAGAAAATATCGCACCGACGATCTGGAACCGGTGCTTGACGTATGGTACCGCGCGAACAAACTGGCGCATCCCTTTCTGGATGAAGCGACCTTGGCGAAGGTCAGGGCCATGGTCCGGGATATCTATCTGCCGAACACGGAAACCTGGGTGCATCTGCGGGAGGGGGCCCTGGTTGGTTTTATGGGCCTGATTACCAAAGACCCGAATGATGTGGAGGTGGGCGCTATCTTCCTTGATCCCAGCCACATTGGAAAGGGGTATGGCAGGGCGCTGATGGACCATGCCGTATCCCTTTATGGCAACTTGAGACTTGATGTTTTCAAGGAAAATCATATCGGTCGTCGTTTCTATGCGCGCTATGGCTTCAGGGAAGTCGGTGAATATCGGTTCGACATGACCGGGGACATGGTGTTGAAGCTTACCTATCAGGCAGGCTGAATGATTGGTCCGGCGGTGGCATGGCTGCCGCCGGATTAGGTGTTTGCGCATTTGCCGGTCTCTGTTGTATGACCAAGTCAGGCCAGCGCATCCTTGGGGAGAGCAGGCGTGTTTGGACGGGGATCAAGGATTGGTATGGCTCACATCATAACTGAAGATCGGCAGGCAGGGCGTGACAGCTTTCTGGCCAAAGAGGGCTGGGACGACGCCCATATTGAACCGCTGACCCCCGATGCATCCTTCCGGAGCTATGCGCGCCTCAGCCGGAACGACGAAGGCTGTATGCTGATGGACGCACCGCCAGAACATGAAAACCTCAAGGCTTACCTCGATATCACCGCGCACTTGCGCAGCCTTGGCTTGCGCGTTGCGGGCACCCTGGGGCATGACCTTGAAGCGGGTTTTGCCTTGATCGAAGACATGGGCAATGACACCTTCACCCGGCTCCTTGATGCGGGGCACGAGGCGATGCCCCTCTATCTGCTGGCGACAAAGGTGCTCAAGGCGCTGCACGCCCACCCAAAGGCGACTGACATAGGCCTGCCGCCCTATGACATGGCGACGCTTCTGCGTGAAGCGGAACTGTTTGTTGATTGGTTCGTGCCTGCCTTCCGGGGCAGTGCGCCAACGACTGCAGAAAAAGAGCGCTATATGGGCGCGTGGCGTGACGCACTGGCAGAGGTTTCTGAGGCAAGGAGTGCCCTGGTGTTGCGCGACTATCACGTGGACAACCTGATGATCACCGGCGGCCTCGAAGATGTTAGCCACTGCGGCTTGCTGGATTACCAGGATGCCCTGCTCGGGGCGCCAGCCTATGATCTTGTGTCGTTGGTTGAGGACGCCCGCCGGGACGTGCCCGAAGACCTGCGCGCCGCCGTCATGGCGCTCTATACCGACGGCATGACAGGACCTGACGTGACGGCGCTTGAGCGTGATATGGCGCTACTGGGCGCCCAGCGTCATGCGAAGGTTGCGGGGATTTTTGTCCGCCTCAGCAAACGCGATGGTAAACCCATTTATCTGGGCCATATTCCACGGGTTCTCCGGCTGTTGTCAAAGGGGCTGGAGGCCACCGAACTGGCAGGTGTGCGGCAAAGTATCGAGGCCATGGTGCCGGGCTACCAGCAGGCTAGATTCTAAAGTCGCGCACCGCTTGCCAGAACAGGTCCTCATAGTGGGCCACCATGGTTTTCACAGAAAACTCATTCTTGGCCTTCTGCTGGTTCGCTGCGCCGATCTTGAGGCCGGTATCCCGTCGTTCCAGCATGGCGGACAGGGACAGCGCCAAGCCGCGGCTGTCCCGCCCCTTGATGAAGGGCTGGTTTTCTTCACACACCATCTGGCGGATATCGCCCACATCTGTGCTGACGATGGGCAGGCCGCAGGCCATTGCTTCGATCACCGACAAGGGCATTTGCTCGGTATCGGATGACAGGGCGAAAATCTCGAATGCCGGAATGATATTTTCCGGTGAGTCGAGCGGGCCAGTGAAGATCACCCGTGCGCTGACGTCCAGCTTTTCTGCGTGGGACTTCAGGGCTGCCTCTTCACTGCCACTACCGACAATGACCAGCTTCGCATCCTGATAAAGGCTCGCAACTTTGCTGAAGGTATCGATCAGCCGGACCAGATTCTTTTCCGGGCGCAAGCCGGCAACGGTGCCGATGATACGGTCCTTGTCCGTCAGGCCGAATTTCTTCATCAGGGCATGGTCGGCCGGGCAAATGAAACGGCCGATGTCGATGCCGTTGGGGATGTAGTGCAGCTTGTCGGGCTTAATGCGCCAGCTGTCCCGTGCAATTTTCTCGAGGGCATGCGACGGCACGACAACAGCGGCACAGCCCCGATAAGCGAAGGACCGGATCATGCGTCGCCGCGCCAGCTCCTTGTTCTGTTCCTCTTTGCCGAAACCGTCCTGGACGTGGATGGTGGGGCAAACCCTGGCAAAACGGTTTGCCAATGCCCATTCCACGGCCCCCCAATTATAGGTGATCAGCAGATCGGGGTCATACTCGGCCAAGAGGCGCTGGCATGTCCGGATGGAACTGATCATCCCCGCCTTCTTGACCGCTGGCGGCATTGCCGGCATGGGGCCGAGGTCACTGATCAGCGACATGGCATCGTAGCAGCCATCCATCGCAAACACGGAATGCGTGAAATTGCCGGTCTTCGCATTGATCTGGCTGACCACGCGGCGCTGCGCGCCCCCAACCTCGAAGGATGGGAAAACATGTAGGATTCGAAAAGGGTTATTCAATCCAATGCTCCTGCGCGCGCCCTTTTCAGGGGTACCGCCGAAGAGAGGGTGCGTCAAGGCAATACAACCCTTTTCTAATGGCTCATAAAGACCGGCAGGGGGCTTTTCGCGGTGATGTATTTGGTCACGCCGCCCAGAACCATTTCCCGCCAACGGGAATGGGAATAGGCCCCCAGGATAATCGTGTCGGCGCCAATGCTGCCTGCAGTGTCCAGCAGGCATTCGCCAACCGAATGGTCACCGGCTTCAATCTGCTTCGTATCAGCGCTGACTGTATGTTCGGACAGATAATGGGCAATCGCTTTGGCGCAGGGGCGGTCTTCGCCGATGTCGCCAACCTGGACAATCGTCACCTTTTCCGCGTTTCTAAGCATTGGCAGGGCGCCAGCGACAGCGCGGGCCCCTTCTGTCCTGCCGTTCCAGGCGATCATGAGGTGCTTGCCAACCGTGCCGCTAAAGCCCTCGGGCACCATCAGGACAGACCTGCCGGAGCGGAAAATAAGGTCGTGGAAAATATCTTCACTATCGGGGCATTTGCTGTCTGGCTGCAGGCACAGGGCGATATCCGCGGTGCGGGCCCGGCGGCCGACATGGTCGCTGATCTCGCCTGTCATCACTGTCCAGCTGGCCTTGGCGCCGTCACCCGCGGCGCCACCTGCCTGCCATTTCAGGCCTTGCTTGCCGGTTGCTGTTTGAAACTCGGCTTCTGCCTCGTCCGCGTGGCGCCGGCCTTGTTTGTCGGCATTATCACACAGGGTCTGGATCATGTCGGCGGTCAGGCCTTCGCCCATGAAGGGGATGGCAGAACGGGGATCAGGCCGGATAAAGAGGCCTGTCAGGCTGGACTGAAACTGCAGGGCCAGGCCGCTGGCAACCTGAAGCAAAGGAGCAGCCTTGATGTGAGCAGTGAGGGGTAGAAGGATCGACTTCATCTGGATGGTCTCCGTTCGTTTTTTCAAACTCAATGCTTGGCCTGAAGTTTCATTTCTGTCTTTGATGCTAGTCAAAGCTGGTTCATCATGCGTTCACCGCCACGATTTTAAAAGTATACTCTATGAAACGTGTAATTTGTATTCTGCTCTTTTTTGGTGCCGCGTCAGCTGGTCTGCTGACCCTTCCTGTCCCGCCCGGGGCCGGTGTTTCGGGCGCTTTGGCCACCGATGAACATGACGATGTCTTGCAGGCGATCAAGCGCGGCGAGTTGATGTCCTATGCCAAGATCAAGCGGATTGCGGAAGCCAAACTGCAGGGTGTTGTGGTGGGGCAGAAGCTCAGGCGCACGAATCGGGGTTGGCAATATGACCTCAGGGTCCGGCGCAAGGATGGCAAGGTGCTGGTGGCGATTGTCGACGCGCGCACGGGTGAAATAGTGGCAACACGTTAAGCGGGGAGAAAAACAATGCGTATTCTTGTAGTGGAAGACGACCAGGCGCTTGCGGACCAGATGAAGTCCAGCCTCGTTGACACAGGTTATTCAGTCGACCATGCCGCCGATGGCGAGGACGGCCATTTCCTGGGGGACACGGAACCCTATGACGCCGTGATCCTTGATCTCGGGCTGCCGATCATGGATGGCACCAGCATCCTCAAGAAATGGCGTTCGGCAGGCCGGGCCATGCCTGTGCTGATCCTGACGGCCCGCGACGGCTGGACCGAAAAGGTTGAGGGGCTGGATGCCGGTGCCGACGATTATCTGACCAAGCCTTTCATCATGGAAGAGCTCCTGGCGCGCTTGCGTGCCCTGATCCGTCGCTCTGCCGGGCAAACCAGCCCGCAGCTCGAATGCGGCCCGGTTATCCTGGATACCCGCAACGGGCGGGTGTCCGTGTCAGGGAGCGCTATCAAGCTGACAGCGCAGGAGTTCAAGCTGCTGAGCTATCTGATGCACCACGAAGGCAAGGTGGTTTCCCGCACGGAACTGACGGAACATATCTACGATCAGGATTTCGACCGTGATTCCAATACCATCGAAGTGTTTGTGAACCGGGTGCGGAAGAAGCTGGATGTGCCACTTATCCATACGGTGCGTGGACTTGGCTACCGCCTGGAATGGATTGAGGAGTAGGCGTGAGCGAGCGGGACGCAGCAAAGGAAGATGCCAAGGTGGCGCCCCAGGGGCGCGTGCGGCATTTCCTGCGTACGCTGACCGGGCGCTTATTGTTGTCCGCCCTTTTGTGGTCGGGCGCGGCGCTCGTTATCGGCGGCATGCTGCTGTCCTACGCTTTCCGAAGCTATGTCCTGTCTGACGTGGACGAAAAGCTTGAGCTCCTGATCGATACCATGGTGGGCATCAGCGAAATCTCGCCTGAAGGCGTCTTGCGCTTCAATCAGCCGCTTCTGGACCAGCGCTTCGCGGCGCCCTATTCGGGCTGGTACTGGCAGATTTCAGAAGCGGGGGAATCCCCATTCCGGTCCCGTTCGCTTTGGGACTATGAGCTCAAGCCTGAGCTGGCAGTGCGCACCTTTTCCCTCAAGCTTTATGAAACGGAAGGCCCGGACGGACAGACGCTCCGCGTGGCGGAACGGGATATCATCCTGCCGGAAGCTGACCGGATTTTCCGCTACCAGGTGGCAACAGACACCGCTGAGGTGGTGGATGCCATCCAGCGTTTCAACTGGCTTCTGATGAGCGCGCTGGGACTGATCATGCTGACTGTCTCGCTGGCGCTGGTGTTGCAGGTGGCCTACGGCCTCAGGCCGCTTCGGAACCTCCGGCGCAAGCTTGTGGATGTCCGCAGCGGTGCCGCGTCGCGTATTGAAGGGGACTGGCCGGAAGACCTGAAACCCCTGGCGCAAGAGGTGAATGCCCTTATCGACCAGAACGAAAAACTGGTCTCGCGCGCCCGGACCCATGTGGGCAATCTGGCGCACGCGCTGAAGACACCCTTGAGCGTGATCAAGAATGAGGTGGACGGCGACGGGGACGAGAAAGCACAGGCGATTGCCGTGCAGGTGCGCCATATCCGCGAACATATCGATCATCACCTGAAGCGCGCGCGCATCGCCGGTGGCGGCAGCGGGCAGGGGCTGCCGGTTCAGGAGCGGGCGGAGAAGATCGCCCGCGCCATTGAGCGGTTGAACCAGGACAAGGGGTTGACAGTGGATGTATCCATCGAGGCCGATCTGAAGTTCGATGGTGAAAAAGAAGATTTCGATGAGGTTGTCGGTAATATCGTCGATAACGCGGGCAAATGGGCTAAAGGCCACATCACCGTTTCAGCCCGCAAGCTACCGACAGACCAGCGACGCCCCTACATGATGTTACGGGTGGAAGATGACGGACCCGGCGTGGACGAGGCCGAAATGGAAGCGCTTTTCGAGCGCGGTCAGCGTTTGGACGAACATGTCCCAGGCACTGGGCTTGGCCTCGCCATCGTCAGGGATATTGTCGAGCTATATGGTGGTAGTGCATCACTTGAGAAAGCGTCGCTGGGCGGTCTCGCCGTGGTCTTGAAGCTCCCCGCCAAATAGGCTGCCTTAGTGTCTCAGTCTTCAGGCATGAGGGCCAGAAGCGACAACCAGGCGGCAATCAGGGTGAGGCCCCCAAGCGGCATGATCCAGTGGAACGCGCCAAGACTGCCAGGCCCCATGATCACCCGCACATAGAGACTGCCGGAAAACGCCAGGATGCCCGCTTGGAAAAGCCAGGCTGGAAGCATGACGCGCGAAGCGGCGGCCAGGTTGCCGCTCAGGGCCGCCAGGCCCAGTAATGCCAGCGCATGGAACAGGTGAAACTGGGTTGCCATGGCGAACATGGCGCGGTCGGCCTCGGGCGTTGAAGCGGGCAGCGCGTGGGCTCCCACGGCCGAGAGGCCGGTTGCCAGGGCGCCATTGAGGCCGGCTGCAATCAATATTTTGTGAGCGTTGGTCATTTAAAATCCACTGTATTGGCGCTTTTCATAGGTAACCGCCTGAATGTAAATCATTATTCCCCATCTCAGGCAAGGGCCGGCAGCTGCGGCGTGTAAATACATTTTTAATACTATTTGAAATAGAGTATTATGAATACTATCGGTTGTTTTCGGTGAAATTTTGCCTAAACTGACATTATAACTTCGGGCCAAACGCATTGGGGTTAGTCGCGTACGGAAACCCTGAAGTAATTCGAAAGAAATGGCAGCCACTGATAGGTGAATGCCGGAAGACGTATCAGCAAGAATACGCGCAAAAAGGCAGACGTGGGAGGAATAGGAGTGTGGGAAGCCGCATGAGTTCATGTGACTTCATGTAATGTCGAGGAGAGGTGTGTGCTGCAGGAAATCATCAATGTAGCAAATGTAGGTTTCGTGGTGATCGGTCCAAAGCTTGAGATTCGGCTTTGGAACAAATGGATGGTACAAGCCACAGGCATTGACAGCGAGACCGCCTGCTATCAGCAAGCTGACAAACTGCTCCCCTCGATCTTCAATCCTTTCCTCATTGAAAAGGTCCGGAATGCCATCACCATGGGAATAGCCACCAACATTCCCCAGGCAGACGGCGATTTCACCCTGTCTTCCCAACCTGTTGATATCACCATCCAGCCCCTGGAGGCCCGGCATTATGTGCATTCGCTGAGGCCGGTGCGCGAAGAGGTGGTTGACCAGCTCTGCCTGGTGCAAATTCGGACCAACATGGCTGCTCTCAAGGCCGGCTATGCAGCGCATTCTGAGCCGGGATCGGAAGCCGAAGAGCGTGGCAAGAAGGCGGAAGCGGAGCGGCTGAATTTTCTGGCGATGATAGGCCACCAGATCAGGACGCCGGTGAACGGCGTACTGGGCGTTGCAGAGCTTTTGCGTGATACCGAACTGACGCCCGAGCAGCGTAAATATATATCCCTCCTGCTGCGCGCTGGACAATCGCTGCAAACCTTCGTCAATGAGCTGACGGACCTATCCTACCTGGAAGCGGGCCGCGTGAAGCTTGAAGAAGAAGTGACGAACCTGCCAAGGCTGCTAGAGGGCGTCATGGGCATGTTTGAAACATTGGGATCGCAGAAGGGCCTTCAGGCTGTGCTGGATGTGGCCGCAAACGTGCCCAGGCATGTCATCGTGGATCACCAGAAGCTGCAACAGGTACTCGCTGTACTTCTGAACAACGCTTTCAAATTCACCCACAAGGGTGGTGTCAGGCTGAAAGTGGATTTCCGGCAAAACGGTGAGCAGCCGGAACTGTTGCTGGAGGTCTCTGACACCGGCGTGGGCATCCCCGACCACAGGATCGGCACGTTGTTTGAGCCAAGCAAGCCCAGCGTGGACAGTGGCCGCTTCTATAACCGCACAGGTCTTGGCCTGTTTCTGTGCCGAGGCCTGCTTGACCTGTTGGGCGGCACGGTGAAGGTTGAAAGCGCCCTTGAAAAAGGCACGACTTTCTCACTGGTCGTTCCTGTACGCGAAGCCCACGATGCAGTTGCCGCCAACAATGGGCAGGGTTCCAGGGTTGGCACGGGCCGCCGCCGCACCAAGTGGCGTGTACTGCTGGCGGAAGATAACCCGGTGAACCAGGAGCTTTTCCGCGCACTGCTTGAAAAGGAAGGGCATCAGGTGACCATCGTATCAAACGGCCAGGAAGCGGTGACGGCTGTACAGGTCCAAAAGCCGTTTGACATTCTCCTGATGGATATCTCCATGCCGGTGATGGACGGGCTGGAGGCCACGTCGCTTATTCGGTCCCTGTTGGGTCCTGCAGGGAAAACGCCGATCCTGGCCCTGACTGCGCATGCGCTCAAGGGTGACCGGGAGGTGTTCCTGAATGCGGGGATGGATGGCTATCAAAGCAAACCGGTAGAGCCGGAAAAGCTGGAGGAAGCGATGGCGCGTGCAATCGCTTCCCGTGAGGCTAACCGGTCATGGGCTGACCTTAGGGCACCAAAACAATCGGCACACCCAGCGAATGGGCCAATGAGTTGGCTACGCTTCCCAGGATCAAATCGGCCACGCGGGACCGACCGCGCCGACCAATAAATACCTGAGTGGCTTTCTCTTCCTTGGCTTGCTTGCGGATGACATCCACAGGGTGGCCCCAGAAGAACTCGCTGCTGATCTCGACCCCGGAATCCTTATGCTTGTCGACAACAGGATCAAGGATGTCCGCGCGGGCCTGCTTTTCTTCCTGCTCTTTCTCAAGGGGGCGGTTGACGATTTCTTCAACAGTCAGTGGCTGGTAGCCAGACCACGGGATTACTGTGATCAGGCGCACTTTCGCACCGGTCTGTTTTGCCATGGTGATGGCATGATCAGCAGCCCTGTTGCCCCATTCGCTGCCATCAACGGCAACCAGATATAAAGTGTGTTTTCCCATGTCCGCTCCTCCTGAAAGATATGTTCATACTCAAGACGGAAACTATCAACCCATACTGGCAGTTACCTTGACGGATATCAATTGTTGTTCGGGATTTATGCAGGCTCCATGGCAAGGTTGCTTTTGATCATGGCAGCGCATTTTTCCGCAATCATGATGGTGGGTGCGTTGGTGTTGCCACCAATCAGCCGGGGCATAACGGAGGCATCCACGACCCTGAGGCCTTCAAGGCCAATCACCTTGAGGTCAGGGTCAACCACGCTCATGGCGTTGTCAACTGGCCCCATGGCGCAAGTGCCCACGGGGTGATAGATGGTCTCGGCCTTGCCGCGAATGACATCATCCGTTGCCGCATCATCATCCAGTTCGATCCCATCCCACGGGGTTTTCTCGCGGTCGATCATGTCTGCCAGGGCCGGTTGGCGCATCAGGCGGCGAACAACCTTGATGCCTTCGCGCATAACGCGCAGGTCTTCGGCTTCGGCCAGATAGTTGGGATCTATCTTCGCGGGCTCAAGCGGGTCGCTTGACGCCAGCGATATGGTTCCGCGGCTGTGGGGGCGCAACTGGCAGATATGGATACCGAACCCGTGTTCGTGCGGGTCGGCGAAACCATGCGGCTCGTCTGCCATGGCCAGCATAATGTGGAACTGGATGTCAGGGCGCTCGAGCGCCGGGTCGGTCTTGAGGAAGGCGCCAACGGGCGTCACGCAATCTGACAGGACACCAGGTTTGCCCATGAACCATTTCAGCATCTCGGCGATGCCCCGATGGGGCGCCTTGTAGCGCAGGTAGGAGATCGGCTCCTTGAGGTGGGCATAGACCGTCAGGTCCAGGTGGTCCTGCATGTTCTTGCCCACGCCCTTCAGTTCATGCATCACAGGCAAGCCCACTGACTGGATATCCTTTGGGTCGCCAATGCCGGAAAGCTGCAGCAGCTGCGGGCTGTTGATGGCACCGCCACACAGGATCACCTCGCGGCCCGCCAGCCATTGTTCCACCTTGCCCTTGCGGCTTACTTCAATGCCCACGGCCTTCTTGCCCTTGAGCATCACGTGGCGCACCTGGGCTTCAGTGAGGATGGTCAGGTTCGGGCGGTCCTTGGCCTGGCTCAGGTATGCCTTGGCAGCGCTCTGGCGGCGGCCGCCGCGGATGGTCTGGTCATACCAGCCCACGCCTTCCTGGTTCGGGCCGTTGAAATCGTCGGTGAAGGGCAGGCCCATTTCGCTTGCGGCATTCAGGAAGCCGATATTGAGCGGGCTATCGGATGTATGCTGGGTGGTCAACAGCGGGCCGTCTGACGAATGCAGCTCGTCATCGCCGCGGTCGCTGCCTTCCGCTTTCTTGAAGTAGGGCAGGACATCATCCCACGCCCAGCCCTTGCAGCCGATCTGCGCCCATTCGTCATAGTCTCGGGCGTGGCCGCGCACATACAGAAGGCCATTGATCGAAGAAGACCCACCCAGCACCTTGCCGCGCGGCCAGAAAAGGCGGCGACCGTTCAGGTTGGGCTGGGCTTCGGTCCAATAATTCCAGTTGTGCTTATTGGGGGCCACCACCTTGGCGATCATGCCGGGCATGTGGATGGCCATCGAACTGTCCTTCTTGCCGGCTTCAATGAGCAGCACCTTGACGGCGCTGTTTTCGCTCAGCCGCGCGGCCATCACGCATCCGGCGGACCCCGCCCCAACAACAATATAATCGAATGTCTTCTGGCTCATTGTATCGCTTTCAGTGTTATCGGCAGTCCGTCGACCGGTTTGATCAGCGGCATGATCTGGAACCGGGTTTTGTAGCCTTCCGGCAGGACCAGTTCATAGTTCGGCAACAGATGTGTCATGATCACTTTCGCCTGCATATAGGCAAAATGCAAACCAAGGCACATGTGGGCGCCGCCGCCAAACGGAACCCATGCATACCGGTGCCGCTCCTTCGCGCCGCCTTCCGCGGAAAAGCGCATGGGATCGAACTTCGAAGGCTCTGGCCAGGTGTTGGGGTCGCGGTGTGTTGTCACGGTGCTAAGGCCCACAATCGTGCCTTTCGGAATCACATGGCCGTTAAATTCCACGTCGCGCACTGTCTCACGCGGCATGGCTGGCACCGGCGGGTTCAGTCGCAGCGCTTCCTTGAAGGCATATTCCGTCAGCATCAGGTCATTCATTTTTTCATAGGGCAGACGGCCGTCGTTGAGGCCAAGGCCCTTGATCTCCGCCCGAAGCTTGTCCTGCCAGTCCTTGTGACGGCCCAGTTCATAAACCAGGGTCGTCACCGAACTTGTGATGGTGTCGTGCGCTGCCATCCACAGGAAGATCATATGGTCGATGATTTCCTGGTCGGTGAAGGTGTTGCCTTCATCGTCGCGGGCCTGGCACAGCTGGGTGAAAATGTCTGTCTGGTTGCTTTCCCGCCGCGCGGGGATCAGCCCCATAAGGAAATCGATCATAAAGCGGCGGCCACTGGTGCCGCGGGCCATCTTGGTGCCAGGGATGGGTACCCGCACCACGCCCATGCTGGCGGCAACCATGTCGGTCAGGGCCTTGTTTACCTTGCGGCTTTCTTCGCCCGGCTCCAGCCCCAGAAACACGGTGGTAGCCATATCAAGCGACAGCTCTTTGATGGCCGGATAGAATTCGAAATGGCCCTTTTCGCCCCAGGCTTTTATGCGCTCGGGCATGGCGTCATTAAGGCGCTCCAGGTAGCCCTTCATGGGCTCTGTCTTGAAGGCGGCGGCCATGATGTGCCGGTGGGCGCGGTGTTCCGCGAAATCAAGCAGCATAAGCCCGCGTGGGAACAGCTTGCCAATATAGGGCCACCAGCCTTTTTCGCTGGAGAAGTTCTTGCCCTTGTCCATCAGGACAAATTCGTTCGCCTCAGGCCCTATCAGGGTCACGCTGTCGCGAAAGAAGCTATTGGTTCGGTAAACCGGTCCGTATTCCTTGCGCATGCGGGCGCCGAACGCGATCGGGTCACGGATAACATCAAGTGTATGGCCAATAAGTGGCAGGCCGCGTTCGCCCGGAATATCTTCCAGACGCGCCGCTGGCCGCTCTGTTGCAGCTGCAGTCATGTGCCTTGTCCCTCCCAAGGATGCTGTGCGTCCGTCCAAACGAGATAAACGGAACTCAACAGTCCAGAAAATGACTATAGGGCACTATAGGCGGCTGTCAATTCTTGCCGTGAGAGTAATCGGCCTCGGCTTTTTTGATGAACGGCTTGTCCAGGCGTACCTAGCTGAATTCCAGGTCGCTTATGACATTGGTTGCGTCCCACGGGGCATAGCCACACCTGTTATCAGGGGCACCTTCGGGCAGGTCGCCATAGAAGAAGTCAACCTGGATGTCGGGGCGTGCGACCGGGTCGCCCGCGTTCTTGAACTGGTGATACCTCCAGCGCGCCAGGCTTTTCTGGGCGTTGTCATCAAACATGCCGTTGGGGGACGACCGTACGACGGCGATGTTCTCAACTCTGCCGTCCTTGTTGATGTCATAACGCATCGTAACCTTGCCTGGGATCAGGTCGCGCGCTTCTTTTTGCGGCATCACCAGCATGGTGCATTGCTTCAGGTGAACGTAAGGGTCAGCCGGGTTGCCGGCAGTGGACGGAAGCTCTGGCAGCGGTATATGGGTGCAAGTAGATTCGCCGCCCTCACCGAAGGTGAAGGTAATCGGAACATCCTTCCTGGGGGCTGCGTAGCCATCTTCAAAATACAGGAAGTAGGACCAGCGCCTGAGCGCCCGCTTGATGGCACCGTCCATCGCGCCCTTGGGGTCACTTTCCGTGATCCGGATATTTTCCACCTCACCTTCCGCCGAGATGTCAAACAGGGCAGAGGTGTGGCCATGCAGGCGCTTCTTGATGACAAGCCGGGGCATCATGGGATTGACGCACACGGAATTCTGCCACATGGGGTCTTTGGGCTGGGGTGGCCCGTCGGCCATTGCAGTTGCTGGCGTCGCCGCTGCTGCCATCAAAATGAGCGCGCCTGAAAATAGCTTCTTGAACATCCTCGATACCCCAGAAAATTACACTGATACTATATAACATATATATTGATGTTGGGCTGTCAACAGTCCGTATTCCGCGCCGCCAGAAAGCTGGCTGGAACGCAAACAGCCCGCCATTTGGCGGGCTGTTGGTGCGTTTTGCGGATCAGTCTATTTTACTTCCGCAGTCGTTGGTGTGGGCCACGGAACGTGGGTGCAGGTCGCTTCCTTGTCGTCTGCACTGCCACCGAAGGTGAAAGTCAGCTCCACATCCTTGCGACCGGATTCAACGCCATCCTTGAAGTAGGCGAAATAACGCCAGCCCCGAATAGCATTAGACACAGACCGGTCCATCACGCCTGGTGGGTCGCTTTCGACCACCCGGATATTGGTGACACGGCCATTTGGTTCAATGTCGTATTTCACTTTGACGAAGCCCTGAAGCTGCTTCTGCTTAACGGCAAAGGCCAGGCGTGCCCCCTTGCATCTGGATGTCAGCCATTGTCCGTCGTGCTCATCGCCGTCTGCAAAGGCAGCCGGTGTTGGTGCGCCCATAATTGCCGCCATAACAAGCCCCAAGGCGGCTTTTTGCGTGGTTCGCATGGTTTTCCCCTTCATCTCCCAAGTAGATTCCGAATTCATGCTCCACTATCGTGACAAGTCTCTTTCCCCAAAAAGACCAACGCGCCGCTTTGTCGCAGCGTCTGTCCTGTTCTTGTCTCCTGCTGTCGTCCGCGCCCCCTGTGCGAGCGCTTATGTACCCCAAGCTGGTACTTTCGTTATAGAGCCAGCATAGGACGGATTGGGGGTGGGCGCAAGGTGGCGACATTGGGCGGCTATGGCGTGCCGTATCCGCCGCCTCCAGGTGTCTGGATCGTGACCGTGTCGCCCGGGGCAACCTCAGCCGCATCTGAGGCCGCCAGCATTTGTCTGTTGCCGTTTCTGCGGGTGATGAATGTCATACCCGTTTTGCCGGGCTCGCCGCCTGCGAGGCCTGGCGGGCCTTCCGCCCGGTGTCCGGACAGGATCGACACTTCCATGGCTTCCAGGAAGCGGATGGTGCGCACCGCGCCGTTTCCGCCACTGTGACGGCCCTTGCCGCCGCTCCCTTCCCGAACGCCAAAGGTTTCAACCCGTACCGGGTAGCGCCATTCCATCACTTCCACGTCGGTCAGTCGGCTGTTGGTCATGTGGGACTGGATCGCGTCCGTGCCATTGAAGGTGGGGCCAGCGCCCGTGCCGCCCGCAATGGTTTCATAATATTGATGGCGGCCATTGCCGAAGGTCAGGTTGTTCATTGTGCCCTGCGCCGCCGCCATGGTGCCAGCCGCAAGGAACAGGGCGTTGGTGACGACCTGGCTGGTTTCCACATTGCCCGCTACTACGGCCGCCGGCGGCGTGGGGTTCAGCATGCAGCCTTCAGGCACAATCATGTTGATCGGCTTCAGGCAGCCTGCGTTGAGCGGAATATCCTCACCGGTCAGCGTGCGGAACACATAAAGAACCGCCGCTTTGGTCACGGCCAGGGGCGCATTGAAATTATTGTCCTGGACCGGGCTTGTGCCGGTGAAATCCACTGTCACTGTGCGGTCTTCCCGGTCAGGGGACAGGCGCACACAGACCTGCGCCCCGCAATCCATAGGGTAGGTGAAGCCGCCGTCCTTCAGCCGGTCGATCACGCGGCGCACAGCTTCCTCTGCATTGTCCTGCACATGGCCCATATAGGCATCGACGACATCACGGCCGAAATCTCCAGCCAGCTTCTTCACAAGCGCCACGCCGCGTTCGTTCGCGGCAACCTGGGCCTTCAGGTCAGCCACATTCTGGTCGGCATTGCGCGACGGGTAGGGGCCTTCGCTCAACCTGTCCCTGAGGGCGCGTTCATTGAAGCTGCCTTCTGACACCAGCTTGAAATTGCTGAAGCGGATGCCTTCCTCGTCGATGATCCTTGAATTGGGCGGCATGGACCCGGGCGATATGCCGCCAATGTCCGCGTGGTGCCCGCGCGACGCCACATAGAAATGCGGGTCATGGTCGCTATCGAAGAATACAGGTGTGATGACGGTTATGTCCGGCAGGTGGGTGCCGCCCGCGAAGGGGTCGTTCAGCATATAAACGTCCCCGGGCTTGATGCTGCCCTTGCGCGCATCAATGATGCTGGTGACGCTTTCGCCCATGCTGCCTAAATGCACCGGCATGTGGGGTGCGTTGGCGATCAGGTTACCTTTCTTGTCGAACACCGCGCAGGAGAAATCCAGCCGTTCCTTCACATTCACGGAATGGGCGGTTTTAGCCAGCACGCCGCCCATTTCCTCCGCCACCGACATAAAGAGATTGTTGAAAATCTCCAGCATGATGGGATCGGGCTTCGATGGGTCGATATCCCGTCTTGTGCGTTCTGTGGCCCGGTGCAGCAACAGGGTGTCGTTGGCCTTCAGGCATGCGGCCCATCCGGGCTCAAGAATGGTGGTGCCGCCATTTTCCAGGATCACCGCCGGGCCCATGATCTCATGATCCGGCTTGAGGCTGTCCCGGTGGTAGACTTTGGCGTCGCACACTTTGCCTTCGCTGAAGAAGCGGTAGCTGCCCTGGGGCTCCGGGTTTGCGCCTTTCGCCTTCAGGTTCAGGGCGGTTGCTGCGCCGCCGCCCACGGCTTCGGCCTCGACGGCTTCAACAACAATGGCTTGCCCGGTTTCAGTAAAGCCGAACTGTGCTTTATGCGCGGCTCCAAACGCTGCCATTGTTTCAGAGGGGTCAGAAAGCGAGACGGAAAGCGCCGTATCTGTGCCTTTGTATTTTACCCGAACACGCACTGTCACCTGCTGGCTGGCTTCAGTTACGCCCTGTTCCGCAAGACGCATTTGCGCCTGTTTGCGAACCTGGTCAGCCGCCTCCTTGACGGTGGCTGTATCCTCAAGCGGGCATTCAAGAGCCTGGTCTGTGATCACCCGTTGGTCGGCGAGGCCCATGCCGAGGGCTGAAAGGACGCCAGAGAACGGCGGCACGATCACATGGTCGATCCCCAGTGCATCGGCCACCAGGCAGGCATGCTGCCCACCCGCGCCGCCAAATGTCAACAGGCTGTATTTTTTGATGTCGTGGCCGCGTTCCACCGACACCCGCTTGATGGCGCGCGCCATATGTTCCACGCCCACGGCAAGGAAGCCCTCGGCAATCTCTTGCAGGCTGTAGCTGGCGCCCGTTTCCGCCTTGATTTGCTCCTGAATGGCCTTGAAGCCTACTTCCGTGGCGGCTTTATCAAGCGGTGATTTGCCGTCTTCACCAAAGACGGTTGGGAACAGGTCTGGCGACAATTTACCAAGCATGACATTGCAGTCGGTCATGGTGATCGGGCCGCCGCGGCCATAGGCAGCGGGGCCGGGGAAAGCCCCTGCGGATTCGGGTCCAACCTGGAAACGACCGTCGGTCACCTGGCAGATGGAACCGCCGCCAGCGGCCACGGTGTGAATATCCATCATGGGCACGGTCATGCGCACGCCTGCGACCACTGTGTCAAACACTCGTTCGAACGCGCCGTCATAGTGGCTGACGTCCGTGGAGGTGCCGCCCATGTCGAAGCCGATCAGTTTGCTGAAGCCCGCGCGCTCCGCCGTTTTTGCCGCACCCACAATGCCGCCCGCGGGCCCGGACAGTACCGCGTCCTTGCCTTCGAAAGCGTGGGCGGCCGCCAGACCCCCGTTCGACTGCATGAAATAAAGCGGGCTGCCGGTAGTGGCACGGTCAACCTGGTTCACATAACGCTTCAGGATGGGGGACAGGTAGGCGTCCGCCACCGTGGTGTCGCCGCGCGATACCAGCTTCATCAGCGGGCTGACCTGGTGGCTCAGGGAGACCTGGGTGAAGCCAATGTCTTCGGCGATGTTGCCAGCGGTGATCTCATGGTCCGGGAAGCGGTAGGCATGAACGAAGGCGATGGCCACGCTTCTTAGCCCGGCGTCGTACGCTTCCTGGAGTGCGGCACGGCAGCTTTCTTCTTCAAGCGGGGTGATGACCTCGCCGTCCACGGCAATGCGCTCATTGGCTTCCGCAACATCGGTATAAAGCGGTGCCGGGCGCTCTGGCTTCAGGGCGAACAGGTCGGCGCGGTGTTGCTGGCCGATCAGCAAAGCGTCCTTGAACCCCATTGTGATGAGTAGCAGGGTTGGTTCGCCGCCGCGCTCCAGCAGCGCATTGGTCGCAACCGTTGTGCCCATCTTGATGGCCCGAACGTCTGATGCGGGGAAGGGGGCATCTGGCGCCACACCTATGATGTCGCGCATGGCGTGCACAGCGGCGTCTTCATATTGGCCCGGGTTCTCGGACAAATATTTGTGGCTTGAAAGGCTGCCGTCAGGGTGGCTTGCCACCACGTCCGTGAAGGTGCCGCCACGATCAATCCAAAACTCGAACTTGCTCATATATCCATCCCCGTTTTGCCTATGCATACCGGGCTTGGAGACCAAGTTCAATGCGAGAGCTTCCCGGGAAGGAGAGACAAATAAAAATGGCACCACTCTGGGAGAGAGTGGTGCCGGGGTGGCCCCTCGAGCTGAAATGGTGCCAGGGAAGGTTGGGGCCTGGGCTTCGGGAACCCAGAAGGTTGCTGACCCACAGGTCTGCGTCTTCGAACCTTCACCTAATAAGGGTAAAGTTAAAACCTATGATTGTCAATCGGGTTCGTTGCTGCCCTTTTGAGGGGTCGGATCGCCCAGGCTTGCGGCCAAACTCTGGTATCGCGCGCGCATATTGGACTGCATGCCCTTGCAGAAGCGGGCCGTGCCAAAATCTGTCAGCAGCGCATCAAAAAGGCCGCGTCGCCGCCCGATCTTGAACATCAGGACATTTGACGACACGTCTGCAACCAACGTGATCCGGTCTCTGGCGTTCATGTCGCCCATGGCTTCGGCGATTGCCTCCTCGATAGGAGACCCGTTGACCTCGAGCGCGATCTGCAGTGTAGATTCCGCTGCGATCCGGTTCAGGATGACAGGGTCATACTCGGGGTCCTGGCATACCAGGCTGAAAGCCATCACTTGCGCCGCGTCATCCATCAGGTGCAGTTCGTCCTTGTCCCGATTGTCATCGATATAGGTTAGGTGCTGCGCCGCAAGCATGCGCACCAGTTCGGCCCTTTTGAGCATGAACTGCATGGACCTTACCGTCTGGTCCCGTTGGCTGGGCTGCGGCTCGGCGTCTTGCGCGGCAGCCATGGGTGCCGCCAAGAGACAAGCGGTGGCGACAGCAGTGGTGATCAGCTTTTTCATGGAGAAACCCTTCCATTTCTTATTATGGTTACTGTCATAGCATTGTTTTCGCTGGGCGAAACATGCTAATTCGCCCGTGTGGATGGGCCCCCGACGGGCAAACAAGGGACTGGAAGAAAGAGTTCATGGAAATTTATGTCGATGCAGACGCCTGCCCGGTGAAGGACGAGGTGCTGAAGGTTTCCTACCGGCATGATCTGGTCGTTCATCTGGTTTCCAATGCATGGCTGCGCCTGCCTGTTGGTGACAATGTGAAAAAAGTGGTCGTCGGCGACGCTTTCGATGCCGCCGATGACTGGATCGTGGAGCATGCAGTGGCAGGTGACATCTGTATCACCGGGGATATCCAGCTGGCGGCACGGTTGCTGGAAAGCGGTGCTGTGGTGCTGGGTCACAACGGCAAGCCCTTCACGGCGGACAATATCGGCATGGCGCTGGCCATGCGGGAGCTCAAATCACAGCTGAGGGACATGGGCGAAGATCGCGGTTTCAACGCCAGTTTCTCCCAGAAGGATCGCTCGCGCTTCCTGTCAGCGCTTGAGCTGGCAGTTCAAAAGGGCAAGCGCACCTGACCTTCCTAAAGCCGCCCTGCACCCAACAAAAAAAACGGCGCAGGCCATTGGCCGCGCCGCTTTTCTGACATATGTCTAACCCCTTAGACTTTGATGTCGATCTTGAGGCCCTTGCCGTTTACGGTGTGGGGCGCTTCAAGTTTTACCTTGCTCTGAGGTACGTCGTTGAGATCCAGCTTGGCGCCGCCACCACTCTTTTGCGGTGAGATGCCTGCTGTATTCAATTGCAGGGCTGGGCCAGATGAAATGCTGCTGATCATAAAGTACTCCTGAACGAATTCTGGTGATTTTCCGTGCTCACAGCGCCTTCATGCCAGAAGCATTTTGCTTTGTGAAGAGATGGATAAAATTTTACCCAGATTACAGATTTTATTTATCTCTTGGTAACCAGCGGGACAGGAAGCGGACACTGTTTCCGCCCATGACCTTGCGGATGGTCTCAGTTGGAATGCCGCGCTTCAACAGCTCCTCGGTGATCGCACCCACATCACTGGCCGTGATGGCCTTGACCGTGCCGTCCCAATCGGACCCCAATGCTACATGATCAGGGCCAACAAGCGCGATGCCGTAGGCGATGCTTGCTGCAATGTCATCAGGCGTGTCGCCGCAGGCCGCCTTGTCCCAGAAGCCGACTGCAATCAGGCCGCCTTTTTCGGCGATCGCCTGCATCAGCTCATCGGGGAAATTCCTGGGCGTGTCGCAGTGGCCGCGAAACCCGGTGTGGGAAATCACAACTGGGCGTGTGGCGATCTTGATCGTGTCCCACGCCACCTGTTCCGACGCATGGGCCAGATCGATGATGATCTCGCGCTCTTCCAGGCGCTGCACCACCTGTTTGCCGAAGTCCGTCAGGCCACCCTTTGCTTCACCGTGCAGGGAACCGCCCAACCGGTTATCAAAGAAATGCAACAACCCCACCATGCGGAAACCGGCGTCATAAAGCCGGTCGATGTTGGTGATGTCGCCCTCAAGGGGATGGGCGCCTTCGGTGCCAAGAAGCGCGCCGACCGGGCGTGGCGTCTGGCTATCGCGCGCCTCAAGAAAATGCTGCAGTTCAGCCTGGCTGCGGACCCACATCATGGCGCCGCCGGAGCGGCCGATGGTGTCGTTTAGCCTTTCTGCCTGATAGAGCGCGCGTTCAAGCAGGCTGTCCCAGGTTTTCACTGGCCAGCCCTGGCCAATCGCCAGCAGGGTGATGTTGTCGCTTGAGGCGTCGTTCGACTGGAGGTTCTGGCCGCGCGGGGTTTTGGTGACGGTTGTGAACGTCTGAAGGCCCATGTTGCCGTCGCGCATGCGGGGCAGGTCAACATGGCCCCGATCGTTTCTGGCCAGGAGGTCGCGGTTCCACAAAAATGTATCCGCGTGCCAGTCCATCACAATGAGGGAGCTGTGGAGGGCTTGGGCGTCTGCGCTAAGCTTATAGGGCCGGTGCTCGACTTGCTTGTTCATGCTGCGGTCGGCCATCGGGGCCACAATCAGGCGCAGGCCAACGTAGCCCACAAGCAGAAGCAGAAGTGCGGTGGTGATGGTTATCTTTAGAAAACGGGCCATAAAAAATCCTCCCCTACATGAGTATAGGGGAGGATTGTGGTTTGGCGAGTGCTTGATCGCCTGCTTGGTGCTTGCTTATTCAGGCTGATCTGAAGAGTCGACGGTGATTGTCACTGTTTGCGCGGTACCTGGCGCTACAGTTGCTGTTGCTGTTGTCGACATGGTCTTTACAGCAGCGGGCGCCGGTGAAACGGGCGGAACAGGTGCGACTTCCGCCACAAGGCCTCTTTCATAGTCTGAGCCGATGCCAGCAACAGCTTTGCTGAAGGCTTCCTGCACTTTCTTGTCGTTGGGCAGGCGCGGCTTGATGGTGCTCAGCGCGAGACGTTTGTCATAGTCGCTGTCGATTGTTGTTGCCGCCTCAATCGCAGCCATCCAGCTCTGGTTATCAAGCGCGCCGTGGGATACGACCGAACCAAGTGCCAGACGCTTCTCATAATCGCTGCCGATCTGGGCGATGGCCTTGATGGTGATAGCGGTTGCCTTGCGCGACTGACCAAGCTGTTCAACGAAGGAGCTGAGGAGCAGGCGCAGTTCATAGTCACTTTCCATTTCGTCGGCAGCGACTTTGGCAAGGCGTTCAACGTTACCTTCGCTCAGGGGCTGGCCGCTGACGGCGGAGGACAGCAGAAGGCGCATCTCATAATCGCTTTCGATCGACCGGGCAACGTCGATCAGGTCTTCCATTGTGCTATTGTCCGCGCCGAACCGCGCAATATAGGGCGTCAGCAGCAGGCGTAACTCATAGTCGCTGTCGATCGTGCGGGCAGCTTTCATCACTTTTGGCATCACGCTTTTGTCCAGGGCCTTTTCATCCAGCAACAGCGACAGTGCCAGGCGCATGTCATAGTCGCTGTCCATTTTGGCGAAGCGGTCCACCAGATTCTTGATCTCGCTGCGTGAAAGGTCTGCTTTTTCAACCAGCAGGCCGGCATACAGGCGGGCGACATAGTCGCTTTTGATCTGTTCGATTTCTTTGACCACCCCACCAGCGCCCTTTGCCTTGAGGATACGGGTAATCCTGGCATCGGCGTTGAGGCCAACTTCACGAACCAGAAGAAGCAGGGTTTCACCCAGCCATTTTTCGCCTTCCTTGTCGAAAGCGGTCTTCTTGCCGTTCTTCCAGTATGTGGTTTGCAGTTTACCATCCGGGTTTTCGATGCGGGCCTTGTATTTGGTGCCGCCGGATTTGGAGCGCAAATCCAGCATGGCGCCCTCTTCCATGGACGCGATGGCCTTGTCGTCATCTGTGAGAGTGAACTTGCCGTCCCAGCGGACCTTGACCTCACGATTGCCGTCACTCCATGTCATCAAGCCATTGCCGTCCACATCCGTGATATGGCGGCTGACATGGCCATCATGATCATCTGATGACATGTCAAGGCCGAAGGAATCAGCTTCCTCTGCGATACGGCGTGCGTGTTCGGCGACCTCTGCTTCCGCTTCCGCAATGGATAGGCGCATTTCATTCGCAATTTCTTCCTCGGACGGTGCGTCAAGATAGCCGGCTTCCCTGGCTTCCTTGGCCAGCAAGCGTGCCCGTTCGGCCACTTTCGCCTTTTGCTTGTTGATGGTACGCCGCATTTCGGCCTCGATTTCCTCCGGGCTCGGCGGTGTCTCGGGATGCGCGGTGCTGTTTGCCAAAGTCGCTGTTGGCATTTTGGCAGAAAGAGCGTCCGCGAACTGAATGCTCGGCAGCCCCAGCGTGATGGCCAGGAGGCCAGTAGCCACGGCGCCTTTTGCCGCCATGCCCGATTTTCTGAACGGTTGGCCGCTTGCGCCAATGAGGCGTTCGACCCTGAATTTTAACATTGATTTGTCACCAGCCATTGCTAGTCCCCACTGTATTTGTCGTGTTTGATGTATTTTTGTGGCGCAGGTGTAGAGGGCGGCGGCAACGGACTTGGCGTCCGCCAGGTGCGTTGCAGCCCATTCATCGGCGGATAGTTCCGCGATGTCTGACAACCGCTTGCGCGCCAGAAGGAACAGCGGTTGAAAGAAAAACAGTCGTGACAGGGCCTGCATGACCATGAGCATCAATGGGTCGCGCCGTACCATGTGCGCAACTTCGTGCGCCAAGAGGCTGTTGAGCTCGGATTCCGGCAGGTCGTCGAAGGCCCATTCAGGCAAGCAGATTTCCCGGCGTGGCAGGCATACCGGGCTTTTGATGTCGCTCGAGCGGCTCAGGTACGGCACATGCTTGATGCCCGCAGAAGCACAGATGGCCCTGAGCGCCTTGTTGGAATTATCTTCCGCAGGCACGCGTAGCCGGCTGCCCAGTCCTTTGATGGCGAAGGCATAGCCACCAGCCAGCAAGAGAAGTGCAACACCGGCAAGCATCGCCCACATCAGGGCTGCCAGTTCCTTTGTGCGCAGCGCGCCAAGGAGGTCCCACAGCGTGGTTTGGCGCGGTGTAGCGGCGACAGGAGGCGTGACCAGCGGCTCTGCCTCTGCGGACGCAGGCTGTTGGGCTGCACTTTGCTGGTCGTCCAGGGGTTGGATCAATATCCGCGTTGGTTGGGGCTGGCTAAGCTGTGGCGTCGCCTCCCGCGTTTCCTTTGGCGCGGGGCCAAGCATCGGCACCATGCCCGCGAGCGGGCGGCCTTCATTGAATTCTTGAACCAGGGCAGCTGTCTTTTCATGCTCAATCATGATCGGGCGGGAGATCCAATCCCCGATGGGCAACAGCGCCAGGAATGAGCCGGCTATCGCCAGCTTCCAGGCCATGTCGGCCAGGTCAGGCGTGTTGAGTAGCCGGGTTTTTTCCATCAGCCAAACGGCGCCAAGAAGAACGCTGCTGGCGACCATGAATTTGACCAGCAATGTCAGCGCTGGCATGTCAGACAAAAGATCAATCATCAGCTGTTCCCCCCATCAATCAACTGCTTGAGCTGGTCCAGTTCGTCTTTCTCGATTTCCCCTTCGTTCACCAGATGAGCGAGCAGGGCCTTGCTGTCCCCTTTGAACAAGGTGGAGACGAGTGATGAAACCATGGACCGTTTGACATCGCCTTCGCTGATCAGCGGCCGATAGACCCGTTCGCGCCCCCGGGGTTCGGAAGCCAGAACGCCTTTTTTCTCCAGCCGGGACAAGATTGTCCCGACTGTTGTATGTGCGAGGCCAAGATTATCCAGCTTCGCCTGGACGTCCTTGGCTGAGCCTTCGCCCAGCTTCCAGAGCGCCTGGACGAGCTGATATTGTTGATCTGATAGTTTAATGTTCGCTGTCATGTCTCGGACTTTCTACTACATATGTAGAAGTTTGATTACTACACCTGTAGTATGAGGTCAACAGAAAGAATCCGGAAAACGCCAATGGCCTGGAAAAACAGGTATCCGTGAAAAGCTGGATTTGATTTTTTGTCCTGATGGCATAAGGTGTTGGCCGACCTGGCATCACATTGGGGGATACATGTGGCCCTAGACCTTTCATCATTGGCACTGGTGACAGTCATGATTCTGGCTGTTTCCACTTTGGTGTTGGCGGCGCACTGGGTCGCGAATTTCAGCTTTGCAGGGTTAGGACGGGTTGCCGTCGGCATGGGGATGGCCACGGCTGGCGTCTACATCTTTCTGGTGTTTGCAGCGCCGTCCAGGCCGCTTGGGATATTGCTCGGTGACCTGCTGATCCTGACAGGACACCTCTGGTTCTGGTATGGCATCGCGGATTTCTGGAAAGAACGGTCCCGGCGGCTGACCTACCTGGCAGGCACTGTCCTCGCCATTGCTATTGTCCTTCTGGTGAATAACGTGATCAGGGACGGCACGCCCGAAAACCGCTCCGCGCTTTATTCCTTTTTTGTTGCTGTGTTTTCAGCTGGGGCTGCGCTCTCTGTGGTGCGCGCGCTGGGCGGCCGTGTCGGCCTTTATAAGGGGATCATCAAGCGCAAGACCATCGGGGCCAGTATCGTGGCCGGTGTGTTTTTCGCGCATGCGGGCTTCTATGTCTATCGCGGTATCTTCCTGCAGGCCATGGAAGAGCCTGGTTCCCGCTTTGACGCCAACGCCCTCGCGTCGGTGACAGAGATCGAGGGCATGCTGTTCGCGTTGTCGCTTACGGTATCCCTGATTGTATCCACGGCTGAGCGTGTGCAGGCTGACCTTCGCATCCAGGCGATGATGGACCCGCTGACGCATGCCCTGAACCGGCGCGCTTTCATGACGGTAATCAAGACCGTGCTGGCGCGGTCCCGCCGCCTCAGCGAGCCAGTATCGCTGATCATGATGGATATCGACAAGTTCAAGCGGATCAACCTGAAGCATGGGCACCTTGTGGGGGACGCCATCCTCAGCCAGTTTGCCGAAGGGGTCATGGAAGGCCGCCGCGCGCAGGATGTTTTCTGTCGCTTTGGCGGTGAGGAGTTCGTCCTTCTGCTGCCCGGCACATCGGAAGAGGGGGCCGAACTGGTCGCCCACCGGGTGCGCGACGCGGTAACAGGGTATCCCTTCCAGTATGGCAACAAGGATATCAGCCTTACGGTCAGCTTCGGGGTGACCACGGCGCGCGGCGATGACCTGCTGCCTGACAGCATTCTGGATGCGGCCTACAAGGCGCTCCGTGAAGCCCAAAGTGAAGGCCGTAACCAGATTGAGGTATCGGGGAGTGGAAGCGTAAAGCCTGAATAAGCGCGGCCCCCCTGCAAAGGAAAACGGCCCGGATCATTGATCGCGGGCCGTTTCTTTGTTCTGACGTGACCTGTGCGCTTAAAGCTTTTCCACCAGCAGGCTGCCGATCGAATAGCCCGCGCCGAAGGAGCAGATGATGCCCTTGTCGCCGGATTTCATGTCGCGATGGTTTTCGTGGAAAGCCACGATGGAACCGGCGCCTGCCGTGTTGCCATACTGGTCCAGAACCGTTGGGGCTTCGTGTTCCTCCGGTTCGCGGCCCAGGAGTTTCTTGGCGGCATACATGTTCATGTTGATGTTTGCCTGGTGCAGCCACATGCGGCTCAGGTCTTCAACCTTCAATCCGGCGTCGGCCAGCTGGGTGGAGATAAACTCGGTCACCAGCGGCAGCAGTTCCTTGAACACCTTGCGGCCTTCCTGCATGAAGAACATGTCCCTGCGCAGCATGCTGTTGTCGTCAAGGCGCGTCATCGGGCCATAGTGTGTGCGGATGTTCGAGGAAAACTGCGTCTCGGCCTTGGTGCCGTTCACTTTCCAGAGGTCATTGCCCTTGGCAATCGATGCATCCTCAAGCACAACGGCAGAGGCAATGTCACCGAAAATGAAGTGGCTGTCACGGTCACGGAAGTTCACCATGGTGGAGAAGATTTCCGGGTTCACCATCAGCACGCGCTTGGCGGTGCCGGCCTTGATGGCGTTATAGCCTGCGATCAGGCCGTAGGTGGCGCTGGAGCAGCCCATGACCATATCAAGCGCGCTGCCCTTGGTGCCCAGGTGCTTCTGTACTTCGATGCCGATTGCCGGGAAGAAGCGCTGTATCACAGCCGCCGAACAAATAACCTGGTCGATGTCTTCCGGCTCAAGGCCTGCGTTCTTGATCGCGACCTTCGCGGCCTCAATGGCCATATGGGCCTGGAAGCAGGGGCGCTCATCGTCGCCATGGCCACCTTCCGGCATTTTGGACATCATGCGGTTCAGGTCCATAACGCCTTCAACGTCCACCAGGTGGCGGGCCTTGATGCCTGAAGCCTTTTCAATGAATTCAGCACTGGAATGCTGCTTGGCTGGGATCAGGCCGGCGTCGATGTCGGCCTTGTTGCGGGCGTTGAAATCATCAACATACTCGTTGAAGGTTTTGACGAGTTCTTCATTGGTAATTTTGTGCGGCGGCACATAAAGACCCGTCCCCGAAATTACTACATCAACCATACCAAACAGTTCCTTGTTTTTCCGCCTTGTCCTACGCCGATTTATGACAGGCCCGTTACATTGGGCGCATAGATATACTGCCTTTTGGCCCAACATCCAACCAATCATTCAGGGAATATCTGCCCTGCAGAAAATGGCTTAGTTTTCTATAGGATAGCGACATGCGCTATGCTACCAAACGGATATGTCGATATGGGGTAAAATCATAGGTGCTGCAGCTGGGCTGGCCTTGGGCGGGCCCATAGGGGCCCTATTGGGCGTTGCTGCAGGCGCCGCTGTGGATGCGGGTGTCTCCAACAAGGCGGGGGGTCCCGACGCCACGAAACAAATTACCTTCACCATTGGCGTGATCGCGCTGGCGGCCAAAATGGCCAAGGCCGATGGCCGCGTGACGCGCGAGGAAGTCGACGCTTTCAAGCAGGTTTTCCGCGTGCCGCCGGAAGAAATGGCCAATGTGGGTAAGGTGTTCGACATGGCGCGCCGGTCCACAGCCGGGTTTGATGCCTATGCCAAGCAAATCGCCAGCCTGATGTATGACAACCGGCCCGTCCTGGCGGATCTTCTGGAAGCGCTGTTCTTCATTGCCAAATCGGACGGTGAAGTACACCCAAACGAGCTGAATTACATCCGCGCCGTGGCCAAGATCTTTGGATACAGGCAAGCCGAGATTGACGCACTTGTCCACCGTCATGTTGGCGCCGACCCGGAGTGCCCCTACAGTGTGCTGGGTGTTGATCCAGCCATTGATGACGCGGCGCTCAAGGCCCATTACCGCAAGCTGGTGCGTGACAACCACCCGGACCGATTGATCGCGGCGGGTGTCCCCAACGACTTCATCGCTGTGGCAACGCGCCGGGCGGCAGAAATCAACGCCGCCTATGACAAGATCAAGGCCAAGCGGGCTGAGGCCAGCCCGGGAATGGGGCAGCGGGCATGAAGACACGGGACGTCCTCCTCGTCATCCTCGTGACCCTTGTGTGGGGGCTGAATTTCATTGCGGTTAAATGGGCGGTGGAAGACCTGCCGCCCCTTGTAGCCAACGCGATCCGCTTCGTTGTTGTGGTCATTGTTCTGCTCCCCTTCCTGAAAGTGATTCCCGGCCGCATGAAAGACCTTGCCATGGCGGCGGTCAGCCTTGGGGTTATCCATTTTGGTGCGGTCTTTATGGGCATGCAGCTGGCGGGCGGCGTGGGCGCGGTGGCGATTGCGTCCCAACTCAATGTGCCGTTCTCGACCATCCTCGCGATCATCATCCTGAAGGAAACGGTGGGCTGGAAGCGGGTGGTCGGGATTGCTCTCAGTTTCATAGGCGTGATGGTGCTGGGGTTTGATCCCAGCGTATTTGCCTACTGGGATGCCCTATTGATTATCGTCTTTGCGTCTTTCATGTATGCCGTGTCGGCGATCCTGATGCGGAAGCTCAAGGAGGTACGCGCTGTGACCACCCAGGCTTGGGTGGGACTGGCGGGCATCATTGGATCGGCGATCCTGTCGTCGATGTTCGAAACCGGCCAGTTTGAAGCGATCGCGAACACAAGCGCAAAAGCATGGGCGGCGGTCGTTTACACGGGGATAGGCTCTTCTGTGATCGGGCATGGGGGTGCGAATTATCTACTGAGGAAGTATGAAGTCTCGGTGGTATCTCCCTATTTTCTCATGATGCCAATATTTGCTGTGGGTAGCGGCATTCTTGTTCTGGGTGAGGAATTCACTTGGCGCATGGCTGTTGGCGCCTTGCTTACGCTTTCTGGCGTTCTGGTGGTGACGCTCAGGAACAGTGCACGGGCCAAGTCGCTTGCGGTGGCCGAGGTGTGCCCGCCGACAAACGAGGTGAAGGGCTGAGAAGATGACCGACTTCATCGATCATCCGTCTCCCAACTGGAACGAACGCCCTTCCGGGCAAGCCCCCGACATGGTGGTGATCCACTATACGGGCATGCGGACAGGAGCCGAGGCGCTGGCCCGCCTGTGTGACCCGATAGCGGAAGTGTCGGCACACTATCTGATTGAAGAGGATGGCAGGATCTTCCGCCTTGTGGACGAAGACAAACGCGCTTGGCACGCCGGTATCTCCTCGTGGCAGGGGCGGGACAATATCAACCATAATTCCATCGGGATAGAGCTCGTCAACCCGGGCCACGAATTTGGATATCGGGCCTTTCCTTTCAGCCAAATTTCTTCGCTGCAGGACCTTCTATTGGGCATCAAAAAGAGGCATACTATCCCCACGGCGCATTTCGTTGGTCATAGCGATATCGCTCCTGAGCGGAAAACCGACCCAGGCGAGTTGTTTCCATGGAAAATTCTGGCCGAATATGGGTTTGGGCTTTGGTCAGACGTGGACGGAAGCGACACCGAGGTTATTGCAAGGCGTGGAGACGCTGGCGATATAATTGGTAACCTTAACAAACAATTAGGTATCGTCGGATATTCTTTGAATGACACCGGAAGTTTTGACGCTGCCACTGAATCTATCATCCGTGCCTTCCAGGCACATTGGCGACCCGAAACAGTATCTGGGTGCTTCGACAAAGGAACAGCCGCCAGGCTGGATGACATTGTCAGTCAGATACACATAAATGGGGAACGTTTATGAAGAACCTGCTCTTTTCCACCACCCTCCTTACAGCAATGGCGATGCCCGCGCTGGCACAGAATGACACTGTGTCGACCGAGCACCGACCGAATGAGCACACTTTGGCCTGCCTTGAGGCGCCAACACGCGACTGTGCCTTTACGTCGGCTCTCCAGACAGTGATTGGGGAAGAATTCGGGATTGAGCGGGCCAAGGTCCTGATCGGTGTCGCGCGGGCCATGATTGAAACCGGCCAGAAGGATCAGGCGATCCAGACGCTGATGTTGGCGCTTGATGAAGCCCGGTCGGTTCGGCTGACGCTCGTAACCCAGGAAAAAATTACAGTCATTGCGCCGCTTCTTGCCCGGGCAGGGGACGACGCCGGTGCGCTTGCCCTTTCTGAGGAGTTGCAAAACGACGGCATCCGCGATGCGGTGCTGGCAAAGATCGCTGAAGAAGCTATCGCGGAAGGGCAGTTGGCCGATGCGCGGGTTGCGCTCGGGCAGATGTCCAACCGGGTGAAAGCCTTCTGGCGTGAACTGTCGCTGTTGCCGCGTGCGCCGCGGCAAGCCCTCGCGACCGTGGATCTGGCAGGCCTGGACGAACTTGTGCACGGTCTTGATGTGCCGGATCAACGCTATCAGGGCATCGTGCAGCTTGCGATCCTTGCTGATCGCATGGGGCGCCCGGGTGACCGCAATGCCTATTTGGCTGAAGCTGATGAGCTGTTCAGCAGTATTGTCGGCATTGCTTCCAGGGCAACCATCACGGCCCAACGTGCGCGCAGCATGTTTGACGCCGGCATGGACGACGCCTTTGTCCGCGAAAGCTATGAACTGGCGATGCTGCATGGCGGTCGCCTGCGGAACAATATGGCGCTGGTGGATTTTGCCAAGAAAATCGGCGTGATTGAGGCCGCGAGCGGTGACCTTGAAACCGCCCTGTCACGGCTGGAGTATTTCGTCGCGGTAGACGAAAAGGCCCAGTATCTGGCTAGCTTGCGGGCAGGATCGAACCTCAGCATTTTTGCGGCCGAAATGCGCGAGCTTCTCAACGAGGTTGAAGAGCTTCAGGGCGCCTATGAGCGTGACCTGGTGCGGCTGACGCTTCTTGAGGGCGCGCTTGGTAATTCGGATATGTACCTGGCCCGGCATGTAGTGGAAGCCATGGAAGACGACGATAACCAGGCGCTGGCCCTCGCGCTGATGGCGCCGCTTCTGGAATAGGTGCCCCGCGCATCTGATCGCCTGAACAAGAAAAAGGCCGGTCCATCATGGGCCGGCCTTTTGTGTTGTGCGGTTGGCTTGTCAGCTTTTTGCTGGCGCGCTTGCCGGAGTCGGGTCCTCGCCGCCCGGGGCCGTTACCGGCTTGTAGCGTGTGATCCACAGGAAAGCCGCGGGGGCAAAATAGAAGCTGACGATCATCGAGAGGAAGGCCCCGCCTGCGATGGCCACGGCAAAGGGTGGCCAGAAGGCCCCGCCAGCAAGGATCAGCGGTGTAAAGCCACCCACTGTGGTGATGGTGGTGGAAACGATGTGCCGGCCAGTACCCATCACGCCTTCAACCACGGCGGCCGGGTCGCCGGCGCGGGCGGCTTTGATGCCTCGCAGTTCAGACTGGATCACGATGGTGGCGTTGATCGCGAGCCCCACGAGGCCCATCAGCCCGAAGATTACCACGAAGCTGAGCGGGAAATTGAAGAACCACAGCGAGAACAGGCCAAGACCTGCCGCCTGCACGGCGGCAGCGAAGGTCACGAACGCCATGCGGAAGCTGTTGAAAGTCAGGACAATAGCCAGCAGCATCAGCACCATCAACAGGCCGACGGTGCCAAACAGCTTGGTCATGGCCTCATTCCGCTTTTCCGACTCGCCGCCGAATTCGATCTTGTAGCCCGGCGGGATCTCAAGATGCTCCTTTTCAAGGGCCTTCATGAGCGCCCTGAAGGCGGTATCCGGCAGCACACCAAAGTCCAGATAGGCCTGAACCTTGTTCATGCGGACGCCGTCGTGGTGTTCAATGGTCCCGACCTTGGTGGTCAGTTCCACATCCGCCACGGCAGAGACGGGCAGGTCCGTCAGCCCGCTTGAGGAGGTGCCAGGCACGGGGCGGCCAATCAGGCTCATGTTGGCGATTGAACTGATATTGGACCAGTTGGCGCGGTCTGCAATCAGGCGTACAGGCACCTGCTGCGTTTCCTCGATCAGATAGGTCGCGACAATGCCGCCGGTCAGGGCCTGTAGCTGGGCTTCCACCTGGCTGAGGGTCAAGCCGGTAACGGAAACGTCGTCTTCCCGCGCCCTCACATTGATCATCGGGCGACCGGCCTTCAATGTTGTGCGCGTGAAAGTCACGTTCGGGAGGCGGCTGATAATCGCGCGCATGTCTTCACCCAGGCTCTCAAGCACGGCAAGGTCCGGCCCCTGGATGCGCACCTCAAGCGGTGCCGCGATTGGTGGGCCTGTGCCCAGTTCGCGCACAAGCACGGTTGCCTCTGGAAGCAGCATGGTCAGTTCGGCCTGCAGTTTCGGGATCAAGGCGGGGATCTGGTCGAACTCCTCAACCGTGACGACGGCTTCGGCGGCATTCACCAACCCATCGTTCCGTGCCATCATGCTGTAGTAGAATTTGGCGGCGCGGGTGCCGATAAACCAGTAGGTGGTCTGGATTTCTGGGTTGGTGCGCAGGTTCTCGTCCAGCCTTTCAACCACGCGGCGGGTCTCCTCAATCGAGGTCTGCGCAGGCATCTGGATCTCGACCCGGAACTGGTTCCGGTCGCTTGTTGGGAAGAACTGTTCTGTCAGTTGGCCTGCAAGAAGGAACCCAAGCATAGGAATGGCCGTTGCCACCACCATCGAGCGGATGGGGCGCTTGACCGACCATTCCAGGCTTTTCCGGAAGGGCACAGACAAGGCCTTGCCCTCGATGCCGTCGCGCCACCAGACGCGTTTGATCGGCCCTGCGTCCGGCGCGCGGCCTTCAACCACGCGACCCGCGACGGCAGAGATAATCGTGAAGGCAATCACGTAGGACGCGATCAGCGAGGCAATCACGGCGGCGGGTACGCCGATCAGGAAATCGCCCGCGTTACCAGGCATCAGCACCAGCGGCATGAAGGCGATGATGGTGGTGAGCGTGGACCCCAGCAGCGGCAGCCAAAGTTTGCGCACGGTTTTGGCGACCGCGACTGAGCGCCGCTCGCCTTTCAGGCGCAGGTGCTGGATTTCGTCGGTGATCACGATGGCGTTGTCCACCATGATGCCAAGTGCCACGATCAGACCGGTTACCAGGACCTGTTCGATCCTCAGGCCCATGGCGTCTGTGATGGCAAGCGATGCCAGAAGCGTCAGCGGCAGAATGGAGGCCGAAACAAGCGATGCCCGCCAGCCAAGGGACACCAGAAGTACCACCAGTACCACCAACGCACCTTCTGCCAGATTGCCCATCAGGCTGTGCAGGCGCTCGTCGGCGTAAACACGTTGGTCAAAGACCCGCTCCAGATGCACACTCGAGGGCAGGGTTTCCTCGAACGACTCCAAAAGCGTGCCCAGTTGCTTTGACCAGGCGTCGATGCGGTAGTCTTCGAACATGCGTGCGGCGATCACAACGCCGTAATGGCCGTCCAGATAGGTCAGGCGGCTTGGCGGGTTTTCGAACGTGCGTTCGACCTTCGCCACGTCGCCAAGGCGGAGGCTGGCGCCAGAGGCGTCAAGCCCAAGCGGGATGCGGCGGATGCGGTCAAGGCTGTCGAGCGCACCGGACACCTGCACCACCATGCGGTTTTTGGCGTCAGACACCACGCCTGCGGCACCGCGGGCGTCCGAACCGCGAATGCGGGTCGCCACGTCTTCCATGGTCAGGCCGTAGGCTGCGAGTTCCGCATCATCGATGCTGACCCGGATTTCCTCCTGTGGCAGGCCTAGTACGTCGACAAAATCGGTACCGGTCAGGTTCCTGATCTGGCTTTCGATCTCGCGGGCATGACGACCCAGGATGGCATAGTTGATCGGGGCGTCCGCGTGCCACGTCAGCGCCATGATGGCCGAATGGGCATAGATGCGGGTGTCGGAAAAATCGGGCGCCAGTGAACCGGCGGGCAGGTCTGTCACTTCAGAGACCTTGTCGCGCAGGCGGGCGGTGATCGGCTTGGCGTCGTCGACGCGGTCTTCTAGCTCAACCGTGATGAGCGAAACCCCGGGGTTCGAGACGCTCCAGACCTCCTTCACTTCAGGGATCTCGCGCATCTTGCGCTCAAGCTTTTCCGAGATTTCAGCCTCAACCCGCTCGGCGTCCGCACCTGGATAGAAGGTTGTTACCTGGATAATGCGGCTCTGCATGTGCGGGTCTTCAAGGCGCGGCATGGTATAGAAGCTATTGAAGCCAGCCACCACGATCAGGAGGAGGATCAGCCACACCACGCGCGGGTGATTGTAAAGGGAACCTTTCATCTATCGCCTCCCTTAGCCGCGATGGTCGGGGCTGGAGGGCAGAATGGTAACCCGCTGGCCAGGGGCCAGGCGTTCGATCCCATCCGCGATGATGCGGTCGCCATTTGATATGGTGCCGGTAACATAGACGCGGTTGTCGTCCGTATACAGGATTTGCACGTTTTCAAACCGCACCTGTGGGCCATCAGGGCCGTCCACGATCTTGTAGACGCGCCAGAGACCGCGGACATCTGACGACAGCGCGCGAAGCGGCAGCCATGACCCTTCGGCTTCCTGCCAGTCGCGGACCACAGCGGTTACCAACTCGCCACGGGCGGCAGAGCCTGAAGGCAGGTCAAACGTCACCATCATGGTGCGGGTCTGCCCCTCAATGGCGGGCACGACCGAGCGCAGCGTCGCGCCTTTGATGGCATTGCGGCGGCCATCGCGCAGCTCAATCGGGGCGCCTGATTTGGCGGCTTCCGCATACTGTTGCGGCATGCCGATATGGGCTTCCATGCGGTTGTTTTCAGATACCTCAAGGATGGCGGTGCCGGCACCAACCACGGTGCCTTCATCCAGGAAGCGAGCGGTGATGATGCCGTCAAACGGTGCCGTGATCCGGGATTTTTCCAGGTCCACATCCAGGGCATCGATGGCTGCTTCAAGGCGTTTCTCGTTGGCGCGCAGTGAAATGGCGTTTGCTTCCGCCTCGTCCAGGCGCTGGGCGGAGGAATGGCCCTGGCTGTAGGTTTCCTGTGCGCGTCCCAGTGTACGCTCCGCCAGATCAAGCCTTGCTTTTACTTCTTCCCGCTCGGCCAGCAACTGGGCGCGTTGCGCCTCAAGCCGTGCTGTGTCTAGGACGGCCAGCGTGTCACCTTTCTGAACTTCAGCGCCAAGGTCAACGTGGATGGCACTTACGCTGCCGCCAAGTTCAAAAGCCATCTGGCTGATACGGCCGGGGACGGCACGACCGGTGAAGGTCCGTTTCGCGTGATAGCCGTGTTCAAGTGCGACTTCGGTGGTGCGGACAGGCAGGGACCGGCTTTGCCCGCTTTCCGGGATGGATTGCGCCGTGATGCGGGCGGCAGCAATGCTGCTGAAAAGGCCCACGACAGCCAGGATGCCCGCCGCTTTCAAGATTTTTCCACGCGATAACGTCATTTTATGTCCTGCTGCCGCCACTCGGGGCGCTTTCTGTGTCCGGCCGACTTCAGCCTGTCTTTTCCGCTTGTATATATAAACTGGACTGTATAGTCTAGTAAATTATCAAGCTAATGCTTCCGTAGCGTAAAAGTGCTTCCAAGGTGTTTGATAGCTTGCATATAGGGCATCGTGTTTGATATTTGTAGACTTATGAGTCTAAAAAATATGCATAGCTGACTTGTCAGAAATTTGCATGTTGGCAGGCGACGGGCTAAGGAAGGCCCTGTTGGACCAAACGTCGGAACAGAAATAGAGGCTGAAAATCGTGTCGGATACCGCAGTTGCGCACAAGGACGCTGAAGACCAGAACAAACCCGCCCGCGGTCGCCCGCGTGACGTGGAAAAGAACAGCGCCATCATTGATGCGGCCAGTCGGCTGTTTCTCGAGAACGGGTTTGACGGCACCAGCATGGACGAGGTGGCCAAGCGCGCCGGGGTTTCCAAACAAACGGTCTACAGCCACTTTTCATCGAAAGAGCAGCTGTTTGGCGAATCGATCCACATCACCATCGAGAAATATTTCCCGGATCAGGCGCTGCAGGAAGTGCGCAGCCATACGCTGGAGGCCGATCTGACCGCCGTATCCATGCGCTTCGCTGATCTCTTGATGAGCCAAGACGCCATGGCGATGCACCGGGTGCTGGTGTCTGCGGCCCCGCGGGGGCCGGAACTGGCCAGGATTTTCTGGGAGGCCGGACCGGCCGAGATGATCATCAAGCTATCCGCCTTCCTCAAATACTGGGTTGATAAAGGCGAGTTGGAGATTGACGACCTGGAGAAGGCCGGCGCGCGCCTGATCTCGCTCCTTAAGGGCAAGCTTCACTTCGAGATGGAAATCGGCCTGCGCGACAGCGTGAGCGACGATGTCCTCGAGGCCCACGTGATTGACGTGGTGAAGTGCTTTATCAAGCTTTACCGCAAAGGCTGATCGGGGAAGCCCAGCCAAAGAAAAAGCCGCCCGGGCAATGCTCTGGAATGCTCTGGGCGGCTTTTCTTTTGATGTCTGCGGTGACTGGCAGGCTGCTTATTCTGACCCGTCAGTCGATTCCATGCCAGCGCCCTTCAGGTTTTCGCTCGAATAGCGGGCATTGTCGCTATCGCCCTTCAAGGTGGAAGGTAGGCTTTCCACCTGCGCTTCGGTCCGAGGGCCAAGCGTAGTGTCGAACACGATTTCATCGCCATCGCTGGAGCAGGCCGCAAGGGCAAACAGGGCTACAGCAGGGATCAGTTTTTTCATGTTTATGTCCTCAATCATGATTTGAGGCGGACTTTGCCCTAAAATTATGGCGGCTTCAAGCCCGCTGGCGTGCTTATTTTCTTGACCCCACAAGGCACTGGTGCTTCATTGCCGCCCGGCAGATGGCTGGATGGCCGCCGCTACCTCAGGGTAGGGGAGGAAAGTCCGGGCTCCACGGAAACACGGTGCCGGTTAATGGCCGGCGAGGGCGACCTCAGGGAAAGTGCCACAGAAAGCAAACCGCCTGATACGTCAGGTAAGGATGAAAGGGTGCGGTAAGAGCGCACCGCGGTTCTGGTAACAGGACTGGCAGGGTAAACCCCACCGGGAGCAAGACCAATAGGGATGGTTGCCTTTAGTGGCAGGCGGGTTTCTGCGCCACCGTCCGGGTCGGTTGCTTGAGCGGCATGGCAACATGTCGCCTAGAGGAATGGTCATCACCAGCTTGCTGGTACAGAACCCGGCTTACACGCCATCTGCCACTATTTTCCGCGTATTTTCCAGCGTTATACTGTTGCATAAAAATTACTGTTTTACGATAATTTGTCGCAAAGCATGCACGGCTTGTCGCAATTCGCTGTCGGCCTCCCCATCTATTCCTATGGTTTAAACCAGCGGGGCAGGGGTGTGACGCTTTCTCCTCCGCGCATAACGATAAACAAATCAACAGCGAGGATATCCTGATGAAACTGAAGTCGGTCGCCCGAAAATCATTGATGGGCGCAAGCATGCTTGCCGTATCTCTCTCCTTTTCCGCCAGCGCGTTTGCTGAAACGTGGGTGGAGAAAAGCAACGCATATTCCCAACAACTGCTGAACCTGATGGGCAAATACCAGCCCGAGTTTGCGGCCCAGGTGGGCGTGACCGGTGTTGAAGCCAATGTCTTTGACCTCAAGGAAAACGTGGTGGACCGCTACAGGGCGGACTCGATGGAAATCGTGGCCACCCTGAAAGCGCAGATGGCGAACGAGACCGACCCGGCGCTCCTGCAGGACATGGCTATTATGGTGAAGGCGCTCGAAGATGGCGCCAAGACGCTTGAGCTTCAGAACAGCGCGCAGTTGCCGTACTTCAATGTGCCGCAGATGATCTTCGGCGGCTTCCAGGCGCTTCTGGGCCCAGGCAGCGATGCGTCGCGTCACGCCCAGGCGGTGACCCGCCTGAAGCGCTATGCCGGCCTCGAGGACGGCTATACTCCGATTGTCGAACTGGCCATGGCCCGCACGCGTGAGCGCATGAGCAATGAGGCGCTGAAAGGCCCCTACATCAAGGAAGTCGAACAGGACCTGGAACGCATGCCCACATTCATCGAGGGCATCAAGAGCCTGTTTGAAGGCGCAGGCCTTGAAGATTGGCAGGATGCGGCAGCCACGCTGAAGGAGCAACTGGCCGATTACCGCGTTTTCGTTGAAACCGAAATCGCACCGCGTGCCCGCCAGACTGCGCGCCTGCCGCGCCCCTTGTATGAGGACGCGCTGAAGGCAACCTGGGGCGTGGACGCAAGCCCAGAGGAACTGATCGAGCTCGCGACCCTTGGTTATGCCAATATCAAGAATGAGATGAAGGCGCTCGCGGTTCTTGTCGCCAAGGAAAAGGGTTACGAGAGCCACGACTACCGCGATGTGATCGCCAAATTGAAGGAAGACAATATTCCGGGCGACCAGTTGAAGGAATTCTATGAAGGTATCATTGCCAAGCTTGAAGAAAACGCGATCCGCGAAGGCCTGGTGACAATCCCTGAGCGCGACGCCCAGGTGCGTATCATGACGGCGGCTGAAACTGCACAACAGCCGGCGCCAAATCTGCAGCCACCACGTTTTGTGAATTCGGGCCCGAAGGAATATCCAACGTTCCGCCTGCCGCTTCTGGAGAAGAATGAAGACGGTAGCTGGAAAGCGACCGACGAGACCTTCCGCGCCAACGCCTGGACCCTATCAGCCCATGAGGCACGCCCGGGTCACGAGCTTCAGTTCGCGTCCATGGTGGATAATGGTGTGTCGCTCGCGCGTCAGTGTCCGTCGTCAAAACATTTGGCACAAGTTGGGTCGCGGCTTAGCGGAGTATGGGCCTCGTCTTGGTGTTGATATTAAGCGGCGTGCATTTGGTGTTGCAAGCGCCGATGTTCGATGGTCTGTCGTT
>Ga0209578_10000186_pt1 | contig 113918 bp, 99 predicted proteins | sample tdAd472_FD_187127 | JGI IMG/M metagenome (GOLD analysis project Ga0209578, IMG submission 187127) | Marine sediment microbial communities from the Atlantic coast under amendment with organic carbon and nitrate - tdAd47.2 (SPAdes)... | ecosystem: Environmental > Aquatic > Marine > Coastal >...
TTAATAGCAGAAGCCTCTTCATTTAAAATGGTTCCTTCATTAAAGTTTTCAATTCCAAAAAAGAAACCGCTACCTATTCCAGTTCCAGTTGTAGCATTAGTTACCTGTAAAAAATTATTATTAGATGAAGCTTCATGTAATTGAAGCTTTGAAGTAGGCAGGATAGTATTAGTTCCAATACCCACATTTCCACCGTTATTGTAGATGTTTTGATTAATGACCCATGCTGTACCATTCCAATAAGGAGTTTCACCGGCTAAATTACCCGGCATAAAAGTACCTGTTGGTCCGGTAGGTCCTGCAACCCCTGTATCTCCTTTTAATCCCGGAGGTCCTGTTGGACCTGGCGTTCCTGTGGGTCCCGGTATTCCTTGAGGTCCTGTTGGCCCTGTGCTTCCGTTTGTTCCTGCTATACCTGTAGGTCCTTGAGCTCCGGTAGCACCTGCAGCGCCATTTGCACCTGTAGGCCCCTGTGGTCCTGTGGGTCCTGGAACTGTTGAAGCTGCCCCTGTTGGTCCGATTGCTCCATTGTTGCCTGAAGGCCCTGTTGGTCCGGGCACGCCAGCGGGTCCCATTGGACCGGTAGCACCGGGAGTTCCTTGACCTCCATACTGAGCATAAAGTGCATAAGGAACAGACATTAATTGTGTTTCACCCACTAAATCATATCCACTACCTGCATCTATTTCTACTTTAAGGAACTGATTATTACTACCCCAAGAAGGAGTAGTTAAAACATCAGTACCAATAGAAGGAGTTCCATTTCCAATAACAAGCGTAAAGAGACCATATTGATTAGTAGATACGGAAGAATGTTCTTCGGTATAAACAGCAGCAGCAGAAGAAAGGTTAGCTCCCTGTAAAATAGTAAACTGAACTTTAATGGTTTGATTTTTCAATAGTTCACCATTAGCATCACGAGCTACTGCCTGATAATTAATACCCGCAGGTGATTGGGAATAAGCAATTGATGTAATCAATAATAAAAATAACCCTAGTAGTTTCTTCATAGTAATTATTTAGTAGATTTTAGTAAGTCTATCTCTTTCTGCATTTTTTCAATTAATGCTTGTTGTTCTTGAACCGCTTTAACTAAAACAGGAATAAGCTGATCATAATTTACAACCTTTGAACTAAGAGTTTCTTCAGAAAAATCACCATTTTCAAGAGGTATAGGATGCTCAACATCTTTGACCATTTCAGGGAACACTTTTTCCAAATCTTGTGCTAAAACACCATATTGTTTTTCTTTTGGCAGATTCATAAAATGATACTCTTCAGTATCAAATAAATATGTTTTTACAGGGAGTTGAGAAACTAAAGACAGAGCATTAGAAAAATCAGTTATATTTCTTTTTAAACGAGCGTCAGAAGTTTGCCAAGTTCCTGTAGAATATGCATTTCCAGAGGAATAAACACCCCAGTCAGTACCACCACCACTTGCAAAGCCATAGAGACCATAATTAGTCGTAGCGGCTCCTGAGGCTCTACCATAAACACCTAGATTAAAACTTCCTGTGGCATTTTGAGCATTAGCGTAAATACCATAGTTAAAACCAGTAGTCGTTCTAGTGTTAAGGAAATAACCAGCATATCCATTACTTGAAGTATTCACAGATAGTTTATAAGAAGTGGAAGGAGTAGTTCCAATTCCAATATCAGAATATCGAGAAATGGTCATAGCCGCATCTGCAGTAGTTACATTGCTATTACTAGCAACATTGTTGATGGCAAAAATCATGTCTCCTTCTCCGTTTGTTCCTGAGGCGTCTTCGAAGTAAATTGCACCCTTGTAATGAAAGTCACCATTGACGCCAGTTGTTCCACCTGTCCTAAATCTAATTCCAGCAGTTGTATTAGTTGAGTTTGCTGTATTTTGAATGTTCACAAAAGACCCTGAAGCTCCAGTTGTATTAGCATCATTATGCTGAATTAATAACTTAGTTACACCCGCAGTAATACCACCTAACACCATGTTTCCTCCATTAGACAAACCCAACAAACCACTACTTGAATTATCAAATACTTGAAAAACATTTGAAAAGCCACTTGTATTTATAACTTTAAGTTGTGCTGAATAACCTGCGCTTGTATTACCACCAATTTGCACCAACCCTTCAAACAAAGAATTTCCAATTGTATGCAATTGGCGCTGTGGATTAATTTGATTAATTCCAATATTTCCATTTCTAGAAACAAAATTAGCTGTACCATTTTCATATATATAAAAATAATCATTTGCATTATCCCAACCAATTTCACTCATAAAAGTACCATTGTCATAAAAATTTATCGTTTGATTACCTGCAGCTCCATTTAAATGTATTTTTGCATTTCCTGAATTTGTACTTTCTACTCTTAAACCTGCATTACCCATTCTGGATATGTGTAAATCATAACTTGGGGAAATTGTACCAATACCAACATTTCCAGAGTTACCATTATAAAGGTGTGTTCCATTTTTAATCCAATCTGAGTCGTTTAGCGTTTTAACATTTCCTAGGTTTGTCCATGAGATATTGCCTGCGCCATCATTTACCAAAATATCTCCATTATTTCCTTGAGCAAAAGGGAAGGTGTAGGTAAAAGTGGCGTTATTGGTTATGCTAAAAGGTGCTTGTGATATTACTGCCCCAGGAGGCGTTGCTGTTCCTGTAATAACAAGAGGAGTATAAGTAGAACCATTTATTTTTGTAAAATTAAGAGAACCTCCAGTTTGAGAAGAGATTCTCCAATTATTTCCACCACCAGTGTTGTTTATACCAATAGCTGCTTCCCAAATAGAAGCAGCGGCAACTTCCAGTCCGGCTCCAGGAGAGGTTGTCCCTATTCCAAGTCTACCGCCAGAGGTTAGGGTCATCCTAGTAGCAAAATTTGTATTAAAATCTATACCATACTTACCAAAAATATCTAGTCTGTTTGATGATCCTTGCTTACCAATGCTCCCTATTTCGTCATATCCACTTGGATTATATCCAAAGCCAAGTAATGAGGTTGAAGTTGATAATGTACTTGTGTTTTCTATTCGAACTCTAGCTTTAGAACTTTTTACTAATAAATCAATTCCAGTATTTGGTGCGGAACCTCCTATGCTTACTTCATTTGCTATATTTGATTGTAGCCCTGAAGTAGCAACCCAGCCTGTTGTACCATCATGTCTTAATGTTTGATTAATGCTTCCAGATACTGAAAAAACACCTGTTGCACCCGTAGCTCCTTGTAAGCCTGTAGCTCCAACACTTCCGGTTGGTCCAGTTGGCCCAGTTGCACCTGTAGGTCCTGTAGCTCCAGCAGCCCCATTTATTCCCGATGGTCCAGTTGGACCTGTAGGTCCAATTGCTCCGTTAGCGCCTGTAGGTCCTGGTGTTCCAGTTGGGCCAGGTATTCCCTGAGGTCCAGTAGGTCCGGTGCTTCCATTTGTTCCTGCTATACCCGTAGGTCCTGTTGGCCCTTGAGCTCCGGTCGCTCCTGCAGCACCATTTGCTCCGGTTGGCCCTTGTGGCCCTGTTGGTCCCGGAACTGTTGATGCAGCACCTGATGGTCCTGTGGGACCTTGAGGCCCTAATGCTCCTGCTGGTCCTTGAGGTCCGGTAGGTCCAGCAACACCTGTATCTCCCTTTGGTCCAGGAGGTCCGGTTAATCCTGCTGGACCATCTGGTCCTGTAGGACCGGTTGCTCCGGGAACTCCTTGTCCTCCATATTCTGCGTAGAGTGCGTAAGGAACAGACATCAATTGTGTTTCACCCACTAAATCATATCCACTACCTGCATCAATTTCTACTTTAAGGAACTGATTATTACTTCCCCAAGAAGGAGTAGTTAAAACATCAGTACCAATAGAAGGAGTTCCATTTCCAATGACAAGCGTAAAGAGACCATATTGATTAGTAGATACGGAAGAATGTTCTTCAGTATAAACAGCAGCAGCAGAAGAAAGGTTAGCTCCTTGCAGAATAGTAAACTGAACTTTAATGGTTTGATTTTTCAATAGTTCACCATTAGCATCACGAGCTACTGCTTGGTAATTTATCCCAGCAGGCGACTGTGCTAGGCTTATAAATGAAAAAAAAGAGACAAAGGAAAAGAAAAGTATTCTTTTAAACATAGCAGTGGTTTTGTTATTGGTAACTAACAAAATACGTCATTTTTTTATTAAGGGTCAAATTTTTTTCGACCACAAAAAAAGGCGGAAATAAATCCGCCTCAAGAAATAGTTTTTGAAAATATGTTAGAGCGTTTGTTTTACCTCTACTTGTTCAAATGATTCAACTACATCACCCACTTTAATATCATTGAAATTAGCGACATTTAAGCCACATTCAAATCCTGCGGCTACTTCTTTAGCATCGTCTTTAAATCGTTTTAAAGAGCCAAGTTCCCCTGTATAAATTACAATTCCTTCTCTAATTAGTCTTATTTTATTATTTCTAACGATTTTTCCATCAGTAACCATACATCCTGCAATGGTACCAATTTTTGAAATTTTAAATGTTTCTCTAATTTCTGCAGTACCAACAATTTTCTCTTCAATTTTAGCTTTTAACATTCCTTCCATCGCTGATCTCATTTCATCAATGGCATCGTAAATAATGGAGTAAAGTCTAATGTCAATTTCTTCTGTTTCAGCCATTTTACGGGCAGTAACAGATGGTCTTACCTGGAAACCAATAATAATTGCATCTGAAGCAGTTGCTAACATTACATCTGACTCGCTGATTTGTCCTACTGATTTATGGATTATGTTTACTTGAATTTTTTCTGTAGAAAGTTTTTGGAGTGAATCTGAAAGCGCTTCAATTGAACCATCCACATCACCTTTAACAATAATATTTAACTCTTGGAAATCTCCTACGGCAATTCTTCTTCCAATTTCATCTAAGGTAATGTGTTTTTTAGTACGCATTCCTTGCTCTCTCATCAACTGCTTTCTCTTGTCTGCAATGTTTCTTGCTTCTCTTTCGTCACTTAGCACATGGAATTTATCACCGGCCGTTGGGGCTCCATCTAAACCTAATAAGGTAGCGGGTGTACTTGGCCCGGCCTCTTTAATGGCTTGACCTCTTTCATTATACATAGCTTTTACTCTACCGCTGTAACTTCCGGCAAGCACAACATCTCCTGTTTTTAATGTCCCTGATTGAACTAAAATAGTAGCCACATAACCTCTTCCTTTATCTAGTGAGGATTCAATAACCGTACCTACTGCACGTTTGTTTGGGTTTGCTTTTAACTCTAACAAATCTGCCTCAAGTAAAACTTTATCAAGGAGTTCTTTTACTCCTGTTCCCTTTTTTGCAGAGATATCTTGTGACTGATATTTACCACCCCAATCTTCAACAAGCAAATTCATGTTTGCTAACTGTTCTTTGATTTTTTCAGGATTAGCACCTTGTTTATCAATTTTATTGAAAGCAAAAATGATAGGAACTTCTGCTGCTTGGGCATGGCTTATTGCTTCTTTGGTTTGAGGCATTATGTTGTCGTCAGCTGCAATTACAATAATTACAACGTCCGTAACTTTTGCTCCTCTGGCTCTCATAGCGGTAAATGCTTCGTGACCCGGAGTATCTAAGAAAGCAATTTTTCTACCGTCTTCCATTTCTACCGAATAGGCACCTATATGTTGGGTAATTCCTCCTGCTTCACCGGCAATTACATTTGCATCTCTAATATAGTCAAGTAATGAAGTTTTACCATGGTCAACATGCCCCATAATGGTTACAATTGGAGGTCTTGACACAAGATTTTCTTCATTTTCGTCCTCTTCTTCTAAAATATCCTCTTGTTCTTTTGCTGAGATAAATTCAACAGAATAACCAAACTCTTCCGCAACAACAGATAATGTTTCTGCATCTAGCCTTTGATTGATGGAAACCATCATTCCTAAAGACATACATGCTGAAATAATTTCTGTAACGGAAACGTTCATCATGCTAGCCAACTCACTTGCAGTAACAAATTCAGTAACTTTTAAAACTGACTTTTCAAGCTCGGCTTGTTCAGCTTCTTGTTGCAATTTTTCACTAACCGCAGCTCTTTTATCTCTTCTGTATTTAGAGCCTTTTGATTTTGAAGAAGCGGTAAGTCTAGCAAGGGTTTCCTTAACTTCTTTTTGGATTTCTTCTTCCGTAAGCTCTTCTTTTTGCTCTTTTCCTTTTTTGCGGCCCTTGAACTTATCGCTAGGAGCAAAAGATTTAGAGTCAACTTTAACTTTGCTTAATCGTTTTCTTTTTTTCTTTTTTCCTTTGAATGAATCATCTTCTGAAGAAGCAACGGGTTTAGGTTTTTTCTCCGGTTCTTTTGGAAGCTCAATTTTTCTGAGAACTTTTGGAGCATCAAATTTTTGAATATTGATTTTTATTTCTTCCGGTTCTACTTTTTCTTCTTTGGGCTCTTCTTTTTTAACTTCTTCTTTTGGTTCTTCTTTTTTCTCAGCTTCTTTTTCTTTTGGCTCTTCTTTTTTAGCCTTTTTATCTTCAATCTCTATTTTCCCAACAACTTTAGGTTGAGCCTTTTCAGTTGTTTTGTCTGATTTAAGGTTTTCTAAAGGAGATTCTATGTTTTTAATGATAACAACTTCTTCTTGAGACTCTTTCGGTTCTTCTTTTTTACTACCTTGGTCCTTGATAGTAATTTTTTGGGCATTAACTTTTTCGCGAACCTCTGTTTTAGAGACTTCTTTAATTTTTTTATCGCTTTGAAACTCATTAAGAAGAGCTTCATACATATCCTGATCGATTTTGGCATTAGGGTCTTGTTCAACCTTATGTCCTTTCTCTTTCAGAAACTCAACAACAGTGGTTAATCCTAAATTAAATTCTTTTGCTACTTTACTTAGTCTCTTAATTTTTGACATATATGTCCTTTATTTTTTGCTTAACTTTTTTCGAATAAAATATAAAAATTATTCTTCAAACTCTTCTCTAAAAATTCGTTTTACGTCTTCAATAGTTTCTTCTTCCAAGTCAGTACGTTTTAATAAATCTTCGTTAGAAAGTTCTAAAACACTTCTTGCAGTATCACAACCAATGGCTTTTAGTTCTTCAATAATCCATGGTTCAATTTCATCGGTAAACTCATCAATGCTAACGTCATCAACTTCATTAGCAACATCTCTGAACACATCAATTTCGTATCCGGTTAATTTACCTGCAAGCTTAATGTTAAAACCGCCTTTTCCAATTGCTTTTGAAACTTCTTCCGGATCTAAGAAAACTTCTGCTCTACCTGTTTCATCGTTTATTTTGATAGATGAAATTTTTGCAGGGCTCAAAGCTCTTGATATATAAAGCTGAATATTATTGGTGTAGTTAATTACATCAATGTTTTCATTTTTAAGCTCTCTCACAATACCGTGAATTCTAGATCCCTTCATACCTACACATGCACCTACAGGGTCAATTCTGTCATCGTAAGATTCAACTGCTACTTTTGCTCTTTCACCAGGTTCTCTTACAATGTTTTTAATGGTAATTAATCCATCAAAAATTTCAGGAACTTCTTGCTCAAATAATTTTTCTAAGAATTTTGGTGAAGTTCTAGAAAGTATAATAATAGGCTTGCTGTTTTTCATTTCTACGGAAAGAACAACTGCTCTAACGGTGTCTCCTTTTTTGAAATAGTCGGTAGGAATTTGTTCAGTTTTTGGAAGAATTAACTCATTATCTTCATCATCAAGAATAAGAATTTCTTTTTTCCATACTTGATAAACTTCTCCTGCAACAATTTCTCCAACTCTGTCCCTGTATTTTTTAAAGATTTCTTCTTTTTCTAATTCAAGCACCTTGGATATAAGGTTTTGACGTAATGATAAAACGGATCTTCTTCCGAAATCAAAAAGTTTTACCGGCTCAGAAACTTCTTCTCCAACCTCAAAGTCACTTTGAATTTTAATGGCTTCAGAGTAAGCAATTTCTTTATTTGGCTCATCTACTTCACAGTCTTCAACAATATCTCTGTTTCTCCATATTTCTAAATCTCCTTTATCAACGTTTATAATAAAGTCAAAGTTTGAATCATCTCCATACTTCTTTTTAATCATACTCCTGAAAACTGCTTCCAGGATATTCATCATTTTTGTTCTGTCAATGTTTTTAAACTCTTTAAACTCTTGAAACGAATCTAAAAGACTTACTTCTGGTTCTTTAACACGTGCCATATAGCATTATTTAAATGAAAAAATTAGTTTAATTTCTTTAATTTTTGATTGTTTAAATGTTTCTGTTTCTGTTATGGTTTCTTTCTTTTTTTTGCCTTCTATTTTTACTTTTTTTGTCCACTCTAACGTGATGTTTTCTCCATCATATTCTTTTAAAGCTCCTTCATACTTTTCTCCTTCTTTGGTAAGAATACTTACGTTTCTTCCAATGTGTTTATAGTATTGTTCCTCTACTTTAAATGGTTCACCCATTCCCGGTGAAGAAACATTTAATGAGAAATCCTCTTCCTCTCTGTCTAAATGGTCTTCAATAAATCTGCTAATTTCAACACAATCAGCTATTTTAATTCCTTTTGGACCATCAACTTCCACCCATATTTCATTCTTACTTTTGATAATTACATCTACCAAAAACAAGTCTTTCTCCTCAATTATTTTAGAGCAAATTTCTCTAATAATTTTTTCAGTAATCATCTTTTAAGAGAATGAAAGAGGGGACTTTTGGTCCCCTCAGATTTCATCAATACGGTGCAAAGGTATTATATTTTTTAGAAAAATAAAACTTATTACCTTACAATTTCTATCCAGCCGGTGTATTTTGCGTTATTGATAGAAATTAAATAAAAATAGGTGTTGGCTGCTAATAGTTTTCCATTTGAGTCTTTTCCAACAAAAGTGTTGGTAGAGTTGTCATAATTTTTGGTCTTCCAAACCAATCCTCCCCATCGGCTAAATATGCTCACTTCATTTTCAGAATTTTCAATGCCTCTAATAAACCAAAAGTCATTTACGCCATCGCTATTTGGAGAAAAAGCATTGACAGGCTTAATGTCAATACAGTCATCAGAGTTAATTACCCTTACATTAAGCGTGTCATATCCGGGACAAGTACTTTGCGAAATTACTTTTAATAGATATGAAATAGAACTATCCGCTGTGCAAGTTGGGGTTGGAGACTGATCATCACTTAAAAAAGTAGATGGAACCCATAAATAGCTATTACCACCTGTAGCATTAAATTGAGTTGAATTTCCCGAGCATATTTCAATATCTGGTCCTGCATCTGCAGTTCCTTCATCTACCGTTACTGTTATTATAAAAGGTTGGCTTCTGCATCCTGTGGTTTCGTTATAAACGTAAATAAGATGTGTTCCGGGAGAAAAGAACTGATGTTGAACAGAAGGTCCATTAGCAAAAGGAGTAATAGAAGTAGAGTAAGGCTGGTTATACCAAAGTATGGTATTAGAAGTGCCGCCTGATGTTACGTTCATAGTTAGTGTGTCAAAAGAACAAGTTGTATAATTGGCTTTTCCGGATGGAGCTGGTGGAGAAGTTGAAACAGTAATAGTAACTCCTGAAGTATCTTTACATTTATTTCCTCCTGTGACATAATGAACGGTAATGTTTGTAGGGGTTGATGTATTAAATAAAAGTGCTCCGCTTATTGAGTCAACATATCCGCCCGGAATAGAATAAAAATAACCTCCACTAGTTGCTATAGAATCTGGTTTTATGCCAGTCTCAGAGGAACAGAAATTGTTTTTTGGATATGAAAAATATGGATTAGATGGGGGAGAGTCGAACAAAAGCCATTCTAATGTTCTCGTACACCCACTAACTGTGTCTAAAATATCAACTTCATAAAATCCAGCACACATACTGTCAGTTAAAGTTGCTGTTCCGGTATAGGTGTTCCCAAAGGGGAGTTTATTAGTCCAGGTTGCTTTATGAAAATTATAACTAGCAGATAAATCAATAATAGTTCCTGTATTTTCACATTTATCAATACAGCCAAAATAGGTTTGAAAAGGACTAACGTCAGCCGGATATCCTACTTTAAAAGATTTATAGTAAGAACACGATGTTGTCCCTGTATCAGTTACATATAGAACATAATCCCCATTTAGGTTAACACAAACGCTACTAAATGTATCAGCTTTATTTGTTGTATTCATATTGGAAACCTGAAGAGAGCCAAATTGATCATGCCATTGATAATTGAAGGGTCCTTGAGAGGGGGTATTTAAATTGGCTATTACTTGACCATCACAGCTTTCATTACAGTCTGCTGGAGTTATATTAAGCGTAGCATTTGGTAAACAACAATTTTGCTTAGCCATAAAATGAAGCGTATTTGGAGACGGGCAGTTATTTGTAGAGTTTACGGTGCTTGTTATCCCATCATGGTATAAATCAAACTTAATGAACAAATCTTGTTCTTGAACACAAGAAGGTTTTACTTTTATATCAAAACAGAAAAGCCAAATATCAGTATTAGTTCCATAATCCCCTTTATTATCAGCAGGGTTAGATACGCTTCCTCCACTCTCATAAAAGAACCCGGCTTTAATTCCAGCGGGAGTATTAACTCCACTTGGGTAAAAACTCCATTTACCCAACCCATCAATGGTTGGAGTATTATTAATGTTTGATATAGAGCTTAAGTCCCATCCGCTCCCAAATTGAGGAATAACAGAATGTAATGAGTTTCCTGATGCCGAGTTAAATCCAACCACACCAACACAAACCGTTACTTTTTCTCCAGGGTTGTAATAACCGGCAACTGGAGCAGGGTCAACATTGAAATATGCTAAGTTTAAACATGAACAGCTATCATAAGGAGTTATAGTAAGTCTAAAAGCTCCAGTATCAGCGGCAGTTGCTCCGGAAATTTGAAGGTAGTAATATTCTAATGGGTTCAATTCATTTATATCGCCTTGAACTTTTTTTGAGTTAGGTAAACCACTAAAACATTTTATTGGAAGCGGTTGTTTACAGTTTCCAACGGATTTATATAATGTAAACTGAGGTGTTTTTAATTTATTTGGAGCAAGAATTGCACTGTCAATATTTATTTTAACAGAATTTGATGTAGCCCTGAATTTAAACCAAACATCTGATACAGGATTTCCGGTTGGGTTACACATTGGAAAAAAGGGAGAATGTTTTTCTACTCCTCCATTTGAGTTTAAGGTAGTAAAACTAATCGAAGTCCCATAACTACATGATGCCGGCACAGGAATGGTTATTGTGTTAGTTATACTACAGGGTGTGGCAGCAGGTTGGGTTTGAGCTGATAGCGAAATGCAAAAAACAGAAAAAATTATCAGTAAAAATTTATTCATAACGGGATGTTAACGAATTTTAACTTGACTAAGTTACACAAAATCAAGATATTTTTACGCCTATTACTAAAATGTCATCTACTTGTTCATGATTACCTTGCCATCCGGATAAAGTTTCATCTAATAACTTGCGCTGAGCGTCAGGTTTTAGGCTGGCAGACTGGATTAATAAACTTCTAAATTGTTTGTACATGAATTTTTTGCCTTTTTGTCCGCCAAACTGGTCAGCATATCCGTCAGAGAATAGGTATATGTAGTCTCCTGATTGTAGTTTGAGTTCATGGTTTGTAAATTTCTTCACCTCATTTCCCATAACTGAGCCAATAGGGAATCTATCTCCTTTTATTTCAATCACTTCATTGTTTCTTACCAAAAACAAAGGGTTGTAAGCGCCTGAAAACTCAATGGTATTGGTATTAAAATCTATACTTGCAAGAGACATGTCCATGCCGTCTTTTGTAGATGTTTCATCTATTTGGTGTAAGGTATGGCTGACACTTTTATTAAGCTCATCTAAAATAGAACTTGGCTTATCGGCTACTGAAAAAGCATAATTAAGACCATTAACGCCAACTATAGACATTAATGCTCCCGGCACACCATGACCGGTACAGTCAACAGCAGCAACATAAATTTTATTGTTTTTTTCTCCTACCCAATAAAAATCACCACTTACAATGTCTTTTGGCTTATATAAAATAAAGCTCTCCGGCAAAAGCTTGCTCACTTGTTCATCCGGAGGCAAAATAGCTTCCTGAATTCTCTTCGCATATTTAATACTGTCTGTCACTTGTGTATAAAGCTCATTGATTTTCATGTTTTGAATCTCAATCTCTTCTTTTTGTTGAACAACTTCTGCGGTTCTAAGTCTTACTTTTTCTTCTAATATTCTTTCATTTTCGGCTAAGTCATCACGCATTTTAAGTAAAGCGAGCCCAAGGCTGTCATTTTCACTTAATGGCTCATAGTTGGTTTGAAATTTACCTGAACCAACTGCATTAGCAAAGTCTTTTGTTTGTTTTAAAGCCGAAACTAATCTATTCATGGCAGAGGTCATATCGCCAATTTCATCATTTCTTACTTTAGTTTCTTTATCCGGGTAAACGCCTTTACTTAAGCTTAATAAAATGTGTCTTAGTTTATCTATTGGCTTAACAATAGACCTAGTGGTAGAAATGGCTATAATTAAGGTGAAAATAGGAAGAGCAATCATGAATATAATAATAAGAAGCTTTAAGAAGTTAAAGCTTTCCAGCATTTTATCATTAATCTCTCCGGAGGCATGTTTTTGCTTGTTAATTAGCTCATCTAGTAGAAATAAAATCTCTTTACTTTTTTCATAAATGTCGCCATCTTCTTCAAGCCTGAATTCTGCTAAAAGTTTATTAGTAGGGTCGTTATAGCTGTCAAAGCTATTAAGAGCTCCTTTTATTTCTTCATGCATTTCAAAGAGTTCATCACAATTTGTAAAAACAGTCTCAAGAGCTTCTACATCACTTTTTTCCCAGTGTTCTGAAATGGCAGTAAGTTTCTTTTTTAGGTGAGGGTATTCTTGAAAAACTAAATTATTTAGTTTCTTTTTATCGGGAGAGTCGTCTTTTGGAGTATTTACCCATGTATTAATTAATAATCTTGACCGAACAATAGTTAGTTTTAACTCTTCCAGATAAGCTACAGATGGAGAGTAGATTTCAGTAATTTCGTCATTAATTTTTTTACTTTCAGAGAAGGTGTTATAGGTAAGGTAAAACACCATAATAATGAAAAAGATTAGGATGCCGAATCCTAATCCAAGTTTTCTACCGATAGTAAATCTAAAATTCATTAAATTGCTTTAGTCCTTTTCTTCCTGCTTCTCAAGACTATCTATTTCTTGGTATTGTTTGAAGTATAGTTCAGACTTTTCTTTGTCATTTAAACTCCAGTAAATTCCGGCCAAGCCTTTAAGTGTTTCTTTTCGTTTTGGTTCAAGTTTGTAAGCCCGAATCATATATGGAAGGGCTTTTTTAAATAATTCATTTGTTTCGTCTATAATTTCATTTAGCGCCTCTATGGGTCTATCATAATCCATGTTGTTAATCATGTAAACAGACTTGTTGTAATAGATAAGTGCCATGTTGTAATTGGCTTTTACATGATTTGAATCGGCATCCAATACATTTTGAAATCTTAAAATAGCCTGATTCATATAATCTTGATTCTCGTAATTCCCTGCCTCATATTTTTTCATAAAATTCTGTCCAATTACAATATTAAATTGGGTGATTTGAGCCTTATAATCACCTTGAGGGTCAATGTTCTTTTTAATATCTAAATAAATATCAAAGTTTTCAATGGATTGTTCAATAGACTTATCATCAATTAGTCCGGTTGAATTGGAAGGAGTAATTAGTCTTACTACATCATTATATAGTGTGCTAGACAAGTAATTAAGTGTATTAATGGCGTCTGTTTTATGCTCATTTTTTATATCTAGCTCTAAAGAAGTATAAAGACTTTTTATACTGGCTAATCTTAGCTGGGAATTATATTGGTCTTTTTCATTTTGCTTATAAAGCTCTTTTTCAATATAACCTTTCCAAAACCAAACGGTAGCATTTCCTTTATATTCATTGTCTGTAGACAAGTTATCAAAAGCAGCTTTAGCCTTATCTACCTGACCTTCTTGGTAAAGCTTAAGGGCTAAATCAACTCTGTTTCCTTGCCCCATCATTATAACCGGGAAGAGAAGACTTAAAAACAATATGTTTACTATTCTAAACACTACAGAATCACAAAGTTAATTATTTTACAATAATGGCAAGCGCCTCTAAATTGGAACTTACCTTTAATTTTTTCTTTTCTATATTACTTACGTTTAATTCAAACTTTTGTTTGTTTTCTCTAATTACGAAGTTTACTCCAGTGCCTTTCTGAGCAAGACCCTCTTTTTCACCCACAATTAATGTAGAGTAACTTTTTGTTTGTTTTATTACATTATCAACGTCAGCAGATTTCTCAGGAGTCATATATATTATATGACACTTAGAGATTTCATTAACGGAATTAATCTTTTTTATTTCAAAATCTTGATTTCCGGCTTTTTTACGTTGGCTCATAGTTACCAACTCATCATAAAGGGGGGATTTTCCATATATTCCAATGATGAAATTCCCCTTGGTGTAATCACTTGGCCATTCTATGTATTTGGAGAAGTTATACATAAAAACCGCCTTAATTTTTGTGGCAGTATCATATCCTCCTTGCGGTTGAAATGCAAAGCAAATTAACAAAACGCAAAAGGATGATATTTTAAAAATTCTACCCACCTAAAATTTTAAGTAAACAAAAATAAGACCAAAGATAAAATTATAGATGAATTAAACAGAAGAAAAATGTTTGTTAGCGTCTGCGTCCTTTAGTTCCTGCTTTGCCTGGCTTACCACTTTTACGACTAGAGCTTCTTGATTTTTTTGGGTTTCTTGCAAAAGCATCGCTAGTACCGCTTTTTCGTTGCTTTCTGTAACGAGATTTATTGGCCTGAAAACCACCGGCATTTCTAGTTTTTCTAGCATATTGATTTTGTTGCTTTTTCTTTTTTGAGGCAAAAAAACTCTTCTTATGATAACGGGTGGCCTTTACGTTATTTCCTTTGTGTTTTTTTCTGGAAAAAGCATCTCGGTGGTCAATAACAACTCGCTTAGATGCTTTGTTGCTGGCTACTTCTCTTTTGGTATTTCCTTTCTTTTTGGAAAAACCAAATTGTCCAAAACAAGTTATAGACAATGATAATAGTATAAACGCAACAAAAAATCTCACTAATATCTCACTAATAAATCAATAATAGATTGGGAATAAAGTTAACTAGAAATACAAGAAATGAAAACTTAATGGGAAAAAAGTTGTTAATTTTATTTTTTAGCTCCCTGGATACCTACCAAATCTCTGTCAAATAAATAAAGACCACCTTTATCGTTTCCAATTAAGTTAAGCTTGTCTAAAATGGTTCTTGCCAGTGCTTCTTCTTCTATTTGTTCGGCAACATACCATTGCATGAAATTATGAGTGATGTAATCTTTTTCTTTTAAACAAGTATCTACAACACCATTTATTTCATTTGAAACATTTATTTCATGTTTCAATAGATTTTCAAAAATATCTCTTAATGTTTTAAAAGAAACCGGTGGTTGTTTTAATGCAGGTATTAATGCTTTTCCACCTCTTTCATTAACATACTTTACAAGCTTTAACATGTGCATTCTTTCTTCATCGCTATGTGTATATAAAAATTCAGCAACACCATTAAATCCTTCTGTTTCTGCCCATGAAGCCATGGCTAAATAGTATTGTGATGATTCTGCTTCCAATCTAATTTGATTGTTTAATGCTTTTTCTACTTTTTTACTTACCATAATTGTATTTTATTTTGTACAAAAGTATAGCAAAAAAAAGACTTTTCAGAAAAAATAGAGCGATTTATAATCGTTTTACTTTACCAAAAGCCTAAAGCCTTTTCCGTGAACATTAATAATTTCTATGGAATCATCTTCTTTAAAGTGTTTTCTTAATTTAGTGATATAAACATCCATACTTCTGGAGTTAAAATAATTGTCGTCTCCCCAAACTACTTTTAAAGCGTACGATCTATCTAAAACATCATTTTGAGTGATACATAGTAATCTCAACAATTCATTTTCTTTTGAGGTTAGTTTTTGTTCACCGTTTTTACTTTTTAGTGTTTGTGTAGGATAATCAAAGTCATAATTTCCTATTTTAAAATGGGTAATCTCTTCTTTTTCATTTTTAAAACCGATACTTCTTTTTAATACTGCTTCAACTCTTAATAACAGTTCCTCCATGCTAAAAGGTTTTGTTATGTAATCATCGGCACCCGATTTAAAGCCTTCAATTTTATCTTGATTTTGAGATTTTGCGGTTAAAAAAATGATAGGGATTTTATCATTTACCTTTCTTATGTCTTTTGTTAATGTTATACCATCTTTAATAGGCATCATTACGTCAAGCAAGCATAAATCAAAATTCTTTTTGGTAAAAAGGGTAAGCGCCTCATCTCCATTTTTGGCAAGAGAAACTTCAAAGCCTTTTGCTTTTAAATATTCACTTAATAGTGTGCCAAGGTTGGCATCATCTTCTGCTAAAAGTAGGTGTATTTTATTACTCATTAGTTTTGGTTTTTGAAAGGGGAAGTTCAATTATAAATTTTGTTCCTTTTCCGTATTCACTTTGAACCTGGATTTTTCCGTTATGTCTATCAACAATTGCTTTTACATAATGTAATCCTAATCCAAAGCCTTTAACATTATGAACATTACCGGTAGGAACTCTAAAAAATTTCTCAAATATTTTTTCCAAATTTTCTTTTTTAATTCCCACTCCGTTGTCTTGCACTGAAATAAGAATGAAGTTGTTTTTGTTTGCAGTTTCAATAATTATTTCAGGGTTATTTTCAGAATATTTAATGGCATTGTCAATTAAATTATAAAGCATATTAGTTACATGAACTTTGTCGGCAATTAAGTCTGATTTTTCGGCTAATAGGTTTTTAAATATTTGCCCACTTTTATTTTGAAGCTGCAATGAAAAACTATTTACTACCATATTAATTACATCATGAATATTAAACGATTCGGTTTTAAGTTCAAATTCTTTTCTATCCCAGACAGCACTTTTTAAAACATTTTCTACCATAAAGCCTAACCGCTTATTTTCTTCTTTAATCATGCTTAAAAAAGTTTTTTTAGAGGCATCAGAAACTTGTGTATCAACCAGTGCTTCGCATGCTAACGAAATAGTAGAAATAGGAGTTTTTAACTCATGCGTCATATTACTTATGAAATCATTTTTGATTTCGGATAATTTTTTCTGTTTTAAAATAGTGCTGATGGTATAAAAAAATGCACCTATAATAAGTAAGATTAAAGTTGCCGAAGTAATAATAATTGGCCAGGTTGATTTTAAAATTAAAAAGTTGCTGCTGGGGAAACAAACGTTTAAATAAAACTCTTCTCCGAATAAATCATTCGGAAAAAGTTTGGTTTTATAAAGATTAGCTTTGGCAGGCTTTTCTTCCATATTCCCTAAAACACTTTGGCCTCCTCTATCTGAAACCGAAAATAAATATTCAGAAAAAATTTCGTGTTCAAAAAGTTCTTTTTTAAGAAGTGTATCAATCATTTCAAAGTCAACCCTCTTTTCAATTTTTTCGGGTTCAGCAATAAAAATACTTTTAATAGCTTCATTAATAATTTCTGTTTTTTGAATAAATTTTGTGTGGGTTAAACTATCTAATTCTATTTTTTCTTTTTCATCTATTTCAACAACAATTTTTTTGATAACCTCTTTTGAACTTCCAATTTCTTTATTCTTTTTATCGTTGTAATATTGTTTATAAAGCTTGGTTATCTTATCTGTTGATTCTATCTTTTCAATTTTAGAAGCAACATTTAGCAAACTTACCTGCACCTTTTGATTGAAGTCATCTTTTTTAACAGCAACAATTTCTTTCAACCAAAAAAACTGAACCGTAAGCAAACCCATTAATGCAATACAGGTGGTAGTAATAAGTAAGTATAAAATACTTTTTTTCATTTAGCTTTTTCTGATTCAAGACAAATGTAATCATATCAGCTATGTGGCTGTTATTTCTTCATTATTAATGCATTTCATTTAACATTATTTAACTTTTATTAACCTAAAAAATAAGGTGGAGTGAAAGCCGAAAATTACATTTGTACTTGTAAAAAATTCATGCGCTTTTTCCTTTTTTTAAAATATGAAAACAAAAAAAGTAGAGTTAAAAAGTGAATTTAATACACCAAAAAACGTTCTTTTCTTAAATAAAATTTAAGACTAATTGTCTCTCTTTAGCAAGGGCAATTTATTTCCTTTTTTTATTTGTGCGATAAAGAGGCTGTTCATTCTGAATGGCCTCTTTTCATTAGTGATTCAGAAGTTATTTTGAAAATAAAAAAAGTAAAAAAGAAATTTTTTTGCACTAAAATTTTACAAGAAATCGCATTTGTTTTTTTATCTCTAAAAAAAACTTTGTTAATAAATCTGTTGATTTTCTTTACCTTATAATATGGTGCAAAAAAAAATCTATTGTTTCTTTGGGTAAATTAATTTAAACTTTATTTAGCCATGGCAAAAAAAGCAACAACAAAAAAAGCAGCTCCTAAAAAAAAGGCAGCTCCTAAAAAGAAAGCAGCAGCAAAAAAGACTACTGCTAAAAAAACTGCTACTAAAAAGAAAGCAGCTCCTAAGAAAAAAGCAGCTCCTAAAAAAGCAGCTCCTAAAAAAGCAGCAGCTAAAAAAACTACTGCTAAAAAAGCAGCTCCTAAAAAGAAGGCAGCTCCTAAGAAAAAAGCAGCAGCTAAAAAAGCAGCTCCTAAAAAGAAAGCTACTAAAAAAGCAGCTCCTAAGAAAAAGGCAGCTCCTAAAAAGAAAGCAGCTAGCACAAAAAGAGCTACTGCAAAAAAAGCTACTAAAAAAGCAGCTCCTAAAAAGAAAGCTGCTCCTAAGAAGAAAAAATAATTCTTCTTACTTAGAAGTTTTTAAACGAGAGGCTATCAATTCTGATAGCCTTTTTTAATTCCTAACTTTTCTATTTTTAAAAAATAATTGGGTTAAGTTTGTAGCACAAATTTTTGTTCAATGCTACACATAAAAAATTATATCAACGGAAAACTGGTTGAACCACAAAGCGGAAATTATGTAGATAATATTAATCCATCTATCGGAAAAAAATATGGTGTAATTCCCGACTCTGATGAAGCAGATGTTCAACTTGCAATTGAGGCTGCAAAAAAAGCATTTCCGATTTGGTCAAAAATGAGCGACCAAAAAAGAAGTAATTACCTTTTAAAAATAGCTGACTTAATTGATAAAAAATTAGACCAACTTGCTTTAGCGGAATCGCAAGATAACGGTAAACCTGTTTGGTTGGCAACACAAGTTGACATACCCAGAGCAGCAGCAAATTTTAGATTTTACGCAACGGCAATTTTGCATGACTCTACCGAAACACATTCTATGGGAGAGTTGGCGTTAAACTATACTTTACGACAACCAATTGGTGTAGCAGGTTGCATTTCTCCTTGGAATTTACCTTTATATTTATTTACCTGGAAAATTGCTCCCGCTTTAGCATCGGGTAATACGGTGGTGGCAAAACCATCTGAAGTTACTCCGGCAACGGCATACTTTTTATCTGAAATTTGTATTGAGGCAGGTTTACCCGAAGGCGTTTTAAATATTGTGCATGGTCTTGGCGGTAAAGTTGGTTCTGCTATTGTGTCGCATAAAGATGTGCCTACTATTTCATTTACCGGAGGAACTTCTACCGGAAAAGAAATTGCAAAAATTGCCGCACCTATGTTTAAAAAATTGTCATTAGAGTTAGGCGGAAAAAATCCGAACATCATTTTTGCCGATTGCGATTTTGAAAAAATGTTGGAGACAACTTTAAAAAGTTCGTTTGCCAATCAAGGTCAAATTTGTTTATGCGGTTCTCGAATTTTTATAGAAAAACCTATCTATGAAAAATTTAAAACTGCTTTTGTTGAGCGAGTGAAAAAAATGAAAGTGGGCAACCCAAATGAAAAAGTAGATTTAGGAGCGGTAGTTTCCGAACCACACATGCAAAAAGTGTTATCTTATATTGAATTGGCACAACAAGAAGGCGGTACCGTTTTATGCGGAGGAAAAAGAGTTCACCCTGAAGGAGAATTTGCAGAAGGATACTACATAGAACCAACTGTAATAGAAGGATTAGCTTTTGATTGCAGAACTAACCAGGAAGAAATTTTTGGACCGGTAGTTACCATTATGCCGTTTGAAACCGAAGATGAAGTATTGACTTATGCCAACAGCACCATGTATGGATTAGCCTCAACAGTTTGGACAAGTAACTTACAACGTGCCCACAAAATTGCAGCAGAGTTACATACCGGAATTGTATGGATAAATTGTTGGTTGCTGAGAGATTTACGAACACCATTTGGCGGTGTAAAAAGTTCGGGAGTTGGCCGTGAAGGTGGCTTTGAAGCACTACACTTTTTTACCGAACCTAAAAATGTTTGCGTGAAGTTGTAAGTTAGGTTATTCTTAATCCAACAAGAAGAACGGAACCACCATAACCAAAAAGCCAATAAAAAAAATTAAAAATACCTTCTGGAAATTTTTTACCATCCATAGAGAAAAAAGTATCAACTAACTCTCTTTTGAAGATTAATTTAAACCCTACCGAAAAGGGGACAAAAAACAACTGAGATATCAAAGATACTTTTGGAGCAATCACAAGCTTTGGATTAAAAAGGTTACTCTTTTCAAGGATTATGCTTATAATGAAAAGTGAGATGTTTATACAAAGAACAATCAAAAAGGATTTTCTTTTTTGAAGCAACTCCATTTTAAAATTAATAATAACAACCGTAACTAATGACGATGAAACAAAAACGATATTTTCAACTATTTCTAACAATTCACTTCTTACAATAAACATCAGATTTTTCTACGGGATATTTTTTGTCTAAATCAATATTATTAAAACTTTTTTTGTCGCCCCAGCTAAACACTTTTTCAAAAAAGGGAAGTAGTTTACTGCCTTCAATCTGTTTTAAAAAATAAACTTCATGTTCCTTTTCTTTAATACCCATATCATATAATATTTGGTCATGTAAAGTTATGCCCAAATCATTAAAATATTGCTTGGCTCTAAAATATTCGCAAACATTTCCGCTTTCTAATCTGCCGGCAAAATAGTAGGGCATAAACCAACCAATTAGGTAACAACTTATCGATATCATTTTACCTATTATATAGTATTTAAATTCATAAAATTTAGAAACCTCAATTTGGTAATGTTGCATAATTTTTAGCACCTCTTTTCTATGGTGCCATTCGTCATCTTCAATTTCTTTAATACGCTTTTTGGCCTCTTTGTTTTTTACCGAACCGGCATGACCTTGATAAGCAAATGCAGCAGCTTTTTCGGCAGAATAAGCTTGCTTTAATAAGTCAATCAATTTAGGGTGATTGAGGGTCACAAGTATGAATTTCAAAATTATGCTTTACAATAGTACATATATAATATGATATTTCTTTTACGGTGAGTTTTCAAAAAACATTTTTGCTAAAAAATTGATGTTCAACAAAAACTATTTAGACCGAATATAAATTAACTTAAAAGTGGTAACAACCTACATCTAAATATGCCCATTCTTCTAAATTTGCGTTGCTTAAAAGCTTATAAAAAGCACAAATAGTCTTCTAACTTGTTGGAAATGAATAAATTTCTTTTGAGAACATCTGGATTGCTAACTACTGCACTCCTACTTATATTCACCTTTGTTGGTAATGCTAACTTAAATGCGCAAGATGCGGAAGCGGGTGAAAAATTATTTAAATCAAACTGTGCATCGTGCCACCACCCTGCTAAAAAAGTAGTTGGTCCTGCCCTTAAGGGCTCTCAGGCTAGATGGGCAGAGAAATCTAGTTCAGAAAAACTATATGAGTGGGTAAGAAACTCACAAGAAGTAATTAAATCCGGTGAGCCTTATGCTGTTTCTTTATTTGAAGAGTATGGCAAAAGTGTGATGACCGCCATGCCTCAACTAAAAAATGAGGATATCGATAATATTTTTGCTTATGTTGAGTCTTATACTGACCCAACACCTGTAGCGGCAGCCGGAAATGAAGTAGCCGGAGGCGGTGAAGCAAAATCAGAATCTACACCTATTTATATATGGGCAATCATTATTGTAGGCTTAATTATGTTAGTGTCTGTTGTTAGAGCTATTAACAGAAACCTATCAAGAACAGTTGCTGAGAAAAATGGCGAAGAAGGACCAAAAGACACTAATTTATTAGATGGAATTAAAGACTGGGTTGCTCATAACAGAACCTGGACAGCAATTATTGTTTTAATATTAGTAGTTCTTGGCGTAAAAGATATTGGTGCTAGTTTATTTGAAGTAGGTGTTTACACCGGATATCAGCCGGAGCAGCCAATTAAGTTTTCTCACGAAATACATGCCGGACAAAACGCAATCGATTGTAACTATTGTCACTCATCAGCTCGTCATAGCAAGCACGCAGGAATTCCTTCGGCAAACGTTTGTATGAACTGTCACAAAGCAATTTCTGAAGGTCCTTCAGGGAAAGAAGAAATTCAAAAGATTTATGATGCAGTGGGTTGGGACGCAGAAAAAAGTGCTTACATTGAAGGTTACGCAGAAAAACCAATTCAATGGATAAAAGTTCACAACCTGCCTGACCATGTTTATTTCAATCACTCACAACACGTAACTGTGGGTAAAGTAGCTTGTGAAAAATGTCACGGTGAAGTAAAAGAGTTAACTGTTGGTAAACAAAACGAACCATTAACTATGGGCTGGTGTGTAAACTGTCATAGAGAAACCAAAGTTCAGATGGAAGGAAGCGAGTACTATGATGAAATACACTCAAGATTAACCGATAACTTAAAAGAACAGTATATGAAAGACGGTACTATTACCGTAAGTGAGTTGGGTGGAATAGAATGTTCAAAATGTCATTATTAATACCGTATAACTAAAACAGAATATGGCAAATAGTAAAAAGTACTGGAGAGGTGTTGAAGAACTAAAAAACGATGCGGATATTACTGAAGCATCAGAAAAAGAATTTAACGAATATGCTCCTGTTACCGAATTTTTAAAAGAAGGAAAGGAATTAGCAAATACTTCCACATCTCGTAGAGACTTCTTAAAATTTTTAGGTTTTAGTACAGCAGCGGCTACTTTGGCAGCTTGTGAAACTCCGGTAATTAAATCTATTCCTTATGTGGTTAAACCGGAAGAAGTTACTCCCGGTATTGCTAACTGGTATGCCTCTACATTTGCAAATGGTAATGATTACGCTTCTATTTTAGTTAAAACAAGAGAAGGTCGTCCTATTTTAATTCAAGGAAACGAACTTTGCCCTATTTCTAAAGGTGGAGTTAACGCAAGAATTAACGCTTCTGTTTTATCATTATACAACACTAACAGATTAAAAAACCCAATGATGGGTGGTGCTGAATCTACTTGGGAAGCTGTAGATAAAGCCATTGCATCTGCATTAGAAAAAGTTATTGCTAAATCAGGACAAGTAAGGTTTTTAACCAATTCAATATTAAGCCCGACTACTAAAAAATTAGTGGGTGAGTTTGCCGGTAAAGTAGGCAACTTTAAGCATGTTACTTACGATGCAATTTCTTATTCAGGAATGCTTGAGGCAAACAACAAAGCATTTGGTAAAAAGGTAATTCCTTCTTATAACTTTGATAAAGCAAAAGTAATTGTAAGTGTTGGCGCTGATTTCTTAGGAACTTGGTTAAACGATGTTGCCAATACAAAACAATATATAGTAAATAGAAATCCTGACGGTGAGTGGATGTCTAAGCATTATCAGTTTGAGACAGTACTTACTATTACAGGTTCAAAAGCTGATGTTAGAGTTCCGGTTAAACCATCTGAGCAAGGTGCTGTTTTAGCTGCTCTTTTCAATAAAATTAGTGGTCAAAGTTCAGGTACTGAGTATTCTGCTACTATTGATAAAGCCGCTAAAGACCTAATGGATAACAAAGGAGCATCTTTAGTTGTTGCGGGTAGCAATGATGAAAATGTTCAAATGATTGTAAATGCAATCAACGAGAAATTAGGTAACTACGGAAAAACTGTTGACATTAATACTGCTGATTACTTAAAGCAAGGAACTGACGCAGAATTTGCTGCGCTAGTAAAAGAAATGAAAGAAGGTAAAGTAGATGCTTTATTTATTTCAGGCGTTGATCCTTCTTATTCTTACCCGGGTTTTGCTGAAGCTTTAGCTAAAGTTGGAACAAGTGTATCGTTTGCAACGATGCCTTCTAAAACAGCAGAGGGTTGTAAATTTGTTTGTCCTGACAATCATTACTTAGAGTCATGGAATGATGCCATGCCAAAAGATGGTCACTATTCTATTTGTCAGCCGGTTATTTCTAAATTATTCAATACTCGTCAAATGCAAGATAGCTTACTAAAATGGACGGGTAACACAAAAGACTTTTATACTTATCTTCAAGAATCTTGGAGTACAGATATTTTCCCTACTACAGGCGGAATTTCATTTACAGATTTCTGGAATAAATCAGTCCATGATGGTGTTGTTAAAGCAGGCATGATGGCTACTACTGAAGCCCCTATTTCTCAAACTGAACCATTAACTGAAGGAGAGGTGGCTGCTGCAACGGTTACAGGTGTTTCTGCTTATGTTTCACAAGCTATAGCTGCTGTGGGTAAAGCAAAATCAGACGGCTGGGAGATTGAATTATATCAAAAAGTAGGAATTGGTGATGGTGCCGATGCTGCCAACCCTTGGTTGCAAGAGTTGCCGGATGCTATTTCTAAAGTTACTTGGGACAATTACATTACCATGTCTTTAGCAGACGTTAAAGAAATGGGATTAAACGATAAAATTGGTCAAGAATGGCCTGCAAGCACAGTTACTGTTACGGCTAATGGTGTTACATTAGAAAATGTGCCGGTTTATCCTCAGCCCGGACAAAAAAGCGGAAGTGTTGGCTTAGCTTTAGGTTACGGACAAAATGTATGGAAGCAACAAGAGCCTGTTGGTTTTAATGCTTATCCAATGGTTGCAACAAAAGATGGAAAAGTTGCTTATAATACTTCTGTAACTATTCAAGCTGATGGAGGAACTTATGCTTTAGCTGCTACTCAAATCCATCATACAATAATGGATAGAGATTCTGTAGTTAAGGAAACAGATATCAATACTTACAAAACAGCTGAAAAAGATGTTTACAATCCAATTCATGCACTTGCTGCTCATGAAGGTGGAGAAAATATTAAAAAACCGGTTTCTGAATTTGACCTATGGGAAGCACACCCTGTTGAAAATGTAGGTCACAGATGGGGAATGGCAATTGATTTAAATGCTTGTACCGGATGTGGTGCTTGTGTAACTGCTTGTCATTTAGAAAACAATGTTCCTGTTGTTGGTAAAGATGAAGTAAGAAGAGGAAGAGATATGCACTGGATGCGTATTGACAGATATTATTCATCTGATACAACAAAAGAATCAGGAGCAGAAGCTGGTTTAGGTGGAATAGCTACTTATAGTGCTATGGAAATTCCTTCAGATAATCCTGAGGTAGTTTTCCAGCCAATGATGTGTCAACACTGTAATCATGCTCCTTGTGAAACAGTTTGTCCGGTTGCTGCTACCACACATAGTAACGAAGGAATTAACCAAATGACTTATAACAGATGTATTGGTACAAGATATTGTGCAAACAACTGTCCTTACAAAGTGAGAAGGTTCAACTGGTTTAACTATATGGGTTACGATAAGTTTGAAGACATTAATCCATCTCAAGATGACTTGGGAAGAATGGTGTTAAACCCTGATGTTACTGTTAGAGCAAGAGGTGTAATGGAAAAATGTAGTCTTTGTGTACAAAGAATACAGGAAGGTAAGTTAAATGCTAAGAAAGACGGTAGAAAAGTAAAAGACGGAGAAATTCAAACCGCTTGTGCTTCTGCTTGTCCTTCAAACGCTATTACTTTTGGTGACTTGAATGATAAAGAAACTCAAGCCGCTAAAAAGTCTGCTCATAACAGAGCTTATAAAGTAATTGAAGAGGTTGGAACACAACCAAACATGTCATATTTATTATTAGTAAGAAATAAATAAAAAAATTAAAGCATGCATTCAGAAGCAGCCATACGTAAACCGTTAATATTAGGAAACAAAACCTACGCTGAGATTACAGAAGATGTATGTCGCCCGGTAGAAGGGAAGGCAAACAAACTTTGGTATTTAGCGTTTGGTACTGCGGCCCTAATGGCCCTTTGGGGAGTAGGATGTATTTTATACTTGATAGGAACGGGTATAGGAACATGGGGATTAAATAAAACAGTAGGTTGGGCTTGGGATATTACTAACTTCGTTTGGTGGGTTGGTATCGGTCACGCAGGAACCCTAATTTCAGCAGTACTATTATTATTCCGTCAAAGATGGAGAATGGCCATTAACCGTTCTGCTGAAGCCATGACGATTTTTGCGGTAATGATGGCGGCCTTGTTCCCTGGAATTCACATGGGTAGAATTTGGATGGCGTATTGGGTATTTCCTTTTCCTAACCAGTTTGGTTCATTATGGGTAAACTTTAACTCTCCACTACTTTGGGACGTATTTGCAATCTCTACTTACTTCTCGGTATCTCTTGTTTTCTGGTACATTGGTCTTATTCCTGACTTTGCTACCATCAGAGACAGAGCAAAAGGAGAAATTGCTAAAAAAGTATATTCATTATTAAGCTTTGGATGGAGTGGTAATGCAAAAGCCTGGACGAGATTTGAAGAAGTTTCTTTGGTACTTGCCGGTTTAGCAACACCGTTAGTATTCTCGGTTCACTCTATTGTATCTATGGACTTCGCTACTTCTGTAATTCCGGGATGGCATACTACTATTTTCCCTCCATACTTCGTTGCCGGAGCAATTTTCTCAGGATTTGCCATGGTACAAACGCTATTGTTAATCATGCGTAAAGTGTTTAGCTTAGAGAATTATGTAACCAATAAGCATATCGAATACATGAACATTGTAATCATTGTTACCGGAACAATGGTGGGTGTTGCTTATTTAACAGAGTTATTTATTTCTTGGTATTCAGGTGTTGAATATGAAAGTTATGCTTTTATTAATAGATTCTCAGGACCTTATGCATGGGCTTATTGGTGTATGATGACATGTAATGTTATTTCACCACAGCTATTCTGGTTTAAAAAGATTAGAACCAGTTTAATCGCTAGCTTTATATTATCTATTGTTGTAAACATAGGTATGTGGTTTGAACGATTTGTAATTATTGTTACTTCACTACATAGAGATTATATTCCTTCAAGTTGGTCTATGTTCTATCCAACTTATGTTGACATAGGTATATTTATCGGAACTATCGGAATTTTCTTTGTACTGTTTTTATTATTTGCAAGATTCTTCCCGGTATTGGCACTAAACGAATTAAAATCTATTTTATCTGTTTCAGGAGAAGCTCAAAAGAATGCGCATGCATCTCACGACCATTCTCATGGAAATTCAGGTAATGATGTAGAACATAACAACGAACATTAATTATGGCGAATAATGTAATATATGCATCTTACGACAGCGAACATTCTTTGATGGCCGGAGCTAAGGCATTGGTATCAAAAGGAATTCACGTAGATGATGTTTTTTCTCCGTTTCCAATTCACGGTTTAGACCCAGTAATTGGTGTTTCAAGAACTAGATTAGCTATCTGTGCTTTCATTTACGCAATGACGGGAGTGGCATTAGCTGTAACGGGAATGTGGTTTTTTATGATTTATGATTGGCCAATGAATATTGGAGGTAAGCCAAGCATGTCATTAATACAAAACTTCCCTGCTTTTGTTCCTGTGACATTTGAGTTTGCTGTATTATGTGCTGCACACGGTATGGCAATTACTTACTTCTTAAGGAACTGGACATTACCCGGAGTAAAAGCTAAAAATCCTTACCCAAGAACTACTGACGATAGATTTGTAATGGAAATTAATCCTTCACACAACCATGTTTCTGCAGATGAAATTAAAAGTGCAATTGCAGATACTAAACCGGTTGAAGTAGAAGAAAGACACAAATAGACAATGCAGATGAACTTGAAAACATATTTTAAATCAGCGGCCTTAGTTATTGTTGTAGCAACAATGACCGGTTGTTCTGAAAGCAACCCTAATAGCCCGGGTGTTGAGTATATGCCAGACATGTATCGTTCACCGGCTATTGAAGCATACGTAGATTACGGTGTAGTGGGTGATGAAGTTAAGCCTGATTCGTTAGTTGGTATTTCTGCAAGAAAGCCTGTTAACGGAACTATTCCAAGAGGTTTTACTCCTTATCCTTACCCAAATACATTTGACGGATATGAGGCAGCAGGCTTAAACTTAAAAAACCCTTATCCATTCTCTGAAGAGCGTCTGGCTAACGGTAAAGAAGTTTACGGAATGTTTTGTAAACACTGTCATGGAGATAAAGGAGATGGACAAGGAAGTATAGTGGCGGCAGGAAAATTTCCACCACCACCTGCTTATAATGGTGCTTTAAAAGATTTACCTGAAGGTAAAATGTATCATACGTTACAATATGGAAAAGGCTTGATGGGCTCTCATGCTTCTCAACTTACGCAAGAAGAAAGATGGAATGTAGTGTATTATGTACAAAAATTACAAGGCAAAGAATTAGGTTCTGCTCCAATGAATACAGATTCTGTAAGTACAGAGACTGCTATGGTAAAACCTGAGGATAAAAAAGTAGAAGGACAACATTAATATAAAGAAAGAAATGGATTTTGTTTTTTCAAAAAGAGCTAAAATGATTGCAATCATACTAATGGTAGTTGGTTTGGTTGGTTCAATTGTAGGAGCGTTAATGGGAGGTGGCCATGACCATGGGCATTCTCATATGGCTGACAGAGTTTGGTCTAATTTATTAATTAACGGATTCTTCTTTTTCGGAATCTCTCTTGCGGGTTTGTTCTTTTTAGCCTTACAATATGCAGCAGAAGTTGCTTGGTCAGTTATGGTTAAAAGAGTATTTGAAGCAATTATTTCTTTCTTACCTATTGGTGGTGCGGTAATTATATTAGTATTAGCTGCAGGGCAATTCCACATGCATCACATCTATCACTGGATGGACCCTAATGTGTATGATATTGCTAGCCCTGATTATGATGAATTGATTGCTAATAAGTATGCTTATCTCAACCCTGCTTTCTTTTGGGCTAGAACATTAATTTTTATTGGTGTTTGGTATTACTTTGCCAGATGGTTTAGAAAAAAATCATTAGAACAAGATTTAGTTGGCGGTACAGCTATTCATTATAAGAGCGTTACTAAAGCAGCTATTTTCTTAGTAATTTTTGGCTTCTCTTCTTCTGTAATGTCTTGGGACTGGTTAATGTCTATAGACACTCACTGGTTTAGTACTATGTATGGATGGTTTGTATTCTCCGGTATGTGGGTAAGCGCAATGATTACTTGTACGTTAATTATCATCTACTTAAAAAGTAAAGGCTTATTACCAAGTTTTAACCAAAGTCACTTACATGATATGGGTAAATGGGTGTTTGCTGTTAGTATGCTATGGACGTACCTTTGGTTCTGTCAGTTTATGCTTATCTGGTATGCAAACATTCCTGAGGAAGTAACTTATTACGTTGAGAGGATTAAACATTATCCGTTACTATTCTTTGGAATTACATTTATTAATTTCTTCTTCCCATTCTTTATTTTAATGAGTAGAGATGCGAAAAGGAATATTATATTCTTATTACCTGTAGCTTTAATCATATTCATGGGACACTGGCTAGATGTGTATTTATTAGTTACACCCGGTGTAATGCATGATGCGGGAGCTCACATTGGTTTATTAGAAATAAGTATGTTTTTAGGGTTTTTAGGGTTGTTTGTGTTTACAGTGTTTACACAACTTGCTAAAGCTCCGTTAGAGGTGAAGAATCATCCTTTCTTAGAAGAAAGTGTTCATCACCATATTTAATTATTAAGAAGATAAGTTAAGAAGTATGACAAAGTTTTTGATAATTGTTACAGGTATTTTAGGTCTTGCAGTTGTATTTCAAATACTGCGAACTTTTCAATTGGCTGCAAAGCTTAGAGGTAAAAATGATTGGGAAGTAACAGACCATGAAAACAAAACACAAGCCCTGATGATGCCTATATTTATGGTGTTTTTCTTTGGGTTTGTTATATGGCAAATTATGAGGTGGGGACACCTTTCTTTACCTGAATCTGCTTCAATTCATGGTGAGGAAACAGATATGTTACTTAGCGTAACATGGTGGATTATTACCCCTGTATTCTTTATTACTCACATTTTATTATTTTATTTCTGCTATAAGTTTGTTTATAACAAAGACAGAAGAGCTGATTTTTACCCTCACAATAATAAACTAGAGATGCTTTGGACAATTGTTCCAACCATTGTCTTAACATGTTTAATTATTTATGGATTAGTTACCTGGAACAAGATTATGACCCCTATTGCAGAGGATACAGACCATGTGTTGATTGAACTTTATGGAAAACAATTTGACTGGACAGCCAGATATGCAGGAGAAGATATGCGTTTTGGTGATGCTAACACTAGAAGAATAGAAGGAGCTAATGTATTAGGGATTGATTCAGCCGATGTAAATGCTGCAGATGATAAAATTGTAAAAGGCGAGTTTCATTTACCTGTAAACAAACCTGTACAGTTTGTATTTAGGTCACAAGACATTATACACAGTGCCTATATGCCTCACTTTAGAGCACAAATGAACTGTGTGCCGGGTATGAAAACTCAATTTAACTTTGTGCCAAAATACACTACTGCCGAAATGAGAGAGAAAGTAGGTAATCCGGAGTTTGATTATTTAGTGTTGTGTAATAAGATATGTGGAGCGGCTCACTATAACATGCAAATTAAAATTGTAGTTGAAAGTCAAGAAGATTACGATAAGTGGTTGGCAGAACAAGCAACCTTTATTGCAAGTAATGAAGTAGCACCGGTTCAGCCTGAAAAGCCAGCGGTTATTGAGGCAGAAGCAGCGGCTCCGACTTTAGAAAATGATTCAACTAAAACAGAATAAAAATTAGATAAATGTCAGCACACGCAGAACATCATCATCACGAAGAAGATTTCTTGTTTAAATATGTGTTTAGCCAAGATCATAAAATGATTGCTAAGCAATTCTTAGTGACAGGATTTACAATGGGATTTATCGGAATGTTAATGTCAACATTTTTCCGATTACAGTTAGGATGGCCGGGAAAAAGCTTTCCTATTCTGGAAACTTTTATGGGTGACTGGGCACCAAATGGTGTGTTAGACCCTGATAAGTATTTGGCTTTAGTTACCATACACGGTACTATTATGGTATTCTTTTTATTAACGGCCGGTTTAAGTGGTACATTTAGTAACTTACTTATTCCTTTACAAATTGGAGCCAGAGATATGGCTTCAGGCTTCTTAAACATGCTTTCTTACTGGTTCTTTTTAACATCAAGTATTATCATGTTATATTCTCTTGGTGTGGAAGGCGGACCCGCTTCTGCAGGTTGGACTATATATCCTCCGTTGAGTGCGTTGCCTCAAGCTATTCCGGGTTCCGGAACAGGTATGACGCTTTGGCTAGTAAGTATGTCATTATTCATTGTCTCATCATTATTAGGTGGTTTGAACTATATCGTAACCATTATAAACCTTAGAACTAAAGGTATGAAGATGACCAGAATGCCATTAACCATCTGGGCATTCTTCTTAACGGCAATTTTAGGGGTATTATCGTTCCCGGTATTATTCTCTGCTGCTTTGTTATTAGTGTTTGACAGAAGTTTCCATACCAGCTTTTACTTATCAGATATTTATATTGCCGGAGAATCGCTTGGCTACGAAGGTGGTAGCCCGATTTTATTTGAACACTTATTCTGGTTCTTAGGACACCCTGAGGTATATATTGTATTATTACCTGCACTAGGTCTTTCTTCGGAAATTATTTCTGTAAATGCAAGAAAACCAATTTTCGGTTACAGAGCTATGATTGGTTCAATGATGGCTATCGGGTTTATATCGTTCATTGTTTGGGGACACCACATGTTTATGTCAGGAATGAACCCATTCTTAGGTGCGGTATTTACCTTTACTACTTTATTAGTGGCTATTCCATCAGCAGTAAAAGTATTTAACTATTTAACTACCTTATTTAAGGGTAATTTGGTATTTACACCACAAATGCTCTTTGCCATTGGTTTGGTTTCTACTTTCATCTCGGGTGGTTTAACAGGTATTATATTAGGAGATGCGGCTTTAGATATTAATATACATGATACCTACTTTGTAGTTGGACACTTCCATATAGTTATGGGGTTGTCTGCTATCTTTGGAATGTTTGCAGGGGTGTACCATTGGTTCCCTAAGTTGTTTACTCGTATGATGAACAACAAACTAGGCTACGCTCACTTCTGGATTACCATTGTATGTGCTTATGGTGTATTCTTACCAATGCACTTTATGGGTTTTGCCGGTATGCCTAGAAGATATTATGATTATAGTAACTTCCCTATGTTTGACGGAACACTTGAAATTGGTGAAATAATTAGTGTGTTCGCTATTATAGCGGCTTTAGGACAAGTTATATTCTTAATCAACTTTGTGTATAGTGCTATTTGGGGAACAAGAGCTCCTAAGAATCCATGGAATTCTAACACATTAGAATGGACTACACCTGTAGAACATATTCATGGAAACTGGCCGGGAGAAATTCCTGAGGTACATAGATGGCCTTACGATTACAGTAAGCCGGGTAAAGAATTAGATTACGTGCCTCAAACGGTTCCTTTAGAAGAAGGAGAGTTGGATGAGGGTAATCATCATTAATGACAGAAAACTAAACATTAAAGCACCTTTTTGAGGTGCTTTTTTTATGGATAAAAACTCTTAAATTTACAGTTATCAATGATTAAGTTTAGACTGATATTCGTATTGTTTGTTATTCAATTAGCATTTAATTCCTGTAAAAAGCAAAAGTTTACCGGAGAATCTGAATATCTTATTGGTGAGTGGATATGGGATTATTCTGGCTGTCAGTATTCTAATGGTAATACATATTCTGTTACTGATAGCACTGACAAAAATTTGTACATGATTAAGTTTGAAAAGAAAGCCATTGCCACATTTTATGAAAATGGGGTTGAAATAGTTAAAGTAAAATTACATTTAATCAATAAAAAAGAAGACTCAAAAGGATTTTATTTTGAAATTAAAAAAGTAATTTCGGGAAATCAAATTATATTTAGCGAAATTAATCCAAGCTATAATAGATTAAGTATAGGGTTTAGCAGTGTTGATAATTGGATGAGAATTGATGACTTCCCTTATCAAACGGGTTCGCAGTCAGGTTATAAAAAAGCTCCGGTATATCTCTGTTTGAATAATATTTTCAGAAAAGTGCAGTAGATAAAGTGCATTAGAACGGATAAAAGCCCTTATCTTTGGTGAACTTATTTATGCGTTGTTTATTCATTTTACTTTTTACTTGTTCGTTAACTTGTTGGAGCCAGCAAGAGGCTTTTCAGTTTGAGAAAGAATGGAACGAAAGCTTTACTACTAACCCAAAGTTTGATATTAAGTTTGACTCCCGACACTCATTTATTACCAATACTTCTGCTCGTTTTTGGGGTATTAAAGCAGGAGCAAATTTTAACGAAACTTTTTCCATAGGACTTGGGTTTAATTACCTATACTCTAAAGTATTATTTAGCTATGGTGGTTTTACGCTAACTTCTTTTTCGGGTACTGATGTAGATTTACGCTTGAAGTATTACTACTTTTCTCCATACATAGAATACTTTTTTTATCGAAACAAAAAATGGCAAATGAGTATTCCAGTGCAGATAGGTATTGGTGAATCGTATTATTTAAATGTGGCAAATAATAAAAAAGAACGACAGTTTAGCTCGTTTATGCTTAGCTATGAACCTGCCATTACGGTCGATTATAAAATTATTCCATACATAGGCATTGGTGCGGGTGTGGGTTATCGGTTAATGATGGCTTCCAGCTCCGTTACCAGTTTGCAGTTTAATGCGCCCATGTACATTTTTAAGTTAAAGATTTATTTTAAACAGATTGGGGAAGATATAGGAGTGATTGAGAAGGAAGAATAAATGACTTCGCTTTTTTGGAATGATATAAGACACTAGATAAAAGACAAAGGAATTAGTATTTTTACGAAATGAATGAATATCTCGATCCGGAAGACGAAAATTTAACTCCTAAAGAAAAAGAGATAGAACGGGCGTTGCGTCCACTTTCATTTGATGATTTTAAAGGTCAGCCCGGGATAATAGAAAATCTTAAAGTGTTTGTAGCTGCCACCAAAAAGAGAGGTGAAGCGTTAGACCACTTATTACTACATGGCCCTCCGGGTTTAGGAAAAACTACTTTGGCCAATATTGTTGCAAATGAATTAGAAGTTGGCTTTAAAGTTACTTCGGGTCCTGTGCTTGAAAAACCGGGTGATTTGGCAGGTTTACTTACCAATTTAGAGGAAGGTGATGTGTTGTTTATTGATGAAATTCATCGATTAAGTCCTGTGGTGGAAGAGTACTTATACTCTGCCATGGAAGATTATAAAATCGATATTATGATAGATAGCGGACCGAATGCTCGAAGTATTCAAATAGAGGTAAGTCCGTTTACATTGGTGGGAGCTACAACCCGTACAGGTTTGCTTACTGCTCCGCTTCGTGCCAGGTTTGGCATTACTTCTCGTTTTGAATATTATGATGCAGAGGTGTTAAAAGGAATTATACAACGTTCGGCCGATATATTAAATATACCTATTAATGATGATGCTAGTTTGGAAATTGCTTCAAGAAGCAGAGGAACTCCAAGAATTGCCAACGCATTGTTGCGTAGGGTGCGAGATTTTGCACAAATAAAAGGCGATGGCACCATAGACCTTAAAATAACTATTCACGCCTTAGAAGCCTTAAATGTAGATAAGCTAGGCTTAGACGAAATGGATAATCGTATTTTGGTTTCTATCATAGATAAGTTTAAAGGAGGTCCTGTAGGATTAACTACTATTGCAACTGCCGTTAGCGAACAAGCCGGAACAATAGAGGAAGTATATGAACCTTTTTTGATTAAAGAGGGCTTTTTAATTCGTACACCAAGAGGCCGAGAGGCAACCGAAAAAGCCTATAAGCATTTGGGAAAAATTCCAAGCGCCAAGCAAAATAGATTGTTTTAACGGATGAGTTCATCCTCTGAAAAATCACATTTTATTAAAACCAAAGCTCAAGAAATGGGCTTTATGTATTGCGGATTTTCTAAAGCAGAAAAGCTTACCGAAGAAGAAGATAGGTTAGAGCAATGGCTGAAGAGAGGAATGCAGGGAAAGATGGCGTATATGGAAAATCATTTTGAAAAGCGGCTTGACCCAAGCAAACTTGTTCCGGGAGCAAAGACTGTCATTTCATTAGCATATAATTATTATACCGAGCAAAAACAGGAAGATAAAACTGCTCCAAAAATTTCTATGTATGCTTTGGGTGAAGATTATCATTTTGTGATTAAGGAGAAGCTTCGTGAATTGGTAAGCCTTATTCAGGAAAAGTATGGGGACTTTAATGCTAGAGTGTTTGTAGATTCTGCGCCTATACTGGAAAGGGTGTGGGCAAAGAAAAGCGGACTGGGTTGGATAGGGAAAAACACTTTACTTATTAATAAGCAATCGGGTTCTTATTTTTTTCTGGCAGAAATTGTGTGTGATATAGAGTTGGAATATGACGGGCCGATAAAAGATTACTGTGGTACTTGTACCAAATGTATTGATGCTTGTCCTACAGATGCTATTGAAGAACCTTACTGGGTAAATGGAAGCAAGTGTATTTCTTATTTTACTATTGAGCTAAAAGATGAAATTATTCCCACTGAGTATAAAGGAAAGTTTGACAACTGGATGTTTGGCTGTGATATCTGTCAAGAAGTTTGCCCCTGGAATAGTTTTTCTCAGCCACACCAAGAACCAAGGTTTAATCCTTCGGAGCGGTTAATGAAAATGAAACAAAAAGAATGGAAGGAGTTAACAGAAGAGGTTTTTAATGAACTATTTAAACACTCTCCGGTTAAGCGTACTAAATTTTCGGGACTAAAAAGGACTATTGAGTTTCTAAATGATTAAGAAAAGACCTCTACAATTACGTCTTGATATTGCACAAAGGTAGCCAAGCACCATGCCTTAAATAACATGTGTTCATCACTCTTTAGCCAACGCTTAGCTTTTATTAATTCTTTCTTGAATAAATTCTTGTCGAAACTTACTTTTAAAAGTATTTGTTTTGAAAACTCTAACATATCTCTCACTTTTAAAATTAACAGACACTAAAGTATAAAAAAATAAAGTTCAAGTCAATATTTTACCCGATAAGTTAACTTTTTTTAACGATAAATTTTGTTTGATAACTTTTTAGGCAGAAACGAAACCTATTTATAAATAACTGAAAAACAATATAATTTATATTAAAATTAGCTTGTAAACGGCCCTAATAAGTTGGGGTAAAAAATGTTAATAACTACTTTACGAGTATGCGGAAATTCTTTGATTGAGAGTCAGTTTTTACCATAAGTTGGTAGTTGCCATCTGTTATGTTTTCCGGTAGTAAGAAGCTCACGGAGTTGCCATTTATATTGAGGTTAGCGGTAAAGATTACCCTTCCGCTAATGTCAGTTATTTCTACGTTGGCATAAGAAGTAAAATCAGTAAACGATAAGTTTACCGTTCCGCCTGTTTTAACCGGGTTAGGGAAAAGGTTTATGCCGGAGGTAGCATAAGTGGCAATACCTGTTAAATCATCTATTACTTCAACGGCTTGCTTTAAGGTAGATTGACAGTCTTTATTAGTAGCAGTAAGTTCTACATTATAGATTCCTTTAGAAAGGTAATAGTGTGTTGGATTTTGCTGATTTGATAAATTACCGTCACCAAAACTCCAACTATAAGTAGTTGCATTAACAGATTGATTAATGAAATCTACTTTTCCACCATTAGATAGTTTCACTTTTGAAGGAGACTGAAACTTTGCTACTATTGCATTATTAGCCTGAATGGTAAAGTTTTTAGTGGTTTTACCGCATAAGCCACTACCGGTAATTTCTACACTATATTTCCCTTCTTTAAGGTTTAGAATAGAATCGGAAGAGTTAGATGAGGTAAATGTTTTAATTGTTTTTCCGCTATTGTCTTTCCAGGTATAGGTCCAAGGCCCTGTTCCCATGGCAGTAACTGTAGCTTTCCCGTCATTGGTATATTCACATGAAGAATTGGCAGTTTCTACCTCTGAAATACCACTAAAGTGAATATAAAAACGATTGTTTATGGTTCCAAAGTTAGAAGAGAAGGAGTAGTTTTTAGCTACTTTAAGGTCAATGAATTTGTTGGTTTGTTTATCTTCTAAATACACACACTCAATATCATCCAAAGCAGGTAAGTTGTCAAAATCAAACACATAATTTCCGGTTTGCTTTAGTGTGAGAATAAGCGGAAAAAAACTTGGCTTTTTGGGGTTAAATGAATGAATGGAGAGCTCTTTATTGTCTGTGGAAAGAGCAGCAATAGACGGAACCGAATTATTAGGGCCAAATACTTTATGGGCATCAAAGCCACCCTCAAACTTGGTAGTGGCATTTTCATTAAAAGCGAATGTAACTTGGTCAGTATAATTGTTTAACGTATTCGTTAAATTTATTCTGTAGGGCTGTGCTGTAGCTAGTTTTACAAAAGATATATCGGCATTGTCTTTTACTCCTTCTCTTATAGTTAGCGATGGAGAAGCAGCATTGGCCTTTACCCAAAAAGCTTGTGATGAAGCAATAAACTTAGAGCCACCATTGTTTCCAATTCCTGCAACATACGAGCGATATTGTTGTAAATCAGGGTCCCAAATGTAAATAGCATTATCCAATCTTACTTTTGTCCATGTGGCATCATCCCAATCAATAGTAGATGGGTATGGATTACCTATCATGTTCCACCCATCATCGGCTATAGAACCTGAATTAGTATAGCTCACGGGAATATTAATGTTAAACTTATTTACCGGGCCTGCAACATCAATTGTAAATGGCAGTGTTCCGGTAATGGTATCTCCGCACCATACCCAAAAACCTTGACCAACATTAAGCGGTTGTGCTGAAGATGTTGCAGCAGTATAACCATTGCTCCATGTTCCTGAAACAGGTTCGTTATACGTATAAATAGAAGGCCATGGGTTTAAAGGTGTTGGCCATAGTGGCCAAAGTGAGCCGGGATACCCGGAGGTAATAAAATTGTCTTGCCAATCGGCTATGGTTGCTCCCGAAACAGGAGAAGATAAAAATCGCCAGTTGGTAGCTCCTGCATCAATGTATCGCTGAACGGTAACACTTCCTAAAATGTTTCCTGTAGTCATTTCAGCAATAGAAGCTGTTCTGTTCGCATCCGATATAAGTGTAAGTCTTCCGTTAGTTTGTAGTGTGCCATTCGTAAGCGTTAAGATACCTCTTTGGTTGAATGAGCCACCAACAATGTCAGCCCCTTCAACACCCGTACATTGCCAGTGATAAAAATCCTGAGTACTAGAGCAACTTATTCTTTGTTTGCCACAAGCACTTCTAAAAGTAACAGTGCTGTTATTAGCTAAAAATGTCCCTTGGTTAGTCCAGTTTCCATAAACATTTAAAGTATTAGTGCCATTTATAGTTAAAGTTGCTCCTGATTGAATAGTAATGTTTCTGCAATTTGCAGTATTATTTATTCTGGGCATATTCGGTGCTCCTGATGAAATGATTACATCTGTATTAAGGTTGGGCGAGCCATTAGTCCAGTTGGCGGCAGCCTGCCAGTTTGTATTAGAAGTCCCAACCCATGTAGTGGTGGTTGAGCCATCGCCAACATAAAACACATCGCTGGTTGCAACGGTGAAGTATTGACCGTCAGAAAAATTAATGTTGTTAAAAGTATAGGTGTTTCCTACAACGCTTGACGCATTTACAATGATTGCATTGGTAAAGTTAGCGTTATTGTCTAACAGAAGTTTTAACCCTGAAAGGTTACCATTATAAATATTTGTTAAGTCAAACGAGACAGAAACTGTTCCTACATTTCCTGTTTCATCTACCCTCCATGTTCTTTGCAGTCTATATCTTAATGAAGCGGGTACATTGGTAGAGCTGCAAAATGCTGCATTGTCGTGCCCCCACATTAGGTATTCATTATTTCCCAACCCTGAAGGGTTGTTAATTCTTAAAATCGTGTTTCCTTGTGAATCATCATGTCTTGAAGCACCACTTGTTTGGGCTATACCACAAACATCATGATAATGTCCTGTTCCTTCATAAGCATATCTATCAGTGGCAATAGGTAAATTATATTTTGAACTCAAATAGTTTTCGATGACATTCATCTGAGCATCATTTAGTTGACCGTTGTAGTAAAACATTTCGGCAACGTCTCCTCTGTATCCGCCATAGGAAGAACTACCTCCAAAACTAAAAGTGTTTAACCAAGAGGAGCAATACCCAGCATTTGCAGATGCTCTTAAAACTCCATCAGTTCTAACTTCTGTTCTGTTTGGTAAATGCCTTACCGTAGATATTTCCCATCTATTATTTGGATGAAGAGTAGGAACACTACCCCATGAACAATTTGGTGCAACATGCGTCCTGTTTTGATAATTTGGCCAGTAACCCCCATGCGTATTAATGGTTCCCCAAATAGGAATTAAGGCCTGATTCATCCCTTCAAAAACAGAAATTACACTAAAGTTGCTACTGGGTATGTTAAATATATTCTGATAAGGACCAACAGCACTAAAGCTTACAGCAGGCATATTATTGATGGCATTGATAGAACCATTATAAGAAGGACTTACACCAGTTGGATGATTATTGCTTCCGCTTAAATCATTCCAAGAGCTAACGGTTGTCCCACTACTTGTTAAGCCTCTGTCAGCTCTAACCCATATTAGGTTGGTTGAAGCATTTCCAACGCCACCGGGTCCAGTTTGTGAAAATAAGTATCCTACGCTTGTAAAAAGGAAAATAAGAAATACGTTTTTATACTGATTCATTGACTAGGTAAATATACTTACTTTAGAAGCAGCAAGTTTACGTATAAATACCTATTCTGTCCAAAAAATTAGACGAATTAATGTAAAGCAAAGATGAGTTTAGGCTACTTTTTGATAAAAGCAAAATATATTCCCAATAATACAAAAGGAATACTGAGTAGCTGTCCTGTATTTAAGGTAATGGACATTTCATACATTTCCTGATTTTCTTTCACAAACTCTATTAAGAAACGAAAGGTAAAAATCAAGATTAAAAACCAACCAAACGTAGCGCCCGTTTTTTGTAAAATATTCTTTTTAAAGATGAGAAAGAAAAGCGCTAAAAAGCTGATGACATAGCAAATGGCTTCGTAAAGTTGTGCGGGATGTCTTGGAACTAAATCAGGGTTTTCGAATGTAGGATGTCCATGAAAAATAAATGCCCAAGGAAGGTTAGAAGGATTACCCACTATTTCATGATTCATTAAATTTCCCAAACGAATTAAAATACCTGCAAATGCAATAGGCATTACAATACGGTCTAAAATCCACAATACATTTTTTTTAATAACAAACTTGGAGAAGATAAACATGGCTAAAATAATTCCTATTGCTCCGCCATGACTAGCTAAACCGCCTTTCCATACCATTGGAATTTCGCTAAGGTGATTTTTGTAATACGGCCAGTCATAAAAGAAAACATGACCGAGCCTAGCACCTACAACTGTTCCTATTACCATGTAGATTAAAATACTATCTGTCCATTCGGTAGATTCTCCTTCTTTTCGTAGTGTATATTTTAATAACTGAAAGCCAATAAAAAAACCGGTAGCAAATAACAATCCATACCATCTTATGGTAAGTGGTTCACTAATTAAATCAGGGTTTACTGTCCAGTGAATGAATTCAAGCATTAGTTTTGACTGGTTTTATTTATAGCGTCCTGACACTTTTTACAGTATCCTAAAAAGTTGAGTGAATGTGATTGCACTTTGAAGCCATAAATTTCTTCTACTGTTTTTTGAATATGCTGAATTCTTGGGTCGCAAAACTCTACTACATCACGGCATTTTTTACAAATGGCATGGTCATGTTGTCCAAACTCATACGATTGTTCAAATTGTGATGTATTGTCATTAAAGAGATGCTTGGTAACCAGACTACACTCCATTAATAAATCAAGCGTATTGTAAATGGTTGCTCTACTTACACGGTATTTTTTTTCTTTCATGATGACGTAGAGATTCTCAACGTCAAAATGTCTTTTACGGGAATAGATTTCATCTAAGATAGCAAAGCGCTCAGGTGTTTTTCGATACTGATGTTTTTCCAAAAATTCAGTAAAAATTTGTTTAACCTTTGTTCTTATTGTAGTGCTATCTTCCATCTTAACTTATTTGATACCTCTGCTTTACAGCCCTTCCTTTTTTAAATACCATGTGCCCTTTGTCAATTCCTTTTCTCAACTCTTTTTGTTTTTCCAAAGGTAATTTAATTATATCATTACACTCTTGCGAGCAACATCCTTCGTATTTTTCAGCACACTTTTTACACTGAATAAATAATAAATGACATCCTTCGTTTTTGCAGTTGGTGTGGTCATCGCAAGGTTCTCCACATTGATGACAAGAGGCAATAATATCTTCAGAAATTCTTTCACCTAATCGCTCATCAAACACAAAGTTTTTTCCTATAAATTTATTTTCCAACCCTTTGTTTTTTACTTGTCGGGCGTACTCTATTATACCGCCTTCTAACTGATAAACATTGGGAAAGCCTTTATGTTTAAAGTAAGCGCTGGCTTTTTCACAACGAATTCCACCGGTGCAATACATAACAATATGCTTGTCTTGTTTTCCTTTAATCATTTCTTCTACCACAGGCAATTCTTCCCTAAAAGAATCTACATCGGGTAAAATAGCACCTTTAAAATGCCCTACTTCTGACTCGTAATGATTACGCATATCAATCAATATGGTGTCTTCTTTTGAAGTCAATTCATTAAACTCTTCTGCTTTTAAATGTTTGCCACAATTGGTAACATCAAATTCTTTATCGTTTAAGCCGTCAGCAACAATTTTGTGGCGCACTTTTATGGCTAATTTGATGAATGATTTTCCATTGTCATCAATGGCATAATTCAATCGAATTCCGTTTAAAAAAGAAATGTCGTCTAGCTTTTGTTTGAACTTATGAAGATTTTCATTGAGCACAGAAATTTGTGCGTTAATACCTTCATGGGCTAAATAAATTCTACCTAAAACACCTACTTCAGAAAAATGAATAAACAGGTAATCTCTAAATAAATTAGGGTTTTTAATTTGGTGGTACTTGTAAAAAGAAATAGTTGTTCTTTCTTTTGGACTGTTCAGAACTTTTTCTCTCAGCACCTTTTTATCTATTCTGTTATATAGTTGCATGCTATATGAAGTTTAGAGTTATTGGTTACTAATTAATGGTGTGCAAAGTTAGCAAATTTAGTTTTACTCCTTTTTAGAAACAGGTAATGGGTTTGCTATTGCTTCCAAATGATTTTTTCTGTTTTTAAAAGCATCGCAAGCGGCATAGATGGCATTTCTGAAAGAAGTTTCATCTGCTTCGCCTTTTCCGGCAATATTATAAGCTGTACCGTGTGCAGGACTTGTTCTGATAAAAGATAAGTTACCGGTATAATTTACACCTCTGCCTTCTGCCAATAACTTAAAAGGAATTAATCCCTGATCATGATACATGGCTAGTATTACATCAAACTTGGTATATTCATCATAAGAGAAAAAACCGTCAGCAGGATAGGGACCAAATACAACCATACCGGAATTTTTTGCTTCTCGTACAGCTCTTTCCAATTCATCTTTTTCTTCCGTGCCCAAGAGCCCACCGTCTCCCGCATGTGGGTTTAAACCCAGCACTGCAATTTTTGGTTTTTCAATAGCAAAATCCTGAATCAAGCATCTATTAATGGCAGCGATTTTTTTGAACACTACATCAGAGTTAATTTTTTTGGGAACTTCTTTTAACGGAACATGTCCGGTAACTACTCCTACTTTTATATTGTCGTGAATCATTAACATCACCGCTTCGTCTTTATCTCCTGACTTTGATGCTAAATATTCTGTATGACCCGGAAATTCAAAATCTTTGGATTGAATGGTTTTTTTATCGATAGGGGCCGTAACCAATACATCAATTTTTTTATCGATTAAATCTTGTGTGGCAGCTTCTAATGACTGGAAAGCAAAGCTTCCAGAACTATTAGAAGGTTGACCTAAATCAATTTTTATTTCTTCATCAGAAATGCTGATTAAATTGTTTTTTTTGTGGTGAGCTTCTTCGGCTGATTTAACAATATTAAAATTAAAGTCATTCATATTGATGGCTTTTCTGTGATAGGAAGCTACCTTAGAAGAGCCATAAACAATAGGCGTACAAATTTCATTGATTAAATTATCAGCCAATGACTTTATGATGATTTCCATTCCTATTCCGTTTACATCACCAACGGAAATTCCCACTCTTATTTTTTCTTCACTCATCTGAAAATACTTTTTTAAAAACTACTTAGCGTAGTTTGTTTTAATAAAATGGTATAATAATCTAACTCCTACGCCTGTGCCGCCAACAGTTCGGTAAGCTTCGGCTTTATCTAAAAATGATGGCCCGGCAATGTCTAAATGTATCCAAGGGTAATCGGTAAAGTGTTGTAAAAATTTACCTGCTGTAATAGCACCTGCCGTTGGGCCGCCTAAATTGGTAATGTCGGCAATGGTAGATTTTAGTTGGTCGCCATACTCATCCCAGAAAGGCATTTCGGCAATTCTTTCGTAGGTTTCGTTACCGGAACTTTTAAGTTTGGCAACTGTTTTTTCATCTGCTGTTCCCATAGCTACTACTCCGTGTGTGCCAATTGCTCTTACGGCAGCACCAGTTAAGGTAGCTAAATCAATTACTAATTGTGGTTTGTATTTTTGAGCATAGCTTAGTGCATCTGCTAAAATCATTCTTCCTTCTGCATCGGTGTTTAATACTTCTACTGTTTTGCCGTTGTGCATTTTTATAACATCACCCGCAGCGTAAGCATTTTTTCCGGGACGGTTATCGGTTGCGGGTATTAAGCCAATCACATGAACCGGAAGTTTGTTAGACGCAATGGCGTCTATGGTTCCTACTACTGCTGCCGCACCTGCCATATCACATTTCATGGTTTTCATACTGCCGCCTGTTTTAATGTCTAAACCACCTGTATCGTAAACAACGCCTTTTCCAACCAAAATAATTGGTTTTTTGTTTTTGGCATTTTTTGGTTTCCACTCTAAAATATTAAAAGTAGGAGGGTCAATACTTCCTTGATTAACGGCCAGCAATCCGCCCATTTTTAAGGTTTCTATTTTCTTTTTATCAAATACTTCAACTTTAAAGCCTGAGTTTTTTCCAATCTTTTTTATTTCTTCTGAAAGTTGCGGTGCGCTTAAATAAGATACGGGCTCGTTTACCAAATCTCTGGAAACACAAGTAGAGTTAGCTACTCTGATAACTTCTTCTTGAGCACCATCCATTTTGCCAACTACTGAAATTGTTTTTAACGTGTGTGATCTTTTTTTGTCGGTAAAATATTTTGAGAATTGATAGTTCGCCAATAAAGTTCCTTCTAAATAATTTAGTAGGCTGTCTTTTCCTTTGGATGTGTTGATTAATTCTGCTTCTACGGCTTTATCTGAATTTAACGTGTTGATGGTTTTAGCAGCTTGCTTTCTCCATGCTTCAGCGGTTAGATGAGCCTGGTCTTTCTTTTCAACTACTTCAACAAAAATAGAAACGCCTTCTTTCATTAGTTGGCAACTTCCTTTTTTCGTTTTTAAATAAGTAACTTCTTTTTTACTCAGTGATAAAACTTTTTGAGCGTCTTCGGGTTTATCACATAATATAATAATAGGATGATTACTGCTTAGTTTTGAAATATAATTTATGTTCATGATGTTTTGAATTGGAGCGTAAAGTTAACATATTTAAGAATTACTACGTACAAGCAAAATAAGTCGCACAAAATTGCGTATCTTTATTGACTTTTTGTAACTAATTGAAAGGACTAAAACACATATTATTTTTTCTTTTTTGGGGAATAGTTTCTGTTTCCTTTGCTACGCATAATAGAGCCGGAGAAATTACTTACCGACATATTTCAGGTTTTAAATATGAAATTACGGTAGTTACTTATACCGACCCAAACAGTCCTGCAGATAGACCGGAGCTGGAAGTAGTTTGGGGAGACAACACATTAGATACTATTCAACGGACAAATATTACAGCCGTATCTTCTATTATTCAAAAAAATACGTATGTATCGCAACATATTTATCCCGGTCCGGGTTCTTATACTATTTCAGTTTTAGACCCAAACAGGAATGCCGGAAGTCAAAATATTCCGAACTCAGTAAATGTTCCGTTTTTTATTCAGTCGAGATTATTGATTGACCCCTTTGCCTTGACTTTAGGTTATAATAACTCTCCTCAACTATTAAACCCGCCAATAGACAATGCTTGTTTAGACAAAATATATATTCATAATCCGGGTGCGTTTGATGCCGATGGCGACAGCCTTGCCTATTCATTAGTTGACTGTGCAGGAAACAACGGAAGTGCAATACCGGGTTATCTTTACCCTAATCAGGTAAACCCGGGTCCGGGAAATAATATCAGTTTAAACCCTATCACCGGAGATTTTATTTGGAACTCACCCAAAAAACAAGGAGAGTACAATATTGCCATTTTAATTAGTGAATATAGAGGCGGAAAATTGATTGGAACCGTATTAAGAGACATGCAAATTACTGTGGGTATTTGTCAGCACGATCCACCGGATATTCAAGACATAGCCGACATTTGCGTAATAGCTAACGATACTTTAATTTTTAATGTTAATGCATCTAACCCTACGGACCCACAAGATAAATTAAAGCTGACGGCTAATGGAGGCCCTTTAGTGTTAACGAATAGCCCTGCTATTTTCTTTCCGCCTACTTTTAATGCCAATTCAGTAACGGGAACATTTTACTGGGAAACGAACTGCGACCATGTAAGAAAGCAACCTTATCAGGTTAACTTTAAAGCAGAAGATGATAACTTTCCTGTATTGGTAGATTTAGAAACGGTGCAGATAACCGTAATTGCACCACCACCGACTAACCTACAAACTGCTCCTCAAGGAAATGCCATTAACGTTACCTGGAACAAAGCATGTAACAATGCTATTGGCTATAAAATTTACAGAAAAATAAACTATTACGGTTATACTCCCGCTTATTGTGAAACAGGTGTTCCTGCGTATACAGGCTATTCTTTAATTAAAACCATTAGTGGCGTTAACACTACTTCTTATTTAGATGATAACAGTGGTAAAGGCTTGGTTCCCGGAACGGCTTATTGCTATATGGTTACTTCTTACTTTTCCGATAATGCCGAAAGTATTGCATCCGTAGAAATTTGTGATACACTTAAAAAGGATGTGCCTTTAATTACTCATGTAGATGTAGATTCAACAAGTACTACTTTAGGTAAGATAAACGTAAACTGGTCTAAGCCAACCGAGCATGATACAGTTGCTAATCCCGGACCATATCATTATTTGATTTACAGAGCCGAAAACAACTTTGCCAATTTCACACTAATTGATTCTACGCTTACTATCAATGATACCACTTATGTAGATAGTTTATTGAATACATCCCAGAATTATTATGTTTATCGAATTGATTTTTATAGTACGGGTAACGGCTATCAGCTAGTAGGGAAATCTAGTGTGGCGCAATCTATTTTCTTAAACATTACTCCTGCCGATAATCAGTTAACACTTTCCTGGAATGAAACTGTTCCCTGGGCGAATAGCGAATACACTATTTTTAGAAGAAACTTTGCTACGGGAGTTTATGATTCCTTAACAACCGTTACTACTAAGTCTTATGTAGATGATAGCTTGGCGAACGGAATAGACTATTGTTATTATGTGAGAAGCAAAGGACAGTATTTTACTCCCGGAACGACCAAACCATTATTTAACCGCTCACAAAAAACCTGCAAGGTACCTGAAGACTTGGAAGCTCCTTGTCCGCCTACTTTAGCTATTGTAGATAGCTGTTCTGAGCAGTTTAACCTTTTGATATGGAATAACCCTAACCTAAGCTGTGCTGATGATGTGGTAAGTTATAAAGTGTATCATCATTTTGGAAAAGAAGGAGAGTTTAAAGTAATTTATTCGTCTTCTACCGATATAGATACCGTTTACCAACACGGACCTTTAGAAAGTATAGCAGGATGCTATTATGTTACGGCTATTGATTCTTTTGGAAACGAAAGTGTAATAAAAGATACGGTTTGTGTAGACAATTGTCCGTACTATGTGTTGCCAAATGTATTTACTCCGGGTAATGACGGTAAAAATGATTTCTTTGTTCCTTTCCCCTATCGTTATATTGACTCTATAGACTTAACTGTTTTTAACAGATGGGGAAATGTAGTTTTCTCTACTACAGATAAAGATATTAATTGGGATGGTACGAACACCGAAACCAATAAGCCATGTTCTGATGGAGTGTACTTTTACATCTGCACCGTAAATGAAATATTGTTGGAAGGCATTGTGCCAAGAACCATAAAAGGCAATGTGCAATTAATTCGAAAACAGGGAAGCGGAAAATAGTATGTTTACAGGAATAGTTGAGGTATTAGGCGAAGTAGTAGAAATCACCAAAAATCAAGAAAACATTGTATTACAGGTTCAGTCGAGCATTTCTTCTGAATTTAAGATAGACCAAAGTGTGGCGCACAATGGCGTTTGCCTTACGGTTACCAAAGTAGATGCCGACAAGCACGAAGTAGTTGCTATTAAAGAAACATTGGATAAAAGCAATATCGGTTTATTAAAGGTGGGCGAAAAAGTAAACCTTGAGCGTGCCTTAAAAATGGGCGACAGACTTGACGGACACATGGTGCAAGGCCATGTAGATACTACTGCCATTTGCCAAAATGTTACCAACCAAGACGGAAGTTATGTTTACCGATTTGAGCTGAAACAAAAACATGAAGGCTTGTTGGTAGAGAAAGGTTCTATTTGTTTAAACGGCATTAGCCTTACCGTTTTTGATGTTACCGAAATGGTCTTTTCGGTGGCAATTATTCCATATACTTTTGAGCATACCAACATCCAATACATTCAGCTTACTGATTCCGCAAACATAGAGTTCGATATGATGGGGAAATACATTAAGCAGTTGATGGGAAATAAAGGGTAGTTTTTTCTAGCAATATATTGATAATATCGTTCCAATTATTTGAAGGATAAATCCAAAAACTAAAAAAGATAAAGCAACTTTAGAGTAAGTCTTATTTCGATTAAACTCCTTTTTTTGATTATCATCTGGCAGTGTAACAATCATTAAATTACCTTCTTTATCATAACCACTTAATGGTGGTTCCCATTTAAATAGTATACAAACCCCAATAATATCAAGTACAAGCCCAAAGCATAAAAGAATAGTCGAAAGAAGTTTATAACATTCCATAATAATTATTTTAACTAAAGGTAATATATAAGCCTAATTTCCCCAAACACTTAGCCTCAAAATAGGTGTTAATACTTAGATAATTAAGAAAAGAGTTTTTCCCGACAAAATGTCACAAAAAAGCTTGTTTTTAGGGATTTTGGGTAGTAAGCTGCCATAATTGCATACCCATTCTAAGGAAATGGGTACCCATTTTCAAGTTTTGTGTACCCGTTTTCAACAAATGGGAACCCAAATTCAGGTTTTGTGAACCCATTTCAACCAAATGCCTACCCATTTTTAAGTTTTGGGTACTCATTTTCAACAAACGTTAACCCAAATTCAAGTTTTATGTACCCAAATCTTTCGGCTAAGTACCTATTTGTTCTTAATGGGAACTAATTTGTTGGTTATGGGAACTAGAGTTTAAGCTAAAATACCTCTTTAGCAATGGTTTTAACGGCAGTAGATTTTCCCATGGTGTAAAAATGGATGCAAGGCACATTATGTTGAGCCAGTTCTTTGGCCTGCATGGTGCTCCACTCAATACCCACCCGTGTTACTTCTTCATTGGTTTTGCATTTTTCTACTTCTTTAGAAAGCGCGTCAGGGATGTCTATTTTAAAGAACTTAGGGAGAAATTGTAAGTGGCGCTGTTGTGTTAATGGCTTTAAACCCGGAATAATAGGCACGTTGATGTCATGCTTTCTGCATAAATCCACAAAATCAAAATACTTTTTATTATCAAAAAACAACTGTGTAACAATGTATTCGGCACCGGCATCAATCTTTTGCTTCAGATATTTCATATCGCTTTCCATGTTGGGCGCTTCAAAGTGCTTTTCGGGATAACCGGCTACGCCAATACAAAAGTCAGTAGGGGCAGGGTTGTTAATGTCTTCATCTAAGTATCTGCCGTTATTCAAATCCACTATTTGTTTTACTAAATCAACGGCATGTTCGTTGCCATCAGGCTCAGGCACAAAGTTGGCTTCTGTTTTTATGGCATCACCCCTTAAAGCAAGTACATTGTTTATTCCTAAAAAGTTGAGGTCGATAAGCGCATTTTCGGTTTCTTCTTTAGAAAAGCCTCCGCAAATTAAGTGTGGAACAGTTTCGATATGATATTTATTCATAATGGCTGCACAAATACCCACTGTTCCGGGTCTTTTCTTAATGGATATTTTCTCTAAAAAGCCTTTCTCTCTTTTTTTGTACATAAACTCTTCACGGTGATATGTAACGTTTATGAATGCAGGCTTAAATTCAATTAATGGGTCAATGCCGTCATATATAGATTGAATTTGACTTCCTTTTAAAGGAGGTAAAATTTCGAATGAAAAAAGCGTTTTTTCAGAATTATTGATGTGTTCAATGACTTTCATCCAACATTAATTTTATGAATTTTAAGCGGTTGCAAAAATAGACTTTTAAATGTAACTTTAAAGAAACATTGCCGTAGGCTTTAATTTATTATGAAAAAAGCGGTATTTATACCTATTTTCTTTTTACTTGTTTTTTTCTTTAGTGGATATTCAGCAACATTAAGTAATATTCAAAAAGGAACAACTACTTTACCTGCGGGCTCTGGAAGCGTTACCCAAGCCATTACGGCTGTAAACTTAAGTCGTTCTTTTTTGGTTTTTTCTATCAGGACTAACAGCAATCAGCCCGGTCAAAGTCAAATTGGCGGACAGTTAACGGCAACCAATCAAATTACATTTGACAGAAATGATGCGGGAGGCACTCCTGCTGTTACCATAGAGTGGCAAGTTTTTGAGTTTTCAAGTGGTGTTTCTGTTCAAAGGGGTTCTGTTGCTGGTTTGCCACAAACAGGTACAAATGTTACAATAACTAGTGTTAATACCTCAAGGTCTTTTGTAACCGTAAATATTAGGAAAGATGGGGGTCAATATGGCTCTGATGATTTTGTAACTGCAGATTTAACCTCTTCCACCAATATTTTTATTGATAGGGAGAATGGTGGGGCTAACCCTCAAATGGTTTACTGGCAAGTAGTGGAATGGACAGGTGCAAGCGTTCAAAAAATTACAGCAACATTATCTGCTGGTGTTGATTCTCTTGCCGTTACGCTGCCTAGTTCTGTTACGAAGAGTAAAACAATGGTTTTGGGTAATCATAGAGCTGATGGTGACCTTAATTCGGATGATTTTCCTATTACAGAGTTGTTAGATAATAATACCGTTATTTTTACAAGAACCGGAACAGCAAGAAATTGTCATTTTGTAGTATATGTGGTTTCTTTTACCGACAACACAGATGTGGTCCATGGTGCCATACGAATGACTGCGGCACAAAATAATGTAAGCACTACTATTTGTAGTGTTACAGCGGCAAGTTCAGGAATTATTCCACCAAGTAATTATTTTCGTTCCGGAAGTAATTGTGAGGCAACTGATGATGACATGGCAATTACTTATGCAACTATTAATTTGACATCAAGTACTACTGTTAATGCAACTAGAAGTGGAACTGGTTTTGCAGCGTTATTTCCATTTCAAGTACTAGAGTTTACAGCGGCTACACCAAGCGGCTGCACTCCAACGGAACCCGGAGCTTCTGCTCCTAGAACGATTAACTTGTGCAATGTAACTTTGCCCATAGAGTTATTAAACTTTAAGGCTACGAAATTAAACGAAGAAAATGTAAGGCTAGATTGGCAAACAGCCACCGAAATAAATAACGATCATTTTGAGTTAGAAAGGTCAATAGACGGATACAATTTTATTAAAATAGCCACTGTAGATGGAGCCGGAAATAGTAATGTTATTTTAAACTATGATTATTTAGACTCTGAAATTGAGCTTACAAATGTTTGCTATTATAGGCTTAAGCAAGTTGATTTTGATGGAAAGTATTCATATTCAGAAATTGAGACAGTCATTTTTGAAGATAAGCCGTCACTATTAATCTATCCAAATCCTTCAAGCGGAAACCTAACGATTGTTTACAAGGGTGATATGGCAAAGGGAATTAACATATATGATTCGGTTGGAAAATTAGTTAAGAAGGAATTTTTTAACAACGAATATAAACTAAGAGGTGAAGAGTTATCAAAAGGAGTTTATTTTGTTGAAATAACCAATAAGGAAAATACTAGGCTCGGAATAGAAAAACTAGTTATAAAATAATAAACTACCTCTTTTCTATCTCTTTTATTTTAATGACTTCTCCGATAGCACAACCTGCTTCCTGAACATTGTTTTGGTTGTTATCTTTTATATAAACCACTTTTACGGGTAGTCTGGGTTGCTGAAATTCACTGTCGATATTGTGTTTGTAAACCCTAATGGAGTCGGTGGAGCTTGGAATAATAATATAGCCGTTTATAGCAGAGCAATTAGGCGTGTAATAAATGTAAGCATCAACTGTATATTTTTTCTTTAAGCAAGAAAATGAGAGAAAACTGATGCCAATAAATAGAAAAACTTTGTACATGATTTAGTTACCCATTTCTGATAAGAATTTGATTCTGAGCAATCGCATTTCTTCTTCGGTATATGCTCCTTCAAATTCTTCAAAAGCAGCTTCAATATCATCTTCTTCTGTTTCTGCGAAATACTCAAACACTTCTTCCTGATATTCTTCGTCAACTAAGTCGTTGATGTAATAATCTAAATTTACTTTGGTTCCTGAATGAACAATATGTTCAATTTCTTCAATAATGTCGATTGGCTCTTTACCTTTTGCCTTAGCTATATCTTCAATAGTAAGTTTTCTGTCAATACTTTGTATAATATATACTTTAAGTCCAGATTTATTTACTACCGATTTCATAACCATGTCGGTAGGACGCTCAATGTCATTCTCTTCTACATACTTAGCAATAACCTCTATAAACTCCTCACCAAACTTTTCTGCTTTACCTTGTCCTACACCGGCAATGTTTACCAGTTCTTCCATATTTATAGGATAACGTAAACACATTTCTTCTAGCGATGGGTCGGAAAATATAACGTAAGGAGGAAGTTCTTTTTGTTTCGCAATTTTTTTACGTAAGTCTTTAAGGATGTTATAAAGCGTTTCATCTAAGGCTCCACCGCCACCACCTGAAATGATGGCATCGTCATCATCATCACCTTCATATTCATGTTCTTTAATTAGCATGAATGAATGTGGTTTTTCAATAAATTCTTTTCCTTTTTTGGTGACTTTTAAAACTCCGTAATTCTCTACTTCTTTGTGAATAAGTCCTGCTATTAAACATTGTCTGATAACAGCCTCAAAGTAACGGTCATCTTTTTTGCCGTCTTCATCTTTGCCAATACCCATTAAAGGATGGTTTTCATGCTTAAACGTAGAGATGTCCGGAATCATTTTTCCGGAAATAAAAGCAGAAATATATTTTGATTTAAACTGTTCTTTTAAAGCTAAAACAACCTCAAGTACTGTTTTAACATCATCTTGTCCTTCAAATTTTTCTTTAGGGTTACAGCAGTTGTCACAGCCGCCTTGTTCAATACAAAGTTCCTCATTAAAGTGCTCTCCAAAGTAATGAAGTATTTGTTTTCTTCTACAAATAGCAGATTCGGCATAAGAAACCATTTCTAAAATTAGCTGCGTTCCTATTTCTACTTCTGCAACAGGTTTGCCGTGCAAAAACTTTTCAAGTTTTTCAATGTCTTTATAACTGTAAAAGGCCACACATTTTCCTTCACCGCCATCTCTTCCGGCTCTTCCCGTTTCTTGGTAATAACTTTCTAAACTTTTTGGAATGTCATGATGAATAACAAAACGTACGTCAGGTTTATCTATTCCCATTCCGAAAGCAATTGTGGCAACAATTACATCAGCATCTTCCATTAAAAACATGTCTTGATGCTTAGCCCTTGTGCTTGAGTCCATTCCCGCATGATAAGGAAGTGCTTTAATTCCGTTTACGGATAATATTTCTGCAATTTCCTCTACTTTTTTACGGCTCAAGCAATATACAATACCCGACTTGCCCGGATGTTGTTTAATAAACTTAATCATTTCCTTTTCAACATTACGTTTTGGACGTATTTCGTAGTAAAGGTTTGGTCGATTAAAGGAGTCGATAAAAACTTTAGCACCGGAATCCATGCCTAAGTTCTTCATGATGTCTTCCTGAACTTTAGGTGTGGCAGTAGCAGTTAGCGCAATAATAGGAACATTATCAATGGCTTCAATAATAGGTTTTAATCTTCGGTATTCCGGCCTGAAATCATGTCCCCACTCTGAAATACAGTGTGCTTCGTCAATGGCAAAGAAAGAGATGTCGATTTGTTTAAAAAACTCTACATTTTCTTCTTTGTTTAACGATTCAGGAGCAACATATAAAAGTTTGGTTTTTCCTGAGGTGATATCAGAACGAACTTGTTTTATTTCAGTTTTGTTAAGCGATGAATTGAGCACATGGGCTACACCGTCATCTGTAGAAACTCCTCTGATAGCATCTACCTGGTTTTTCATTAAAGCGATAAGCGGAGAAACTACTATGGCAGTTCCTTCACTGATAAGCGCAGGTAATTGATAACAAAGTGACTTTCCGCCACCGGTAGGCATAATCACAAAAGAATCATTGCCATCCAGTAAATTCTGGATGATGGCTTCCTGTTGACCTTTAAATTTATCAAAGCCAAAGTACTGTTTTAAGCTATCGGTTAGAGTTAAAGTTGTGGTATCCATTAATAATTATTCATAATAAAAAACATATAAACTTGAACAATGTTTGTATGTCACTATAATTTTAAGCTAAATTTACGGAATAATATCCTATTGAAAAAATAAAATTAATGCAAGATTTAACAATTATTATACCTGCATACAATGAACAAGAAAGCTTAAAAAGCTTTTTGCCTGAACTACTTGATTTTGTATCTGTAAATAAATGCAATTTAATTATTGTTAATGACGGCTCAAGTGACAATACTGCTGATGTATTAAGCGGAGTTAGTCACCCACAAGTAAAAAGTTTTCATCACAAAGTAAATATGGGATATGGAGGTGCCGTTAAAACAGGAATTAGGAACTGTACTACCAAATATGCGGTTACTATTGATGCAGACGGCCAACACTACACGCAAGATGTAAAAAAAGTGTACGACTATTTTCTACAACAAAATGCAGATATGGTGGTGGGAAGTAGAAAAGGTCATAAAGAAAACTGGTATCGAGCCATTGGAAAAGGAATTATTAGAGGCATAGCCAAAATTCTTTTACCGCTCAACATTTATGATATTAATTCCGGCTTGAAGATGTTTGAAACTCAAATAGCCAAAAACTATATATCTCTTTGCCCGGATGGCTATGCATTTTGTGATATCATAGCCATGGTATTTATCAGTAAAAAGAAAAAAGTACTGGAAACACCTATTAATATTAGACCCAGGACAGAAGGAAAAAGTAAAATATCTACCATTACGGCTTTTGAAACCATTAAGCATATATTAAGTATTGTGATTCTCTTTAATCCAATGAAAATATTCCTGCCTATTTCTGTTTTCTTAATCCTTGGAGGTGTGTTGTGGGGAATTCAGTTTTTGGTTGCCGATAAAGGCGTGAGTGTTGGTGCAATGATGAGTATTGTTTCGGGTATTATTTTCTTTATGATGGGCTTGCTGGCCGAACAACTTGCCGAAATGAGAAAAAACAGCGTAGATGACTAAAACGTATCTTTTTAGCATTGACCTTGAAGATGTTCGGGATTCTCTTCCTAACGGAGATAACTTTAAAGATAGAGTTGCTTTAATGGCAGAAGCATATCTCAATTTTTTAAAATTAAAGAATTGGAAATGCACTTTTTTTACGGTTGGTAAAACTGCCGAAAAGTACCCTGGGTTATTAAAACAAATTGTTGCAGATGGTCATGAAGTGGCTTTACATTCTTACTCTCATACTCCTGTTACTAAACAAACCAGGCAAGAATTTTCTGAGGATTTAAAAAAGAACATTGAATCTATTTATAAAGCCACCGGAATAATACCAATTGGTTACAGAGCTCCTATTTTTTCTTTAACTAAAAATGTAAATTGGGCTTACGAAGTGCTGGCAGAAAACAATATTGTTTACTCCAGTTCTATTTTTCCTGCCGATAACCCACTTTTTGGGTGGAAAGAGTTTGGTGCTGATATTAAAAACCAAAGTGGAATAACTGAAATTCCTATGACTCTTGGTTCTTTTCTAGGAAAAAAAGTGGCCTTTGGTGGTGGAATTTACTTCCGAACATTGCCTTTTAGCTGGATATTAAAACAATTTACCAAGAATGATTTAGTAACCGGATATTTTCATCCTTACGACATAGATACAAAACAAGAAAAGTTTATGCATCCGGGAATAAACAACAATAAGTTTTATAATTTCTTGATGTATTACAATAGAAAAAATGTATTTCACAGGCTAGAGAAAATATCAAAAATGGGGGTTGAAGTGATGCGTTACGATAAGTTTGTGAAGCAGTTAACCAAATGAAAATCCTTGGGATAAATATCGGTCATGATAGTGGCGTTACTTTAGTAGAAGACGGGAAAATTATTTTTGCCATCAATGAGGAACGTCTCAGCAGAAAAAAACTGCATCATGGTTTTCCGTATTTATCAATAGAGGAATTATTAAAATCACTTTCTATCTCTTTAAGTGAAATTGATGTTGTTGCTGTTGAAGGAAAATCTGTAACTCCACAGGATGAAATTGGTTTTGAATTAGAAGATAGCGACTGGAAAAAACTTTGGCTGGAAAGATTGGGCTTAACTAAATTCTTTTTGGGAACAGAGTTAGGATTAAGCTTTGTCAGACTTTTGCTTAAACCATCTGTAAAAAGAAAGCATAACAAAATCAAAAAATTTTTTATTGAGAAAGGCTTTAAAGGGAAGTTTGAATTTATTGACCATCACCTTTGTCATGCAGCTTCGGCATATTACACCCAAAAAGAAAATATTGGACTTGCCATTACACTAGATGCAAGTGGAGAAGGATACTGCTCAAGAGTATATAAATGTGAAGATGGAAAAATGCAGCTTCTGAATTCGTTACCTTGTTATCATTCTCCTGCTTATTATTATGCCTATATAACCAAAATAGCAGGATTTACTCCGTTACGCCATGAAGGTAAAATCACAGGGTTAGCGGCTTTTGGAAGTTCAAAAAAAACGTTACCCATATTAAAACAAATGATTGATTTTGATGCTGAAACCGGACAAATAAAAAACAGTGGAGGTTATCACATTAAAGCTATCAAAACGCTAAAGAAAAAGCTTCAGAATTTTTCGAGAGAAGACATTTCAGCCGGAGTGCAAGATTTAGTGGAAGACATTGTAACTAAATATGGGGCTCATCAAATAAAGAAATACTCCAACCAAAAAGAAAATGTTTTTTTAGCGGGAGGTCTTTTTGCTAATGTAAAGCTCAATCAGCGGATAAAAGAATTAGACTGCGTTAAGAATAGTTACATTTTTCCTAACATGGGAGATGGCGGTGTAAATGCAGGAGCTGCTTTATATGCTTATTTCTCAAAAAATAATTCTGCTAAAAGACATGATTTTAACTCAGTCTATTTTGCCAAAAAATATACTTCCGAAGAAACAAAAAAAGCAGTAGAAAATTCAGGTTTGAAGTTTGTTTTTTCTGAAAACATAGCAGAACTTACAGCAGAAAAAATCTTAGAAAAGAAAGTGGTGGGTAGGTTTAATGAAGCCATGGAGTACGGACCAAGAGCCTTATGTAATCGTTCTATCATTTATGGTGCTTCAGATAAATCTGTCAATCAGTGGTTGAATAATAGGTTGAAACGTACTGAATTTATGCCTTTTGCTCCGGTGGTTAGAGATGTAGATTTTAAAGATTATTTTATTGCGGATTACACTGACTTAAGAGCGTTTCAATTTATGACGATTACTTGCAATGTTACCGAAAAATGTATTCAAGAAGCTCCGGCCATAGTGCATATTGATAATACTGCAAGACCTCAGTTGGTTACGAAAGAAATTAATCCAAGTATGTATGATATTTTAACGCATTACAAAGAAAAGACAGGCCTAGGAGTGTTAGTCAATACATCGTTTAACATGCACGAAGAACCTATTGTAAACACTCCAAAAGAAGCCATAGAAACTTTTTTAAGCGGAAAGTTAGACGTACTTTCTATCGGAAATTATTTAATAGAGAACCTTGAGTAAAAAACTTAAAATACTGGTTGCAGATGCATGGACTAGAAAAGGTTTAAGCTGTGTGAGAGCTTTGGGCGAAAGTGGGCATGAAGTTCATGTGGCTGCTCAAAAGTTTTTATCACCGGCACTTTATTCTAAATATACTTTTGAAAAAATTATTTTATCAAATCCAGAGAAGGACTTTGAAATTTATAAGGAAATTTTGCATAAAGTAATTGAAGAAAATAAGATTGAAGTGTTTTTACCCATGGAAGAACATGATATAAAAGCCTTGTATGAGCTAAGAAAGCAATATCCGAATAACGAAGTTTATCAAAAAGTGGTTTTGCCGGAACAAGCGAATTACCTGAAAGCGGTTGATAAAAATGCTACGGCTCAACTGGCAAAAGAATTAGGAATAAATGTTCCATCATCCACATTAGTAAAAGAAGAAAAAGAATTAGAACAGTTTAAAAACGAAACTTATCCTCTTATTATAAAGCCCGTTAATTCTAGTGGTTCAAGAGGGATGAAAAAAGTGAATAATTATTCAGAGTTACTTACACATTATAGAAAAACGAGTAAAAACTTTTCTGAATTTTTAGTACAACAATGTATAGTGGGTTATGGAGCAGGAGTGGGTTTGTTAGCAAAAGATGGAGAGCTTTTATTGAATTATGAATACAAGCGATTGCGAGAATTTCCTGTTTCGGGTGGACCAAGTACCTTAAGAGAAACCATCGATTTTCCTGAATTAAAAACAGCTGCCGAGAAGTTAATGAAAGCGTTAAACTGGAATGGGTTAGCTATGGTGGAGTTTAAGGTAGATAACAATAATCAAGCATGGTTGTTAGAAATAAATCCAAGAACTTGGGGCTCTATTGAATTGGCTTCTGTGGCGGGTTTAAACTTTGCGGATGCTTATGCAAAACTTTCGATAGGAGAAAAAGTGGAAGCCAAAAAAGCAGTAATTGGAAAACGATGCAGGTGGTTGATTCCGGGAGATATTGCACATTTTATTGCTAACCCCAAACGGTTTTCATTGCAACCGTCTTTCTTTAAATTTTTTGACAAAAACACCAGTTACGACCAATTAAAATGGAGTGACTTTAAAGGTACGTTTGCAGTTTACTTGTGTACATTTTTACAAATTTTTGATTTAACCATCTGGAAAAAAGGTATATTTAGAAATGGCTGAAAACACCCCTAAAGTCCCCTCAAGGGGACATAAATATAATATACTCAACACTTTTTATGGATTAGGCTATTGGCCTTTTTCTGCAGCTATTGCTTCCGGTTTTGCATGGCTCATGTTTTGGGCGTACGTTTTATTTTTTGCAGACTATTGGTATTATGCACTTATTTCTACGGCTGTGCTTACAGCTTTTGCTTTAGTAGAAGCTTATCTAAACAGAAGCTTTGTGAAGGAAGACCCTAAGCAAGTAGTGTTTGATGAGTTTGTGGGCATGATGGCTATATTTTTAATTTGCCCTGAAATTGATTTGTTGGTGAGTGTTGGTGCCTTAGTATTATTTAGAGTAATTGATAATATTAAGTTTCCACCCTTTAACTATTTTGACAATAAAAAAGCAGTTTGGGCTGTATATGCCGATGATATTTTTATTGGAATTGTACTTGGTTTAATTGCTAAGTTGGTAATGATGTTTTGGTAATTTTTCTTTTCACGATATTATAAAAACTCTTCACATCTTCCCTGTTCCAATTAAACATTAATTCTTAACTCATAGTTTTTATTGTACAGTTCTGATTTCTTTTAGAAGAGATGAAACATTATGAATGTTAGGCCTTACCTAAGCTCTCCCATTTCATAGTACTCTCTGTTTAACAGCTCTCCATTTTCAGAATAATAAAAACACCACCCATTTTTTTTCCCATTTATATATCCTTCAATACACTTAGTTAAGCCATTTTCATAAAAAGAAACAAATAATCCATGTCTTGCTCCATTTTTAAATGTTTCTATATCAGAAATTTTATTGTTGTTAGTTGCATAATAATATGTATAGCCCTCATTTGTTATTAATCCTTGATAAGCCATAAATCCACTATAGCTATCATAATTAATATCCAATATTAAATCATCTGAGACCTTCTTGTACTCATAAATGATTTCACCACTTTTTTTGTCAAATTCTGTATAGAAAATTTCCTTTCCATTTTCACAATAAGATATACGTTTTACTTGCCCATTATTAAAGAAATAAACATTAGAATCATTAATAAACTTTCCCTCACCATCATAATATAAATTATGTGCTAACACACCATTACTAAAATAATACTTCTCATTTCGTACAACACCTTTTTTGATATCCCATACTAATGAATCTTCTCCTTCTGAATACAATCTAGACCTAGTGGTGTATATACAGTTCGCCTTATTGGTATACAAAGAGTCGCTGTATATCAATGAATCCTTTGGATTAACAAAAATATTTAGGCAATTTATTTGACTACAAGAATATAGAGGAAAATGAAGAATGATTAACAATAAAAGTTTTTTCATATCAATTCTTTTTGAACCTTCTTAGGCAGTTTAGCTTTTATAATGTCGTAAGATTTTTTTACATAGCTTTTCCACTCACTATCCGAAAATGCGTCTTGCTCAACTTTTACCCATTTATTTCTCGCCATGTAAGGAGCAGGGATAATACCATCTCTTGCTATCAATTCATCAAATTCTTCATCGGTAACTTTTATAGATGCTTTCATGGGAATTTCGTCTAAACTACCAATAAAAAAGATTTTATTCATTACGGAAAAGCATAAATGGTTTTCCCATTTAATGTCTTCGGTTACACCTTTAAACGCTAAACAATATTGCCTAAGAGTTTCTAAGTCCATTAAAACAAATATAATTGTTTTTTGCTTTGAAATTAAAAGCCGGTCACCCCTGTTGTACCCTCAAGGGGACTTTTTTTCCGTAATTTAATTTCTCCCTTGAGGGAGATTAAGAGGGTGAATTAGTTAGCTCCCTTATTTTAGCCCTTATTTCTCGTTCAACATTTAAAATGTCGTTGAATACATCTTCATCTTGTATTCTTAAAACAGTATATCCAAGAGAATTTAGTCGTTGATCTCTTTCTATATCTTTATCATACTTGAAGTTATGAGAATAGCCATCAACTTCAATAATTAACTTTAACTCTTTACAGAAAAAGTCAACAATGTATTTATCAATAGGTCTTTGCCTTAGAAACCGAACATCCATTTTACTTTTACACAAAAGCTCTTTCCACAATATTACTTCTGATTTGGTGCTATTTTTTCTGAGCTTTTTTGCGTATTCCTTAAGTGACTTATTATAGTGGTTGTTTTTCATAAAATCACCCCTATTATCCCCTCAAGGGGATATTTTTTCCAAAAAACTAGTTTTTTAATTTCTCTAAAAAAGGCATTAAGGAATTCCAGTATTGTGTGTGGTGTGGATTCGTTTTCCATAAAGCTCTGGAGCCATGCTCTCCGGTTGAGTCCGGAACAAACTGCATTTGGTTTTCTTTAAGTTGAACTTCACTCAAATATTTGCTTAGTTCTTCTGCCTCAGGTTTTGAAGAAGTTAACCACATAGGTTTATTACACGCTTTTATTTTTTCTAGCATGTTTCCTTTTTCAGCGTCAAAATAATTACCCGGGCTAAACGATACAATTGCTTTTACGTTTTCATTTTCAGTACCGATATGAAGCGCCAAAGTGGAAGAATAGGAACTTCCCCATAAAATTACTTTTTGGTTGTATTTTTTAGCTGCATAATTAATGGCTGCAATAATATCTTGTTCTGCATCTAAAAAGTCGGTGGGTTTGCTTTCCATTTCTGCATGAAGTTTGGTTTCGTTAAACTCTTCAATTAATGGCCCGCCAGAACGCTGGTCAATAGCCAAGCAGTTAAATCCATTTTCATGCAATGTTTTGGCAATGCCGTTGTATTCAAACTTATTAAATCTGGCTTGGTGGCATAACACAATTACAGGTGCAGAATCATTTACATGATATAAATTTGCTACGACTAATATGCTATCAAGCGAAGGGAAGTCAATTTTTTCAGGAACTTCAACTATTTCTTCAACTTCTTTTTCAATGGTTTTAGTTTCTGTGGGGCAGTCGTTTTTACAAGCTCCCAAAAGCAAAACAGATGATAAAATTACAAATGACTTTTTCATTTATTCAATAATTATTTTTTGATAAAAATTTTGATGTGAAGAATACAGCTCTATAAAGTAAACTCCCTTTTCAAAACCATTGAAGCGGATATTTTTTTGAGAAGAAAGAATAAAATCTTCTAGCACTCTTTTACCGGAAACATCGTAAATAATGAGTTGGTATTTTTCATCATCAACATTGTCGAATGAAACGGTAAATTCTCCATTATTAGGATTAGGATAAACCTTTAGCTCACCATTTTTCTGATGATTATTAATCCCTGTTGCCCAAGTGTTGGCATAAAAGTTTTGTCTAAATCGGTTATTCTGAACTGCTGTATTCCTAAAACCAATAGTAGTTTGCCCACTTGCACCAGCGGTTAAGTCGGTATAAAAATACATGGTGTATGACTGTGTGTCTTGCGCAGCTAAAATAAATGTAGTGGTATCCACCCAATCGGCTAAGCAAATGTCAACACAGATGGCAGAACTCCATCCTGTTGGCACATTATTTTGAAGTCTTATAATTTCAATGCTCGCAGAAGCATTAGAGTTGTTTATCAATTTTCCTTTTACGCTTAGCACTTGTCCCGGAGCGCCATTTGTCGTGCTATCATTGTCTAATTTCCAAATAAATGTTCCTCCTGTGGCCGGAGGCGTGCATGGTGGATTTCCAAATAAACTATCTATATCGCAAAAAACATCATCAGGCGCTTTGTCAAACCAGCCATGCTTGGTAAAAACTATACCATTGGTGTCAACTAGATAAGAATTATTGGGTGCAGGGCCGTAATAGTTCCACCATTCGTTACATGGTCCATCAATTAAAATTTCATGTGTAATGCCCATATTGTTTATCATACTATCGACTACCGCTTTTCGTTCGCCATAAGTTGTGGGCTGACGATACAACACGCCATCTTGTTGGTTTTGTCCGGTTGTCCAAACGGTACCGCTATACGGACTTACATCAATATCGGGATGTGCTTCTACCACATAAACAATGAAAATCTTTAAAGCGTTTCCATAAGTGGAAGCCACATTATCCAAGTCCACCATTTTATTTCTAAAAACGGGACAGGTATAACTTCCCGTAACCAACAAAATTGGTTTTTTGTCTTGCAACTCTTGTGCAAGGTTAACTGTATCTCCGGCTAAAGTATATAGTGTAAAATCAGCCATAGTATCTCCCGCTGATATTCCGGATGTGTAAAAACTACCTGTGTAAGTAGGAATGTTACAAATTGGGTCGGCATTTTGAGGAACTGACGATAAGCCGATAGATGGTTTTAATGTTTGCGCTTGAAAAAGAGAAAAGAAAAATGCAAACACTAAAAAGAGATAGAGTTTTTTCATAAAGTTTTGGTTTTAAAACTATTGCAAGTTACGAAAAAACTCTTTGGGTAAAAACTATCTTATCACTTTCACTTTAATAGCAGTTGGTCCTTTGGGGCCGCTGCCAATTTCAAAAGTAACCATGTTGTTTTCTTTTATTTCTTCTTCAATATTATTTACGTGAACAAAAAAGCTTTCATTGGTATCTTTTTCTTTAATGAATCCATAACCTTTTGAGTCGTTATAGAACGAAACCACTCCTTTTCTAACAGGGTCAACTTCTTCGGCTGCTTCTCTTTTGGGAACACCAATTTCAATATTTTCTGCTTTGATTTTGCTCTTTTTGGTTGGGTCCGGAGGTGTGTCCACTATCATTCCGTTTTCATCAACGTAAGCCATCATGTCATCAAGCTTACCAGATTTTTCTTGCTCTTTTCTTGCTAGTCTTTTAGCTTCTTTTTCTTTACGCTTTTTTTCTTTTTTGTTTCTAACTTCTTTCTTGTTAAATGTTTCTTGTGATCTACCCATAAATTTGATTTGCTATAATATACGTTTTTTTCTGTGAATAAAAAAAGCCTATCAAAATAAGTATTGACAGGCTTTTGGTGTTTTAAAAAATTAAAGCGTAAATATTAAATTACTTTTACGTTCACTGCATTCAATCCTTTTTTACCTTCTTGTAGTTCAAATTCAACTGCATCGCCATCACGGATTTCATCTATCAATCCTGATACGTGTACAAAATGTTCTTTGTTGTTACCTTCTTCTGTAATAAAACCAAATCCTTTGGTCTCATTGAAGAATTTTACTGTGCCTTTATTCATTGTAATAATTTAAAAATGTGACGCAAAGGTACTCTAATATATCAGACCAACTATTTTTTCGGCCTTTTTATTTGATTATCTGAAAGTTTTGGGAGCTAAAATTAGAGTTTATTGAGTTTGGTCAGGCTCTTTTTTCCAGCTTCTACACTCTACTTCAAGCTGGCAAAGGTTGCTTCCTGTTTTACTTAAATCGTAGGCCTGTTGCTTTGCTTTTTCTTCTAGTCCGGTATTTTCACTTCCACAACCTTCTATTTTCCATTCTGTTGCACCAGTTTCGGTGTTTATTACTTTGCATTCCTTACATTGATTTGGTAAAACGGCACCGTTGAACATATTGGCACATGAGTACGAAAAATATAAAATGAGCGTATACAATGTCATTTTTTTCATTTTAAACCGATTTGCTGTTTACATGAAATACAATTTTTAAAACGCAAAGCGCTATTAGAATAACACCACCTATAGGAATTGTAGCCAACATAAGCCAATGGTAAGTCATGTCTATAAAATATGCAAGCACTAGGGGTAAATACAGCAAAACCATTGTTATAATTAATAAAAGATTTAAAACTTTTTTTCTTTTTAGGTTAGTGTCCCTTAAAAACATCAATACAATTGGAATTACTAGAGTAACTAAAAACACAATTATATAAAAGACAATCATTTGAGTCATCATGATGTTAATTTTACTAAAGGTATTAAATTATTATAACAAAAAACCCCATTCGAATAAACGAACAGGGTCTTTTGCCTATCTACTATGAAAAAACTACTACATCATTCCACCCATTCCGCCCATGCCACCAGGCATTCCAGCATGTGAGTGTCCGTGCTCTTCTTCTTTTTGATCAGAAATTACGCACTCGGTAGTAAGTAACATTGCTGCAATGGATGCCGCATTTTCTAAAGCAACTCTAGCTACTTTAGTTGGGTCAATCACACCTGCATCAAATAAATTTTCGAAAGTTTCGGTTCTGGCGTTATAGCCATAATCACCTTTTCCTTCTTTTACTTTTTGTACAATTACAGAGCCTTCACCGCCTGCATTGGCTACAATTTGACGAAGTGGTTCTTCAATTGCTCTTTTTACAATTGTAATACCTGTTAGTTCGTCATCATTGTCTCCTTTTAGTTTGTCTAAACCGGCAAGTGTTCTGATGTAAGCTACGCCACCACCAGGAATAATTCCTTCTTCAACGGCAGCTCTTGTTGCAGCTAAAGCATCGTCAACTCTGTCTTTTTTCTCTTTCATTTCAACTTCAGTGGCAGCACCTACGTAAAGTACAGCTACACCACCAGAAAGTTTTGCTAATCTTTCTTGAAGTTTCTCTCTATCGTAATCAGAAGTTGTAGTTTCTATTTGAGCTTTAATTTGATTAACTCTTGCTTTTATGTCTTCCGTTTTTCCTGCACCGTTAACTACAGTAGTATTGTCTTTGTCAATAGTTACTTTTTCAGCAGTACCTAAATAAGTTAGGTCAGCATTTTCTAATTTGTAACCTCTTTCTTCAGAAATAACAGTACCACCTGTTAAAATAGCGATGTCTTCTAACATTGCTTTTCTTCTGTCTCCAAATCCAGGAGCTTTAACGGCTGCAATTTTAAGCGCACCTCTTAATTTGTTTACTACTAGTGTAGCTAGTGCTTCACCATCTACATCTTCAGCAATAATTAATAATGGTTTGCCAGATTGAGCTACTTTTTCTAGCACAGGAAGTAAATCCTTCATGCTAGAGATTTTTTTATCGTAAATTAAGATATATGGTGACTCAAGGTCAGCGTGCATTTTTTCTGCATCTGTTACAAAGTATGGAGAAAGGTAACCTCTGTCGAATTGCATACCTTCAACAACTTCTACAGTTGTATCAGTTCCTTTAGCTTCTTCAACAGTAATAACTCCTTCTTTTTTTACTTTGCCCATTGCCTCAGCAATAAGTTTACCAATGTTGTTGTCATTGTTAGCAGAAATAGTAGCTACTTGCTCTATTTTACTAATATCATCACCAACAGATTTGGATACTTTTTTAAGTTCTGCTACTACGGCAAGAACAGCTTTGTCAATTCCTCTTTTTAAATCCATTGGATTTGCTCCTGCTGCTACATTTTTTAAACCTGCAGTAACAATTGCTTGCGCTAATATTGTTGCAGTAGTTGTTCCGTCACCTGCATCATCAGCAGTTTTAGAAGCAACTTCTTTTAGCATTTGAGCTCCCATGTTTTCAATTGCATCCGCTAATTCTATTTCTTTTGCAACAGTAACACCATCTTTAGTAATGTGTGGTGCTCCGAATTTTTTATCAATAACTACATTTCTGCCTTTTGGGCCTAATGTAACTTTTACAGCATTAGCTAAAGTGTCAACTCCTTTTTTTAGTTTGTCTCTAGCTTCTACTTCAAACGTGATATCTTTTGCCATTTTACTTATGTTTTTAATTGTTTAACTAAAAAATGATTTACACTACAGCATAAATGTCAGACTCTCTCATGATAAGATAGTCTTTTCCTTCTATACTGATTTCGGTTCCTGAGTATTTTCCATAAAGCACGTTATCTCCTGCTTTTACGGTTAATGGCTCATCTTTTTTTCCGTTGCCTACGGCAACAACTTTACCTCTTTGTGGTTTTTCTTTTGCAGTATCCGGAATGATAATTCCTCCTGCTGTTTTTTCTTCAGCTTGAGCAGGTTCTACAAGAACCCTGTCAGCTAGCGGTGTGATATTCACTCCCATGGTTTATATAATTTTAAAGTTAAACTTAAATTTTACGATTCAGCTTCTGTCAGATTTTGTGCCAAATAGGATTTTAAATAAAAAGGTGACAAAACTTCCATTGTTATGGTATAAAGACAAAAAAAGCTGTCAGTTTAATGACAGCTTGTCAGGATTTCTGTTTAATTTTTTAATTCGCTGGCTCTTCAGGTGGGGTTTGCTGCCCATCTTCTCCTCCAGGGATTGGTTGACCTTGTGCCGGTAAAGGAACTCCATTGTCAACCGGAGCATTAACCGGTAATTGAGGAGTAGCCGTTTGAACGTCTTTTAATTCACTTTCTGTAGCTTGTTCTGCTGTAGTAGGTGTTCCACTTAACAATGTGGCAGACACAATACTTAAAATAACTAATGCAATACCCAACGTCCAAGTTGATTTTTCTAAAAAATCTACGGTTCTTTTTACACCGCCAATCTGGTTCATTCCTGAAAAGTTGCTTGAGATACCACCTTTTGGGTTTTGAACTAATATCACTAACATTAAAAGAATGCAGATGACAATGATTAAGAAGGTTACAACTGCTGCCATACTAGTCTGTTTTTTTCTTTAAAATTAAAATTTGGGCTGCGAAGTAACTACTTTTTTCGGGAATTTTCAAACTTAATTTCTCGTATGCAGCTATTGCTTTGTCTATTTTGTTTTGCATGACATAAATTTTCGCCAACGTTTCGGTAATGATTTCATCATTCTCTTCTACACTTTTTTGAGCCATTTTTGCCGGATTGTAGAATTCTTTTTTTGTCGGAGGCTTAGTAGTTTCAAACGACTTTTCTTGTAAAGGCTTTATATCACTTTCTTTGGTTTTTGTCTCTTCAGCAAACATATCTAGCCATTGAGAGAATGTTTGTTTACTAGGTAGGTTTTCCTTTTTTGGCTTTTCTTTAATCAGAGATTGAATTTCTTCTTTTGATATGTCTTCTTTAACTTCTTCAAAGTATCCAACGCTTTCAACAGAAGAAATGTAGTTCTCTTCTAGTTTTTTAATGTCCTTTTCTACATCATATTCTATTTCGGACTTTTGCTTTTCTTTTTTTATAAAATCAGAGATAATGTCTTGCTTTTTCTTTTCCGTTTTTGGTATAGCGACTTCTTCTTTGTCAATTTGTTTTGCGTCTTTTGGGGTGACATTAATTTCCTCAATGGTTTCTACCGAAATTTCTGATGTTTTGTTTTTTAATTGAATAAGGTCATATAGCTTTTCACGGTCAGAAACATAAACAGCTTTAAGCGGAAGAATTTTTTCAAACTTTATGGAGTTTGTGTTTTTTAGAGCTTTGGCATGAAGCAAGTGTGCCGTTTGAAAATAAGGATATACTTCTAAAATGTCTTCTAGCTGTTTAATATCTTCGTTAGAAAGCAGAAGCGGTTTTTCAATAGAGGTAGATATGTAGTTTGAAGTTACCAATTGCTTAGAGCTGCGTTAAAAATATCTTGAACAAGCTGAGAGTTAACGTCTTCAACTAATTGAGTTTCTATTTGAGCAAAATCTTTTGTACTGTCAAAATCTGAAAACCTTGTAAAGGTTCTTTCAAAGTTTTGCTCCGGCTGTTTTGAGTTTACATATTTTACTTTAACAGAAATGGTTAATCTGTTTAACGAAGCTGTTTCGTTAGCTTGAATAGAAACCGGTTTTACATTAAACTCAGTAATGTTTCCTTCAAAAGCCAAGTCGCCATTTTTATTAATCAAGCTTAAGCTTGATTGCCTTATCAATATATCTTTTAATGCTTCCGTAAATTGTTGACTTAAGTTTGGAGAACCCAGGCTAGATAAGTTTTCAAAGTACTGAACAGAAACTGTTTTACATTCGGCACATGGCTTTGCCCCTGTAAAAGAGTATATGCCACATGAAAAGAGCCCAACAACTATTATTAAGTAATATAAAGGTTTAAGAAAAGTATAAAAGGGTTTATTGTTCATGTAGTACTATAACTCTATTTCGTATTCTTTTATTTTTCGGTAAAGTGTTCTTTCTGAAATTCCTAGTTCCTCAGCAGCGTACTTTCTTTTTCCTTTATGTTTTTCTAAGGCTTTTTCTATGAGCTCTTTTTCATGGTCGGTAAGAGAAAGTTTTGAATCTTCATCCTCTTCTTCTTCTTCGGTGTGATGAAATTCTTCTTCGTGATGTGTAACAGAAGGTTTAAATAATTCAATTTTTGACGGCACATCAAGTTCATCATTTTTCAACCATTTTTTTACAATGGTGGTATTTTGTTCACTACTTTTAATAGCGTTCGGATTGTTGCTTAATTCAAATACAACTTTCTTTAAATCTGTAACATCGTTTTTTAAGTCAAATAAAACTTTGTATAAAATTTCTCGTTCAGTTAGCGTTTCTGCACTTTCTTCTTTCGCATATACTACAGGCAGGCTTCGTGAAGCATTTTCAGGTAAATATTTATAAATTACTTCTCCGGTAACTGCTCTATTTTTTTCAATCACGGAGATTTGTTCCGTAACATTTTTTAATTGCCTAATGTTTCCCGGCCAGGCATAATTCTCAAGAATATTAACAGCCTCATCTGTTAAATGAATAGTTGGCATTCGGTATTTTTCGGCAAAATCGGCAGCAAATTTTCTAAATAGTAAATGAATATCTTCTTTTCTATGTCTCAAAGGAGGAACTTCAATAGGAACGGTGTTTAAACGATAATATAAGTCCTCTCTAAATTTTCCTTTTTTAATGGCCTCGGGAATATTTACATTGGTTGCTGCTACAATTCTTACGTCAGTTTTTTGAACTTTTGATGAACCTACTTTAATAAACTCACCTGTTTCTAGCACTCTAAGTAATCTTACTTGCGTTTGAATAGGGAGTTCAGCTACCTCATCTAAAAAAATTGTTCCGCCATCAGCTTCTTCAAAATAACCTGAACGAGCATTGGTAGCTCCGGTAAATGATCCTTTTTCATGTCCAAACAATTCTGAATCTATTGTTCCTTCAGGTATAGCACCACAGTTAACGGCAATATATTTATTGTGTTTTCTGGAACTTTGTTGGTGAATGATTTGAGGCATTACTTCTTTTCCTGTTCCACTTTCTCCGGTAATTAAAACGGATAAATCTGTTGGGGCGACTTGCAAAGCAATATTTATTGCTCTGTTAAGGGCAGCAGAGTTTCCAATTATTTTAAAACGTTGTTTTATTTGTTGAATATCCATAGCGGTTATGCTTTTTCAACAACTTTACCGAAAAGTGTAGCAGAACTACAACTTTCTATTAAAACATTTACATAGTCACCTTTTTTAAAGGTTTCTTTTGGGAAAATACAAACTGTATTTTGTGAGGTACGCCCATATAACTCTTGGTCAGATTTTTTAGAGATTCCTTCTACCAATACTTTAAATGTTTTCCCAATATCTCTTTTGTTTCTTTTGTGTGAATGTTCTCTTTGTAATGCAATAATTTCGGTCAATCTTCTTGATTTAACTTCTTCAGGTATATCATCTTCAAACTTTTTAGCTGCAGCGGTATTAGGTCTTTCAGAGTATTTAAACATATAGGCGTAATGATACTTTACTTGTTCCATTAAACTTAGAGTGTCTTGATGCTCCTCTTCTGTTTCTGAACAAAAACCACTAATGATATCAGTTGAAATAGCACAGTCTGGAATAATTCTATTAATTGCTTCAATTCTTTTTAAATACTGTTCTCTTGAATAGCCTCTATTCATCATTTCAAGAACTCTTGTGTTGCCGGATTGAACGGGTAAATGAATATAATTACAAATATTTTCATGTTTAGCCATTACGTGAAGAACTTCATCAGTCATATCTTGAGGGTTTGAGGTAGAAAATCTAATTCTCAAATCAGGGTTAACTTGAGCAACCATTTCTAATAAGTTAGCAAAGTTTACAGAGGAGTTTTGCTCCTCTTCGGTTAACTTACTAAATGCTTTTTTTGGCCCACCGCCAAACCATAAGTATGAATCTACGTTTTGCCCTAAAAGAGTAACTTCCCGATAACCTTGCTCAAACAGATATTTTGCTTCATGTACAATGGTTTTCGGGTCTCGGCTTCTTTCTCTTCCTCTGGTAAAAGGCACCACACAAAAAGAACACATATTGTCACAACCTCTGGTTATTGAAATAAATGCGGTGACGCCATTCCCCCCTAATCTAACAGGATTAATGTCCGCATAGGTTTCTTCTTTTGATAAGATAACATTTACGGCTTTACTTCCTTCTTCGGTTTCTAATAAGAGTGATGGTAAATCACGATAAGCATCAGGTCCGGCAACTAAATCAACTAATTTTTCTTCTTCTAACAATTTTGATTTTAGTCGCTCTGCCATACATCCAAGTATGCCAACAACCATATTTGGATTCTCTTTTTTTAGACCCTGAAATTCAGTCAACCTTTTTCTGACAGTTTGCTCGGCCTTATCTCTTATTGAGCAAGTATTTAAAAATACAACATCAGCTTCGTTAATTTGTTTAGTTGTGTTGTATCCGTTCTTATTTAGAATAGAAGCTACTATTTCACTGTCAGAAAAATTCATTTGACAGCCATAACTCTCAATATAAACTTTTTTGCTGTTTTCAGAAGAGCCCTCTAATACCAGCGCTTCACCCTGTTTTTCTTCAATGATTTCTTTATTTTCTACTTCTAGCATTTATTCCACATATAATAAGGGATTGCAAAGTTAAGTAAAAGGAAATTAGTGCCAAAATGTCAGTCTGAACAATTGTTAATAAATCCCAAAAATTATATAATATGTAATATTATATAGTAAAAAATCTTTTTCAAATGTTTGGCAGATAAGGAAATTATTATTTTTCTTTGTCGCCACCATTATTAACAAAAAACTGTTGATATTGCCTAAAAACACTGCCTTATGATTAAAAATTTAGTCATAGTTGAGTCACCTGCCAAAGCTAAAACAATCGAAAAATTCTTAGGAAAAGATTTTATCGTACGTTCTTGTTTTGGACACATTCGTGACCTTAACTCCAAAAAACTTTCCGTTGACGTAGAAAATAATTTTGCCCCTGATTACGAGATACCTACAGACAAAAAGAAAGTAGTTAGCGAACTGAAAAAAATGGCAAAGGAGGCAGAGACTGTTTGGCTAGCATCGGATGAGGACCGTGAGGGAGAGGCTATTTCCTGGCATTTATTTGAAGCACTTGGCTTAAAACAAGAAAAGACAAAGCGAATCGTTTTTCATGAAATTACCAAAGATGCTATTCAAAAAGCAATTGAAAAACCTAGAGGTATTGACATGAATTTGGTTGATGCTCAGCAGGCGAGAAGAGTTTTAGACAGATTGGTTGGATATGAAGTTTCTCCTATTCTCTGGAAAAAAGTAAAGCCTTCTTTATCTGCGGGAAGAGTGCAGTCTGTGGCAGTTAAATTGATTGTAGAAAGAGAAAAAGAAATTACAAACTTCAAATCAGAATCTTCTTATAAGGTTACAGGGTTTTTTAAAACTGAAAAAGGTGAAGTTGTTAAGGCTGAATTAAATACTAAGTTTTCTACCTTAGAGCAAGCCAATGCTTTTTTGAAAAAATGTTCAGAAGCCAAGTATGAAGTAGCAAGTGTAGAAACCAAGCCTACCACAAAATCTCCGGCAGCACCTTTTACAACATCAACATTACAGCAAGAGGCGGGAAGAAAGTTAGGTTATTCTGTTTCAAAAACGATGACGTTAGCCCAACGTTTATATGAGGCAGGACATATTACTTATATGAGAACAGACTCAGTTAATTTAAGTGATTTAGCCATTAATACAACAAAGCAGGAAATAATTAATTTGTACGGAAAAGAGTTTTCTGAACCGAGAAATTATACCAGTAAATCTAAAAATGCGCAAGAGGCTCACGAAGCAATTCGACCAACTTATATTGCCAATAAATCAATTGATGTGGAGTCCGGACAAGAGAGACTTTATGATTTAATTTGGAAGAGAACAGTTGCTTCACAAATGAGTAAAGCGGAATTGGAAAAAACAACTTTACATATAGAGTTATCGAATACTTCTGAAAAGTTTATCGCTACTGGCGAAGTAATCAAGTTTGAGGGATTTTTAAAAGTGTATCTTGAATCAACTGATGATGAACAAGAAGATGCCGATAGCGGCTTATTACCCGCCACCAAAAAAGGGGATTTACTTAATTACAATTCTATTCAGGCAGTAGAACGATTTACACATTACCCTGCAAGATATACAGAGGCAAGCCTAGTAAGAAAAATGGAAGACTTGGGAATAGGTAGACCGTCAACTTACGCTCCAACTATTTCTACCATTCAAAAAAGAGGATATGTTGTATTAGAAGATAGAGAAGGTGTGGAAAGAAAATACAACAGCATTGAATTGAAAGCCGGAAATATTGAGAAAGAAGAAAAAGTGGAGATGGCCGGAAGAGAAAGGAAAAAGCTTTTTCCAACAGATATAGGTATTGTTGTTAGCGACTTTTTAGATGAGTATTTTAAACGTATTATGGATTATGGCTTTACCGCTAAGGTAGAAGAGCAATTTGACGAAATTGCCAATGGCCAACTGAAGTGGAATAAAATGATTGAACAGTTTTATAATCCATTTCATAAAAATGTAGAAAACACTACCGAAAATGCCGAAAGAGCCACCGGAGAGAGAGAGTTAGGAACAGACCCAGAAACCGGAAAACCTGTAATTGTTAGGATAGGAAAGTTTGGACCGATGGCTCAAATTGGTAAAACAGAAGATGAGGGAGGAGCTAAGTTTGCAAGTTTATTGTCGAGCCAAGCTATTAATACAATTACTTTAGAAGAAGCCTTAGAGCTTTTTAAATTCCCGAAAACAGTTGGTAAATATGAAGGTCATGAGGTAATTGTTTCTCAAGGTCGCTTTGGGCCTTACGTTAAGTTTGATGACTTATTCATTTCTATCCCCAAAAATGAAGACATAAGTTCCGTTGACTTAAAAAGAGCTATTGAGTTAATTAAGCAAAAGCTTGATGCAGATGCGCCAATAGATGAATATGAGGGAATGCCTGTTCAAAAAGGAGTGGGACGCTTCGGACCTTTTATTAAGTGGAACGGAATATTTATCAATGTCAATAAAAAATACGATTTCGATAATTTGTCTCATAATGACATTGTTCAATTAATTGAGGACAAGAAGAAGAAAGAAAAAGAAAAGTATATTCATCGTTGGGATGATGAAGGTATTTCAGTTCAAAAAGCTCGTTGGGGAAGATTTCATATTGTAAAAGGAAAACAAAAAATTGAACTTCCTAAAACTTTTGATGTAGAAAAGCTTACCTTAGATGAGGTAAAGAAAATGCTAGAAGAAAACGCTCCTAAGAAAAAAGCAGCTGCAAAAAGAAAGAAATAGCCCATGGAAATACTTCATTACTTTAAAAAGATTTCGGGTGTTGGAGTTCGTAAGGCTTACAATTTTGAAAAAACATTAGGGAATCTTATTACACTTAATAATGAAGATGCTAAAATTACATCTCTTGAGGATTATAAAGTAGCCATAATAGGTGTTCCCGAAAGCAGAGGAATAGGGAAAATACAATCTATCAATTCTAACTTTTTTAGAGAATCATTTTATAGTTTTTTTTCTTCAAAAAACATTAAACCAAATCAGATAATTGATTTAGGAGATATAATACCCGGAGAAAAGAAAGAAGACACTTATTTTGCATTAGCAGACGTTTTGCATGAACTTCTTTCAAAAAAAATAATACCTGTAATAATAGGTGGAACAGATGATTTGGCGTTTGCAAATTTTAAAGCGTATGAAAGATTTGAGCACACCATAAATATAACACACATAAGCAAATCAATACCACTCGGAAACCCTGAAGAAGAATTGTTAAGTTCTAACTGGCTAAACAAAGTGATATTATATCAACCTAACTACCTGTTTAATTACAGTCACCTTGCTTTTCAATCTTTTTATGTTGATGAATCCGAAAAGGAATTGTTAGATAGTTTAAATTTCGATTTTCACAGATTGGGTGAAATAAGTAGTAACGTAGAACAAGCAGAGCCAATTGTAAGAAACTCTGATATGTTGTCATTTAATATGGATGCCATCAGAAACTCTGATGCTAATGATGTGTTTAACACTTCTCCCAATGGATTATATGGTCATCAAGCTTGTCAAATAGCCAAATATGCAGGAATAAGTGATAAATTAACCTCTTTTGGAATTTATAACGCAAATTTATCCGGGAGTTCTATCACATCAGAATTAATGGCACAAATGGTTTGGTATTTTATAGAGGGTGTTTTTCAAAGAAAGAATGACTATCCGGTTGGAGCAATAGATAATTATACTAAGTACAGTGTGGCACTTAAAACATCTGAGCATGATATAGCCTTTTACAAGAGTAATAAATCTCAACGGTGGTGGATGCAAATACCTTACCCTGCTAGCGTGCTTTTAAAAAATCAAAGACATTATTTGGTGCCATGCACCTATGAAGACTATCAAAAAGCTTGTAATGACGAGCTTCCCGATAGATGGTTAAAGACCTATCACAAATTAATTTAAATTAGAATGAAATTAAATATCAACATTTTTATTGTTGAAAATTTTTTGTTTCAAAATATTTTTCCATACCTTAGCAGTTCGCATTGTGAGAAATGCGTATAAACTAAACACTATTATGAAGAAAGTATTACTCTCTGTATTTACTATTGTTGTTGGCATTTCTGCCTTTGCACAACAAGATTATCAGTTTACTCAAAACATGTTTAACAGGGTGCCTATTAACCCGGGAGCTGCCGGAACAAATGATGCCATTTGCGCCACTATGTTTTTTAGACAACAGTGGATTGGGTTTGACGGTAGTCCTCAAACTATGCAGTTTAGTGCTGATGCTCCTTTTGTAATGCCTTATATCGGAGGAACGCATGGGGTTGGCCTTACTGTATTTCAAGATAAATTAGGCTTTGAAACCAACTTTATGGGTAAACTAGCTTATTCATATAGAAGAAACATATTTGGTGGTCCTGGTGAGTTAGGTATTGGTATTGATGGTGCTTTCTATAATAAATCATTAAACGGTGCATGGATTGCTACTGATGATTACACTCAAGATCAAGCTATTCCTAATGCCGGTGCCAGTGATTATACTATGAACTTAGGAGCAGGATTATATTATCATATTCCTCAAAAACTATACGTTGGTTTATCTTCTACACATGTTGTATCAGGAGACATTCAAACTTCAGTTCAAGGAACAGGAAATACTCAGTATCAGTATAACTATAATGTAAAAAGACATTATTATATTATGGCAGGTTATGAATGGGATATGACCTCAGAATTAAAATTATTGCCGTCAGTATTTGCTAAAACAGATGCAGCCTCTACGCAATTAGATATTAACTGTAATGTAATGTGGAATCAGTTTTTATGGGGAGGATTATCATATAGAGTGCAAGATGCAGCAGCAGTATTATTAGGAATTGACTTTACTGAAGTTGCTGTTCCGGGTTTAAAACTTGGTTTAGCTTATGATGTTACAACTAGTGGATTGAAAAGTTATAGCAGTGGTTCTGCAGAGATAATGCTTAACTATTGCTTTAAAATACCGAAAAAACCAAAAGTTAATGTTTATAAGAGTGTAAGATTCTTATAAAACAATATAAAAGGGAAAAATACGTTTAATTATATAAATAAACCTTTGCGAAAGCATTCCGAGAAATCGGTTAAAACAAAGGAGGGAACATGAAACGGTTATTATTTTTATTAGGGGTTGCGTTACTTTACGCTTGTAGTTCAGATAACGGAGAATTAATTGGTGTGCAAGGCAGACCGGAATGGTATCAACCAGACCCATATGGTATGTTGTATATCCCAATGGGGAGTTATAATATGGGTCCAAGCGACCAAGATGTGCCTTATGCACAAACAGCTCAATCTAAAACAGTTTCGGTACAGGCATTCTATATTGACCAAACTGAGATATCAAATAATGAGTATAGACAATTTGTTTATTGGGTAAGAGACTCATTAATGATACAATTATTGGGAGATAATGTTTCTGAAGAAGAATTCTTTATTCTAGAAGATGAGTGGGGAAATGAAATAGATCCTCCATACTTAAACTGGTATGCAAAAATCGACTACAGAAACGAAGAGGTGAGAGATGCATTGGAAGAAATGTATCTATCTGAAGGAGAAAGATATTATAGAAGAAAAGAGTTTGATGCTCGTAAGTTTAACTATTCATATATGTGGATTGACTGGAAGGAAGCAGCTGCTCGTAAAAACAGACCTCAAGGTTTAATTGATAGATCTGTATTTATTAAAAAAGATGTTATCAATATCTACCCTGATACATTAGCTTGGGTACATGATTTCTCTTACTCATTCAATGAACCAATGTCAAACACTTATTTCTGGCATCCTGCTTACGATGAGTATCCTGTGGTAGGTGTAAGCTGGAAACAAGCCAGGGCATTTAGTATTTGGAGAACTGCATACTTAAACTCATGGAGAGGAGCAAGAGGAATTACTTATGTACAAGACTTTAGATTACCGACAGAATCTGAGTGGGAATGGGCTGCTAGAGGAGGACTTGATTTAAGTCCGTATCCTTGGGGAGGTCCTTACATCAGAAATACAAGAGGATGTTTCTTAGGTAACTTTAAACCACTAAGAGGTAATTATATTGATGATGGAGGTTTCCATACAGTTGATATCTTCTCTTATAACCCAAATGACTTTGGTTTATACAACATGGCAGGTAATGTTGCTGAGTGGACAAGCAACGCCTTTGATGAATCAGCATACAACTTTGCACATGATTTAAACATGGATTACTCTTATGAAGCAAATGAACAAGATCCTCCTTCTATGAAACGTAAAGTAATTAGAGGTGGTTCATGGAAAGATGTGAAATATTACTTAAATGTAAGTACAAGAACTTATGAATACCAAGATACCGCTAAGTGTTACATTGGATTTAGAAATGTAATGACATATCTGGGTAGATCAAAAGATGATTCAAATTAAACTTTAAAATAATTAAAAATAAACCTATCTATTAACTTTTAAAACAATTAAACTATGGGATTTGTAGAATTTTTATTTGAGACCAAAAAGGGTAAGAAAATTATGGGATTACTTTACGGATTAGGAGCATCTGTAGTAATCGTAGGAGCGTTATTTAAAATTCAGCACTGGCCGGGTGCAGGACCGATGCTTATTGTCGGGCTGTTGACGGAAGCAGTTATCTTTGCCGTATCGGCATTTGAACCTCCTCATTTTGATGTAGATTGGACTTTAGTTTATCCTGAACTAGCCGGAATGCATGATGAAGATGGCGGTCACGGTAAAAAAGCAATTGAAGCAGAAGATAAAGGAAGTATCACAGAGCAATTAGATGCAATGTTAGAAGAAGCAAAAATTGAACCTGCTTTAATAGAAAGCTTGGGTCAAGGATTAAGAAACTTAGGCGATAATGCCGGAAAACTTTCTGAAATCTCTAATGCTTCTGTTGCAACTGAAGAGTACGCTAATAGCTTAAAAGGAGCGTCTGATAAAGTAAAAGAATTGTCAGGTACTTATGCTGCTGCATCTGAAGCATTAACAGGTCTTTCTGCAGCTTCTGAAGCTGGTTCTTCTACAGGAGAGCATTTACAAAAACTTTCTACTAACTTAAGAGCATTAAATGAGTCTTATGAAATGCAAATTAAGGGAGCGCAAGAGCATTTTGAAACAACTAATAAGCTGTATTCTGGAATGTCTCAATTAATGGCAAACCTTAATGACTCTGTAGATGATACTCAGAAGTATAAAGAAAACATTGCTGAACTTTCTACTAACTTAGGTAAGTTAAATAGAATTTACGGTAACATGTTAACTGCTATGAGCACTAACGCATAAGGAAAACTAAGTATAACTTTGAAACTTTAAAATATTATGGGAGGCGGGAAATTACCACCAAGACAGAAGATGATTGGGATGATGTACTTAGTACTTACAGCCCTTTTAGCGATGAACGTTTCTAAGGACATCTTAGATGCCTTCATCCTAATTAATAAGGGTATTGAAACTACTACATCTACCTTTCAAGATAAAAATGCATACATCTATACAAAATTTGCATCAGCAGCAGTAGAGGCTCCTGAGAAAGTAGGACCATGGAAAAAAAGAGCTGATGAGGTGCAAAAAATTGCAAATGAGATGTATGATCATTTAGCAAAATTAAAAATCACTTTAATTAAAGAAACAGATAAAGTAACTCAAGAAATAGCAGATACTTTACCATTAGGAAGAGTTTCTTCTAAGGATAATTACGATATCCCTACATTGATTATGGGATTGGCTGACCCTTCAAAACCTACAGCTGTTCCTGGTTTTGAGGAATTCTCCGCTACTAAATTAGAGGAGAAAATTGATGCATACCGTGAAGGGTTAATCAATATAGTTCCGAAAGATTATCATGAAGTATTTATTCCTGCTATTGGGTTAACTACTGATGAAGTAATTAATGCTGACGGAGGGAAAGAGCCTTGGCCTGTAGGAACTTTTTATCACGTTCCTTTAGCAGCTTGTGTAACTATGGTTTCTAAATTACAAGCTGATGTTAGAAATGCTGAAGCAGAAGCCCTTAAACTATTGTTTGAGAATATTGATGCTGCTGGTGTATCTTTCAATAAAGTAGATGGATTGGGTGTTATGGAAAAAGGATTTATCCTTAAAGGAGATACTATTAGAGCAAAAATATTTACGGCTGCTTATGATGATACTCAAAACCCTGAAGTTTATATTGGTGATTACGACTCTACTGCTTTAGCAGAGGCGGTTAAAACAGGTAAGTATGAGATAGAAAAATTGATGAAGGGTTCAAAAGTTGAGAATCTTACGGAAGTTGTTCCTGGAGAAACTTGGGCTCAAATGCCTGAAGATAAAGTTTCTGCCGGTAGAGGTAACTTAGCCATTCCTACAACAGCTGTTGGTCTTTACGATCTTAAAGGTCTTATTAGAATTAAAACTTCTAAAGGAGACAGAGTTTATCCATACAAAACACAATATGAGGTTGGAACGCCTTCAACAACTATTGCGGCTACCAAAATGAACGTGTTCTATATTGGTGTGCCAAATCCGGTTTCAATTTCTGCACCTGTGCCACAAGATAAAATTACTGCAACAGGTTTAGGAATCTCTAAAAGCGGAAAAGAAGGTTGGGTAGTTAGACCATCAAAATCGAGTGGAAAATCAGGGAAAATTACAGTTTTTGCTGATATAGACGGAGTTAAGACTAAAATGGGAGAAGCCGAATTTAGAATTAAGAAAATTCCTGATCCAACACCTTATGTTGCAGGTAAAACAGGAGCTACAACAATTCCTAAAGCTCAATTACAAGCTGCTACAAGGGTTATTGCAAAAATGGAAAACTTTGACTTTGATGTAACTCCAACAGTTCAGTCGTTTATGTTTTCTACTGTTGGTTCAGATGGTTTATTAAAAGAGATTAGAGGAAGCGGAGCATCTTTTAGTGGTGAAATGTCTTCTTTGGTTTCAAAAGCAAAAAAGAGTCAAAAAATTTATATTGAGCAAATTACTGTGAGTATGCCTGATGGTACCAAGAGGGTATTGCCTCCGGTGTCTCTAAAAGTAATATAGCTCTTAATTAATAAAAGGAGGTTGATTATGAAACGGTTAGTTTTAATTTTAGTGGTAGCAGTTTCTTTTGTATTCCTTACAAATGAAACGAGTGCACAAAAAATTCTTGATGGTCCTTACATTAAGGAAAACACGCCTACAAGACGTGTAGTGCCTTACACTCCTATCCGAGAGGCAGATGTGATGTGGGCAAGAAGAGTATGGAGAGTGATTGACCTACGAGAAAAAATCAATCATCCTTTGTATTATCCAACGGAACCATTGGCTGAACGTAAAAGTTTGTTTGATGTTATCAAAGAAGGTATTACAGAGGGAACTTTAACAGCTTATGATGATGAGGAGTTTTTAGTTGCATTAACCAAAGCACAAGCTACGGGTAAGCTAGGAGATTCAATTCAAATATATGTTGAAGATCCTGATGATCCTACAGGTGATTTAATTCCGGAAACTGCCTATCAGGAGCTGACACCTGACCGTATAAAACAATATTACGTGAAGGAAGATTGGTTTTTTGATAGAGAGCGTTCAGTAATGGATGTTAGAATAATGGGATTAATGCCAATTAAAGAAGCTATTGACCAGGAAGGTAATTTTAAGGGTTATGCTTCAACATTTTGGATTTATTTCCCTGAAGCTAGATATGTATTTGCCAACTATGATGTGTTTAACCGTCACAATGATGCTGAAAGAAGAACATTTGAAGATATTTTCTGGAAAAGAATGTTTAACTCTTACATTAAAAGATGGTCAAACGTTTATAACAACAGAATTATCGATTCATATAAAAAAGGCTTAGATGCTTTATTAGAAGGAGAAGATATCAAAGAACAAATCATGTTTGTAGAACATGACCTTTGGAGTTTCTAGAAATATTTAACTTATTACTAAAGCCGTTCAAACCTATTGAACGGCTTTTTTGTTTTAGAAATAGTATAAATTGTTTTATCAAACTTGATAAATAGTAATGGTAGTTTAAATTTGTATAAAATTTAGAAAATCGATGGCACAATCAGTTCTTTTGAAATCTTCTCTTGCTAAAAAATATTGGATGGCATTAACAGGTTTGTTTTTATGTCTTTTTTTAGTTGGTCATTTAGCAGGCAATTTACAGTTATTTATCGGTGGAGTAGAAGGTCAGTTGCAATTTAATGAATATGCAAAGTTCATGACAACCAATCCTTTGGTTAAAATTCTAAGTTATGTTACATACATCAGCATAATATTTCATGCCATTGACGGATTAATATTAACTATTCAAAATAGAAAAGCACGACCGGTTAAATACCATAACGAGAAACCATCGGCTAATTCAGCTTGGGCTTCAAGAAATATGGGTATTTTAGGAACTATTTTATTGGTTTTTATCATTACTCACATGATGAATTTTTGGTATGAAATGCACTGGGGAGAAATAGGTGTTGATGCAAATGGAAATAAAGACCTTCACACTATTGTAATAGCATTTTTTAAAGATGCATCTATGGGCTTAGTGTTTACATTAGCATACGTACTTTCTATGTTAGCGGTGGCATTTCATCTTTCACATGGGTTTCAAAGTGCTTTTCAGTCTTTAGGATTGCGTCATGAAAAATATACTCCAATTATTCAAAAAATAGGTTTTGCATTTGCATTGTTAGTTCCTCTGGCATTTGCTGCAATTCCTTTATACATTCACTTTGTTTATTAGTAACTATGAGTAAACTAGATTCAAAAGTACCTGAAGGACCATTAAAAGATAAATGGACCAATTATAAAGACCACATTAATTTAGTTAATCCGGCTAATAAGAGATTAATTGACGTAATTGTTGTTGGAACGGGTTTAGCAGGCGGTTCGGCTGCAGCTTCGTTAGCGGAGCTTGGATATAATGTAAAAGCATTTTGTTTTCAAGATAGTCCAAGAAGGGCTCACTCCATTGCTGCACAAGGTGGTATAAATGCAGCCAAAAACTATCAAGGAGACGGAGACTCAACTTACAGATTATTTTATGATACAGTTAAAGGTGGAGATTACCGTTCAAGAGAAGCAAATGTTTATCGCTTAGCAGAAGTGTCGGCAAACATTATCGATCAGTGTGTTGCACAAGGTGTTCCTTTTGCAAGAGAGTATGGCGGTTTATTAGATAATCGTTCATTTGGAGGAGTGTTAGTTTCTAGAACATTTTATGCAAAAGGTCAAACAGGGCAACAGTTGCTTTTAGGAGCCTACTCCGCTTTATCAAGACAAATTGCTAGAGGAAAAGTTACTATGTATAACAGGCATGAAATGCTTGAATTAGTTATTGTTGATGGAAAGGCAAGAGGAATTATTGCAAGAAATTTAGTTACAGGTGAAATAGAAAGACATTCAGCACATGCTGTTGTATTATGTACTGGAGGTTATGGAAATGTGTTTTTCCTTTCCACCAATGCAATGGGTTCAAACGTAACAGCGGCATGGAAAGCTCACAAACAAGGTGCTTTCTTTGCAAATCCTTGCTATACACAAATACACCCAACATGCATTCCGGTTAGTGGAGAATATCAATCTAAGCTTACTCTCATGTCGGAATCGTTAAGAAATGACGGAAGAATTTGGGTGCCTAAAAAGATAGAAGATGTAAAAGCAATTCGAGAAGGCAAATTAAAACCTAAAGACATCAAAGAAGAAGATAGAGATTACTATTTAGAAAGAAGATACCCGTCATTTGGTAATCTTGTCCCAAGAGACGTAGCTTCTCGAGCTGCAAAAGAAAGGTGTGATGCAGGTTTTGGAGTTAACAAAACCGGTGAAGCTGTATTCTTAGATTTTGCTTCTGCGATGGAGCGTTATGGTAAAACCGAAGCAAATATTCAAGGAATTGAAAATCCTTCTAAAGAAAAAATCATTGAATTAGGTAAAAAAGTAGTTGAAGCCAAGTATGGTAATTTGTTTCAGATGTATGAAAAGATTACCGATGATAACCCTTACGAAACTCCAATGAAAATTTATCCGGCAGTTCACTATACAATGGGTGGTTTATGGGTAGATTACAATTTAATGACAACTATACCCGGATGTTATGCTTGTGGAGAAGCTAATTTTTCAGACCATGGTGCAAATAGATTAGGAGCATCGGCATTAATGCAAGGGTTAGCAGATGGTTATTTTGTGCTGCCTTATACAATAGGAGATTATTTATCTAAGGATATTAGAACCGGGAAAATTCCCACAAATACCCCTGAATTTGATGCAGCTGAGGCTAAAGTAAAAGAGCAGCTTTCTAAGTTTGTAAACAATAACGGAACTAAGTCAGTAGATTATTTCCATAAAAGACTTGGAAAAATTATGTGGGATAAGTGTGGTATGGCTAGAAATGAAAAAGGGTTGAACGAAGCTTTAGTAGAAATAGCACAATTAAGAGAAGAGTTTTGGAAAGATGTTAAGGTTCCCGGTAAAATGGATGAGTTTAACCCTGAATTAGAAAAAGCGGCTAGAGTTGCAGATTTCCTTGAATTAGGTGAACTTTTTGCAAAAGATGCTTTACACAGAAATGAGTCCTGTGGTGGCCACTTCAGAGAAGAATATCAAACAGAAGAAGGTGAAGCAAAAAGAGATGATGTAAATTTTGCTTATGCTGCAGCATGGGAGTATAAAGGTAAACCAAGTGACGCTATACTTCACAAAGAGGAACTGAAGTTTGAAAATATTGAGTTAAAACAAAGAAGTTATAAATAAGAACTAAGCTACTATGAATCTGACATTAAAAATCTGGAGACAAAAGAATAGTAAAGACAAAGGTAAAATGGAAACGTATCCGGTAAAGGATATTTCTCCTGATATGTCTTTTCTTGAAATGATAGATGTTCTTAACAATCAATTAATAGAGTCAGGTCAAGACCCTGTTGCTTTTGACCATGATTGTAGAGAGGGAATTTGTGGAATGTGTAGTATGTTTATTAATGGGCAAGCTCATGGTCCGGGAAGAGGAATCACCACATGTCAGCTACACATGCGTTCTTTTAAAGATGGAGATACTATTTATATTGAGCCATGGAGGTCGGCTGCATTTCCGGTTATTAAAGATTTAGTTGTCGATAGAAGCTCTTTTGATAGAGTTATTCAGGCAGGTGGCTATGTTTCTGTAAATACTTCCGGTAACACGCAAGATGCAAATGCTATTCCTATTCCAAAGGAAGATGCAGACAAAGCGTTTGATGCTGCAACATGTATTGGTTGTGGCGCATGTGTTGCAACATGTAAAAATTCTTCTGCTATGTTGTTTGTATCAGCTAAGGTTTCTCAATTAGCTTTACTTCCACAAGGAAAAGTTGAAGCAAAACAAAGAGCTTTAAACATGGTAAAACAAATGGACGAAGAAGGTTTTGGAAATTGTTCTAATACCGGAGCTTGTGAGGTAGAGTGTCCTAAAGGAATTTCATTAGAAAACATTGCTCGTATGAATCGAGAATACTTAAAAGCTTCAATTAGCTAATACTTACTTTACTAAACTACAAAATTTATTGAAGGACTCCATTCTAATAATATATACTGGCGGAACTATCGGAATGATTAAAGATCCTGCTAGTGGAGAACTAAAGCCTTTTGATTTTTCTTATTTAGCAAACGAAATTCCCGAGCTCAAAAAGTTTAATTGCACACTTGATGCAAAGTCACTAGGTGAGGCAATAGACTCATCTGACATGACACCGAAGGTGTGGGAAGAAATTGCAGAAATAATTTTCCAAAATTATAATAATTACACCGGATTTGTTGTGCTTCATGGAAGCGATACCATGGCATTTACTGCATCAGCATTAAGTTATATGCTACAAGGTTTAAAAAAGCCAATTGTTTTAACAGGCTCACAATTACCCATTGGTGCCGTGAGAAGTGACGGGAAAGAAAATTTAATTACAGCTATTGAAATTGCGTTAGCCAAACAAAACAATGAATCCATTATTCAAGAGGTAGCCATCTATTTTGAGTATAAACTTTATAGGGGAAACCGAACACAAAAAATAGACGCACAAAACTTTCAAGCTTTTAGTTCCTTTAATTATCCTTTGTTAGCTGAGGCTGGAGTGGATGTGAAGTATAACTACCCTTATTTGTTTCGTTCAGATAAAAAAGATTTAATTCTTAAAAAAGGATTTGTTTCGGAAGTTGCCGTATTAAAATTTTATCCGGGTATTTCTAAAGATTATGTTTTAGCAGCATTAAACAGCAGCTGCAAAGCGATTATCATCGAAACTTTTGGTGCCGGTAATGTAACCACAGAAAAATGGTTGATTGATGAGTTAAAAAAACAAATTGATAACAATAAAATAATATTGAATGTTACTCAATGCAATGGCGGAATGGTAGAACAAGGCAAGTATGCTACCAGTAAGCAATTAAAAGAAATTGGAGTTGTTTCAGCTAAAGACATGACATTCGAAGCTGCCGTTACTAAATTGATGTTTTTACTATCTCAAGAAAAAGAAACTTCTTCTGTCATCAAAAAAACTCAGGAGCCTATAGCCGGAGAAATAACTCTTTAGTGTCATTACCTACTTATTTTCTATAGTTTTTAGTGCCATTTATACTTAAAAATCAACCTTTCCTTGTTTGATTTTGCATTAATATTTTTACGTATATCATTTTTTTATATTTTTACGTTCTCAAATCAGAGAAAACGTTCTTTGTTTGGAGAAGTGGCCGAGTGGTCGAAGGCGCACGCCTGGAAAGTGTGTATACCTCAAAAGGGTATCAAGGGTTCGAATCCCTTCTTCTCCGCAGCAGGTCAACAAGTATTAAAAATAAAAACTTAATAACTAATAATTAATTACTCTTTATGAAAAAGATTTTTGCAATATTTTCTCTTGTAGGATTGATGAGCTTTGGAGCTTATAACAATGTTTATGCACAAGATAGTTCTGCAGCAGCTACAGAGCAGCCGGCAACAGAACAAGTAACAGAAGAACCAGCTGCTGAAGCATCTGATGAAACTGCTGCTGAAGAAATACCTCAAGAAGAATTAAGTTTTCACCAAACGATTAAAAACAGATTCATAGAAGGTGGTCCCGGCTTTATGGGGATTGTATTAATTTGTTTAATATTAGGTTTAGCAATTTGTATTGAAAGAATTATTTATTTAAACCTTGCAACAACTAATACTGATAAATTAATTAGTAGTGTTGAAGATGCACTTGCTTCAGGCGGTGTTGAAGCTGCTAAAGAAGTTTGCAGAAACACAAGAGGTCCTGTTGCCAGCATCTTTTATCAAGGTTTAGACAGAGCCGGAGAAGGAATCGATGCAGTTGAAAAATCTGTAATTAATTACGGAAGTGTTCAAATGGGATTATTAGAGAAAAACGTTTCTTGGATTTCATTATTTATTGCACTTGCACCAATGCTTGGTTTCATGGGTACGGTAATCGGTATGATTGACGCATTCGATGCCATTGCTGCTGCGGGTGATGTATCTCCTTCATTAGTTGCTGACGGTATTAAAATCGCATTATTAACTACAGTATTCGGTTTGATAGTAGCTATTATCCTTCAAATATTTTACAACTACATCATTGCAAAAGTGGATAGCGTTGTAAACGATATGGAAAATGCTTCTATCTCATTAGTAGATGCTTTAGTAAAACATAAATCTAACTAAGAATGGTAAATAATATTTCAAAATACTCTCTTTGGGCACTAGGTGGAATATCTACATTACTAGCTTTGTTGTGGATGTTTGACATAGTTACTGAAGACCTTTTAATAAGATGGTGTTATTTATTGATGATTATTACAACATTAGCTGTTTTAGGATTTTCATTAATGAATACACTTGGGAATATTAAAAAGGCAAAAAATGCATTAATTGGAGTTATTGGTTTAGTAGTTATTTTAGGTATCTCTTATGCCGTTGCTTCATCAGAAGTTCCGGCTAAGTATGTGCTTACATTAACTGAAGGAACCTCAAAAATGGTAGGTGCAGGAATAATTTCATTTTATATATTATTAGTAATATCTGTTGTTGCCGCTATCGGCTCAGGTGTTATGAAAATGCTTAAGTAGAATATGGGAAGAAGAGACATACCGGAAATTAATGCAGGTTCAATGGCGGACATTGCGTTCCTTCTGTTGATATTCTTCTTAGTTACTACTACTATGGATACTCCAACCGGATTAATGAGGCAGCTTCCTCCTAAAATGGACGAAGTTGAACCACCACCACCGGTAAAAGAAAGAAACATCTTTAGTATTTTAGTGAATGCTAATAATGAGTTATTGGTAGAAGGCGAAATGATGGAGTTGAAAAACTTAAGAGAGAGAGCCAAGGAGTTTATTATTGGAAGACAAAATGTTCCGAATGACGAAAGGTTCCCTGAATTTAAGCCAACGGATATTGAATTTTATGGTCAGGGATACCCTGTTTCTAAGCAGATAATATCTCTGCAAAATGATAAAGGAACTTCTTACGGAACATATATTCAGGTGCAAAATGAATTAGTTGCTGCTTACAATGAAATAAGAAATGAGGAAGCAATGCGTAAGTTTGGTGTTTCTTTTGACCGACTAGAGGAATTAAAAAAAGAAGGGGATGATTTGTCAGCTAGAAGAGTAGATGCAATAAAAGATGTTTACCCTCAACGAATTTCTGAAGCAGAACCAAAACAAGTAGGAAAAATTCCACAATAAACCAGGAAGAAGCTATGTCAAAATTTAAAAAAGGCGGAAAAAGAGGAGGACAGGCAATATCTACGGCTGCCTTACCGGATATCGTATTTATGCTTTTGTTTTTCTTCATGGTAACTACTGTGATGAGAGAAACTGAATTGAAGATTAAGGTAATGATTCCAAAAGCTACTGAACTTCAAAAGTTAGAAAGAAAATCTTTAGTAAGCTATATTTATATTGGAACTCCAATACCAGCCCTTCAAGGTCAGTTAGGTACTGCACCTAGAATTCAGTTGAATGATGCAATAAAGAATCCAAGAGACATCATACAGTTTGTTGAAGAAGAAAAAGAAGGTATTATGGAAGCAGAGCGCCCATTAATGACGGTTTCTTTAAAAGTGGATAGAGATTGTGAAATGGGAATTGTAACGGATGTGAAGCAGGAGCTTAGAGAAGCAAACGCATTAAAAATTAGTTACGCATCTTCTAAAACTGACGATATCTTAAATCAAGGAAAGCAGAATTAGCCTGTCTTTTTATTTCTTAACTTTGCCGAAAATTTAATAGTATGTATCCAGCAGAACTTGTTATGCCAATGAAAGCCGATTTAACTGATGTAGGCTTTGAAGAATTATTAACTCCTGAAAAAGTAGATGATGTATTATCAAAAACCGATGGAACGGTTTTAGTGGTTATTAATTCTGTATGCGGATGTGCTGCTGCAAATGCTAGGCCGGCTGCTAAAATGGCTATTCAGCATGGAATAAAACCGAATAAAATAACTACTGTTTTTGCGGGCTTTGATAGTGAGGCTGTTCAACAAGCAAGAAAGTACATGTTGCCATATCCTCCGTCTTCTCCTTCTATGGCTTTGTTTAAAGATGGTAAATTGGTTCACATGATAGAGCGTCATAACATTGAAGGTAAACCCGCAGAAATGATTGCAGATAACTTAAAAGCTGCTTTTGACGAATACTGTTAGTCGTTGATTTTTAATACTGCTAGAAAAGCTTCTTGAGGAACTTCTACACTACCAATTTGGCGCATTTTCTTTTTCCCTTCTTTTTGTTTTTCAAGTAATTTTCTTTTTCTGGAAATATCACCACCGTAACATTTAGCGGTTACATCTTTTCTTAAAGCTCTAACGGTTTCTCTGGCAATAATTTTGGCACCAATGGCTGCTTGTATGGCAATTTCAAATTGTTGTCTGGGAAGTAGTTCGCGTAGCTTTCCACACATCTTTTTTCCTAAATCAAACGCATGGTCTTTATGGACTAGAGCAGATAACGCATCTACCTGATCGCCATTTAAAAGAATGTCCATTTTCACTAATTTAGACTCTTTGTAGCCAATCGGGTGGTAATCAAAAGAAGCATAACCTCTTGAAATAGTTTTTAATCTGTCGTAAAAATCAAAAACGATTTCAGCTAAAGGAATGTGAAAAGTAAGCTCTACTCTATCTGTTGTTAAATAAACCTGATTGGTAACCTCACCTCTTTTGTCAATACACAAACTCATAATTGCTCCAACGTATTCAGACTTCGTAATAATTTGCGCTTGAATATATGGTTCTTCAACTTTATGCAAATGAGCCGGGTCTGGTAAATCTGAGGGGTTATTAATAATCTCAGGAACATCAGGAGTTTTATTCAAATAAGCTTTGTAAGAAACGTTTGGAACAGTTGTAATTACTGTCATTTTAAATTCACGCTCTAACCTTTCCTGAATAATATCCATGTGGAGCATACCCAAAAAGCCACATCTGAAGCCAAAACCTAAAGCGGCAGAACTTTCCGGCTCAAAGGTCAATGAAGCGTCATTCAGTTGTAGTTTTTCAATAGCATCTCTTAACTCTTCGTATTCACTGGTATCTACAGGGTAAATTCCTGCAAAAACCATTGGCTTTACGTTTTCAAACCCTTGAATAGCTTTGGAAGGTCTATCAACATGAGTAATAGTATCACCCACTTTAACCTCTTTTGCCACTTTAATTCCTGAAATCAAATAACCAACATCACCTGTTTTAACCACATTTTTTGGTTCTGGTTTTAGCTTTAAAATACCTACTTCATCAGCAAAATACTCTTTACCGGTATTAATAAATTTAACCTTATCTCCTTTCTTAATTTCTCCATTCTCAACCTTAAAATATGCTCTAATTCCTCTATATGAATCGAAAACAGAGTCAAAAATCAAAGCTTGTAGCGGTGCCTGAGGGTCACCAACAGGGTGAGGTACTTTAGTAATAATTGCTTCTAATATATTTTCAACGCCTAAGCCTGTTTTTCCTGATGCAGGAATAATATCTTCTCTATTACAGCCAATTAAATCTACTATTTGATCTTTCACTTCTTCAGGCATTGCGCTTGGCAAGTCCATTTTATTCAAAATAGGAATGATTTCTAAATCATGTTCTATGGCTAAGTAAAGGTTTGAGATAGTTTGCGCCTGAATACCTTGAGCCGCATCTACTATTAACAAAGCACCTTCGCATGCAGCAATAGACCTTGAAACTTCATACGAAAAGTCAACGTGCCCGGGAGTATCAATTAAATTTAAGATATACTCCTCACCATTGTGTACATAATTCATTTGTATAGCATGACTTTTAATGGTAATTCCTCTTTCACGCTCCAAGTCCATATCATCAAGTACCTGAGCCTGTAGTTCTCTTGCAGAAACAGTTTTTGTAAACTCTAAGAGTCTGTCTGCCAGAGTACTTTTACCATGGTCAATATGAGCGATAATACAGAAATTTCTTATTCTTTTCATTTATTATAGTAATGCTAAAAAGGAGCGCAAAAGTAATCAAACCTTAATTCTCAAAAAAATTTAATATTCAATGCAACCTTTTTTCTTATTTTTACATCTTAATCACATACATCAAAGATTTTCAAAAATGAAAAATTTACTTCGATTACTTGTTATTGTATTTGCATTTATGGGTTTTAATCAAACAGCTGACGCTTCTCATGGTGCAGCTTTTGAAATTACCTATAAACATTTAGGAGGTAATCAATATAGGATTTACGCCTCTTTTTATAGAGAATGTAGTGGTATCAGTGCCCCTTCAAGCTTTAGTTTAGGATATACTTCATCTTGCTTTACGGGTGGAAATATTAGTTTGCCACAAATGGCCGGTTCGGGAGTAATTGTTCCTGCAACTTGCCTTTCATCTTCAACAGTTTGTACTAGAGAGCATAAATATGAAGGAACGGTTACATTACCAGGGAAATGTACCGACTGGAGGTTTTATCATACTGGAGGCTGTCGACCTTTTAATAATAATTCTACTACCTGTAATTATTATGTTTATGCATTACTAAATAACAAAGATGTAGATGCTCAAGGAAGAGACTTTAATAATTCCCCTAGTTGGAATAATAACGTAACTGTTCGTGACTTCTGTGTGGGTAAAAAACAATTCTTTGACCAGTCTTCTACTGAAATAGATGGTGATTCTGTAGTGTATAGATTAGCTCCCGCATTACAAAGCTACTATACTTCTATTCAATATTCGGCTCCTTATGATTCCATCAATCAAGTCCCAACAACCCCTGCTATTAATGGTATTAAAGTAAATCAGTTAACACAATCATTTGAATTTACTCCTGCGGCAACATTTAGTGGGTCATTTTGCTTTAGAGCAGAGGAATGGAGACCCGTAATGAAAATTATTAATCCTGGTACTCCACAAGTGGATACTATTTATCCTAGAGTAATGGTTGGTATGATTATGCGAGATATGCGTGTGATTTTTGGACCCAACTGTGTTGTAGTCAACCCCTATATTGCTGGTAAATTAAACAGTTCAGGTACCCCACTGGTTGACAATAGCTTAGGAAAGCCTTATTACTACCAGGAGGTGCCTTGTGCAGCTACAAACTTCCATATAACTATGCCTATTCAAGGCGCTTGTGGTTCTATCGAGCCTTTTGGTACAGACTTTAGGCTATACAATGTCACCACTGGATTGCAGTATGGACCAATTGCAGGGGCATCAGTATTTTGTAACAATGGTAAAGCAGACTCAATTGATATTCAAATGGGTCAAGGTATGGCCATGGGTAATTACTTTTTAATTGTTAAAACCGGTAATGACTTAAATACGATAACTTCCGATTGTGGTGATGAAATTCAAGAATTTGAGGATACAGTATTGATAAAAGTAAGCGGAAACGCAGCCTTTCCACTGAGCGACCAGACGGTCTGCTACCCAACCCAACCATACCCTAATTTGGCTTTAGATCCAAATTCAACTAACATTATATGGAGCTATAACGGTTCGCCAAACGGAAATACAAACCCTACCCAAACAGCAGACACTACCGGAACCTATAGCGTAACGTATACAGCCTATGGTTGTCCCGGCTCAGGAAGTGTAAACATAACAGTTAACAAAGACCCAATAGTGGACTTCCCGGATACTATATTTAGATGTTCGCCATTTTCACCATTCTACCTGAATACCGGTTACACTAATGGAGAAACCCACCAATGGCAAGTAATCGTAGGAACTAATCCTATAAACCTAACTGGAGCAGGAGATAGCGTACAAATAACCGTACCCAATAGAGGCTATAATGTAACAGTAACTACATCCGCAGGCTGTACTTATACTGAAACCTTTTGGGTAGCCTTAACCGATTCACTTAAGTTTAATTTAATGGCCACAGACTCTATTATCTGTGAGACAGAAGCAGGAACTGCTTTTATTATGCCAACCCCAAATCTCCAAAACATTGTAAACTATAATTGGACATTAAACGGACAACCATTAAACGTAAACAATCCACAAATAGGATACACACAACCTGGAACCTATAAATTAGAGATGACCTCAGATGATGGCTGTAAAGGCTCCAACAAACTAACCGTAGAAGTACATCCTCAATTAGGAGAGCCTGAGGTGATATGTAATGTATCATCCGATGGTAATATCGTATTCTCATGGTCAGATGTACCCGGAGCAGAAGGATATTGGGTAAGCTTAGATGACGGAACAACATGGATACCTGCAAACGGCCCGACCTCACATACTGTAAGTGACTTAAACCAACAAACAGTATTAGTAAAAGCTTTCGATTCACAAAGTGCATGTTATGAAGGAGCAATAGCTCAATCAGCAGAATGTGTAAAAGAGCTGGTAGTACCAAATGTAATATCACCGAAATCAGTAGACGGGAGCAATGATAAGTTTGTAATACCATACTTAGAGCTTTATCAAGAGAACTACCTAGTGATATTTGACAGATGGGGAAGAAAGGTATACGAAGCTCAACCTTACCAGAATGATTGGGATGGCGGCAAGAACGCAGACGGAACTTACTTCTACATATTAGAGTTAAACGATGAGAACAACAAAGTATTTAAGGGTAATGTAACCATCCTTAAATAGAAACAAGACTAAATAAAAAGAATAAAACATACAGATAGACGAAATAAGCTAAGAGAAAACTACAACTACTACCTAAGACAAAAGCCTCACATTGTGAGGCTTTTTTAGTTACTTTATTTAGCAAAAGTTAATCTAGTGTAGCCCTTTGCTATTTGGTAAAGATTACTTACCTCCATTTATCTAAATGAGGGTTTTCATCAAAAAATCCATGTAGATTAAACCCTACATCAGGAACAACATGATTAATCCAATTTAGCAAATCAAGATTTTCATATGAGTAATTATTTCCTATTAAATATTGTCCTTTTTTATTAAGTTGAATTGAAATAATATTTCCAAAAGATGATGTATAAACATCAACCAAAACTCTAGTATCTATTGATTTATTTTTATTATAAAAGCTAGTTTTTAGCAAATCAAATTCTGTAAACTTATTCAAACTTATAGAGTCTTTAATATTATAACTCAAGCTATCCAACCTTTTTATTTCTTGTTTATCAATATGTATCAAAGAAGTTGTCTCCAATGGAATGCTATATACTAGAATACTATCTATTTTAAAACATAGCTCTTGTGAAAATAAGCCATTAGTAATAAAAAAGAAAGCTAATAACAAACCACTAATTAACTTTTTCATTTTTTTTGTTTTAGACTTATTTCCTAACTACTTCATCTTGCATAACCATTATTTCATTCAAACGTCTGCTTGTGAGAGCTAAAAAGTAAATATTTTTACCAATTAGGTTTGCTACTGCAACTTCTTCGCTAAATCTTTAGGTACGGCATCTTTGTGTACCAAAATGTTCATGGTTTTGTAGCGCACAAAAGCTTCTGAGGCATAGAAATAACCATCGCAATCGTTATGCTTGGTTCCCCAAGAGTTTTTTACAATGTAGTATTTATTGCCTTGTTGGTCTTTTACAATACCGGTAATGTGCATACCATGGTCATCGGTAGTTTCAAAATTGTCAAAAGCCTCTTGTCTCATTTCTTGGGTAATTACTTTTTCTTGTCCGGGTGCATCAAACACACTTCCTTTTTTCTCGGCTCCCGCATCGCTAAAGTTTTTGTTGTCTTCTCCTGTTTTTACAATCTTTTCAGGGTCTTCGGGTACAATGGCCAATCCGTTTTTAAATGAAAACCCTTTTTCTGACACATCGCTTGCCCAGGCAACTGTGTAGCCGTTCATAATAGCATTGTCAATGGTTTTCATCATTTCATCTAACTTTACATTGTACATGCTTCCCCAAACCCAATTGTCAGGCACTTCTAATATAAATTTTTGGTAAAACGGATGATGTGTAAATGAAGAAATGGCAACATAGTCATCCATGTTTAAACCTAAGCTGTTAGCATAAGATTGTGGTGTATATTTTTTCCCTTTTACTTCAAACTCTTTAGGAACGGCACCTAAGTAAGCATCTAAAGTGCTTTCAATGGCCGGTTTCCAAGCTGTGGTTAATTTATTTTTTTTAATCAATTGGTCTGCCATAGCTTTTACTAAATCATCCATTTCATCATGATTGTGCTCTTCGGCACCATAGTTTAGTCCTTTATAAACTTCTTCGGGAACAATGCCGTATTTTTTAATGATGTATGGAATGTCATGAAACGCACCACCTGCAGCAAGGTTAATGTCTCCATGCATTCTTACATATTTTTCTACTTTATCAGAATACGCATTTCTAACAATAAACATTTCAGAAAGGTTTACTTTGCCTTTTCCCATTCTAATTAATTCTGACTCAAAGAAAGATAGTGCCGAAAAACTCCAGCAGGTACCTGTTCTATTTTGGTTTTGAACTTCAGTAGCTTCAAGGTCTTTTACTACGGTGAATATATATCCTCCATCTTTTTTGTTGCGAAGAGTGTCTTGTGCGTTAGCTGTTAATAAAAGAACAATTGATAAAAAGGTAATAGAAATAATTTTTTTCATGACTTGTTTTTTAGATAAATAAGAAATTTAAGCTGAAAACATTTTTTCAGGGTTTTCAAAGGTTTTAAATTCAACGGCATATCCGTTAGGGCCTTTCAGCATAAAGCTTTGCTGTTCGAATGCTTGTCCTTCAAAAAGTGTTTCAGGCTCTATAAAAAAAGGATGCTTGAGTTGAATTATTTTGTCTTTTAGTTCGTTCCATTGCTTTTTTGGAAGAATGACACCAAAATGAAAAACAGGAGTTCTTACTTTTCCAACGGAATAATATTGGTCTGCTTTAACAGCATTGGGTTGTAATACAAACGTTACTTGATGGCCATAAATGTCAATATCGGCCCATTGAGGTGTGTTTCTGCCCACCTTACAACCTAATACATCTCTGTAAAATGCAACGGTGTCTTTTAAATTTTTAATAGGCAATGAAAGATGAAAACTACTTTCCATACAAACTAAAAAGGTTTGTGTAAATATAAGAATAGGAAAGCATATACGCCAAAAAAAGCTTATTCTTCCACTACACCTAAAAATCGTTTTAGGTTTTCATTGGTTTCATTGGTCTTTAATTCTTCCAATACAGCATCAATTTTTTCTTTTAATGCGGTGGTAGATTTTAGCTCATTTCTTTTTTCCAGCTCACCGTCATCACCTGCTTTCATGGCATCTAGTTCTTCTTTTAACGAAGCTTCTTTTAAACTGTACTTACTTTGTAAGTCGTTTAAAGCTTGTATGCCTGAAAGTCTCATCCACCAAGCAGAACTGTTGGCAGCAACATCTTTTAATATGGGTAAGCCTTTTTCAACGGTTTCATTATCTTGCTTTTTTAGATAACGAGCATAAGATTGTGTGTAAACAAACTTGGTGTAGGCGCCTATTTTATCAAATGCTGAAATAAAAAATTCATTTTCTTCTTTCCCTCCATTCAACTCATAAATGGAAGCAATAGCTAACAAGATAGATTCGTTTTCTTCACTCTCCATTGATTTAGCTAAATCCATCGCTTTTTTGCTATCTACTTTTTCATAAGCGGTTAGTGTAGAAGCAATCACTGCATAAGAACTGTCTTTAATTGTTTTTTCAAATAAAGGACTGATGTCATCGTCTTTGTAATATTTACCTAGGGCGTTAATGGCAGAAGAACGAACTAATGATTTTTTATCATTTAGTGCCATTTCAATTAGTTTTTCTTTTACTTCTTCTTTATTTGATTTTACAGCTTTTCTAATTTTATTGGTAGCTGTTCTTTTTAAATCCCAGTACTTGTCATTAAGAGCTGCCACTACAATACTGGTAGAAAGACTGTCAGAGTTACTTGATAATTCACTTAAGGCTTCATATCTATCTAGGTAAAGTGGTGCATTATGGTACATAAAAGCCCACTCTTCTTTTGTGTGTTCGTCTTTTTTCTCACACAATAACATTTTTTCAGCGTCAAAGTTTACTAAGCTTGGTTGTGAAGGAACTTCAAACTCAAACTCTTGATTTACCTTGTCAATTACTACATCATGTCTTTTAAATAGTTTACCATCACAATAAATGTCAATGGAAACCGGCAACTTATATATTGGTGTAGTTTCAAACTTTTGTTTTTGCGTAACAAACACAAACTGCTTATTAACCGTAGGGTCGTAAGAGTATTCAATTTCTAAATCAGGGTGACCGCTGGAATAAAACCATTGGTTAAAAAACCAGTTTAAATCTTCACCAGTAACTTCTTCAAAAGCCAATCTTAACTCATGCATTTCCACATCAGTGTAGGCATTTTTCTCAAGGTAAAGTTTTAATGAAGCAAAGAATGCATCGTCTCCTACATATTTTCTCAGCATATGTAATATTCTTCCGCCTTTTGCATAAGAGTGACTGTCAAACATATCTTCTTTATTTGCATAATCAAAGCGAATCATGTCTTCTTGTTTTCTTAATGATTCTTGTAAATACTGATTTTGTTGTGTTTGACCATGCTCATCTGCTGCGTCTCTTCCGTGTTCAAATTCTCTCCATAAATATTCTCCGTAGGTAGCAAATGATTCATTTAACGGAAGGTTAGCCCAACTTTCGCAGGTAACTAAATCGCCAAACCAATGATGAAACAACTCATGTGCAATAATATCTTCGTTGTCAGAATCGATTAATTCTCGTTTAGTAGCGTGTAAAAATTCACCATGAATTACAGCAGAGGTATTTTCCATTGCACCCGAAACATAATCTCTTACTACTACTTGATGATATTTTGACCAAGGGTATTGAACACCTAATACGTTTGAGTAGAACTCAATCATTTTAGGAGTTTTACCAAAAATATCTTTTGCGTATGGCGCGTATTCATGTTCTACATAGTAGTCAACATCAATGTTTTTCCACTTGTCTTTTGTTATTGCGAAATCTCCAATGGCCATCATAAAAAGATAAGGAGCATGAGGTTTATCCATTTTCCAGTAATCTGTTCTGGTACCGTCTTCATTCATTTCAGAAAACTGAAGTGTTCCGTTAGAAAGTGTTTTGAATTTGTTTTGAACGGTAATGTAAATTTCTTGAGTACATCTTTCATTTGGTGCATCAATGGTAGGAAACCAGCATGAACTGGCTTCCGTTTCTCCTTGTGTCCAGATTTGCTGTGGTTTTTTTGGGTCGCTGCCATCATGGTTGATAAAGTAAAGACCTTTGTCAGAGGTTATGGCGGAACTTCCACCTTCTTCTAATTCTTCAGGCTTAGCCGTGTATTCAATATAAAGTGTGTACTTGTCATTTTTAGTATATTCTTTATCTAGTTTTACATCTAAAAATAAGTTATCGTAATCATACTTCAAGTCTGTTTTTTTATCGCCTTCCACTAAAGCTACTTTTTGAATATCGAAACCTTTTGCGTCTAATTTAACATGATTGGTAGAAAAGAAGTAGGGTTTTAATGTGAGCCATGCTTTACCATAAAGCTGTTGTTTTTCCCAATTAAATCTAACATCTAATTTGGTGTGTAATAAATCATGGTATCTTGTTTTTGAAGGGTTGTAAACCGGGCGGGTAGGAATAGCGCTAACACTTAACGTATCAAGATTAATTACCTGAGTATTGTCGGTAACATCTTTAGTGGTTTTACAAGAAATAGCAACTAAAGCAAATGCAATAAAGATTAAAATCAGCTTCTTCATATTCATACAAAATTTAAGGAATGTAAAAATAGTATTAATTTGAGCTTAAACCAGCTTTAATGGATGAGTGGAAAAGAATAATTATGAGCGGAAGTTATTTAGTAAGTTCAAGCCGATATTCTCTGCCTTTAAGAGTTGCCGGAAGACCATCAGACATCCATAGAGGAGCGGGTTTATCCTGCAAATAATGGTCAAAAAACTGCTTCATTCGTACACTTAAGTCTTTTCTGTTGGCATCTTTCATTAAGTTATGTTGGTCGCCATTGTAATTAAGCATCCATACTTTTTTATCCAATCTACGAAGCGCACAGAAATACTCTATTCCTTGATACCAAGGCACGGCTCCGTCATTATCATTGTGCATAATAAGTAAAGGTGTTGTTACTTTATCAGCAAAGAAAACCGGAGAGTTTTCGATATATAAATCCAATCCTTCCCAAAGGTTTTTGCCAATCCTGCTTTGCGTTTGTTCATACTGAAAAGCCCTGTTCATTCCACTTTCCCAGCGAATACCACCGTAGGCGCTAGTCATATTACTTACGGGCGCACCTGCCATTGCAGCAGCAAACATATCGGTTTGCGTAATGATATAAGCAGTTTGATAACCGCCCCAACTTTGTCCTTGTAGCCCAATTTTATCTTTATTTACAAATCCTTTTTTGATTAAGCTTTTTGTTCCGTTTACAACTGTATTAAGCGCATCTTTGCCAGGATGTCCTGTTCCGTATGAAATATCAGGAACAAAAACCAAATATCCCGCACTTAAATATTCCGGTAGGTGGAAGTGAACAGTGGAAGGTGTTGGTCTGGGAGCAATATATTGATGAAATCTTTCGGTAAGTTTTTCATAGTAATACACTATCATAGGATAGGTTTTAGTAGAGTCAAAGTTTTCAGGCTTGTAAAGCATACCTTTTTCATCTACTTCGTTGTTTTTCCATTTCACCATTTCAACCGTTCCCCATGAGTATTGGTCTTGTTGTGCTTGTAAGTTGGTTAGTTTTTCTAATGTCTGAGGAAATTCACTGGAGTACTCAAGTTCAGGATATTTTGTAAAACTCATTCTTCTGACTAAAAAAGCATCAGTATTTTTTGCTTTTGAAAACTGAGCAAACATATAGTCGCCTTGCATTAAAATAGAAGGTTCTTCTTTATCTCCCAGTTGGTGAACGTACATTCCGGTTGCTTTTGTTTCATCATCAGTGCCTCTTAAGTAAATGATGTCACCGGTTTTGTAAATTTCTTTTTCTTCATCTGTTTTAATCATTCTAAAACTTACGTTTCTTTCTCTACCATTTTGGGTTACTCTTAATGGTTTGTTTTTGCCGGTTAAGTCAAATCGCCACAAATCAAATTTATCGTATATGTAAATGGCATTTTTTTCCCATAAGGCTATTCCTGATTGAACCAAATCAAATACTTACCTTCCGGTGAAAGTGAAGATTCGTAGGTTTTTTTCTTTTCAAATAAAAGTTTTCTTTCTCCAGTTTTAACGTCAACCAAATAGTAGTCGGCATAAGAAACGGCTTCCCAGGTTGTGTAAAGGTTGTATTTTTTTGATGCCTGGCCTAATGCTTTTAAACCGTTGTTATAATTATTTAAACTAACTGACTCCATTGATTCATCAGCTAACTGAACCATTTTATTTTCAACTATGTGGTAAACTGCCAAATAGTTTCTTTCTTTTTCTCTTTTTAGATTGATAAGCTGATAGGTTTGTAAATCTTTATCATGCCATGACCAAACATCTAAAACAGCTTTTTCATCATCAGGAAGAGTATCTTTAATTTCTTCTAATGGGTTAGGTGCAGTTCCAAAAAATATGCGTTCTCCATTATCTGAGAAAAATGGTTTTTTATGTTCGCTAACAGACCATTCTTTTTGAAGTGACGGGTGGTTTGTTCCAACAACTTGATTAGCTATTGTTTCGCCTTTACGCCAAAAAGCTAGTGTAAATAATTTTGTTTTTGAGGTGTCGGTGGTAAGTAAAAAAGCAAGTTGAGTACCGGATTTATCAAAAGATAAATGTTTTGCTTTACCCGGTCCGTTATAAAGAACAATTTCTTTTGTGTCAAAAGGTTTTATAATCACTTTCACAGAGTCTAAGGAGTCTTTCCACTCGCAAATAAAGCCTGCAGTTTCGCCACCATCTGAAATGGCATATTCTTTTACATTTTCAACTTCAAATTTTTTGTTGTTAGTCGGATTCCAATAAACGACCGTTTTGCCATCTTTTTTTACTTTTTTCTCCGATGTCCCTTTTTTCTTTTTACACTTTTTCTTTTTCTTGGAAGTATCTTTTTTAGGTTCATCTATTGCTTTATGGTAAACCATCCATGAAGAACTGTCTTTAGGAAACACAAAACTTTTAACGTTGGGTATTTTTATTAAACTATCTTGCTGAAAGATGTAAATACCTAATGTATCTTTTGGAAAATCGTCAGGTTTTTTCTTGGCTATTTTTAGTTTTCTGATGGTGTCTTCTTGTGCAATAATGTGAAAAGCAGCATAGGTTGAACCTGGCGAAATTTTCCCGTTTTTTCCTCTGGGAATACTGTCGGTAAAAGGTTTATCAGGATTGGCAATATAATACATGCCATCACCTTTGTGAGGATAAATTTCATAACTTACCCATTGTCCGTTATTGCTAATTTCAGTGTTGGTGACAGCCTTCCAGCCATCATATATTTCGGGCGTAATAACTTTTTTGTTGGGGTTTTGTGCACTTACATGAAAGCAAAAGCAGAGAAAACTTACAGTTATTATTATTTTTGAGAACTCTTTCAAATTTTAGTTGTGCAATTCAGAACAATAATAAACAATAAACCTTTACCGTACAAAATTGATTACGACAAAGTTCTGTTTTTCTTGGGCTCTTGTTTTTCAGAAAACATTGGGAAGCGTTTTGAGGAAAGAAAGTTTCATACATTGATTAATCCTTTCGGTAACATATATAATCCAATTTCTATTTTCGAAAATATAACCAGAACATTAAACAATCAGGAAGTATCAAATGAAGAAATTATTTTTTCAAATGAACTTTACTTTTCTTTTTTTCATCATACGTTATTGGCTAATACCAACAAAGAAGCTTACAAAACAGAGCTTAACAAGCTTATTGATGAATCTCACAAATCGATTTTAAGTGCTGATGTATTAATTATTACGTTAGGTACTGCATGGGTTTACGAAAATAAATCGAACAAAAAACTGGTTGCTAATTGCCATAAATTACCTTCTTCTCAATTTGAAAAAAGAGTATTAAACGTTAAAGAAATTACATCAAGTTTTAGTGATGTATTTAAAGAGCTTAAAAAATTAAACCCTAATCTCAAAGTAATTTTTACCCTTAGTCCGGTTCGGCATATTAAAGACGGAATAGAAGAAAACAACCTTAGTAAAAGCATTTTGAGAGTAGCCATTCAGGAGATAGTAGATTATTACGAAGACTGTTTTTATTATCCTGCTTATGAAATTATGATGGATGATTTAAGGGATTATCGTTTTTATGAGAAAGATTTAATTCATCCTAACGAACAAGCAATAGATTATATATGGCATAATTTTTTGGAAAGTTGTGTAGCTGAAAACACTATAGAAATCATCAAAAAAGTAGAAAAAGTGTTAAACGCCTCAAACCATAGACCATTTAATAAAGCTACTCAGTCACATCAAAAATTTATTGAAAAAACATTACTAGAAATTGCTGAATTAGAAAAAGTATTACCGGGAAAATTTGAGGAGGAAAAGAGGAGGTTAAAAGGATAAAAAGTTATCTACTGCATTATCCAGCAAGTTATTTTTAATAGCCGATTTTTTATAGCTATATATTTTTGCTAAATACTCTTGTTCGGGTTGGTTAGGTGTTGGATAAATTTCTGCAGAAACACCTAAATAATATAAATCCATAATGGAAGAATAACCTGAACGGCAAAAAACTTTTTCGGCATTTTTTACTGCCATAGCAAAATCATTGTCGCTTAAATGATTAACAATATCAATATGTTCAGAGGATAATCTTTTTTTATCCGGTTGGCCAGTTATTAAGAGGTGTTTTCCTTTTACTGCATTAAATTCCTTCAATAAAAACGCTTCAAAATCACTTCGGCTTGGCTCAGGACCGGACACAATTCCAGCATATTTGTATGTCATGTTGAGTGGAGTCGAAACATGTTCAAATGTTGCATGAACATCCATGAACCGTGATATTGGACCAATGTATTTAGTATCAACATTAACTTTTCCATGCGAAAGTTTGCCTGCTAAACTTTCATTTTCATCTTCAAAATCAGGAACCCAGCAGACTGTAAACTTTTTTATTTTTTGATGGTTGAGTTGGTTGACACTTTTCTTTAAAACAGGAGACGGAATAAATAACTGATGCGTGATAAACGCAGCCGGAATTTGGTTGTGACACAATCCATATCGGTTATCAGAAATAATGTGCGTAATGTTTTCTTTTTGCACTATTTGCTGTAAAATTTCATTTTCTTTTTTGATGGCAGAAATGATTTTTGGTAACTGCAAACTCATGTTCAGCAACATGGATTTATGCTTATAATTTACATTGTATTCAGGCAATTCGTAAATCTTGAGACTTGGAAAATAAATTTTCAATAAGGCTAAAGCGTTTCCTGAACTTCCTAAAATCACATCTGTATTTCTTTCTTTCAGTTTTTTAATAATGGGAATGCTTCGGGTGGCATGTCCCAATCCCCAATCTAACACTCCATAAAAAACGGTTTGTTTTCGCATCCACTCAAAAGTAATTTTATTTATTTAAATTTCTAATTTCGCACTCCATGGAAACAATTGTAATAAGCGGAGCAGGAAAGGGACTTGGAAAAGGCTTGGCGATGTATTTTGCCATGAAGGGCTACAATGTGGCCATTGCTTCTAGAACAAAAGCAGACTTAGATGAAATTTCGGAGGCGGTTGCCAAGGGGAAGTTTGCCGGGAAATTATTTACCGCTGTTGCCGATTTATCTCAAAAAAGTGAAGTAGAAAAATTTTGCAGTGAGGTAAAAAATCAGTTTTCGGAAATAAAAGTTCTGATTAATAATTTAGGCATTTATCAGCAAGATAGTATTGAAAATTTTGATGAGGAAGTGTTGGAGAGAAATTTGAACACGAACTTAAAATCGGCTGTATGGCTGACTAAAAACCTTGTTCAGCCGATTATAAAAACCAAAGGAAATATCATCAATATTTGTTCGGTGATTACTAAGCGACCTAGAAAAGATGGTTTTTCTTACACCATTTCAAAAGCAGCATTGAAGGGCTTTAATGATTCTATTCGCGAAGATTTAAGAGAAAAAGGAGTAAAAGTTTCCGCTATTTATCCTGCCGCTATCAACACTTCTTCCTGGGAAGGAACAGATGAAGAAACGCTACGACAATTGATTCAACCGGATGATATTGCCAGAGCCATTGAAACCATTTTGTCGGCAAATGATGCTACTCTCTTTTCTGAAATTCACATTGATAATTTAAAGAAGCTTTAAAAGCTAACAGAAGCGTATTTAGTATGAGATATTTCACTTCGTTCAATATGACAAATCAAAAAGATGCCAAAGAATAAGTTATTTCGGTTTTCAGAAATGGATACGTTTCCAAATGTAATTCAAGCTACCATTGGCGAAGTGCTAAATAATGATTATAAGCTAAAAGGAAAATGGAAGCAAGATTATTTTAAAAACGAAAATCCTATTGTTTTAGAAGTAGGTTGCGGAAAGGGTGAATATACTGTTGCATTAGCTGAAAAGTATCCTGACAAAACTTTTTTTGGACTAGATATAAAAGGCAACAGAATGTATATCGGTGCAAAATATGCGTTAGAAAACAACTTAGACAATGTTCGTTTTTTTAGAACGCGTATAGAGTTTGTGAATTCTATTTTCGGAAAAGATGAAGTAGATGAAATTTGGATAACTTTTCCTGACCCGCAAATGAAAAAGGGAAGAGCCCGAAAGCGATTAACTCATCCACTTTTTTTAAACAGATATTTACAAATTTTAAAACCGGGCGGATTGGTTCACCTAAAAACAGACAGTCAATTTTTATATGATTTTACCCAAGAGGTGTTAGCAGAAAACAAAGACTTTGAAAAGCTTTTTGCTACCAATGATTTGTATTCTGGAGACATTACCAAACTAGAACCTGAAATTCAGGAAATATTAGATACCAAAACGTTTTACGAAAATATGTTTTTGGCTAAAGGAATGCCGATTACTTATACAAGGTTTAGGAAGAAGTGAAATCACTTTCTTCCTATTGCCATTCTGGTTCCGCTAATGGCGTTTAGTTTTAATTTACCGGAATATTCATCTACTGCTTTGCTTACGTCTTCTATCATGCCGTAATCATGCCATACAATAATGCCGTTAGGAGCTAAATTTTTAATCGCATTTTCAGTATCGCTTATTACATATTTGTAGTGATGGCAACCATCAATAAAAATTAAATCAAAAGGTCCGCCCAATGAACTCCAATCTATGGTGGCACTATCTCCAAAAGCTCTTGTAATTTTAGGATGAAGTTCAGGGTGTTCGTTTATGTGTATTCCCACTTCGTCTTTTTGACTGTGGTTTTTATACATGCTGGGAACTTCTACACTTAATTTTCCATCCCAATCTTCGGGTAAGTCCAGTGTAACTACTTTGGCATCTTCCGCCACATTTGCCGCCAAATTAATGGTGGTATTTCCGTTAAAAGTGCCTATTTCTAAAATGCGTTTGCAGTTTTGTGTTTTAGCAATTCCGCAAATCACCACTGCTTCATAAACATCCATACTGGTGTAGGGATCTCGGTCGAAACTGTTTACCAATTTTATGGCTGCTTTTTTTAAAGCGGGAAATAAATTTTCGGCACGCTCTCTTTCCAATTTTCCATAGCTCCAGCTACCTATGCGATAAGCTTCTTTGTCTTTTGGTTTGATGCCAAACGGAAACAATCTTCGGTGTGCAGTTTTTATTGCCGTTACCGGATTGGTAACCAATGAAGGAATGCTTTTTATGATTTGTTTGAATGTTGACATTTTAGTTACATCATCCTTCGACTCCGCTCAGGATGACTATTTCTTTTTAATTAGTTAAAGCTTTTTGAGAAACTGCCCAGTTTAAATTGTTTTTTGCTAACTCAAAGTTAGGATTTATTTCTAATGCTTTTCCACAAGCTTCAATGGCTTTATCCCATTGCTTTAATTCGTTATAAGCAGAACAAATGTTATTGTATGCTTCCACACTATTTGGATTTATTTCTAATGCTTTTTGAGCATATAGAATAGATTTGTCAAACAATCTTAATTGGTAATAGGTCAAACTGGCGTTTAAATAATTTTCGGCTGTAGGATTTTTTTCTATTTCAGAAAGAGCAGTAGCTTCGAAATACTTACGTTGTTCAACATTGTTTTTATTACCAATCGCAACTTCAAAACTTGGGTTTATTTCTATGGCTTTGTTGCATGCTTCAATGGCTTTATCCCATTCGCCCAGTTTGTTGTAAGCCGAGCAAATATTGTTGTACGCCTGAGCATAATTAGCGTTTAAACTAATAGCTGTTTTAGCCGCATCAATACATTTTTCGTATTTACCTTTATTGTAATATTTCACACTCAAATCCACATACCCATCTGCAGTTGGGTTTTTGGCCAAGTCTGCTTCCATCATTTCAAAAAGTGAAATACGTTCTTTACTCCATAACAAATAGTTTTGTGTAATAACATCATTAGGGAAGTTTTGTAAAGTCTGATTAGCCATGTTTTCCAATTCATCCCAGCGCTCGGTTTCGTAATAAATTTCCATCAATGAATGTCTTGCATCCAAATGGCCACTGCTTAATGCAATACATTTTTTTAGAATTTCCGCAGCTTGGTCAAACTGTTGTTTACCCATTAAAAAGCTGCCATAATAAAAATAGGCTTCCGGGTTTTCGGGACCGTATTTAATGGCGTTTTGGTAATAATATTCAGCCGAATCTATCTGACCGATAACGCTTTTTAAAACGCCCATATTTACGTTTAAATAGGAATAGTATGGAATTAAGTTAAACGCATTTCTATAATATTTTTCGGCTCCGGCATAATCTCCGTTTTGCATCAAAGCCAATCCGTAATTCATTTGGCCTCTTCCGTTTTTCGGACTATTTTCAGTTACATCTTTCCACAACGAAACACCGTCATGCCAAACCTCATTTCTATGATGAACCCCTTTGGTGTGAGCTCCAATTACAATAACAAAAACTCCAAGTAAAACTATTTTTTTAGAAGCAAAAGAGGGTTTGTTTACATACAGGTAATGCAAATATCCAAAAAGCGAAATAATTAAGCCGATATAAGGAAAAAATGTTCGGTGGTCGTTCATTACTTCTGCAAAAGGGATAATACTTGAAGTGGGTAAAAGTGCTATTAAAAACCAACAAATGCCAAAAGAAACCAGTCTTAGTTTTTCTTTTTTAGAGCATATAACAGCAAGATAAATCAAGAAGGCTAAAAACAATATACCAAGCCAAAACTTTCCGTTTGCCAAACTTTCAAACACTGTTAAATCAGAGTCAGCGGAAAGATGAATGGGCAAAATAAAGTTGAATACATAGAGAAAAATAACATAAGGTTGGACTAAAATGTAATCCAGTCTGCTATAAGTTCCCGGAATAAATGTTTCGGGAGTCATTTTGGCTTGAAAAACATAAAACGCACCACAAAGTAGGAGTGAAGGCATAGCCACAACAAGAGATTGAATAATTGTTTTGAAAACACCAGCTTGAAATAAATTAAACGAACTTTTCTTTTCAAATAAATGAACGTAAAAGAAAAACATAGCAGGGAAAACCAAAACGGCTGGCTTAACTAATAAGCCAATCAATAAGGGAATTAAATAAAGCTGGTATTTTCTTTTGTCAGGATAGTTGATGAATACCCAAAAAGAGATGAGCCCGAAAAAGGTAGAAAACAAGTCAGAACGAGCAGATATGTAGTTTATGGTTTCTGCATTGGCAGTATGAAACATATAAAACACAACTCCAAAAAAGGCAAACCATGAATAATGATTTTTAAATACATTTTGAAAAAGTTTTTTTAGAATAAAAAATAGCACAATACCCTGCAATAGATAAAAAATGAAAATGGTTAAATGAAACTGAAAAGGTTCCATTTTTTGTCCGGCTAATTGATAGTCAATGGCATACAACGTAGGCATCAATGGTCTATAAGACTGGTTTGCAGGTAGTGTAGTAAGAGTAGTTGGATCTTTGAAAAATAGGGGAATATTACTAATGTCCCTAATAAATGCATTGTTGACTAAAGAGTGCGCATCATCAAAATGAAAACCATTATCAAAATGATTTCGGTAAATAAAAGCGAGTGCAATGGCACTAATAATTCCAAATATCAGAATTTTGTTTTTCAAAGTAGTAACCGTTTGAGCCAACTAATATACTTCTTATTCTTTAATGGTAAAGAAAACAGCAAGCCTAAACTTTATTATCTTTGGGCGCTTTATGGCTCTATTCGGAAAAGAAAATAGCGGAAATGAGATGTCTTTTTTAGAGCATCTTGAGGTGTTACGTTGGCATCTGGTGCGAATAGTTTCTGTTATTTTAATTTTTGGTGTTGTATTTTTTATTTTCAGTAGATATATATTCGACCATGTAATTTTAGTGTTAGCTGAAGAAGATTTTTGGACATATCAGCAATTTTGTAAGCTTTCTCATTTTCTTGGTTTAGAAGATAATCTGTGTATGACAGATTTAAAACTGAATTTTCAGTCTATTTCTATGTCAGGTCAAATTACTACTGATTTAGTAGTTTCATTAATTGGTGGATTTATTGTTGCTTTCCCTTATGTGTTTTTTGAAATATGGAGGTTTATCGCTCCGGCACTAAAATCAAAAGAAAAAAAATATGCTGCCTGGACGGTTTTCTTTTCCACAATACTATTTATTGGAGGAATTTTATTTGCTTATTATTTAATAGCTCCGCTAACGGTTCAGTTTTTAGGAAATTATCAGGTTTCTGAAAGAGTGGCTATCAATATTACCATAAACTCATATATTACAACAGTAAGCACAGTTATTTTAGCTTGTGGTATCGTTTTTCAATTACCGCTAATGGTTTATTTCTTGTCAAAAATGGGAATACTTACGCCTGAGTTTATGCGGAAGTATAGAAAACATGCGATAGTGATTACACTTATCTTATCTGCCATAATTACTCCGCCAGATATTTCCAGTCAAATTTTAGTATCCTTGCCAATATTATTGTTGTACGAAGTAAGTATATTTATTTCCGCTTCTGTAAACAAACGAAAAAAGAAATTAGCCAATGGATAAGGTAGAAGAGTTTAGTGCCTATCGTCAAAAGATGAATGACAAGTTGCTTGCAGAAGATAACTTGGTGCTAAAAAGATTTTTTAATTTAGACACCAACACCTATGCTGATGGCGCTTTGAGTTCACAGACCAAAGAAATGCTTGGGCTGGTGGCTTCAATGGTGTTAAGGTGTGATGATTGTATAAAATATCATCTGGAAACGTGCTACAAACAAGGCTTAAAAAAAGAGGAATTATTGGAAATATTCAGCGTTGCCAATATTGTGGGAGGTTCTATCGTTATTCCTCATACCAGAAGAGCGTTAGAATTTTGGGAAGATTTGGAAAACCACTATACCAATAAATGATATTAAGAGCAGAAAATATCGTAAAAAAATACAAGAGCCGAACGGTTGTTAAAGGTGTTTCTGTGGAAGTAAAACAGGGAGAAATTGTTGGTTTATTGGGTCCAAACGGAGCAGGAAAAACTACATCCTTTTACATGATTGTAGGTTTAATAAAACCTAATGAAGGAAAAATATTTTTAGATGATAAAGATATTACTGCCATGCCTATGTACAAAAGAGCCCAGAACGGCATTGGCTATTTGGCGCAAGAAGCGTCTGTTTTCAGAAAACTAAGTATTGAGGATAATATTAGAGCAGTACTTCAAATGACTGAGCTGACAAAAGAAGAGCAAGAAGCTAAATTAGAAGAGTTGATTGAAGAATTTAATCTGGGACATGTAAGAAAAAACAGAGGGGATTTACTTTCCGGTGGAGAAAGAAGGAGAACAGAAATAGCAAGAGCCTTAGCTGTAAGTCCAAAATTTATTTTATTGGACGAGCCTTTTGCGGGCGTTGACCCTATTGCTGTGGAAGACATACAATCTATTGTAGCTAAATTAAAAGAAAAGAACATTGGCATTTTAATTACCGACCATAATGTTCATGAAACCTTAAACATTACCGACAGAGCCTACTTGTTATTTGAGGGAAGCATTTTAAAAGCAGGAACTGCACAAGAATTAGCTGATGACGAACAAGTGCGTAGAGTTTATCTTGGCTCTAATTTTAAGTTGAGGTAATTAATCAGCTTTTCTAGTATTCAAATTAAATCCTAATCCTAAACTTATTCTTAATTCATCAATGGGTGTGATGTTGTATTGTGTGGCAATACTTGCTTTTACATAACGAACATTAAACAATAAATGAAAAACTTTTGGGGCATAATAATTAAAGCCAATTACACCGCTAATGGCTGGATTTAAACTTTCATTTTTAAATCCACTGCTTGCTAAAAGAATGACGTCTTGATTGCTTTTTCCGTAAACGAATCCAGGTTGTAAACCTATGTAAGGGTCAAAACTTTTACTATTGAAAAAGTGGTAAGCAGCACCGGTATATAACGAATGATTGAAAACAAAGGGGAAATCTATTCTGTTATTTCCGGCATTAAAAAAATCAACAAAAAGAAACACATCACTTCTAATAGAAAATCTTCTGTCTAAATAATACTCTAAATCAGTACCGATATTAGCAGTATTAAGGCTATTATAGTTTAGTAATGTGCCATGAGCAAAACCTAACTGAGCACGTAAAAGTCCTTTCCTTATGACAGAATTTTCTTCCTGAGCTTTTACAAAAAAGCCAGAAAGTATGAGAAGAACTATTAAAAAACATCTTACCATAAATCAGCAATTTTAGCATTAATACTTAGGGTTAAAAATAAATGGCCTTCCAGCCCTGTGCTTCCATGAGAATGGCCGTGTCCGTGACTGTGCCCAACTTGTAAATAAGTTTCTCCTTCAGCTGATTGTAATTTTTCGTATTCAATTTCTCTACCTAAGTGCATCATGTATTGTGTGCCCACCGAAATATTTATTACTTCTAAATTAAAGCTTGTTCCTAAGCCCATTTGCACGGCAGAACTCCAACGACTGTCATAAGTTGGAATATAATAGTAAGACCTAACAGAAGTGTAATCAAAACAATGACCTGCTAAGAAATAAGGTTGAAATACTTTTTCATAAGAATCGTATGGGTAAAACATTACACTCCAACCAATGTGTGCATCATTTCTTTTACCTAGTCCACCTAGGTTAGTAGTAATATAATCTGCAAACCATTCGGTATTAATATATTTTCCAAATCGTAATCGAAATTGTCCGCCTGTGCCATATCCGGGCTGGGCATCATGGCCAAAAACACTCATGGTGCTGCGCATTCCTAATTGAAACTCCCCACCAAAATTATCTTTTGTTTTTTCTTGCGCCCAAGATACTATCGAAATTAATAGAAACGGAATAAACAGAAGTCTTTTCATAATGGTTTGCTTTACAGGTTTTTTGTCCAAGTTATACTTCTATAACGATAGCAAGTGAAAAAATTATATGTAATAATATTAAAAAATATATTTTTAGCGCTTCTTAAAAAAAAATAGTAATGAACAAGTTTTTTGAAATTAATAAGAAAATTGCTGAATCTACTTGGTTTCAGACGGTAATTATATTGACTATTGTTGCTGCGGGTGTGCTGGTTGGAATACAAACTTATGGAGATTCCGTAGCTCATTTACATGATACTCTTATTCTTTTAGACCACATTATTTTGGCAATATTTACTATTGAGGTGTTTGTAAAAGTGCTCGCAGAAGGCAATAAACCATGGAAATATTTTATGGACGCATGGAATATTTTTGATTTTCTGATAGTGGCTGTTTGTTATGTGGCTATTTTCATGCCTTCGGTTGATGCTTCTTTTATTGCTGTTCTCCGACTGGCAAGAATTTTAAGGGTGTTTAAATTAGTTACGGCAGTTCCAAAATTGCAATTATTGGTAGGTGCACTGTTAAAGTCAATTCCATCAATGGGATATGTAGGAATTTTGCTTTTACTTCTCTTTTACATCTACGCTACTATGGCCGTATTTATTTTTGGAGGAAATGACCCTCTTCACTTCGGAACATTAGGAAAAGCTATGTTGTCATTATTTAGGGTTGTAACTCTTGAAGATTGGACGGATGTGATGTATATTAACATGTTTGGTTGTGATCATCCAATATGGGGTTATGGCGAAGAATGTGGTTGTGAAAACCCACAAGCTTTTGGCTGGGGCTCTGCCGCATTTTTTGTTTCCTTTGTTTTAATAGGAACGATGATAGTTTTAAACTTATTCATAGGTGTAATTATGAGCAGCATGGATGAGGCAAAGGCTGATGCGGAGGCACAATATAAAGAAGAAAAATTAGCTGAAAATGATTATACTGCCGTTGACGAGCTGAATGAATTAACCAATAAATTAGATGCTCTCAAAGAACAAATGGATTCTATTTATCATAGGTTAAAAGACAAAAGCTAATCATTAAAAATTACTAACATCAGTAGGTCTAAGTACGGTGAATAGTTTGAGTGTTTTTTCACCTACTCCTTCCACATTAACGTGAATAAGATATACACCACCCGCAACAGGAACCCCTTTATTGTTTTGTAAGTCCCAGTCTAGACTAGTAGATGGGTCAGACTTTTGATATCTTCTGATAAGCGTACCACCTAAGTTGTAAATACTTACCGTACACTCTTCCGGAAGATTAGTTACTTTAACAATATTGTCAAACTTACTTTCCTCATAATCAGAATAAGCGTAATATGGGTTAGGTACCACATTTACTAACTTAAGCGCATCCTCAGCGGCAATACCATCACCAATAGTGGTTGCAATACCATCCGTATTAAAGGTGTACCAAGGAATGGTATTATTTTGGTTAATACCGGTGTCATAAGCTCTGTATGCTTTATCCACTCTTAGCCTAATTCTCACATCATTGTTTAACAATTCTTCTTGGTCTTGAAGAAGCGGGATGCCTACCCAAGCACAATTTCTCCATGCGTTTCTTAAACTAGTAGTAGAAGCGGTTTGTAATTGAGAGTACAACCAAGCACCACCATCGTAAGCCGGACAAGGAGCAGAAGCAAACCCTGTTTCTTCAGGAGAAGTTTCTCTGAAAACGTAGATATAATGTTTACCACCCCAACGAATTTCTGTATTGAAAGGACCTGCATTAACGGTAGAAGTAGGATTCCAAATCATGTCTCTACCATTTTCACCACCTAACCAACTATCTTCACCAAACGCCATATTTAAACGAACTCCTTTATCCACATCAATAGCATACCCAGGGAACCAACCCATACCTGTACCTGTACCGTCAGGGTTTCCATCCTGATTAACAGATTGCCCTTTTCTAAGCTCTAAACGTTTAGCACCGCCTTCAGCAAGAGCTGTTTCGTTTTGAGTTTCCAGCACCAGACATCTGGTCCACTTACTTTTATCATCCGTAATTACAATGTCTACATTTGGCAGATATTCTAAATAACTTAATTGGGCAGCAATGCTGTTATATCCAGGAGCATGAGCTTCACCAAATCTAGTTAACCTAAACGGAGCCCAGGTACCACTTAATGCTTTTTCATAATACTGACCCGGGTCAATATTTAAAAAGTCAGAAAATGCACTTTCATCAATAGGTGTGTTTGCTTCATTAGTTAAACTTGCATTACCTGCTAAAATCCAGTTGATATAAGTAGCACCCTCACCATCAGATAAGCCTGTCAACCATTTTCTTGAAGAATCGGCAAAGGTCATGATAGCGGTGATAAATCCGTTTCCATTAGAGGTGTCAACACCCGGATCAACATGATTATTGATACTAACTGAAATACCCCAATCTAAAATAAGTTGTTCATTTTCAACTTCAATGGTTTTATCAGCATTAATGGTTTTACCGGTAGCGTCTTCAGTAATAGTCCAGTAAGCTTTGGAAAGGTTAGTAGTACCTGCAGCAGAGCCTGTATCATTAACTAGCTTTACAGTAAATGTACCCGCAGGAACGTTTAGTGGGTCAATTACTTTAACACTGATAGGGCCTGCACCAGCTTTGTAAGTAGGTGTAGCAATTTTACCATTTGCTAAAATAGTAGCCTCATCTTCTTCAATAATGTCAAGAGCAATACCACTGTTTCCTTTTCCTTCCATTCTAGTGATTTGTGGTTCATCGCCATAATCAGCATTTTGGATAGTACCACCAGCCTCTGGTTGAGGAATATGAGGAATACCTGAATAAATTTTAACAGAACCGGTAGCAGATTTTCTGGAAGGTAAGTATGGTTTTTTCTGACCATCAAGAGCAAGAGGGTCAAGTTGGTCATACGTTTTGTAGTTGTT
>Ga0209578_10000192_pt1 | contig 111830 bp, 109 predicted proteins | sample tdAd472_FD_187127 | JGI IMG/M metagenome (GOLD analysis project Ga0209578, IMG submission 187127) | Marine sediment microbial communities from the Atlantic coast under amendment with organic carbon and nitrate - tdAd47.2 (SPAdes)... | ecosystem: Environmental > Aquatic > Marine > Coastal >...
ATTAGGGCGGCGGTCCCGCGCACCGCATGTCACGGAGTTTTCGCTTTTTCACCGCATCTGAACCTGCAATAAATCGGTAATGCCCTCACCTCTCCCGGACCCCGCCCATGGCTGACGACATCGCCCGCCTGCTCGACATCATGGCGACGCTGCGCAATCCCGACGGCGGCTGCCCGTGGGACGTGGAACAGACGTTCAAAACCATCGCCCCCTACACCATCGAGGAAGCCTACGAGGTCGCCGACGCCATCGAGCAAGGCGACATGGCATCGCTCAAGGATGAACTCGGCGATCTGCTGTTCCAGGTCGTGTTCCACGCACAGATGGCCAAGGAGCAAAACCTGTTCGAATTCGACGATGTCGTCGCGGCCGTCTCGGACAAGATGGTCAGGCGCCATCCGCACGTCTTCGCCGACGCCGAGATCGACGGCGCCGATGCCCAGACATCCGCCTGGGAGGACATGAAGGCCGAGGAGCGCCTGGAAAGCGTTCACAAGGAGGACCCGAGCGTGCTTGCCGGCGTGCCCGTCGCCCTTCCCGGCCTGACCCGCGCCGAGAAACTGCAAAAGCGCGCCGCGCGCATCGGCTTCGACTGGCCGACGCCGGAACGCGTCATGGACAAGGTGCACGAGGAAATCGCCGAAGTAGAGCACGAGCTGGCCAACGGCCGCGATGTCGAACGGCTCACCGACGAGATCGGCGACGTGCTGTTCGTCTGCACCAACCTGGCGCGCAAGCTCGGCATCGACGCGGAGGCGGCACTGCGTCACGCCAATGCCAAGTTCGAACGCCGGTTCCGCGCCATGGAAAGCCGGCTGCCGGAAGGCGGCGCAACGCTCGATGAGATGGAAGCCGGCTGGCAGGACGTCAAACGCGACGAAGACGGCGCGTGAAACCCGAAATGAGCCATAAGGAAATTGATGTCTCCCATGGCCCGAGACGCTAGAATACCATTGATGACGCCGAAACTCCCCCTGCTCCGACGCGTGCTCGTTCGCCTCAAGGCGCCGGTCCTGCTGGCCGCCGCCTTCGTCATGCTGAACGGCTGCTACCTGCCGATCTATTTCGATTCAGAGATCGAGATCACCCGCCAGGGCTATTTCAAGATGATCTTCGACGGCTACCTGGCCAAGGTCGAGCTCTACGACAAGCTGCGAAAGAACGAGATCACGCCGACGGAAGAGCGTGAACAGGTGGAGATCATCAAGACCGATTTCACCCGCGACACCTCGACCAAAATTTTCGAATACAAGGAGAAGGGCCGGTTCCGCGTGAATTGGACGCGCGAGGGCGACCTGACGCAGGTGAAGACCGTCACCTTCTTCCGCCGCAACGAGAACATGCTGGGGATTTCCTACAATTCCCAGACCGGGCTGATCGCCGTCAGCGGCCGTTCCATGAAACGCGACGTGCGCCAGCGCCTGAATGATATCGGGCTCGCCATGCGCGGTGAAATTCGCGTCATCACCGACGCGCCGGTGCTGCGCCACAACGCGACGACGGTGAAGCGCAACACCTCGCGCGGCCCCAATTTCAAGACCTACACCTGGAAGGTCGCCAACATCTTCGCGCCGACGCCGAGCATGAGCATCGCGCTCAGGTAAGGCTTATCAGTCCCGCGTCAGGTTGCGAAGCAGGCTCGAAGTATCCCAGCGGTTGCCGCCCTTGGCCTGAACCTGGGCATAGAACTGATCGACCAGAGCCGTCACCGGCAGGCGCGCGCCGTTGTTGTTGGCTTCGGAGAGGCAAATCCCCAGGTCCTTGCGCATCCAATCGACGGCGAAACCGAACTCGAACTCGTCGTCGATCATGGTCTGGGCCCGGTTTTCCATCTGCCAGGACTGGGCCGCGCCCTTGGAGATCACGTCGATTACCTTGGGCATGTCGAGCCCGGCCTTGGTGCCGAAATTGATGCCTTCCGCGAGCCCCTGCACCAGACCGGCAATACAGATTTGGTTGACCATCTTGCAGAGTTGGCCGCTGCCCACCGGGCCCAGCAGCGTCACCGCGCGGGCGTAGCAGTCCATGATATCCTTGGCGGCGTCGAAAGCACCCTGCTCGCCGCCGCACATCACCGTCAGGACGCCGTTCTCGGCACCGGCCTGGCCGCCCGAAACCGGCCCGTCGATGAAACGGATCCCCATTTCACCGGCCTTTTCCCCTACCTCGCGCGCCACATCGGCGGACGCCGTCGTGTGATCGACGAACACCGCGCCCGACTTCATGCCCGCCAGGATGCCGTCATCGCCATAGACGACGCTTCGGAGGTCGTCGTCGTTGCCGACGCAGGCACAGACCACATCGGCGCCTTCGACCGCTTTCGCGGGCGTATCCGCCCAACTGCCGCCATGTTCCCCGGCCCATTTTTCCGCCTTGGCGGTGGTCCGGTTGTAAACGGTGACGTCGTGGCCCTTGGCGGCCATGTGCCCGGCCATGGGATACCCCATGACGCCGAGGCCGATGAAAGCGGTTTTTGTCATGATTTCGGCTCCATTTTGCGCGGCTCGGATTGCGAATGAGCCGCCGAGTATAAGCGCTCACCGTTTGCAGGCAAGAGGCTGGCGTGAACCGCCCCTTCGCCGCCTCAGGTGGGCGCCAGGACGGCGTAGAAGTTGCCTTCCCAGATGGCGGGCGGCGTGGTGACGATGCGATCCAGCAATCCATGCAACATAGCTTCCCAGCGTTGCCGCGCGGGACTGCCGAGCCGGTGCGGATAGGCCTTGCGGCACACCAGACCGGCGGCGACCGCCTGTTGCGCCAGGCTTTCCGGAGTATAGGCGGTCTTGTGCGTGAGATCGCCGTATTGGAATTGCTGCCCCCAGGGCGAGCCGGCGTTCGGCACCTTGACCACGATGGCACCGTCCGGCGCCAGCACTTCGCGCATCTTCATCAGCAACTGACAGCCGGCCTCGGCATCGAAATGCTCGAGCACGTCGAACAGCGCAACACGATCGAAGCGTTCACCCGAGCCTGCGGCCTGCTCCAGGAATGCCCAGGCATCGGCGGTGCGAAACCGCTCGCGCACCTGTTCCGGCACCACGCCGGCGAGCGCCGGATCCTGGTCGATACCAATAAAATCCGCCACGCCCTTGGCCTCCAGGTAGGCCAGGAACAGGCCGGTGCCGCAGCCCAGTTCCAGCACCCGGTGATCGGTTTGGAACGCCGCCGGCACCCAGACCTCGCGGTCGAAACGCTTGATGTGCTTGGGCCCGACCGCCGGCGTCGAATAGCCCTTGAACGTCGCGTATGTTTCGTAGTGCCGCACCGATGCCCCTGCCCTGGTCGATTTCCAAGCCCCTATTATGGCCCGCGCCTTGGTCGCCGCCAATGGCGTTGAGCGCCACCGGGCGGGTTTCGCTAGCCCCGACGGACCGGTTATGACATAAGACCGCAATGAATTTTGCAGACAGGCGAGCCTCATGACGACCACCATTTCCGTCGAAATCGCGCCCGGCGAGCTGATCGACAAGATCACCATCCTGGAGATTAAGCTGGAACGGATGACCGATGCGGCCAAGCTAGCCAACGTGAAGATCGAGTGGGAGACCCTGACGCAGGCGCGCGATACGGCGATCGAGGCCAGCGATGCGCTTGCCGGACTGGCGCAGGCGCTGAAGTCCGTGAACGAGCAGCTCTGGGAGATCGAGGACGATATCCGCGATTGCGAACGCGACAAGGATTTCGGCGACACCTTCATCGCCCTCGCTCGCGCCGTCTACAAGACCAACGACGAACGCGCGCGGCTGAAGCGCGATATCAACGAACTCCTCGGCTCGCGCCTGGTCGAGGAGAAATCCTACGCCGCCTACTGAGCCCCATGGCCCGCCTCGCGCGCAGCCTGGACCCGCTGCATCGCCTCTATTGCCGTCTGCGCCGCCGCGCGCACGCGCCCAGGGGGGTTCTTTTGGTCTCCGCCGGCGGGCTCGGCGATACGGTGCTGTTTTCCCTCGTCGCTGAACGCTTTGCCCGCCTCGGCCATTCCGATGAGCCCGTGGGCGTGCTTATGAGGAAAGACGGCGCCAAGACGGGTTTTTGCCTGCCGCCCGATATGCAGCTTGAGACCGTCGATTTCGGCCGCTTCGACCGCAGTCCGGGCTATCGTTGGCAGGTCATGGAACGGCTTTGGCGGGCCAATTACCGACTTGTCGTCAGCACCGATTTCCTGCGCCACCCCTACCTGGACGAGGCCATGATCGCCGCCACCGCCGCGCCCGAGACGGCCGCCATGAAAGCCCGGCCCTGGGCGAAATACGACCACGCACTGAAAAAGGCGGCTGGCGCCTATACGCGGCTGTTCGATAGCGGTCCGCCACGCAAGGACAAGGTCGTGCGCTGGTCGGAATTCGCCAATTTCCTGACCGGCGGAACGGAGGCACCGCCGAAGGTGCGCCTGATGCGCCAGTATGCCCCAGCAGCCGCAGCAGCAGCCGGTAACGAGGTCATCATCCAGCCCTTCTCTGCGGTCAAGGCGAAGCAGGTCGACGTGGCGCTCTATGCGGCGATCCTCGACGCCCTTCCCGATGGCCTGCAAGTGTGCCTCACCGGCCTTCCCCAGGACCTGGACGCCAACCCGGAACTGCGCCCGCTGCTGGATCGCGCCAACGTCCGTTTCGACGCCTCCACCTTCGCCGAATTGGCGCCGCGCCTGGCGGCCGCCCGGCTGGTGGTATCCGTCGACACCGCCTTGATGCATCTGGCCGTGGCGCTCGGCGCACCGACACTGTGCCTGGCGAGCGCCGCCTATGTCGGCGAGATCGTTCCCTATGACGAGGCGGTCACGCCGGATAACGTCACGTTTCTATACGAATCCATGCCTTGCGAAGGCTGCCTGGGAGATTGCATCCATCCGCTCCGGGCGGGGCGCTATCCCTGTATCGACGCACTCACGCCGGATCGCGCCGCCAATGCGGCGCTGGCCCGGCTTCAATCGCCCAACAGCGCGTAGAGCGTCTCCCAGCTTTCCCGGTCCGGCGCCAGGATCAACGATTTTTGCATCAGCGTCGGTCCCGGCCTGTAGGGCCCGCCGGTTTCGGCGATGGCGTGATAGCCGCCGCTTTCGGCGTGGATGAGCACGCCCGCGGCATGGTCCCAGGGTTTCAGGCGCCCGCCGTAACGCGCGAACTGCAATTCGCCCCGCGCCAGGTCGGCGTACTCGGCGCCGACGCAGCGATAGCGGACGATCTGGCGCGGCAGCATGCCTTTCCATTCGGGCTCAAGGCTACGGCTCTCGGCCCGTTCGCGGTAGCGGCGGCTCAAGGAACCTTGAAACTGGCTGATGCGTTCGGGCGTCTCCGGCCGCAATCGCGCGCCGCCTTCGAAAACCCCCTCGCCCTTCACCGCCCAGACGGTGGTTTCCCGGATCGGTTCGTGTATCCACCCGGCCAGCGTCTCGCCGTCCGCCACCAGCGCCACGATCACCGCGAAGCGCGGCCGGCCGTCGGCGAAATTCTGGGTGCCATCGACGGGATCGATGACCCACACGGGCCGCTCGCGGGTGAATGCGTCCATTGAGGCCGGATTGCCCGCCGCCGCCTCCTCGCCAACCACGGCGGCGTCCGGCAACAGGCCAAGGAGCGCCTTTTCCAATGCCGCTTCCGCGCGTTCATCGGCAACGGTGACCAGTTCCCCCTGTGCCTTCTCGGAAATCTCGTGCGCGCCCAGGCGCTTGAACCGGGGCAGAATTTCACGCGCCGCGACATCGGTGATGATGGCGCTGACGGCGCCGGGATCGGGAATCATCGGGCCTGCCGCTGAGCCAACTGGTCGGCCTTGGCCGGTGCCAGGCGGACGCGGAGGTGGATGGCCTCTTCGTCGTCATGGCGCTCAATGACGTCGCCGTTTCGATAGAGCCATGCCAGCGTCGCCCCATCGGCCGGTTCGAGATCGAGATCGAGCATCCGGTAGCCGGCGCTGAGCCGCTCGCCGATGACGTCCAACAACGCGGAAACCCCCTCGCCGGTCAGCGCCGAGACCGCCATCGCCGTCTCGTTTACCCGTTTCAGGCGGTTTTCCAGCATTTCGCGCGCGTCCGGCGCCATCAGGTCGATCTTGTTCAGTACCTCGATGATCTCGCGCCGCCGGGTATCGTCGAAACCGATTTCCTCAAGCACGGCAAGGACATCGGATTTCTGCGCCTCCGTATCGAGATGGCTGGCATCACGCACGTGTACCACCAGGTCGGCCTCCATCACCTCCTCCAAGGTGGCGTGAAAGGCCTCCACCAGTTCGTGCGGCAGGTTGGACACGAAGCCCACCGTGTCCGACAGGATCGCCTCCTGGCCCGTCGGCAGGTGTATGGCGCGCATGGTCGGGTCCAGGGTGGCGAACAACTGGTCCTTGGCGACCACATGGGATTCGGTCATGCGGTTGAACAGCGTCGACTTGCCGGCGTTGGTATAGCCGACCAGCGCCACCACCGGCTGCGGCACGCGCTTGCGGGCACTTCGGTGCAGCGCGCGGGTGCGCTTCACGTCCTGCAGTTCCTTTTTGATGCGGTCGATGCGCTGGTCGATCATGCGCCGATCAAGCTCGATCTGGCGTTCGCCGGGGCCGCCCATGAACCCGGCGCCACCACGCTGACGTTCCAGGTGGGTCCAACTGCGGACCAGGCGGCTTCGCTGGTATGAAAGCGCCGCCAGTTCCACCTGCAGGCGCCCCTCGCGGGTGCGCGCGCGGGCACCGAAGATTTCCAGGATCAGGCCGGTGCGGTCGATGACCTTGCTTTTCCAGGCCTGCTCCAGGTTGCGCTGCTGTACGGGGCTGAGCGCCATGTCGACGACGACAACGTCGATGGAATCACCCTCGTTCGCCGCTTCCACGATGGCGCCGATGCGCTCCACGGTGCCGGAACCGAACAGCGTGCCGGCGTGCGGCTTGGCGACGTTGACCCATTCCCCATGGGTGACATCGAGATCAATGGCGAGCGCCAGGCCGACCGCTTCCTCGAGCCCGGCTTCGGGATCGCGCAACACCTGATCGCGCTCGGCCTTGGCCAAGCGAGGGTGCAAAACGATGCAGCGTTCCGGTTGCGGATCAGTATTGTCGAATTGAAAAGTCGTCACGCGGGGACGAGCATCCCCCGGCTCGTGCGATCACTCGCCATCATTGTCGTCATCCTTGTCGGGCTCGAACAATTGCACGGGCACCGACGGCATGACCGTCGAAATCGCGTGCTTGTAGACCAACTGCGTATGCCCGTCACGGCGCAGCAATACCGAAAAATTGTCGAACCAGGTGACAATCCCCTGCAGCTTGACACCATTGACCAGGAACACCGTTACCGGTGTCTTGTTCTTGCGAATGTGGTTGAGGAAAACGTCTTGCACGTTCTGAGACTTTTCCGGGGGCATGGCATTACCTCGTTTATTATCGTTTATTGAGCCGCCGCGACCAGACTGTCGTCTGGCCCGCAACTTCTCCCTTGTTGGCGGTTTTCCGGCATTTTCTGGGCCGCAAGCGCACTCGCGCTTCCGGTTTCACCGCCAAGCCAGGAAAGCTTACATGGTATCGATAAACTTGCAAAGAGCCATGCAATCGGCGAAATGCCGCGCCGGCGGGCTGTCGGCGAATTCGTCCGCCCCGGGCGGCTCGGCCCGCAGCAGCACCGGATAACATCCGGCGGCGTGCGCACAGTCGAGATCGATGTCCGCATCGCCGACAAACCACACGTCCGCCTCGCCGCCGACCTTCACCCCGGTTCCCTCCAGCGCCATCAGCACCGGATCGGGCGCGGGTTTGTCGCGCGGTGCGTCGTAGGCGCCGACCAACCGGTTGAAATAGCGGTCCCAGCCGAGGTGCGTCGATTCGGCGCGCAAATACTCACCGGTCTTGTTGGAAACCACCGCCATCACGAAACCGCGCGCGGCAAGGAATTCCAGCATCTCGCCGGCGCTCGGCGCGGGATCGAGCTTGATCTTGTGAATTTCCGCATAGCGCCCGTAGAAGACATCGGCCGCGTCCTTCCAGCGATCGCCGAACAGGCCCGGAAAGCTGTCGCGCATGGATTTCCGCACCCGCAAACGGGTTTCCTCCAGCGTCCAGGGCGCCTTCCCGAAGGTTTCCAGCGTGGTGTTGAGCGCGTCGTGGATGACGCCCCAGGTATCGACCAGGGTATTGTCCCAGTCGAACAAGATCGCCTTCGGCCGCTGCTCACCGCCTGCCGGCATGGGGTCAGTTCCAGCGGTCGGTTTGCTGCGGCCCGCCGACACTTTCCATGAAATTCATGTAGATATCCAAAAGCCGGGTCGTCAGATCACCGGCGTGGCCGTTGCCGATGGACTGGCCGTCGATGCGGGTGACGGCGCGCACGTGCGAGTTGGAACTGGAAATGAAGGCCTCGCGCGCTTCCAGGGCCTCGGCCACGCTAAAGGCGCGTTCGACGATCGGAATGTCGTGCTCGCGCGCCGCCTCCAGGATCGCCAGCCGGGTGATGCCGTTGAGGATCGCGGCGCTGACGTCGCGGGTCACCAGTTCGCCTTCCTTGGTGACGATCCAGGCGTTGGTGGCCGAGCCCTCGGTGACCAATCCGTCGTCGTCCACCTGCCAGGCCTCCTGGGCGCCGGCTTCCACCGCCGCCTGCTTTGCCAACACATTAGGCAACAGGCTTATCGCCTTGATATCACGCCGTTTCCAGCGAATGTCCGGCAGCGACACCACATCGATGCCGGAAAGCAATTGAACCTTGTCGATTGGCGCGCGCTTGACCGCCGTGATCACCAGCGACGGCGCCGTGTGCTTGGGGAACGGGTGATCGCGCGGCGCCACGCCGCGGGTGATCTGCAGGTAGATGAGGCCGTCGCGCACATGATTGCGGCGCACCATTTCGCGCAGCACCATCTGCAGCGGTTTTTGCGCCATCGGCCAATCGATGCTCAGTTCCGACAGCGAATGGGCCAGGCGGTCGAAATGCCCCTTCTCGCCGAGCATCTGGCCGTTGTGGATGGCCACCACCTCATAAACCCCGTCGGAGAACTGGTAACCGCGGTCCTCGACATGAACCATGGCTTGGGCGTGCGGCACGTAGCGGCCGTTGACGTATGCGATGCGGGGCATGGGGCTCCTCTAGAAGTATTCCAATTGCACGGAGAACATTTTTTCGACCTTGCGGATCACCTTGGCCGACGCAAACAGCACCACGCGGTCCTTGGGTTCCACCACCGTCGAGCCGCCGGGGCAGATCATCTGCCCGTCGCGGACGATGGCGCCCAGCATGACGCCGCTCGGCAGGTTGATCTCGCGCAGCGGTTTGCCCACCAGTTCCGAGGTTTCCAGCGCCTCGGCCTCGATCAGTTCGCCGAAATCCTCGCGCAGCGTATGCACGGAGTGGATCCGGCCGCGGCGGATGTGCTGCAGGATGGTGGAAACGGTGATGTTGCGCGGGCTGACGGTGACGTCGATGCCGAGTGAGTTGACCAGGGATTCATAGGTGCCCTTGTTGACCAGCGTAATGGCGCGCTGGGTGCCGTACCGTTTCGCCAACAACGACGAGAGAATGTTGGTCTCGTCATCGTTGGTGACGGCGACGACGGTCTCGGTGGCGGCGGTGTTGGCTTCCTCGAGGATCTCCGGGTCGAGCACATCCCCTTGCAGCACCATGGTGTTTTCCAGCCGTCCGGCGATGGCCTTGGCGCGCTCGGGGTCGAGTTCGATGATCTTGGTGCGCACCCAGGTGTGCTCGCGTTCGATCTCCTGCGCCAGGAACAGCCCGATATTGCCGCCGCCGAAGATCAGCAGCCGCCGCGCCTCGGTTTCCTCGTGGCCGAAGGCGGCCATGGCGCGCCCCACCTGCTCGCTGTCGACGACGAAATAGACCTCGTCGCCCGGCAGCATCTGGTCGTCGGAGGTCGGCACGATCGCCTGCTCGCCCCGCATCAGGCCGACGACCACGATGTTGAGGTCGGGGAAAAGCTGCGTCAGTTGCCGAAGCGGCGTGTTGACCAGCGGGCAGTCCTCCTCGCAGCGCACGCCCAGCAATTTCACCTTGTCGTCCGCGAGCGGGATCATCTCGAAGGCGCCCGGTACCTGCAGGCGCCGGGTCACCGCGCGGGCCACCTCGATCTCCGGCGAAATGATGTGGTCGATGGGCATGTGATCGCGCGAGAACAGGTTGGCCCACATGGGCTCCAGGTAGCTTTGCTGTCGCACGCGGGCGATTTTGGTCGGCACCTCGAAGATCGAGTGCGCCACCTGACAGGCGACCATGTTGACTTCGTCGGCAAAGGTCACGGCGATGAGCATGTCGGCATCACTGGCCCCGGCCTGGTCGAGCACGGTCGGGTGCGATGCCTGGCCGACGATGCCGTTGACGTCCAGGTTGTCGCTGATCTGGCGAATCAGATCCGGCGAACGGTCGACGACGGTGACGTCGTTGTTTTCAAGCGACAGATGCCGGGCGATGTGGAACCCGACCTGGCCTGCGCCGCAAACGATCACTTTCATGGATACCAGCCCTCCGCTGAGGAGACCCTTGTAGCGGGTTCAATTGGATTTGTCAGTGCCGAGAACGCCCAGGCTCTTGAGCTTGCGATGCAAGGCCGAGCGTTCCATGCCGACGAATTCGGCGGTACGCGAGATATTGCCGTCGAAGCGCTTGATCTGGGCGCTCAGGTAGTCGTGCTCGAAGCGCTCGCGCGCCTCGCGCAGCGGTAGCGTCATGATCTCGCCGTGCCGGTCCGGGCCGGCGATCTCTTCCACCAAGCCGACGACCTCGCGCGGCAGGTACTCGGCGGTGATCGGATGGCTCGGGTCGGTCGGCGCCAGGATCAACATGCGCTCGACGGCGTTGCGCAGTTCGCGCACGTTTCCTGGCCAGTCGTAACTCTGCAGCGCCGACATGGCATCGCCGCCGATGCTACGCAGCGCTTGCCCGGTCATCTCGCAGGCCTGGGCGAGAAAACGCTCCGCCAGCGCTTTGATATCCTCACGCCGGGCATTCAACGGCGGCACGGCGACGGGCACCACGTTGAGCCGGTAATAGAGGTCTTCGCGGAACCGGCCGGCGGCAATCTCCGCCGCCAGATCGCGGGTCGAGGTGGCGATGACCCGCACATCGACCGTGACGCGTGTACGGCCGCCGACGCGGGTGAACACCTGTTCTTGGAGGGCACGGACGATCTTGCCCTGGGTTTCCAGCGGCATGTCGGCGACCTCATCGAGCAATAGCGTGCCCTTGTGGGCCGCCTCGAAGGTGCCGATCTTCACGGTCCCCGCGCGTTCGCCGCCGGGCGTCGTCTCGACGCCGAACAGTTCCTCTTCCATGCGCTCGGGTGTCATGGTGGCACAGTTGACGACGACGAAGGGACTGCCGTTGCGCGCCGAGCGGTCGTGGATAAGCCGCGCCACCACCTCCTTGCCGGAACCGGCCGGGCCCAGGATCAGCACCCGGCTGTTGGTCGGCGCCACTTTGTCGACGGTCTGGCTGAGCTCGCGCACCAGTTTCGAGCTGCCGGTCAGGTGCGGCGTGACGTCGGCGCGTAGCCGCAGTTCCTCGTTCTCGCGCCGCAAGCGCGCCGCCTCGACGGCGCGCTCCACCAGCATGATCAGCCGGTCGGCCTTGAACGGTTTTTCGATGAAGTCGTAGGCGCCTTCCTTGATCGCGGTAACGGCGGTTTCCACCGTGCCGTGGCCGCTCATCATCAGCACCGGCAGTGAGGGATGATTGGCCTTGATCGCCTTCAGGATACCAAGGCCATCCAATTCGCTGCCCTGCAGCCAGATGTCGAGCAAAACCAAGCTCGGGCGCCGGGCCTCGACCTCGGCCAGCGCCGCCTTGCTGGTCGCCGCTTCGCGCGTGTCGAAGCCCTCGTCCTCCAGGATGCCCGCCGTGAGCATCCGGATGTCGGCTTCGTCGTCTACGATGAGAATATCGCTAGCCACCGGTTAACCCGCTTTTGTCGCGCCGCCGCTCAACTCGACCGCCGCATCCATCGCCACATCTTCAGGCGACCGATCCCCCGCCTCCCCGTCGGCCGGCTCTGCCTCGCCGACCGGCATGACCAGGCTGACGCGCGCACCGCCGCCGTCCCGGTTCTCCAGCATCACGCGGCCCTCGTGATCTTCCATGATCTTATGCACGATCGCCAAACCGAGACCGGTCCCTTTCTCACGCGTGGTGACGTAGGGTTCCGTCAGGTTCTCGCGTTCATCGGGAAGGCCCTTGCCATTGTCTTCGACGACGATGCCGACTTCGTCAAGCCCGCCTTCCGGAACGCGCAGGATTACGCGGATGCGGCCCGTCTCGCCACCACCCGCCTCGGTGAGACGGCCCTCAATGGATTCGGCGGCGTTCTTCAAGACGTTGGTCAACGCACGTGAAATCTGGCGGCTGTCGCACCGGACGGGCAACGGATGATCCGGCAATTCGGCCTCGATCTCGATATCCGGATTGCGGTTGCGCTCCAAGAACACGGCCTCGCGGCAAATTTCGGTCAGGTTCTCGACCATGAACGTCGGCTGCGGCATGCGCGCGAAGGACGAGAATTCATCGACCATGCGGCCGATGTCCTCGACCTGGCGGACGATGGTGTCGGTGCAGGCGCGGAAGGTCTCGGGGTCGGTTTCGATCTCGTCGGCGTATTTGCGCTTCAGCCGTTCGGCTGAAAGCTGGATCGGCGTCAGGGGGTTCTTGATCTCATGTGCGATGCGCCGGGCCACGTCGGCCCAGGCGGCCTTGCGCTGCGCCGACAGCAGGTCGGTGACGTCGTCGAATGTGGTGACGAAGCCGATGGTCTCGGTTTCCAGGGTCTCTCCGGCGATCCTGACCAAAAGCGTCCTGAGTCCGTCGCGCCGCGCCAGGCGGATTTCAGCCTGCTGGGTACGCTGCGGCGTCTCCTTGGCGCGCCCGATCAATTCCGCCATTTCGGGCACCAGCTCGGCCAGCGGCTCACCGATATGCTCTTCCAGGTCCATCGCCAGCAATTCCGAGGCCGAGCGGTTCGGCAAATGTATGCGGCCCTCCCGATCGAGTCCGACCACGCCGGCGGAAACGCCGGACAGCACGGTTTCCGTGAAGCGGCGGCGTTCGTCCAACTCGCGGTTGGCCTCGATCAGGCCGCGCTGCTGCGCCTGCAACTGCCCCGTCATCTCGTTGAAGGCGTGGCCCAGCATACCGATCTCGTCGGTCCTGGGTTCGGCTTCGACGCGGTAGTCCAGGTTGCCTTCGCTGACCTCCTCGGCGGCGCCGATCAACGCGCTGATCGGCCGCGCCAACTGCCGCGCCACGGTCATGCCCACCCAGCCCGCCGCAAGCAACATCAACAGCGCCACCATGACGAAGATGATGATGAAGCTGACCTGGATGCCGCTGCGCTCTTTTTCCATCTTGCGATAGCTGGCCACTGCCGTGGTGATATTGTCGACATGGTTGGAAACGCGCGGATCGACCAGCCGTTCCACCAGCAGGTAGGCGTCGACGAAACGGTTGAGCTTGATCACCGCTCGAAGGCGCTCGTCATCCTTGGAATCGATCACCGCGATGCCGCCGTCGTCGGCGGAGTGAAGCACCCCGGCCGGCAGGCCCTCGATCTCGGTCAGCAGGCTGAACTGGCCGCGCGCCAGGACCTGGCCGCTACTGTCCAGCACCACCGCCTCCGAAAGCGAACGCAGCGCGGATTGCTGCGACAGCACGTCACTGAACAGGCGTTGGCTGCGCATCAGCGCGGCGGCGTTTTGGTTCAGTTCGTTGGCCAGTGCCAGCGCGTCGGTCTGGATCTTGTTGCGGTGTTCGAACAGGTAGGCCTTGGCGACGACGATGGAATCGTTGAGCGCCGTGCGTACCCGTTCGGAAAACCAGCTCTGCATGCCGAAATGCAGGAACAGCGCCGAGAACACCACCACCAAGATACCCGGCGTCACCGCGACCAGACTGAACAGCGCCACCAAACGCACATGCAACCCCGACCCGGCGGCTCCCCGGCGGCGCTCCGACCAAATCTGCAACAGCCGGCGAATGACGATGGCGCCCAGCAGCAACAGCAGGATGCCGTCGACGTAAAGCAGGCTGAGGACGGTATCGATGTCGTAGGCACGGCCGGAGCGTCCGGTGATGCTGATGACCGTGGCAACACCGGAGATGAAGGCCAGCGCGGCAAGGGAATAGGCGGTCTTGCGGCTGGAGAATATCCGCCGCGACGCCGCCAACAGTTTTTCCGTTGTGGCGCCCGCGTCGTTCATCGTCCGCCCCGGATGACCGGTATATCCAGTTCGCGAATCTTCTTGCGAAGCGTGTTGCGGTTGAGGCCGAGCACCTGCGCGGCGCGGACCTGGTTGCCGCGGGTTGCCTGCAAGGTCAGGGTGATGAGCGGTTTCTCGACCTCGCGCAGCACCCGGTCGTAGAGACCATGCGCCGGCAGGTCGTTCTGATGGGCGGCGAAATAGGACGACAACTGCCGCTCGACCAACGCCGACAGGCCGTCATCGCGGCCCGATGAACTTTCGTCGCCGGTGCCCTTGGCGCGGTCCGAAAGCTCGCGCTCGACGATGGCGTCGGAAATGGTTTCTTCCGAATAGAGCGCGGCGAAGCGCTGCACCAGGTTTTCCAGTTCGCGCACGTTGCCCGGCCAGTTGTGGCGGGCAAGCCGGCCAAGCGCCGTCTGGTCGATGGTCTTCCAAGGCAGGCCGGCGTTCTTGGCGCGAGCCAGGAAATGGCGCACCAACTCGGGGATGTCCTCCGTGCGGTCGCGCAGCGGCGGCAGGTGCAGGGGCACGACGTTGAGCCGGAAGAACAGGTCCTCGCGAAAAAGCCCCTGCCGGATCAATTGCTTAAGGTCGTGATGGGTGGCGGCGATGATGCGCACGTTGGCGCGGATCGCGTTGTGTCCGCCGACAGAGGTAAACTCGCCCTCCTGCAGCACGCGCAGCAGCCGAGTCTGAGCCTCCATCGGCATGTCGCCGATTTCGTCGAGGAACAGCGTGCCACCCTCGGCCTGCTCGAACCGGCCCGACGCGCGTTGGGTGGCGCCGGTAAAGGCGCCCTTCTCGTGGCCGAACAACTCGCTTTCGATCAGGTCGCGCGGGATCGCCGCCATGTTGACGGCGACGAACGGTCCTTGCTTGCGCTTGCCGTAGTCGTGCAGCGCGCGCGCCACCAATTCCTTGCCGGTGCCCGACTCGCCATTGATCATCACCGTGAGGTCCGTCGGCATCAGCCGCGCCAGGGTGCGGTAGACCTCCTGCATGGCCGTCGATCGCCCGATCATGGGCAGCGTTTCTTCCAAATCCTCCGGCTGTGCCGCGCCGCCGCCGCCGGAACCGTCGACGTTTTCAATTCCGCGCTTAACGATCGACGTCAACTCATTGATATCGAAAGGTTTTGGAAGGTATTCAAAGGCGCCTCTCTCGGTCGCCTTGACCGCCGTCTGCAAGGTCGTCTGGGCACTCATGACGACAATGCGGAGATCCGGCCGGATGCGCCGGATGCGCGGGATCATGTCGAGGCCGTTCTCGTCCGGCATGATCACATCGGTGATGACCAGATCGCCATCGCCCTGCTCCACCCATTTCCACAACATCGCCGCGGTGCCGGTGGCGCGAACCTCGTAACCGGCGCGCGTGAGGGCCTGGGTGACGACGGTGCGGATGGCGGCGTCGTCGTCGGCGACAAGAATGGTCGGTGACGAGGTCATGCCGACGGCGTTCCCGAATGCATCGGCAGGAATACCTTGAACACGGTGCGTTTCGGTTCGCTCTCGCATTCGATGATGCCGCCGTGCGCCTGGACGATCTGCGCCACCAAGGCCAGGCCGAGACCGCTGCCGTCGGGCTTGCTGGTGACGAAGGGGTCGAACAGGTAGGGACGCAGATCATCGGATATGCCGGGCCCGTTGTCGATGACGCTGATGACCAGCGGCAGTTCGACCCGGTCGCGGCTGCCCGGCACGGCGATTCGGATACCGTGCCGATAGGCGCTTTCCAGGATGATTTCGCCGCCCCTCGCAGGCACCGCTTCGGCGGCGTTCTTGACCAGATTCAGGAACACCTGCACCAGTTGATCGCGGTCACCCCGCACCGGCGGCAGTGACGGGTCGAAGTTGGTTGCAAACCGCACGCCCTTGGCGAACCCGTTGCGCGCGATCTGATGCACATGGTCGAGCACCTGGTGGATATTGACCGGATCGCGCCGCACGCTGGCCTCGTCCATGAACAGGCCCATGCGGTCGACGAGCGCGCAGATGCGGTCGACCTCGTCGCGGATCAGCCCGGTGAGCGCGCGGTTTTCCTCGCTTACGCCGTCTTCGAGCAACTGTGCCGCGCCGCGGATGCCCGACAGCGGGTTCTTCACCTCGTGCGCCATCAACGACGCCATGGCACTGACCGAGCGCGCCGCGCCGCGGTGGGTCAACTGGCGGTCGATCTTATCGGCGATGGAGCGCGGAAACACCGTCACCACCACCATGCCCGGGCTTTCCGGCGCCGGCGCCGCGTGCAGGTTGACGAAATTGCGGCCGATGCGCGGAGTCTCGATGGTGATGTCGTATTCCGACACTGCCTGCTGGTGCGTGCGCGCCTGATCGATAAGGCCGAACAGCGGACTGTCCTCGGGCACCTGGCTGGAAAGCGGCTGGTTCAGCAGGTTGCCGGCGCTGGCGCGCAGGAACTGCTCGCCGGCGGCATTGATGTAACGGATCATGCCCTCGTCATCGACGGCGAATACCGTCGCGGTGAGCGCATTCAGCACGTGGTCGCCGCTGATCCCGGCCTGCGGGACCTCGACGGCCCAGGGGTTCGCCGCGAGAATTCTCATGCCGCGCGCCTTTCGATGACGGGGTCGTAGAACCGGCGGAGCGCGTCGCGAACGGCGTCGGGTTCCGTCAGGGTGAAAACATGCTGGCGGAACTCCGCCGAGTTGGGCAGCCCCTTGGAATACCAGCCGATATGCTTGCGCGCGATCTTGACACCGGTACCGACGCCGTAGTGGGTCAGGATTGCGTCAAAATGCTCGAGCACGATATCGCGCTGTTCGCTGATGGACGGGTCGGCGAGTTTCTCGCCGGTCGCCAGGTAGTGCCGGATCTGGTTCAGGAACCAGGGCCGGCCATAGGTGCCGCGCCCGACCAGCACGCCGTCGGCGCCGGACGCCGCCAGCAGGTCGCGGGCGTCCTCCTCGGTGTTGACGTCACCATTGCCGAATACCGGGATTGAGACGGCTCGCTTGACCTCGCCGATGAAAGCCCAGTCGGCATGTCCCTTATAAAACTGGCAGCGCGTGCGGCCGTGCACGGCCAGCGCCTGGATGCCGCATGCCTCGGCAATGCGCGCCAGCGACGGCGCGTTGCGGTTGGCGTCGTCCCAGCCTGTCCGCATCTTCATGGTCACGGGCACGGAAACCGCCTTGACCACCGCTTCCAGGATGCGCCCGGCCTTGAGCTCGTCCTGCATCAGCGCCGAGCCGGCATAGCCGTTGGTCACCTTCTTGGCCGGGCAGCCCATGTTGATGTCGATGATATGCGCACCACGATCCTCGTTGAGACGTGCCGCTTCGGCCATGACGTCGGGCTCGCAACCGGCCAACTGCACGGAAATGGGATGCTCGTCGGCGACATGGCTGGCCATCTTCATGGTCTTGCGCGCGGCATGCACCATCGCCCGGCTGGCGATCATCTCGGACACCACGAGGCCGGCGCCGCAGCGCTTCACCAGGCGGCGGTATGGCATGTCGGTGACACCGGACATGGGCGCCAGGACGATGGGATCGTCGATGGCGACCGGACCGATTTTCACAGGGTCAAGCGGCATGGCGTTCAAAGCGAACACTCCGAAATGGGTGCCCATTTATTAGGCAGTTTTGGCAGGAAACACAAGGCTTGCCTGGACCGGGTTCAGCCGAGCAAGACGTCGGTGACGAATTTCACGCCGGGGTAACCCAGTGTCAACAACAGATAAGCTGCCAGCGCCCAACGCGCCGCCGCCCGGCCGCGCAGGCCGCTGCGAAAATGTACGATCAACACGAAGGCGATCAGCACGAAGGCCGTGACGGTCAGGATCGTTTTGTGATCTGGCGCGAGCAGCGACCCGGTCTCGGCGAACCGCAGCGCCATGCCGCTTATCAATCCGGCGCCCAGAACGGCTTCACCGGCGATCAGCAAGCGCACCATCAGCCGGTCGCAACTGGTCACGGCCGGCAGCATCCGTGTCGTCGCGGTCGGCCGCTTGGATTTGAGCGCGCGTTCTTGCAGCATGGCCGCGAGCGCGGCGATGGCGGCGATACTGACCAGCCCATAGGTGGCGACCGACACAGCGATATGCACCACCACCAGCGATGCAGGCCCTTCGGCCAGCGGCTTGGCGCCTTCATGCGACGACCAGACGGCGGCCAGGATGCCGAGCACCAACAGTGCCGGCGACAGCAACGGCGACAAGCGCCAGGCATCGCCGTCAATGATCGCCAAGGCCACGAACAACGCCATCGTTACGGCCGCCGTAACCCAAAGCGCCGCGCCGAAATCGGTCCGCCAGCCATGTGAAAAGGCCGCCACCACCCAAAGGCCGGAGCCCAGGAGCGCCGCCAGCAGAACCATCCACATGAAGGCATCGCGCTTGGCCTCGCGGCGCAGGCCCAGGAACGCCGCCGGCACCAGTGTGGCCAGGGCCATCAGGTTCAGAACGGTGGTGGATTGCAACATGTTAGCTGACGATCTTCTTCACGGCCGGATCACGGGGTCACGGTCACCGGGCAACATGGCGTCCTCTTCGGCGTGATGCAAGCCTCATGCGCCGCCGCCGCCGCCGTTCAAGAGAAGGTTGGCATCCGGGACGCGCAGAACTAATGTCGGGCCTTGCCCGCCGGGCCGACACCTGGCGCAACGAACCGAGGGAAGTTCAGGTGGCTGGAACAGTGGCATTGATCGTCGGCGCCGGACGCGGCCATCGCTTCGGCGGCGACATGCCGAAGCAGTACCGCACGCTGCGGGGCGAACCGGTTTTGCGCCACACGCTCCGGGCCTTCGCCGGGCACCCGTCGATCGACGCGATCCAGCCCGTCATCCACCCCGACGACCGCGAATTGTTCGTTCATGCCGCCGATGGCCTTGCCGTCGAAGCGCCGGTTCCGGGCGGCGAAAGCCGGCAGGATTCCGTTCGCCTGGGGCTCGAACATATTGCCGCGCTGGCGCCCGATCGGGTGCTGATCCATGACGCGGCGCGGCCGTTTGTCTCCCCGGAAGTGATTTCCCGGGTGATCGAGGCGCTTGGCGCCCATGCCGGCGCCATTCCCGCGCTGGCCGTCACCGACACCTTGAAGCGCGGCAGTGATGGCATGATCACGGCAACCGTCGAGCGCGACGGCCTTTGGCGGGCGCAAACGCCGCAAGGCTTCCGCTTTGCCGATATTCGGGCCGCGCACAGGGAATTCGCCGGCGAGGCGCTGACCGACGACGCCGCGCTGGCGGAGCGGGCCGGCCTCGCGGTCGCCATTGTCGATGGGAGCGAAACGAACGTGAAGATCACCACCAGCGACGACCTGAACCGTGCCGAAGCGGCCGGCGCCGGCGAAACCCGCAGCGGCTTCGGCTATGACGTGCATGCGCTGGGCGACGGCGACCATGTGATGCTTTGCGGTGTGCGCATCGACCACGCCCAAGGCCTGATCGGCCATTCCGACGCCGACGTGGGCCTGCATGCAGTGACCGACGCGCTGCTCGGCGCCATCGCCGATGGCGACATCGGCGCCCATTTCCCCCCCAGCGATCCGCAGTGGAAGGGTGCGTCTTCGGACAGGTTCCTGGCGCACGCGGCCGGATTGGCGCGGGCCCGGGGCGGTGCTATCGTCAATGTCGACGTGACGCTGATTTGCGAGGCACCGAAAATCGGCCCGCACCGCCAGGCCATGCGCGAACGCCTGGCGGCGATTTTGGACATCGTTCCGGAACGGGTCAGCGTCAAGGCGACGACAACGGAACGGCTTGGATTCACCGGCCGTGGCGAGGGAATCGCAGCGCATGCGCTCATCAATGTGCGCCTAAGCGCCTGAAATGGGCCATGAGGATTGGCGATGGGAAACGAAGCCGTTAATATAACCGCAATCAAGGGTATCGTCCGCTAACGGACGCGGATGGGTGGTTCCGGAATTCGATGGCCAAATTCGACTTCACCAACGTTGACGTGCTGATTGTCGACAACGATCTGAATACTCGTCAGAGCGTCAAGAACATCCTGCACAACAATGGCTACCGGGAGATTCGGCTCGGCCGGTCCATGTCCGACGTGCGCGAAATCCTTGGTAAGTCGATGCCGGACCTGCTGATCTGCTCGTGCGACCTGCCGGACGGCGACTTCCTGGATTATATCCACGAAATCCGCCAAAGCCGTTCCGGCAACAATCCGTTCCTGCCGATCATTACGCTGGTCGAAACGCCGACGCCTGAATTGGTGACGCGGATCATCGAGTCGGGGACCGACACGGTGATCGCCAAGCCGATCTCCACGGCGCAGCTTCTCGACCGCATCGACGATCTGATGGACGCGCGCAAGCATTTCGTGGTCTCCGAAGCCTACGTCGGGCCGGCCAGACGCAAGGACCAAGGCATCCGCGGCGTTGAGCCGCCGAACCTGCTGCGCGCCAAGGCCGAGGGGCAGAAGCTCAGCTTTTCCGAGATCGAGGCCATGATCGGCGGCGCCATGCGCAAGATGAAAAGCCTCAAGGTCGACGTCCTCGGCACCCAGATTTCATCGCACATCACCAACCTGGTGCCGATGCTGGAGCGCTCCGGCCGCCTCGACCCGACCATCCGCCAGGAACTGCTCGGCCTTCTGGACATCACCGACAACTCGAAGGAAAAGCTTTCCGGTACGCCTTACGAACATGTGGTGGAGCTCTGCGAATCCATCGGCAACGTCGCCAGCGCCATTCTGGCGGCACGCAACAGCACGCCGGACCCACGCGACATCAAGCTGCTGAAGCCCCTATCGCAAGCGGTACAGGCCTGTTTCTCGGGCGCCATCACCAACGCCCAACAGGTCTCCGCCATCGTCCAGCAAATCGGCGTGCGCTAGGGCCTCGTCGGCTCTAAGCGGTTTCCGTCTCGATCCACTGCAGGAATTCACGATTACCGCCGGTGATCGGCAGCGCCACCACGCAGGGACAGTCGTAACTGTGCAGTTCGACGATCTTTGCCGTCAGTGCGTCGACTAGGTCGGCGCGGGTCTTCAGCACCAGCGCCGCCTCCGCGCCGCTCTCCACCTTGCCCTCCCACCAGTAGACGGCGGTGGTCGGCCCGAGCAGGTTGGCGCAGGCCGCCAGCCTAGCCTCGACGGCGGCGCGTCCCAGACGTTCGGCCTCGGCCTGGTCGGCGGCGGTGACGTAAACCCAAACGGCGGCCATGGCGTCCTCTCGCGTCGGCAAACTTGGTCCTGTCATCAATCTATCTTATCATGCCCGGACTGGCCAACGACCAGCGGTGAAGGAGCGTTCGAATGAGCAGCCATTCGCACAACGACAACGCGGCCCCGATCGAGGAACGCCCGGCGCCGTCGCGTCCGCCCGCACCGACCGACAACCAGCGCCGCTGGATGGCGCGCGGGCTGCTGCAACCCGGCGGCAAACTGCCCCTGTTCGACGAGGACGGCCAGAAAATCAGCGAACGCACGGTGCGCAGTTGCCTGGAACACGGCTGGGTCGAACCCTGGTTCGCCAACCCGATCAAACCCGACTGGGTCATCTGCAAGCTGACCGACGAAGGCCGCCGGTTCCTGAAATCCGACGACCGAGACTGAGACTACGATTGCAGTTGGCGCAGTTGATATCGTGACGGCAACGAAACCATCCGCGGGTGCACCGACGACGGTGATGGTCTGTATCAATCGCCGGTTCCGGGTCGACGAGGCCTCTTGCGCGGCGCGCGGCAGCGAGAAGGTCGCCGAAGCCCTGGAAACGGGAATCCGCGAACGGCGCATCAACATCAAACTGGAGCGCAGCATCTGCATGGGCCACTGCCAGACCGGGCCGACGGTCCGCTTGGCGCCTGGCGGGCGCTTCTTCCACGCCCCCTCGCCCGAGGAAATCACGGCGATCCTCGACGAACTCTTGGAAATCTGCGGTATCCGCGAGGCCGGTGACGGCGACATGCCGTTATTCATGCCCGGTTCGTGATTTTTTTCGATCCTGTGATTGGCATCACAGCAGCCTATGAGGGCTTATGAGATGATGACTGCGTTGGATGAATTTCAATTCGTTGAAATTCCTCCCTTCCCTCAAGAGCACAAACTCAAGCCGGCCTGGAAAGGCCGGCTTTTTTTTGTTACCGCGCCGCCGCCACGCCCGGCGTTGACATCCGTTCCGGGGCCGGTCACTTTCCGGCGATGGCTGATTTTTCCACCCAGCGCCCTCTATCCGTCGGCGTGCACGGCATCGGCGATCACGCCCGGCGCACCGTCCTGCCGGCGATCGCCGCCTCGCCGGCGTTGCGCCTGGCCGGCCTCTCGACGCGCGACGGCGGCGTCCTTGCGGAACAATGCGCCGCCTGGTCCTGTCCCGGCTGGGACAGCCTCGACGCCATGCTCGGCGAAGGCGGGTTGGATGCCGTATTCGTCGCAACGCCGATCGGCCGCCATTTCGACGACGGCAGGAAGGTGCTGGAAGCCGGCTTGCATCTCTGGTCGGAAAAGGCGTTTACCCGCAACGCACAGGACGCCGAGACACTGATATCGCTCGCCACCGGGCGCGATCTCGCGGTCTGCGTTTCCCTGGCACCCGCCCATCACGCCCTCTTCACCCGACTCCAGGGCATGATCCGAGCCGGCGAGATCGGTACCGTCCGGGCGGTGAGCGCTCACTTCGGCTTCCCGCACGTGGACGCGAGTCACTCCAAGTACGACGCCGAAAGCGGCGGCAGCGCGCTCCTGGACATGGGGTACTACCCGGTGCTCCTGCCGGCGGTGCTGCTCGATGCATTTCCCCGCGTCGCCGGCGCCGCGACCACGACCGAACCCGGGTATTCCGTCGATACCGCCGGCGCCTGCCTGCTGGAATTCGCAGACGGTGTCACGGCGACGGCGCAATGGGGATACGGCCGGGATTACATCAATGAACTTACGGTCATCGGCGAAACCGGCGTCCTAACCGCCCGGCCGGCGTTCTCCAAGCCCCCGCACCTGCCGCCGACCCTGACCCTCCGGCGCCAGAACCAGGAAACACCGATCGAGGTCGCGCCTAGCGATCAGTTCGTCGATATGCTCGCCGTCTTTGCCGAAGCGGTCCGCGATACAGAGATTGCACGCCGAATGCGCGAAACGGCGTTGGCTCACCAGGTGCTGCTGGACCAGATCACGGTGGCCGCGAATGGCTGATACGCGGCCCGCTATTTTGGTTACCGGCGGCGCCGGGTACATCGGTAGCCATGCGGTGCATGCCCTTAGGGATGCGGGGTACCCGGTGGTCGTCATTGACGATCTCTCAACCGGTCATCGCGCCTTGGTTCCCGATGGTGTTCCGCTGATCGTTGGCGATGTGAGCGACCAACCGTTGGTGAGGGATGCGCTGCACACCCACGGCTGTACCGGGGTCATGCATTTCGCCGGTTCCATTGTCGTGCCCGAATCCGTCGCCGACCCGCTCAAGTACTATGGCAACAACACAGAAGCCAGCCGACGGCTCATCGAAAGCTGTATCGCCGGCGGGGTCAGCGCCTTTGTATTTTCCTCGACAGCGGTCGTATACGGCATTCCCGAAACGGTGCCGATCCCGGAGACCGCGGCGACCAATCCCATCAGTCCCTACGGCACATCGAAATTGATGACCGAATGGATGCTGCGTGATGTCGCAGCAGCAGCGGATTTTCGTTATGCAGTGCTACGATACTTCAATGTCGCCGGTGCCGATCCAAACGGCCGCAGCGGACAGGCGGGTCCCGTCACGACGCATCTGGTTCGCACCGCCTGCGAATTGATCACTGGAAAGCGCCGGTACATAGAGATCTTCGGAACCGATTACGACACGCCGGACGGAACCTGCATCCGTGATTACATTCATGTCAGCGACTTGGCGGAGGCCCATGTGCTAGCCCTCGAGGCGCTACTGAACGGGCGTCAGGATCTCGTGGTCAATTGCGGTTACGGCCACGGCATTTCGGTCAGGGAAGTTCTCGACATGGCCCAGTCCCTGGCGGACGGGCCGCTGGATATCCGCGATGCGGAGCGCCGCCCTGGAGATGCGCCCTATCTAATCGCCGACACGCAGAAAATTCGAAAGGCGCTCGGCTGGCAACCGCGGTTCGACGATTTGGAAACCATCGTCCGCTCCGCCCTCGCGTGGGAACGAGCGCGGCAGGCGAAATAAGCCAATTTAGTTTCCGAAGTGACTGGTCGGGGAGACAGGATTTGAACCTGCGACCGCTCGGCCCCCAGCCGAGTGCTCTACCAGGCTGAGCTACTCCCCGACCGATTGCCCGGCGGCTCGAAGGCACCGCCCCCGTTGCCGAGCGCGCGCACTATACGCGCACCCTTCGGGATCATCAAACAGAATACTGGGGCCGCGGCTCAGTTGGCGCGGGACGCCTCCGCGAGCAACCCGCGAAGTGATTCGAGCTCGCCGATGGCGGCGACAATGATGCCGCGCTCATCCACGCCAAGGCCCTGTTCGGGCGCCGGCGGAACCTCCCTGGCGACTTCCATCTCGCGCAGTTCGGACTTCGACGGGCCATCCTGGCGCAGCAGTTTCTGCACGCCCTTGATGGTGTAGCCTTCATCGTAGAGCAGGCTGCGGATATGACGCAGCAACGCCACGTCCTCGGGCCGGTAGTAACGCCGGCCGCCGCCGCGCTTCAGCGGGCGGACTTGGGTGAACTTGGTTTCCCAAAACCGCAGCACGTGCTGCGGCAAGTCGAGATCCTCCGCCACCTCACTGATGGTGCGGAAGGCCTCGTTCGATTTGGTCTGTTTGTTCATTGTTGCGGGGCTCCTTGAAAGCGGCCCCCTGGGGAGTTTTCGTACAATTATTCAGCATTCGCGCGTTCGTTGACGCGCGATTTGAGGACCTGCGAGGGCCGGAACACCAATACCTTACGCGGCAGAATCGGAACTTCCTCTCCGGTTTTCGGGTTGCGTCCGATGCGCTGCCCCTTCTGGCGAGAGGAAAAGCTGCCGAACGAGGAAATCTTCACCGATTCTCCCCGGACCAGGGCATCGGCCATTAGGTCGAGGACCATCTCCAGGAGATCGGCGGACTCGTTTCGGGACAGCCCGACTTCCTGATAGACGGCTTCGCCGAGATGTGCCCGTGTGATCGTTTCGCCGACCATTCCCATGCCCCTTTGTTTGATTTCGCTGAAGCCTATAGCCCACGGATAATTGCGTCAATATCAAAGGGATGCGTGTCCGCGCGCCGGCAACTCACCAACGGATCAAGCCGGCGCCCCAAGTCAGGCCGCCGCCCATGGCCTCGACCAGGACCAGATCGCCGGTCTTGATGCGGCCGTCCTTGACCGCCTCGTCGAGTGCCAGCGGGATCGACGCGGCTGACGTGTTGGCATGACGTTCGACGGTGACCACGATCTTCTCCGCCGGCAGGCCGAGCTTGCGTGCGGTACCGTCGAGAATTCGCTTGTTCGCCTGATGCGGCACCAGCCAGTCGATATCGTCGGCGGCAAGGCCGTTGGCCTCCAGCGTCTCGTCGACGATCGCCGCCAGGTTGGTGACCGCATGGCGAAATACTTCGCGCCCGTTCATGCGCACGTGGCCCACGGTCTGGGTCGAGGACGGCCCACCGTCCACGTACAGAAGATCGTTGGTCGCGCCATCGGAATGAATATGCGTGGAAAGCACGCCGCGGCCGCGGTTGTGACCGCTTTCGCCGGCTTCGTCGGCATCCTCGCCGTTTTCCGCGGCACGCAGCACCACCGCCCCGGCACCGTCGCCAAACAGCACGCAGGTGGTGCGGTCTTCCCAATCGAGAATGCGCGAAAAGGTCTCGGCGCCGATCAGCACCACGGTCCTCGCCTGGCCGGTACGGATGAAGTTATCGGCGACGGAAAGCCCGTAGACGAACCCCGAACAGACGGCCTGCAAATCGAAGGCGGCGCCGTTGGTCATGCCGAGGCGATGCTGCACCTTGGTGGCGGTGGCCGGAAAGGTCTGATCCGGCGTCGTCGTGGCGAGGACCAGGAGATCGACCTCGGAAGCGGGAATGCCGGCATGCTCGAGCGCGCGCTCGGCCGCAGCCAACGCCAAGTCGGACGTCATCTGCCCTTCGGCGGCAATGTAGCGCTGGCGAATGCCGGTGCGCGCCACGATCCATTCGTCGCTGGTATCGACCCGTTCGGAAAGTTCTTCATTGGTGACCACGCGGTCCGGCAGGTAGGAGCCGCAACCGGCGACGATAGACCGTTTCATCGTCATTGGCCGACCGCCGCTTGCTTGTGGCTTTCGATATCGGCTTGCACCTTTTTGAAATCTTCCTTGATGCTTTCGTTGATGGATTTGTTGATCAGATCATGCGCTACCTGCAGGGCGTGCGCAAACCCGAACGCGTCGGTGCCGCCGTGGCTCTTGATGCAGATGCCGTTCAGTCCCAGGAACATGGCGCCATTGTATCGGCGCGGGTCGAGGTGCTGCTTCAGGCGGTTGAGTGCCGGCTTGGCGATGAACGCGCCGAGCATCGCCAGCGGCGACGAGGTGAGCGCATCCTTCAGCGACTTGCTGAACAGTTTCGCCGTGCCTTCCGCCGTCTTCAGCGCGACGTTGCCGGTGAAACCATCGGTGACGATGACATCGACCGTGCCGGCGCCGATGTCGTCGCCCTCGACGAAACCGTGGAACTTGATCGGCAAATGCGCCTCTTGCAGGATCGTCGCCGCCTCTTTCACCTCGCTGTTGCCCTTCAGGTCCTCGGCTCCGATGTTGAGAATGCCGACGGAGGGATTCTTCAGGCCGAGTACGTTGCGCGCGAACACCTCGCCCATGACCGCGAACTGCACCAGGTTGTTGGCGTCGCATTCGACGTTGGCGCCGAGGTCGAGCATCACGCTTTCGCTGCGCTGGGTCGGGAAGTAGGTGGCGATGGCCGGCCGGTCGATGCCCGGAAGCGTCTTCAGCACGAACTTGGCCATGGCCATCAACGCGCCGGTATTGCCGGCCGAGATGATGCCGTCGGCCTCGCCGTCGTTGACGGCGTTGATGGCGAGCCGCATGGAACTGGCACGCCGGCCGCGTAATGCCACCGCCGGCTTGTCGTCGTCGAGCACGACGTCTTCGGCATGGCGCACGCTGGAAACGGCCTTCGCCGCCGGGAACCGGTCCAGCAGCGGTGCAATCTCCTGCTCGTTGCCGAACAGCAGGTAATTCACGTTAGAGCGCTCGGCAGCCGCAAGGGCGATGCCTTCCACCACCATTGCCGGTGCGTGGTCACCCCCCATGGCGTCGATCGCCAGCGTAATGTTATCGGCCACGGTTCACGCCCCGGCCGAAATCGAATTCATCACCCATGGTGACCTTTATAAGGTCGCGGCGAAGAGTTGAACAGAGACTATGCAGCCTCTTCGCCTTCGACGACTTCACGGTCGTTGTAGAAACCGCAAGCTTCGCAGACGTGGTGCGGACGCTTCAGTTCGCCGCAGTTGGCACATTCCTCATAGGAGGAACCGCCGAGGGCGTCGTGAGCGCGGCGCATGTTGCGCTTCGATTTTGAAATTTTCTTCTTGGGAACAGCCATTTTTCGTACCTCGAACAAAACGCCCCTGACACAAGGGGGCGTAGATATAGAAAATTCCCGCCAAGAGCAAGCGCAGAAACGCTATTCCGACAGTTTGTCGCGCAGCGCCGCCAGGGCGGAAAACGGGTTTTCGGCGGTTTCGTCATCGCCGGTCGAGCGATCGCCGTAGGGAATGCCCGGCGTGCGCGGGAACGGATCGATCTCCAGAGCCAGTTGTTCAACGACCAATTCGCCGAGATCGATGGTGCCGCCTTCCCGCAAGGGCTCGGGCGGATCCTGGTCGTCCGGAAGCAGGTCCCAGTCGATTTCCCCCTCGCCGTCAGCCTCGGTCTCAGCGTATCGCACCAAGACCGGCGAATCGATTTCCGCCGCCAGCGGTTCCAGCGTCACGACGCAGGTCTGCGTCAGCGACGCGCGGACATCGCCCTTGACCAGATAAACGCCGTCGCCGTCGTCACGCATCACCTTCAGGTTCGCCGTCAGGCGGCCGATTTCGTCGACCCCCAACCGCCCGGCCAGGGCCGCGCACTGCGCGGCATCGGCGTCGATGGCGAACGTCAGCCCCTCCGGCGGCAACGCCGCCACCTCGACTACAAGGTTAATTTCCGCTGCCTCTTGCCTGGGTCCGGTCTCATGCATGGCCGTCGGCCTCCCCTTCGATGCCAGGCGCCAGAAAGCCGACACGGCCCTGAACCAGCGCCTCCAGCGGCTGGCCGGCGAGGTGCGCCGCCTGTTCGCGGATATGACGGGCCATCGAACCGACTTGCTTGGGGTTCGGTTCGGTCTTGCGATAGAGATTGCGGCCGAGCGCGGTTTCAAGCTCTTCCGTGTCCGGTGCCGCCAGGCCGGCGTCATAGACGGCGATTCGCCCGTAAAAAGCCTTTGCCATGTCCTTGATGCGATGCGCGACACCGATATCGCCGGCGCCCATCTCGCGCAGGTTCTGGTCCATGTCGGCGAACATCACGTCGAACACCGCCTGCGCCAGGTCCTGGTGCGCTTGCTCCCCATCCTTGAGACGATGCAGCAACAGGAATACCTGAATCATAATCATGTCGTAGCGCCCGTCCGGTGTATCGGCGACGCCGAAACGCTGATAATAGACCGGCAAGCGGGCGTGACGGACGGCGGCTGAATAGAGTTCCAGCGCCGCGTCGTCGCGCTCGGTATTTCGGCGGAAAAATTTAAACATCACTCACCCGCTTGCGGCAGCCCGGAGGAATGGCATAATCGCCGCCAGGAACGTGCCAGAAATCTTATGAGCGTTGAATAAAGCGATGGGCCGTATGACTTCAAGACAAAAGCTGTTTCGCGGCATCGCCCTTGCCGTCGCGGTTTCGGCGCTGAGCCTGTCGCTGAGCGCCTGTGGCGCCAGCCGCATCGCCGTTCGCGGCAACCTGCCGGATCCGGAACGGGTCGCCGAATTGAAGCCCGGCGAGGTCGGCAAGGAAGACATCCTCGACAGCCTGGGCTCGCCGTCGAGCATCAACACCTTCGGCAAGGAGACCTGGTACTACATCAGCGAGAGGACCGAGACCGTCGCCTTCCTGGCGCCCAAGGTGCTCGAACGAAAGGTGTTGATCGTCGAATTCAACGACAAGGGAATGATGAGCCAGATCGTCGAACTCGGACTCGATGCCGGCCGCGAACTCGCTCACGTGAAACGCATCACGCCGACCTTCGGCGAGGAGTTGACGGTGCTGGACCAGGTCTTGGGGAACTTCCGGCGTTTCACCGGCAAGAAGAAATAGTCCACCGGCCGCCCAAGTACCGGCGCAAACGAAAACCCCCGGAGCGGCGAGCGCTCCGGGGGTTTCGCGTCTTCGGCGTCGCCGCCCGATCAGGCCAGGATGGCCAGCAGCAGGATAGCGACGATGTTGGTGATCTTGATCATCGGGTTGACGGCCGGACCGGCGGTATCCTTGTAGGGATCGCCGACGGTATCGCCCGTCACCGCGGCATGGTGGGCGTCTGAGCCCTTGCCGCCGTGGTTGCCGTCCTCGATGTACTTCTTGGCGTTGTCCCAGGCACCGCCGCCGGCGGTCATGGAGAGCGCCACGAAGAGGCCGGTGACGATGGTGCCGAGCAGGCTCGCACCGAGCGCCGCAAAGGCGTTGGCCTGGCTACCGCTGATGAAGTAGACGACCGAGTAGATCACGACCGGTGCCAGCAGAGGCAACAATGAAGGAACCACCATTTCCTTGATCGCCGCCTTGGTCAGCAGATCGACGCACTTGCCGTATTCCGGCTTCGCCGTGCCTTCCATGATACCGGGGATCTCCCGGAACTGGCGGCGCACCTCGACCACCACGGCAGCGCCGGCGCGGCCGACCGCCATCATGCCCATGGAGCCGAACAGGTACGGCAACAGGCCGCCCAGGAACAAGCCGATGACCACGTAGGGATCTTGCAGCCGGAAGGTCACGTCGACATCCGGGAAGTAGTGCTTCAGGTCCTCGGTGTAGGCACCGAACAGCACCAGCGCGGCAAGGCCGGCGGAACCGATGGCGTAACCCTTGGTCACCGCCTTGGTGGTGTTGCCGACCGCGTCCAGGGCGTCGGTGGTTTTACGGACATCTTCAGGCAGATCCGCCATCTCGGCGATGCCGCCGGCGTTATCCGTCACCGGACCGAAGGCATCGAGGGCCACCACCATGCCGGCCAGCGCCAGCATGGTCGTCGCCGCCATGGAGATGCCGAACAGGCCGGCCTGCATGTAGGACGCCACGATACCGGCGCAGATCACGATCACCGGCAGCGCCGTCGCTTCCATGGAAACGGCGAGGCCCTGGATGATGTTGGTGGCGTGACCGGTTTCGGAAGCCGCCGCGACACTTCTCACCGGACGGTATTCGGTGCCGGTGTAGTATTCGGTGATCCACACGATCAGGCCGGTGACAACCAGGCCGATGAGGGCGCAGACGTAGAGCGACGTGCCGGAAATCTGGGTGTCGCTCATGGCATACATGGTGTCCCAACCGATGAAGGTCGAAATCAACCCGCCGATCAGGATGGCGGAGATCACCGCGCTGGCGATAAAGCCCTTGTAGAGCGCGCCCATGATCGACTGGCTGGCGCCCAGGCGCACGAACCAGGTGGCGGCCACGGAACCGATGATGCAGGCACCGCCGATCAACAACGGCAGCAGCATCATGGTTTCCTGCGCGGCGCCGGTGAAGAAGATGGCACCCAGCAGCATGGTGCCGACCAGCGTCACGGCGTAGGTTTCGAACAGGTCGGCGGCCATGCCGGCGCAGTCGCCGACGTTGTCGCCCACGTTATCGGCGATGACACCGGCGTTACGCGGATCGTCTTCCGGGATGCCGGCTTCGATCTTGCCCACCAGGTCGGAGCCGACGTCGGCGCCCTTGGTGAAGATTCCGCCGCCGAGACGGGCGAAGATGGAGATCAGCGAAGCACCGAACCCGAGGGCTACCAGCGCTTCGAGAATATGGCGCATGCCTTCGGCCGTGTTCGGATCGATGACGGAACGCAGCACCGTGTAGTAACCGGCGAGGCCCAGCAGCGCCAGACCGACCACCAGCATGCCAGTGATGGCGCCGGATTTGAAGGCGATATCCAAACCACCGGCCAGGCCCTGGGTGCGCGCCGCTTCGGCGGTCCGCACGTTGGCCTTTACCGACACGTTCATGCCGACGTAACCGGCGACGCCGGAAAGGATGGCACCGATGAAGTAACCGATGGCCACGAGCAGGCCGAGTTTCAGGCCCAGGAGGACGCCGATGACCACACCGACCATCGCGATGGCGGTGTATTGGCGGTTCAGGTAGGCCTTGGCGCCTTCCTGAATGGCGGCGGCGATCTCACGCATCTTGTCGTTGCCGTCGGGAGCCGCCAGCACGCTACGAATGGCATAAATACCGTAGAGCAGCGCCACGGCGCCGCAAGCAATGACCAAAAGGTACAAGTTCATTTTGGGAAAACCCCTCGATTAGGTTGATGGCACGCCCACGCGGCTTTACCGAGCCGTTCCTCCCCCGTGTCCGTCCCACAGAGACTTGTTTTCGGCCAGTCTCTCTTCAGGAGATGGGGCCGAAATTCGGCAGGAAAGTGCCAGAATCCATCCACGATTGCAACAAGGGTTCGCGCGCGCCGAAATCGCCAGGAATCCGGCGCCGCGGGAGGTTAGCCGGCCGGCGTGTCGATCACCGATTGCACCAGCACGTCCTTGATGTAGCCCTTGCCGAACAGCCTGTCGCCGATCACCTGCAGGCGTTGCTTGAGGATCAGCACGTCGATGCGCTCGGTCTGCTTCAGCATGCGCGGCATGAAGGCGTGCAGATCACGGACGAAGGCATCGCTGATCTGCGGCATGCGGCGCTTCAGGAAAATCGCGTTGTCCTGGCCCTCGGTCTCGAGCTTGACCTGAATCTGCACCGTGGCGGCAACCTCGTTGCCCTGCAGGAGCGGCACCATGATCGGCTCCAGATCGACGAAGATGGTCTGTTCCTTGGGCGGCGCCTTGGGCTTCTCGGCCGTCTCGGTCTGACCGGCGAAGGGTCCGAGCCCGAGCCACTTGAGCGCCGCCACCGCGCCGCCGGCGAGGATGAACAGCGCCGCCAGGATGACCATAATCTTCTTCACGTCAGATCCTCTCCAACCGTCCCGGGAAGCATCGCGGCTCGAAGGTTAGCACGTTGTAACCGAACTAAAAATGCCGAAACCCTGGGGACTTCGGCGTTACATCGGCACCGGCCGCGTCGAGAAAGCGCACACCGGGTCCGTCATCGGCGGCTGGCTCGACGGACCCGATACGGGTAATGCCGACGCCGGCGGTCTCGGCCAGGTGCGCCATCGCCGCGCGGCGACCCGGTGATGCAGTGAAGGCCAGTTCATAGTCGTCACCGCCGCCGAGGACGCTCTCCAGCAACGCGGGCTTGCGTTCCAGACACGCCGCCACCGCCGGTGAGAGCGGTACCTTTTCAGCCTGTATGTCGAAGCGCGTGCCGGAACCCACCGCGAGGTGCCCCAGATCGGCAGCGAGACCGTCTGAAACGTCGATGGCCGACGTGGCCAGGCCAGCCAGCCCGACGCCGATTTTCGTGCGCGCCGTCGGTTCGCGGTAGCGCCCGGCCAGGTAGACAGCAGCCTCCTTGGAAGGCGGCGCCAGCGTGCCCTGCAGCACCCGGAGCCCGAGCGCCGCGTCACCGATGGTGCCCGTGACATAGACATCGTCGCCCGCTTCCGCGCCCGAGCGGCTCAACGTCCGGCCGGCGGCGGCCTCGCCGAAAGCGGTGATGGTGAGCGTCATCGGACCCGGCGTCGACACCGTGTCGCCGCCGAACAGCACCACCCCGTTGACCGTTTGCGCCCGTCCGAGACCTTCCGCGAAAGCCTCGATCCAAGCGTCGTCGATCTCGGCCGGCCAGGCGGCGGCCAAGGTATAACCGACCGGTGCGGCGCCCATGGCGGCGAGGTCGGACAGGTTGACGGCCAGGAGCTTGGCGGCGATCGACGCCGGCGGGTCGGCGGTCAGGAAATGCACGCCGGCAACCAGGCAATCGGAGGTGATCACCGCATCCATGCCGGTGGTGGGCCGCCAAACGGCGGCATCGTTGGTGAGATCGAAGGCCCCCGGCGCGCCCCGGCTCAGCGGCGCGAAGTGGCGCGCGATGATGTCGAATTCGGAGGCGCGCGCCATCCGGGGCCACTCACGACGCGTTCAAGGCCTGGCCGCCGCCGCGCAGTTCGCGCGCCAGGGCGTCGATGACCGCGTTGATCAACCCGGGCTGGTTGTCGGTGAAGAAGGCATGGGCGATGGAAACGTAGGCGGAAACGATGGTACCGGTCGGCACCTTGTGCGCGCCGGACAGTTCATGCGCGGCGGCCCGCAGGATGGCACGTGAAATGCCGTCCAGTTGCTCGAAGGATTCGTTGGAATCCAGATGCCGCCTGACCATGCCGTCGAGTTCTTCCAGGTGTTCCTGCACGCCGCGTACGATCGCTCGCAACCGCTTCTGGTCCGGGATCGGCAGGACCACCGGTTCGCCGTCCTCGTCGTCGTGCTCGGGCGCCAGTTCCGCCTCCAGCGCCTCCCAGCGTTTTTCACCGAAAGTATCGAGCACGCGCTGCATGGGCGCGTCGGTAACGTCGATCTCGTAGAGCGCCTGCACCACGGCCAGGCGTGCGGCGCGGTCGTAGCGCGGCAAGGTCTGCGGCTCGGTCATCGCTGGGTCAGTCGGAAATGGCGTTTCACGTCCATCATGCGCAAGCAGGCCTCGGCCGCCTCGCCGCCCTTGTTCTTGCCGTTCACGTCGGCGCGCACACGGGCCTGCTCGCCGGTCTCGCAGGTCAGGATGCCGAAGCCGAGCGGGACCGAAAAATCGGTGGTCAGGTCCATCAGCGCGCGGCTCGATTCTCCGCACACATAGTCGTAGTGACTGGTCTCGCCCCGAATCACGCAACCGAGCGCAATGAACCCGACATAGGTCTTGGACGCGGAGTGAAGCTCCATGGCGCGGATCGCCATGCGGATCGCGGCGGGCACTTCGAACACGCCCGGCACCTCAAGACGCTCATGATCAAATCCGGCCGCATCAAGCGCGCGGATCGCGCCTTCGGCCAGGTTATCGGCGATGTCAGCATAAAACCGCGCCTCGACGATCAGCACGCAAGATTTATCGGGCATGATTCAGTCCCCCGTCTGTACGTCGATGGCTTTCTGGCCGACGACCCGGAGGCCATAGCCTTCCAACCCGACGATGGTACGCTGTGCGGTGTTGGTCAGCAGTTCCATGTCCCTGACCCCGAGATCGAGCAGGATCTGCGCACCGACGCCGTAATCCCTAAGCGCACGCTCCTGCCCGCCCATGGGCGCGGCCGGCGCGCAGGGCTGACCCATGCGCTGGCGCAGCTTGTCGGAAAGCGCGCTGCGATGCGGTTCGCGGATCAAGACCACGACGCCGCGGCCCATCTCGCCGATCATGCGCATGGCGGCGTGCAACTGCCTGGACTTGGCCGACGACGCATCGCCGAGCACGTCTTCCAGCACGTTGAGCGCATGCATGCGCACCGGCACCGGCTCGTCGCCCGCGAGATCGCCCTTCACCAGCGCGATATGCTCGGCGTAGGCGACCTTGTTCGTGTAGACATGCATGCGGAACGCGCCGCCGTGAATGCTCTCGAAGTCGGTTTCCAGGGTCGGCTCGATGATGCGGTCGTGCTTCAGGCGGTAGGAAATCAAATCGGCGATGGTGCCGATCTTGAGGCCGTGCAACTGCGCGAACTTCACCAGGTCCGGCAGCCGGGCCATGGTGCCGTCCTCGTTCATGATCTCGCAGATCACGCCGGACGGATTGAGCCCCGCCAGCCTGGCCACGTCGATGGCGGCTTCGGTATGGCCGGCACGCACCAGAACGCCGCCCTCGCGCGCTTCCAACGGAAAGATATGGCCGGGGCTGACGATGTCGTCGCGGCCCTTGGACGGATCGATGGCCATGGAAATGGTGCGCGCCCGGTCGGAGGCCGAGATGCCCGTGGTGACGCCCTCGCGCGCCTCGATGGAAACGGTGAAGGCCGTCTGGTGGCGCGACGAATTGCGCTGCGGCATCAGCGGCAGGTCCAGGTGTGCCAGTCGGTCGCGGGTCAATGACAGGCAGATCAGTCCGCGCCCGTACTTGGCCATGAAGTTGACCGCCTCCGGGGTCGCCATCTGCGCCGGAATGACGAGATCGCCCTCGTTCTCGCGTTCCTCGTCATCGACGAGGATGAACATGCGGCCGTTGCGCGCGTCGTCGATGATCTCCTCGACCGTGGAGAGGTAGTCCGCGTGTTCGACCGCGCGCGCGACGTCTTGTTTTGATGCTTGAGACAATTTCTTGTTTTCCGCCAAAGCCTTATTGCGCTTCCGCTGCTTGAAGCCTCGCAACATAGCGCGCCAGCATATCGATTTCCAGGTTTACCGCATCGCCGGCGGCGAGGCCGCCCAGCGTCGTCACCGATTGGGTGTGCGGGATGATGTTGACGGCAAAGCGCCGGCCCGCGACCTCGTTCACCGTCAGCGACACGCCGTCGATGGCGATCGAGCCCTTGGCGGCGATGAACTTGGCGAGATCGGCGGGCGCTTCGAAGTCCATGCGGACGGAACCGCCGGCCTCTGCCACCGACACCAGGGTGCCGACGCCGTCCACGTGCCCGGACACGATATGCCCGCCCAACTCGTCGCCGACCTTGAGAGCGCGTTCCAGGTTGATGCGCGTGCCGGGCGCCCAGGCTCCGAGCGTGGTCTTGGAAAGCGTCTCGCCGGAGACTTCGACGGCGAACCAGTCGCTCCCCTTCTCCACCACCGTCAGGCAGACGCCCGAATGGCAGATCGAGGCGCCGATCTCGACCCCGGATAAATCGTATCCGCAGCCGATTTCCATGCGCGTCTCGCCGGCGGTATCGATCCGCCTGACCTCGCCCACGTCGGTGATGATGCCGGTAAACATGTCAGTCTTCCATCCCGGCGGATTTCCGCCGCAGAACCTCGTAAGTGTCGACACCGACCCGGCACCGCTCGATCACCTCGAATTCGGCCAGATCGTCCGGATTGTCATGGCCCAAATCGCCAATGGCCGCAAGCCCGTCGGCGCCGATCACTGACGGCGCGCGGAACCAATGGATTTCATCAACCAAATCTTGGTTAAGAAAAGCCGAGGCAATGCCGGCGCCGGCCTCGATCAGCAACCGGGTGATGCCGGATGCCGCCAATTCCGTCAGCACGGCGGCGGGGTCGGGCCGCTCGCCGTCGCCGAAAAACCGCGTCATCCCGCCCGTCATCAGATGCCCGTCGGCGGGTAGCGGTTCGCGCCCGCGCATCACCACCGGCAGCGGCGAACGGTCTTCCAGGCCCCAGAGGCGGCAAGTGAGCCGCGGATTGTCGGCGCGCACGGTGCCGCTGCCGGTCAGGATGGCATCGAACCGGGCGCGCAGCAGGTGCCCGCGCGCACGGGCCTCCGGCCCGGTGATCCATTGGCTTTTGCCGCTGGCGGTGGCGATGCGGCCGTCGAGCGATGTCGCGGTCTTTAACGCCACCCAGGGCCGGCCGCGCTCGACGCGGCTCAGGAAACCGGCGTTCAGGCGCCTGGCGGCGATGGCCTCGCAGCCGAGAGCGACGGGAATGCCGGCTTCGCGCAGGCGCTGGATACCGCGCCCGGCGACGCGTTCGTCGGGATCCTGGATGGCGACCACCACGCGCCCGACGCCGGCCGTCACCAGGGCATCGGCACAGGGCGGCGTTTCACCGGTGTGCGAACAGGGCTCCAAGGTGACGTAGGCGGTCGCGCCGTGGGCCGCGTCGCCGGCGCGGGCAAGGGCGTCGGCCTCGGCATGGGGGCGACCGCCGGGCTGGGTCCAGCCTCGGCCGACAACCCGTTCGGGGGGGCCGGGTTGCACCAGGATGCAGCCGACCGCCGGATTGGGCCAGACACGGCCGAGACCGCGCGCAGCGAGTGCCAGCGCGGCGCGCATCCAGCGCCGGTCGCGTTCGGCAATGTCGGGATCAGTCGGCGGCGTCGTCACCCAGGTGTTCCACGAATTCCTCGAAATCCCGGGCTTCGCGGAAGTTTTTGTAGACGGAGGCGAAGCGCACGTAGGCGACCATGTCGAGGTCGCGCAGGTTCTCCATCACCATCTCACCCACCACCTTGGTCGGGATTTCGTTCTCGCCGAGCGCCTCCAGGCGGCGCTGGATGCCGTTGACGATCCGCTCTATGCGGTCTTCGTCCACCGGGCGCTTCCTGAGCGCGATCTTCAAGGACCGCGCCAGCTTGTCGCGGTCGAAGGGCGCCTTGTCGCCGTTGCTCTTGACCACGGTGAGCTCGCGCAACTGCACGCGCTCGAAGGTGGTCCAGCGCGAGCCGCATTCCGGGCAGAATCGGCGCCGGCGGATAGCGGCGTGATCCTCGGTCGGCCGGGAATCCTTCACCTGGGTGTCGAGATGTCCGCAAAACGGGCAGCGCATCTTTTATTTCCTCCCCTTTGGGCCGCCCGTCGGACGTGATCGGTGGCCTTGCATTCCTTACATATCCATATAGATCGGGAAACGGCGACAGAGATCGTCGACCGCTTCGCGGGCCTTGGCCTCGGCGGCGCCGTTGTCCTCGCCGTTCGCGGCCAAGCCATCGAGCACATCGCCGATCAGGTTGCCGATCTGGCGGAACTCATCCGTGCCGAAACCGCGCGTCGTGCCGGCCGGCGTGCCCAACCGCACGCCCGAGGTCACCGTCGGCTTTTCCGGGTCACCCGGCACGCCGTTCTTGTTGCAGGTCATGCCAGCGCGCTCCAGCGTCTCCTCTGCGGCGTTGCCCTTGAGCCCCTTGGGACGCAGATCGACCAGCATCAGGTGCGTGTCGGTGCCGCCCGATACGATGTCGAGGCCGCGCTCCTGCAACGTCGCCGCCAGCACCTTGGCATTCTCCACCACGCGCGCCGCGTATGCCTTGAACTCGGGACGCAGCGCTTCGCCGAAGGCCACCGCCTTGGCGGCGATGACATGCATCAACGGCCCGCCCTGCAGGCCCGGGAACACGGCGGAATTGATCTTCTTGCCGAGGTCTTCGTTGTTGGAAAGGACCATGCCGCCGCGCGGGCCGCGCAGGGTCTTGTGCGTCGTTGTGGTGACCACGTCGGCATAAGGCAGCGGCGACGGATGCACGCCCGCCGCCACCAGGCCGGCGAAATGCGCCATGTCGACCATCAGGTAGGCACCGACCTCATCCGCAATGGCGCGGAAGCGCGGGAAATCCAACGTTCTCGGATAGGCCGAGCCGCCGGCGATGATCAGCTTCGGCTTGTGTTCGCGCGCCAGGCTTTCGACCTGATCGAAATCTACGACGTGGGTATCGGGGGTGAGGCCGTACTGCACGGCGTTGAACCACTTGCCCGACTGTGCCGGCGCCGCGCCGTGGGTCAGGTGCCCGCCAGCGTCCAGCGACAGCCCCAACAGGGTATCGCCCGGCTTAAGCAGCGCCATGGTCACGGCGCCGTTGGCCTGGGCGCCGGAGTGCGGCTGCACGTTCACGAAAGCACAGTCGAACAGTTTCTTGGCGCGCTCGATGGCCAACGCCTCGCCGACGTCGACGAACTCGCAGCCGCCGTAGTAGCGCCGGCCCGGATAGCCCTCGGCGTACTTGTTGGTCATGACGCCGCCCTGGGCCTGCATAACCGCCTTGGAGACGATGTTCTCGGACGCGATCAGCTCGATCTGGTCCTGCTGGCGGCCGAGTTCGTTATCGATGGCGGCCTTGATGTCGGGGTCGCGTTCGGCCAGATCCTGGCCGAAGAAGTCGGCCAATTCGTCCGACGCGTAGGTTTGCGGGGTATTCAACATATTGGTCCTGTTCCCAATCGAGCGTTCAGGTGGGTGACGACAACTTGCCGACACGCCGGGCGTGGCGGCCGCCCTCGAATTCGGTGGCGAGGAAAACGTCCAGGCAGTCCTTGGCGGTGTCCTCGCCGATCATGCGCGCGCCGAAACAAATGACGTTGGCGTCGTTGTGCTGGCGGCTCATGCGCGCACCGAGCGCATCGTGCACCAGCGCGGCGCGCACGTTGGGGTAGCGGTTGGCGGCAATGGAGATGCCGATGCCGCTGCCGCAGACCAGCACGCCGATGGCGGCGCGGCCGTCCTCCAGCGCCTTGGCCATGGCGAAACCGAAGTCCGGATAATCGACGGAATCCGGCGTGTTGGTACCGAGGTCGAGGACCCCATAGCCGCGCCCGGACAGCTCTTCGAGCAGTTGGGATTTCAGCGGCAAGCCGGCATGGTCGCAGGCGAAGGCAACGGTCGGTTCCGACATGTCAGATTTCAACCCTGGTGAAACGGTTGCGGATGCCATTCTGTACCATATCTGGAGTCCCAATGCCAACACACACACTAGGCCTCGCGGGGGATTCTTCCTGGCCCTGAAAAACCTCGGAAATCCGCGATTTTTCAGTTGCCCGCGCGGCGCGCCAAACCCTATGATGCGGCAATTCAAAAAACGCCAAACGGGGAGGTTCCATGTCGGGTCAGGTTGGGAGCGCGGTCTCCCGAAACGATGTCTTGCGCATGACCGTCCGCGTCGCGGCGGCCTACGTGACGAACAACCCCCTCGATACCGACCAGATTCCGGCCCTCATCCAATCCGTTCACGACGCCCTTGCGGGCCTTGGCGACGCGCCTGCGCTCGAAGCGCGGCAAGCAAACCGCCGGCCCGCCGTCTCCATTTCCAAATCGGTGGCGCCCAACTACATCGTCTGCCTGGAAGACGGGCGCCGGATGAAAATGCTGAAGCGCCACCTCAAGGCCGCCTACGGCCTCAGCCCGGAGGAATACCGCCAGCGCTGGAACCTGCCGTCGGACTATCCGATGGTGGCGCCGAAATACGCCGAACAGCGCTCCAAGTTCGCCAAGCAGATGGGCCTCGGCCGCAATCGTCCCGTGAAGTCCATCGGCGGGTCGTAATCGCCGCCTAGGCCAGTTTGTCGACACCGCCGGCGCCGCCCGCCGCTTCCCTTCTCCGCTTATCGATCACGTAAGCCAGCTTGCGCATGGCCAGGCGCTTCAGTTCCGTGGTGCCGGCCTTGGGGTCGCCCATCATAATGACCTCGGTCCCGGTCACCGGGTCGATGGCGACGACGCGCAGGTACCTGCCAACACGCCGGAACTCGTAGAGGACCTCGCGCAGTCCTACGGCGGCGGGGGAAACGGGAGGGCGCCTGGTCGATCGCATGGCCGCGAGCTTACTACATATTCCGGCGGTATTGTCCCCCGGCATCGAACAGCGCGTCGGTGATCTGGCCGAGCGAGCAAACGCGGACGGCATCCATCAGAACCGCAAACACGTTGCCGCCGGTCGTCGCGGTCTCCTTCAGGCGCTCGACCATGGCCGGCGCGAGTTCGTGGTTCGCCTGATGAAATTCGGACAAGCGATTGAGTTGACTTTGTTTTTCATCTTCGGTCGAACGCTGCAATTCGGGCACGAGGTCGTCGTGGGGATTCGGATTGAGGAACGTGTTGACGCCGACGATGGGATAGGAACCGTCGTGTTTCTTGTGCTCGTAGACGAGCGATTCCTCTTGGATCTTGCCGCGCTGGTAGCCCGTCTCCATGGCGCCGAGCACGCCGCCGCGTTCGGCGATTCGCTCGAACTCCCGCAGCACCGCCTCCTCCACCAGATCGGTCAGTTCCTCGATGATGAACGAGCCCTGGTTCGGGTTCTCGTTTTTCGCCAGGCCCCACTCCTTGTTGATGATCATCTGGATGGCCAGGGCGCGGCGCACGCTGTCGGCGGTGGGCGTGGTGACGGCCTCGTCGAAGGCGTTGGTATGCAAGGAGTTGGTGTTGTCGTAGGTGGCGATCAGCGCCTGCAGGGTGGTGCGGATATCGTTGAAGTCCATCTCCTGCGCGTGCAGCGAGCGGCCCGACGTCTGGGTGTGGTACTTGAGCTTCTGCGAGCGCTCGTTGGCGCCGTACTTGAACCTGAGCGCCGTCGCCCAGATGCGGCGCGCGACCCGGCCCATGACCGTGTATTCCGGGTCCATGCCGTTGGAGAAGAAGAACGACAGGTTCGGCGCGAAATCGTCGACGTGCATGCCGCGCGCCAGGTACGCCTCCACATAGGTGAAGCCGTTGGCCAGCGTGAAGGCCAGCTGCGAGATCGGATTGGCGCCGGCTTCGGCGATGTGATAGCCGGAAATCGACACCGAGTAGAAGTTCCGGACCCGGTTGTGGACGAAGTATTCCTGGATGTCGGCCATCATCTTCAGCGCGAACTCGGTCGAGAAGATGCAGGTGTTCTGGCCCTGGTCCTCCTTCAGGATATCCGCCTGCACGGTGCCGCGGACGTTCTCGTGCACCCACTCGGCGATCTTTTCGGCTTCCTCGTCGGTGGGCTCGCGGCCGTTGTCCGCGCGGAACTTGTCGATCTGCTGGTCGATGGCGGTATTCAGGAACATGGCCAGCGCCATCGGCGCCGGGCCGTTGATGGTCATGGAGACCGACGTCGTCGGGCTGCAGAGATCGAAGCCCGAATAGAGCACCTTCATGTCTTCGAGCGTGGCGATGGAGACGCCGGAGTTGCCGACCTTGCCGTAGATGTCGGGGCGCAGGTCCGGATCGAAGCCGTAGAGGGTGACGGAATCGAAGGCCGTCGACAGCCGCTTGGCGTCGAAATCCTTGGACACCATCTTGAAGCGCGCGTTGGTGCGGAAGGCATCGCCTTCGCCGGCGAACATGCGGGTCGGATCCTCGCCGTCGCGCTTGAAGGCGAAAACGCCCGCCGTATAGGGGAACGAACCCGGCAGGTTCTCGCGCAGCAGCCACCTCAACAGCTCACCCTGGTCCTCGAACCGGGGCAGCGCCACGCGCGACACCTGGTTGCCCGATAGCGTTGCGCGCTTCAGCGAAGTACGGATTTCCTTGTCGCGGATCTTCACTACGTATTCGTCGCCGGAATAGCTTTCGACCACCTTGGGCCAGATCTCCAGGAGCTTCTTGGCGCGCGGGTCGAGTTCGTCGTCGCGCTTGGCAATCAGCGCGTCGAGGGCATCCGAGCCCGCCTCGCCGGCCTCGGCCAGCATGCGCTTGGTTTCGGTGAGCTGCTGGCGTTCACGCGCCAGGCGCGACTGCTCGGCGATGGTGGTGTGATAGCCGCGCACCGTATCGGCGACCTCGGCCAGGTAGCGCACGCGTTCCGGCGGCACGATCGCCTGGCCCGGCTCCGACTGGCGGACGCCGACGGCGTCGATGGAACAGGTGAATTGGCCAAGCCCCTTCTCGGCAAACTGCGAGAGCAGTTCCTGATAGAGCGCGGTGACGCCGATATCGGCGAACTTGGCGGCCATGCAGCCGAAAACCGGCATGTCGTCGGGCGATTGGCCGAAGGCCTCGCGGTTGCGCTGCACCTGCTTGCGCACGTCACGCAGCGCATCCATGGCACCCTTGCGGTCGAGCTTATTGATCGCCACCGCATCGGCGAAGTCCAGCATGTCGATCTTCTCGAGCTGGCTTTGGGCGCCGAACTCCGGTGTCATGACGTAAAGCGACAGGTCGGCCAGATCGACCACCGCCGCGTCGCCCTGGCCGATGCCCGGCGTCTCGACGATCACCAGGTCGTAGCCGGCGGCCTTGGCGGCGGCGATGATGTCGGCCGTCGCCGGCACCACTTCCGACGTGGAATCGCGCGTCGCAAGCGAGCGCATGTAGACGTTGCCGCCGCTGATGGCGTTCATGCGGATACGGTCGCCCAGGAGCGCGCCGTTGGTCTTTTTGCGCGTCGGGTCGATGGCGATGACGGCGATCCTGGGCTCGCCGGAATAGAGCCGGAAACGGCGGATCAACTCATCGGTCAGCGACGACTTGCCCGCTCCCCCGGTGCCGGTGATGCCGAGCACCGGCACGTCGGCGCGCTTCGCCGCCGCCGCGCGGATGGCGTCGACTAGCTTCGCATCCAGACGCCCGAGCTCGAGTCCCGATATCACCCGCGCCAGCGCCGCCGGATCGCCGGCTTCGAGACCCGAGAGATCGCCCGGCAGGTCGGCGGCCAGGTCGCAATCGGCAAGGCGCATCATGTCGGCGATCATGCCGGGCAACCCCATGCGCTGGCCGTCGTGCGGCGAATAGATGCGGCTCACGCCGTAGTCGTGCAGTTCCTTGATCTCCGGCGCGACGATGACACCGCCGCCGCCGCCGAACACCTTGATATCGGGCCGCCCGCGTTCGCGCAGCAGATCGACCATGTACTTGAAGTATTCCACGTGCCCGCCCTGATAGGACGAGACGGCGATGCCGTGCGCGTCCTCCTGGATGGCGGCGGTCACCACTTCGTCGACGGAGCGGTTGTGGCCCAGGTGCACGACCTCGGCGCCGCCGGCTTGCAGGATGCGGCGCATGATGTTGATGGAAGCATCGTGGCCATCGAACAGGCTGGTAGCGGTGATGAACCGCAATTGGTTCTTGGCCGTGTAACTTTGCGGAAACTCGGTTTCCAGCGCCTTCCCGTCGTCAGGCATGACTTCCCTCCCCATCATCTCGCGCGCCGGCCGGCATCACGCCCGGCGCCAGGGCTGCACTATAGCTTGAACCGCCGGGCTTTCCCAAGAGGCCTGACGCGGCACTCCCGTCCGACGACGCGTTCGATAGCATGAGTTGACGTTTACGTAAACGGAAATCACTTCCACTCACACCTAAACGAGCCTCCCGGCACGCCTCCACGGGGCCCGGACGCGCCCCAAACGGTGCGCCTAAGCCATTGATTTTGCATGAACGAAACTTTTTTTGACGAAACGAACCCAATGCGCCGCCCCTTCCCTTTCGCCGCCCCGGACGGACGGGTACCATTTGAGAGGTTTAGGTACACTGAGCCACCCGCCGTTCCACTCCTCCTCTGTTCACCGAAACCACCGGGACGCTTATAGCACGGATAGATGAAAAAGTAAAATTTTCCTATCTATAGAATAAATAACCCATGCCAGTTTTGTGCCGAAGCCGCGCGGCGTGGCGTGAAACCCGCCGATGCCGCCAGGTGCGTTTTGCCATGCGGCAAGCCCGCTTCAATCGGCCGATTGGGTTGCCTCGCCGGCTTCGAAGCCCTTAGTTTGCTTGATGCGGATTTCAGAACACGCGCCGGCATGAGCCCGGCAATCGGTTTCGCCTTGCTGAGCTTGGCGACGGCGGGCTGTTTGGACGTCACGTTCAAGGGCTTCTCCAGGAAGACGCGTTCGCGCGGGATGTTCGTGTTCGGCTGCGGCATTGTTTGGTCCGCCCTGCAGCTTGGCTTGTTTGCCGTTCAAGGTGTCGAACCGTCATTCGATGCCGCGGCTCTCGGGTACGGCATTACCGGCGGCATATTGGTTGCCGTCGCCAATATTTTTCTCATCGAAAGCCTGACCCATCTGGATGTGAGTCTCGGTTCGACAATCTATCGGTTGAACACCATCGGCGTCGTCATCTTGTCTTTTGTGCTGCTCGATGAATCACTTGGGGTTTTGAAAATCGCCGGGGTCCTATGCGGCATGCTGGCGGTCTTGGCGCTCTACGACCGCAAACAGCCGAACCGATCGATCAAGCCGGTTCAAGTATTTTTCTGGCTGGCGGTTTCGGCGTCTTTGCTTCGTGCCCTTTTCGGGGTCGTTGCGAAAGCCGGAATAGAGGCCGGCGCCGATGCGTCGACCATGCTGCTGATCTACGCCCTGAGTTGGGTCTTGTGCGGCCTGATTTATGCGTATTTCCGCGAAAGGCCCGTTCGCGTGACCTGGAAAAAGGTTGCCTACGGCCTGCTATCGGGAACACTCCTATGCGTGGTTGCCAATGCGCTCATTCGGGCAATGGAGCACGGCGACGTCAGCGTGGTTGCGCCTATCGCCAATCTGAGTTTCGTCGTCGCCTTGACGATTTCAGCAACACTCGGTCTGGAACGTTTGAATGTACGGAAAGGTATTGCCATCGTAGGTGCCGGGCTTTCGATTTTTCTACTCGCCCAAAGCCTATAAGTCCGAACATGAGAGCCAGCCGGTTCGTCGATTGTATCCACTGGCGGTGATATAAGCGGTTGCGAGAGAGCCGAATGGAAAGACCTTCAAATAGTTGGCGTTCGGTCATCGGCTCTTCGGCAATATTGTCCTTGGCCTTGCTCGGCGATGCGCTGATCTACGCCGTGCTTCCCGTGCATGCGGAGGATTTCGGCCTAACCCTGCCGTGGGTCGGCATCCTGCTGTCGGCCAACAGATTTATCCGCGTCGCCGCCTACGGCATGGTGGCTCGATTGACGCTTGCCATCGGGGTACGGCGGATTTGTGTTTTGGCGGCGGCCATCGCCACCATTACGACTGCGATCTATGGGCTGGGCCAAGGCCCTCTGGTTATCCTGGGCGCACGCTTGTTGTACGGCCTGGCGTTCGCCTCGCTCCTTCTTGCTACGTTGGCTTACGCCGTCGAGTTCCGTGACGAGGTTGGTGTTCGCGTCGGGGTCGGACGCGCGATTCAACGATTGGGGCCGATCTTGGCGCTCCTGGGCGGCACTTGGCTGATCGGATCGGTCGGACCGAAAGCCGTGTTCGTGGTTCTCGCGGTTCCGACAGCGCTATCGATCGCGATCGCCTTCACATTGCCGGAACATCAACCTACCCAACCAACACAGGGTAAGACCAAGTCGATCTCATGGCCGAGCTCGATCGATCTGATTTTCTTTCTGTTGGGCTATGGAATTGACGGTCTGTTTGCGATCAGCATTACGCTCATCCTCGCCAGCGAGACGACCCTGTCGGCGGCACTGGTCGGCGGCGGCTTCCTGCTAGCCATGCGGCATGTCGGAGAAGCTGTTGCCGCCCCCCTATTTGGATGGATAGCGGACCGGATCGGGGCGTCCCGGGTCTTCATCGCTGCCGCCGCCATGACAATTTTGGGGTTTGCCTTGATCGCCCTCGGCATCACGGTTGCCGGCGCTTTGCTGATGCTTGTTTTTCGCGGCGCGTTGGCATCGCTGGGACCCGCCCTGATCGTCCAGGCAACGGCCATCGACCAGCACCCACTCGGCCGATTGGCGCAAATGCAGGCATGGCGGGACCTGGGAGCGGCTTTTGGACCACTTTTGACCGGCATTCTCCTCACATATATTTCCGCCGAGGCGCAACACGGAATTTTCGCCGTCGCGCTTAGCGTAGTTTTCATGACCTGGCTGTTCATTCGAATGCAGGGAAGGACTTAGGTTCTTCCTACTCGGCACCGGCACCGGCGCCGCCGAACCAACTCCCTCTCCCAGACCGCTGCGAAAAAAGTACGGCGATATGAGACTTAGTCACATACGCTTCGCTCATTATTTGTAATTATTCTAATACGCAAACGCAGAAACACATCGTGATCCTGCGCAACCCGATCCAACCAACCATCCGACTTCAGCAAGGAGAAAACCATGGACGCCCAAACCCCCGATACCCAAGGCGGATTGCCGCAACTGAACCGCCCGGCCCCCGACTTCCACGCCGAAACCACGCACGGGCCGCGTTCGCTCGCCGACTACAAGGGCAAGTGGCTGGTGCTGTTTTCGCACCCAGCCGACTTCACACCAGTGTGCACCACCGAGTTCATGGCCTTCGCCAAGGCGCAGGACAAGTTCGCCGAGCTCGGCTGCGAATTGCTGGGGCTGTCCATCGATTCGCACTACTCGCACATCGCCTGGGTGCGCAACATCAAGGAGAAGTTCGACGTCGATGTCCGCTTCCCGATCATCGCCGATCTCTCCATGGACGTGGCCAAGGCCTACGGCATGATCCAGCCCGGCGCCAGCGACACCTCGGCGGTGCGCGCCACCTTCATCATCGACCCTGAAGGCAACCTCCGCGCCATGGTCTACTACCCGATGACCAACGGCCGCTCCATCGACGAGTTCGTGCGCCTGGTCACCGCGCTGCAAACCTCGGACGCCAACAAAGTGGCGACGCCGGAAAATTGGCAGCCCGGCGACAAGGTCATCGTGCCGCCGCCGGCCACCGTCGAGGCCGCCCAGGCGCGGGAAAGCGAAGGCTTCGAGTACACCGACTGGTACTTCTCGAAGAAAAGCCTCTAGGCCTTTAGCACAAAACCAAGGCGGGCGCTCCACTGGGGCGCCCGCTTTTTTGGTCACCTCGGCGTCAGCAACACGGTCTGCAACACACTGGCGACCGGCCCCTTGTCGTCGAAGATCTCGGCTTCCGCCAAGGCGATACCGTTCGGCTGCCAGTGCGAGCGCGCCCTGGAACAGAACCAGTCGGCGTCCGAATGGCGGTGCACGACGATGGCGATATCGCAGTTCATGAACCCCATGTCGGTGATCTCGACGTTGCGGGAGATGCCGTTGCCGCTGTCGGCGAGGGTGCAAAGCCGCTGGAACGTGGACGGCGCCTCCCCCGTCAACAAGGGCGGCGTGCGCATCCAAATCGACGTCGGGCCGGGTTCGCGGGTTTCGCCCGGCGGGTAGCGCACCTCGATGAACTCCGTGAAGCAGGGGGCATCGTGCATGACCTCGCGCACCGGAAACGCCCCCGGCGTCGAGGCGGCGAAATCGGGAATGTCGAAGGGTGCGGTCGGCACCGGGCCGACATCGGTCTCGGCGATATGCAAGGTGTTGGCCCGCGCGCACTCGCGCCCGGCCGAGTCCACCACCCGCACCTCGGCGCTCGCCGTCAGCCGGCCGTGGCGGGTCACTTCGGCTTGGATGGTAAAACCGTCCAGCGGCACCGGGCGCATCAAATCGGCGGCTACGCGGGTCATGCGCTTTTCCGGCAGCAACCGCTCCGCCGCTCGGACCACGAGTCCGATCGCCGGTCCCGCGTGACAGGCGTTCTCCGCCCAGGGGCCGCGCGCCGGGTCGTTGCCGTGAAAGACGTCGGGCTCGGTCTCGGTGAAAAACGGAACGTCGAGGTTCGCCATCAGCTTTCGTCTTTGGCGACGCTCAACTTGCCGGTGACACCGTGCCTGTCGATCAGTTCGGCGACGAAGCCGCTGGCGACGGCGTCGGCGATGAAGGCGTTGGTAAAGGCGTTCAGCGCGCGGCATTGGGGCCGGGTGCCGATGGCCTGGCGCACCGAGGTGTAACGCCCGTCGATCAACCGAGAGCCCGGAATGTTTTCAGCGTTTTCCTTCAGTGCCGGCACCAGGCCGGCGAGCGCGTCGAGCTTCTCGGTAACGAACAGCTCGGCCGCGCCCGGCAATCCCTTGGCCCGGTGCAGTTCGGCATGCTGCAGGGTGCGCGACAGATAGAGGTCGTAGGCGGCACGCTCGGAAACGGCGATCCGCGTGCCGGGGCTGTCGACATCCTCGACCGTCTGGAACGGCGAGCCCTCTGGCACCAGGTAGGTCGCCTCGATCTCCACATAGGCGTCGCAAAAGCCGATCACCTCGGCGCGCTTGGGCTCGATGGCGATCAGCCCGACGTCCCATTCGTCGCGGGCCGCCGCGTCGGCCACCTCGCCCGGCGTGGCAAAGGTGGTGTAGGAGACCTCGACACCGAGGCGCTCGGCCAGGGCGCGGGCCATGTCCGGCGCCACCCCTTCCGGATCGCCGTTGGCGGCGGTGCCGGTCACCAACAGGATATTGCCCAAGTTGATGGCGGCGTGCAGCCGGCCGGGCTCCTTCAGTTCGGCCAGGGCCGCTTGCTTGTCCGGGGTCTCGTCGGTCATGGAAGTCCTCCCTCGTTGCTGGACGCGAGAGGCACGATGGCGGGGGCCGGCCCGGAAATCAACCCGCGCCTTGGACGCCCAGGTTCATCCCCTGACCGGATAGCCAGCCGCGCGGCCGATGGTGCGGATCACCAGGCTCGATTGGATGCGCGAGACGCCCGGCAGTTCACCGATGCGTTCGCGATGGAAGCGTTCGTAGTCGGCGGCGTCGGCGGCGGCGACGCGCATGATGTAATCCGCCTGCCCGGTCATCAGGTGGCATTCCATGATCTCGGGGACGCGTCGCACCGCCGCCTCGAAAGCCTTCAGCGTGGCGCTGTCCTGGGAGCCCAGGCTGACCTCGACGAAGAACTCCATTTCGAAACCCAGCGCCTTGCCGTCGACCCGCGCACCGTAGCCCTGGATCACGCCGTCGGCCTCGAGCTGCTTGATGCGCCGGTGGCAGGCGGAAGGCGATAGCGCCACCTTCTCCGCCAGTTCCGCCATGGATTGGCGGCTGTCGCGCTGCAGGGCGGCGATGAGGCGGCGGTCGGCGGCATCGATGCTTCGCAAAATTTCCTCCGAAATTCGATCAAAATTCGAATGACATTCAGTTTACATGAAATTAACGGGCCAAATAAGTAAAAATTTGTGCTCAAACGGGACTAGGATTCGCCATCTTCAAACGCAGGAGGACGCCATGCTCATCGGAACCCCCAAAGAGATCAAGAACCACGAATACCGCGTCGGCCTGACGCCGGAGAGCGTCGTCGAAATGCGCCGCCACGGCCACCAGGTCATCGTCGAGACCGGCGCCGGCGCCGGCATCGACGCGCATGACGACGCCTACATCGCCGCCGGCGCCGAGATCGTCGACACCGCCGACGAGGTGTTCGCCCGCGCCGACATGGTCGTCAAGGTCAAGGAACCGCAGGCCGGCGAGCGAAAGATGCTGCGCGAGGGCCAGATTCTCTACACCTACCTGCACCTGGCGCCCGATCCCGACCAGACCCGCGACCTGGTGGATTCGGGCGCGGTCTGTATCGCCTATGAAACCGTCACCGACGCGCACGGCGGCCTGCCGCTGTTGAAGCCGATGAGCCAAGTGGCCGGGCGCATGTCCGTGCAGGCCGGCGCCGCGGCGCTGGAAAAAGCGCACGGTGGACGCGGCGTGTTGCTGGGCGGCGTGCCCGGGGTGCGCCCCGGCAAGGTGGTCATCGTCGGCGGCGGCGTGGTCGGCTTCAATGCCGCGCAGATGGCCGTCGGCCTGCAGGCGGACGTGACCATCCTGGACCGCGACGCGGCGACGCTGGAGCGCCTCTCCAATCACTTCGGCGCCAGCGCCAGGCTCGCCTACTCGAACGAGGCGACCTTGCGCGAACTGGTCGCCGATGCCGACCTGGTCATCGGCGCGGTGCTGATCCCGGGCGCGGCGGCGCCAAAACTGGTGACCCGCGACATGCTCGCCACCATGCCCAAGGGCGCGGTGCTGGTCGATGTCGCCATCGACCAGGGCGGCTGCTTCGAGACCTCGAAGGCGACCACCCACGCCGATCCGACCTACGTTGTCGACGGCATCGTGCACTATTGCGTCGCCAACATGCCGGGCGGCGTGGCCCGCACCTCGACCTATGCGCTCAATAACGCGACGCTGCGCCATGCGCTGGCCATCGCGGATACGGGCTGGAAGCAGGCGCTGGCGGCGGATCCGCACCTGATGAACGGCCTCAACGTCTGCGCCGGACGCATCACCTGCGCGCCGGTCGCCAACGACCTGGGTTACGATTTCCTCCCCGCGGCGGAGGCGCTTGCCGCCTGAGGCAAGCCTCCCCGCATCGCGTCTCCTGAGAAAATGCCGGCGAAACCGCCGGCATTTTTTCTTTCCGAAATCCGGACCGTCTCGCCCCTACTCCGCCGCCAGGGCCTCGCCCTGGCGCCAGGCGCGCAGCGCTCTGCCGAACGCCTCGAACAATGGTTTCGAGACTGGATCGCTCTGGGCGTTGTATTCCGGATGCCACTGCACCGCCATGGCGAAGCCCGGCGCGTCCTTGATGGTGATCGCTTCGGGGGTGCCGTCCGGCGCATGGCCCTCGATGACGATGCGCGCGCCCGGGTCCTCGATCCCCTGGCCGTGCAGGGAATTCACCAACACGTCCTCGGCGCCGAAGATGTCGATGAACGGGCTGCCCGAGCGCAGGTGCACCATGTGGCGGAGCGCGAATTTTTCCTCGATGGTCCCGTTCGGCGGCATGCGGTGGTTCATGCGTCCCGGCAGGTCCCTGATCTCCGGATGCAGGGTGCCACCCATGGCGACGTTGAATTCCTGGAATCCCCGGCAGATTCCGAGGACCGGCTGGCCCGAGTCCGCGCAATGACGGATCAGCGCCAGCGCGATGGCATCGCGGCCGCGATCGAAGGTACCGTGCGCCTCGGTTTCCTCGTGGCCGTATTCGTCGGGATGCACGTTGGGCCGCCCGCCGGTCAGCAGAAAGCCGTCGCAAACCGACGTCACCACGTCCAGGTCGACGCAATCCGGTACGGCGGGAATGATCAGCGGCACGGCGCCGACGACGCGCCCGACGGCCTCGACATTCATGGTACCGGCCGTTTGCGCGGGGTACTGGCTATCCACCAGCTTGGTATTGGCGACGATGCCGACGACGGGTTTCCTCATGGAAAAATCCGATTTCGCTCCGTTGTTGTCCCCGTTCGAAAAGCCTAGCGACAATTCGGCGGCTGTACAATATCCCCGTTTCAGCATCGACAAGCCGTTGAATTCATGTAGGGTTAGCGAAAACAGCCGTCAATCCAAGGGAAGAATGCGCCCCACGCATCGGGTCATCGCCGCCATGCTTTTCGCAACCGCCCCGCTCGGCGGCGGCGTGCCGTCGGCAATGGCCGCAACCCTTTACGATTTCAACTATTTCCTCAACCAGGGGCATCCGTTCGCCAATACGCCGACGGCGATGGCACAACCGGCGGCGCAACCGTCAAATGCGCCGCGGACCGCCCCGGTGCGCGTGCAAGGAGCCGGCAGCGCGACGACACCCGCTGCGGCCGCTCCGGAAATGGCCGACCGCAGCGCGGCCGCCGGCCGCGGGATCTACGTCAGCGTCAACGCCACGGGCGGCTATTCGACCATCCACGATCCTGAAACGACCGGCATTACCGGGTTGAAGGAACGCCGCGACGAGGACTGGGTCGCCGGCAACACCATCGCCGTCGGATACGATTGGGCCAAGCACGGCTGGCCAGTGCGCACCGAGATCGAAGCCTTCATCCGCTACCGCTTCGACCTCGACTACCGGGGCACCGCCGGCGGAAGCCTGCAAGGTTACACCAATGAGATCGGTACCTACGGCGGCATGGTGAACGGCTACTACGACATTCCCTATACCTGGAAGAAATTCAAACCCTACGTCGGTGCCGGGCTCGGCATGTCGCGCCACTGGAGCCAGGCGGTGCGGCGCGACCTCAGCACGACCGCCTTTACCGGCGTCTCGCAGGACACCCGGACCAACCAATTCACCTGGGCGGTGATGGCCGGTTTTCAGTATCTGTGGAGACCGAATTGGAAATTCCGGGTCGAAGGCCGCTATTGGGACCTGGGCGACGTCGAGAACGGCCCTTTCGGCAGCAACGACACGATCACCGCCAAGTACACCTCCACCGACTTGGTGCTGGGCATCACCTACACGCCCTGATCGAGAACCTTCTCCAGCGCTTCCACGAAGGCATCCGGCGCTTCGTACATGACCCAATGTCCGGCGCCGGCGATCGCCGTTACCGTGGCTTGCGGGTCGAAGGACTTCAAAATTTCCGGAATCCCCGTCTCCAGATTGGGTTGCGCATAGACGTCGCGCAGCCCCCAGATACCGTTGATCGGCGCCCGCACGCCGGGCAGCGCGTGCATGACGGTATTCGTATCGGTCAACCCGTGGCTGCGGATGCGGGCGCGCTCGACATTGCGAAGTTGCAGGTAGGCCGCGAGGTCGTCGGCCGGGCCATGGGTCATGATGACCTTGAGGTTGCGGCGCTGCACCTCGAGCCGCTCGCGATCCGTCATGCCTTCGGTCATCGCCTGCAGCCGGCCGCTCAGCCCCGACCAGGGAATCCCGAACGACGAGCCGCCGACCATGGTATAGCTGCGGACCCGCTCGGTATCGTCGGCGGCGAGGTAGCCGCCGGCAATGGAGCCCATGGAAAATCCGCATAGGTGGTAGGGCGTCCCGGGTCCGATGATTTCATCGAGGCCCCGGGCGAACACTGCGGCCAGCATGGCCATGCTTTCCGGATAGTGGCGCGACGAGAAAATACCGGGCGGCATGTCGGAATCGCCCAGCCCGGGCGTATCGGCGCAGATCACCCGGTAGCGCTTCGCCAATGCGGGGATGTTGCGGAACCAATGGGTCCAGGAACCGGATCCGCCGTGCAGCAAGACCAAGGGATCGCCCGTGCCCCACTCGTGCCAGACCATCCGCCCCTCGCCCGAAGGCGTTCGGTGAATGCGGGCTTGCGCTTGCAATTGCTCGACGGCGCGCCGTGCCTCGATCATGACGAAACGTCAGACGGCCTCGATGCGAATCAGGGTCGGCGGCTCGACCACGGCATCGAGAGCGGCGATCGCCTGCACGCATCGCTGCATGGCATCTTCCTCGGTCTCGTGCACGGTCATCACCACCGGCACCTTCTCGTCCGGCGCGCGGCCGCGCTGCAGGACCGATTCCATCGACACTTCGTTGTCGCGCAGCGCGGCCGCGATATCCGCGAACACGCCCGGCTGGTCGACAACCATGAAACGCACGTAGTAAGCCCCCCGGCGGCGGCCCATGGGGATGGTCTCGGCCGGCTTCAGTTCACCCGCGCCGACGGCGAACGTCGGCACCCGCTGGCCGCGCGCGATATCGATGAGGTCGGCGACCACGGCGGAAGCCGTCGGCCCCTCGCCGGCGCCGCGTCCTTCATAGATGGTGGTATCGACGAAATCGCCGGCCACCTCGATGGCGTTGAACACGCCCGACACGTGGTTCATGGGCGCATCCTTGGGCACCATGCAGGGATGCACGCGTTGCTCGATGCCGCCACCGCGCTCGTCCGGCACGCGCGCCGCGACCCCCAGCAGCTTGATGCCGTACCCCAGTTCATGCGCGAACTCGATATCCATGGGCGAAACGTGGCGGATGCCTTCCACGTAGACGTTGGCGAAATCCACCTCGGTGCCGAAAGCGACGGCGGCCAGGATCGCGAGCTTGTGCGCGGCATCGATGCCGTCGATGTCGAAGCTGGGATCGGCCTCGGCGTAGCCCAGTTCCTGCGCCTCGGCCAGGATGTCATCGAACTCGCGGCCCGAATCGGCCATGTCCGTGAGGATGTAGTTACAGGTGCCGTTGAGAATGCCGTACAGCCGCTCGATGCGGTTGGCGGCAAGGCCTTCGCGCAGCGCCTTGATGATCGGAATGCCGCCCGCGACCGCCGCCTCATAGGCCAGGCTGACGCCCTGATCCTCGGCCATGCGGGCCAGCGCCGTGCCGTGGTGGGCCAGCAGCGCCTTGTTGGCGGTCACCACGGACTTGGCGCCGCTTAGCGCCGCTTCGACCACCTGCTTGGCGATCCCGTCCTCGCCGCCGATCAGTTCCACTACCACGTCGACGTTGTCGGCGGCGGCGAGATCGCGCGCATCGTCATGCCAGTCGAGTCCATCCAGGTCGATGCCCCGGTCCTTGGACTTGTCGCGCGCGGACACGGCGCTCACCACCAGCGGCCGGCCGGCGCGCGCCGCCAACAGATCACGGTGCGCGGCCAACAGCTTGACCACGCCGGCGCCCACCGTTCCGAGCCCGGCGATCCCGATTCGAAGCGGCTGGGTCATCCGGTGGCGGCCTGTTTGACCGTTGTCTGGCCGCGCGGCTTCTTGCGCACGCCGGCGGTGCCGAGCAGAGACTTGATCGAGCGGATCGCCTGGCGCGTCCGGTGAGTGTTCTCGCACAGTCCGATACGCACGTAGCCCTCGCCATGTTCGCCGAAACCGATGCCCGGCGCCACCGCGACCTTGGCTTCGCTGAGCAATAGCTTGGAGAACTCGAGCGAGCCCATCTCGCGGAACGGTTCCGGGATCGGCGCCCAGGCGAACATGGTCGCCGGCGGCGCCGGGATTTCCCAACCGGCCGCGGCCAGGCCCTCGACCAGCACGTCGCGGCGTTCCTTATAAAGGGCGCGGACATCGTCGACGCAATCCTGCGGCCCGTTCAGCGCGGCGGCGGCAGCGACTTGGATCGGCGTGAAGGCGCCGTAGTCCAGGTACGACTTGACTCGCGCCAACGCCGCGATCAGGCGCTGGTTGCCGGTGGCGAAACCGATACGCCAGCCGGGCATGGAATAGGTTTTGGAGAGCGACGTGAATTCCACCGCGATGTCCCAGGCCTTGCGGATCTGCAGGATCGACGGCGGCGGCGTGATGTCGAAGAAAATCTCCGAATAGGCCAGGTCCGACAGAATGTAGATTTCATGGTGGCGGCAGAAATCCACCACCTCCTCGTAGAAATCCAGATCGGCGACGATGGCCGTCGGATTGTTGGGATAGTTGAGCACCAGGGCGGTGGGTTTCGGCACGCTGTGCTGCACGGCGCGGTCGAGCGCGGCCATGAACTCCGGGCCGGGCTCGACCGGGATGTTGCGCACGGCGGCGCCGTTGATGATAAAGCCGAACTGGTGGATCGGGTAACTCGGGTTGGGCACCAAGATGACATCGCCCGGCGATGTGATGGCCGACGACAGGTTGGCCAATCCTTCCTTCGAGCCCAACGTCACCACGGTCTCGGTCTCCGGATCGACCTCGACACCGAAGCGGCGCTCGTAGTAGCCGGCAAGCGCTTTCCTGAGCCCCGGAATGCCGCGCGAATTGGAATAGCGGTGGACCTTGGGATCGAGCACCGTTTCGCGCAGTTTCTCGATGATGTGGTCGGCCGGTGGCTGGTCCGGGTTGCCCATGCCGAAATCGATGATGTCCTCGCCGGCGGCGCGGGCACGCGCCTTCATCGAATTGACTTCGGCGAAAACGTATGGCGGCAGGCGCCTGATCTTATGAAATTCGCGTTCCATGTTGTTCACTTGCCAGATGATTGCGTTTGCCTCAAGCGGATTTCACCGCGCCCATAGCGGCGTATTCAGCCAACGACGGAGAACCCCTTGCCGTCGAAATGGTTGACCTTCAGCCCGGCGACGGTTTCCGCGTCCACACCGTCCAGGCAGAAGACGTTGACGGTGTAGAACTCCGGTGCCGAGCGCGGCCGGTGGAAGGTATAGATACCACAATTGCGGCAAAAATAATGCTGCGCCGTTCCGGTGTTGAAAGTGTAAAGGGTCAGCAGATCCTCACCCTTCAGGATGCGCAGGTTCTCAGGCAACACCCGATGCATGACGGCGTTGCGGCGCGTACAGATGGAACAGTTGCAGACCGAAACCTGATCGAGGACGGTATCGACCTCGAAAGCGACCCCGCCGCAATGGCAGCTCCCAGCGTAGGTCCGCATGTCAGCCTTCCAGGTAAATCTCCGCGCGCCGGTTGCCGGCCTCGCCCGACGGCATGAACTCGTAGAACACCGGGCTGGCGTCGGAAACGGCGTCGACCGACAGTTCGTCCTGCTTGGCGCCGAGGCGCACCAGCTCGCGCGCAACGATGTTGGCGCGGTCGACGGAGACCTTGAAGTTGACCATCTTATGCTTCACCGGGTCCATGGTGCGGGTCCGGCTCGACGCATGGCCGACGATGTGGATACGGCCGCCGCGCTCGCGCTGCAGTTGGCGCACGTCGGCCAGGATGCGGCGGTCGCTGGCGCTCAAGCTGGCGGAGCCGTTTTCGAACTGGATGGTCGCCACGCGCACCGCGCCGGCGGCCAACGGACTCGGTTGGCGCTCGAGATAGGAGAGCCCGCTGCCGGACGGCGCGGCCTCGACACTGGTGCTCGGCGCCGCCATGGCGGCGGACTGGCTGCCGGCCTCGATGCCCGATGACGACACTACGACGGTGCCGAACTGATCCGGCGCCAGGGAGGCGATGACGGAGCTGTCGCCGCGTGGCAGGGACGGGCCCGGTTGCGCGGCACGCGCGCGGATTTCAGCCAACTGCTTGCGCAGGCGTTCCGCGAAGGCCTCTTGTTCGGCCGTCGTCGGCAAGCCGCCTCCCGAACTGGTAGCCGGCGCGGCGGCCAGGCCGGTGGAGGACACCACGGGCGAAGCCGGCATTGCCGGCGGGGCGGGTTGCGCCGATGCCTGGGCGGTCGGCTTCGGCGGTTCCGGCGGCGCCTCGGCCAGCCTGGAGGCCGGCTCGCCCTGGCGCGCGATGGCCGGTGCATACTGGCGGCCCTGCACGTCGGCAACGAGGCCGCCCTTGGCGCGGGCGGCTTCGTATTCGGCCTGTCGATCGACGCGATTCAGGCTCGGAAACGCCTGTCCCTCGCCAGACGCCTGCGCGTTGTCGGCGGGAAGCTTCTTGGCGGTCTGTCCGTTGGCGGCGGTTTCGGTTTTCTTCTCCTGCTCGTCGCCGGAGAAGAACTCGACCGTGCTGTCGTACCACTTAACCGGATTGACCGCGTCCGGAACCTGCGAACAGGACGACAGCATCAGGCCGGCGGCAGCCATGACGGCAACGCGTGAAATCGTGGTTCCGATCATCGTTTTTTGCATTCGCACCGCTCCCCTTTTTCGAGCCGTTCAGCTACGAGTTCCCGCTTCGCACGCGCAGCAAACCACTTGATTTTGATGATGCTTTCAAATAGTTAAGCCTTCGCAAACAGTTTCGCAGTGTCTACGCGCGAACGTCGTTTTGCAAGCAATCTTAAAGGACGATCCGATGACCGATCAACCCGACGATCAGACCGCCCTGCCCAACCCCACGGATATTTCGAAATCGATGGCGTCGATCGCCGAGCGCAGCCAGAAGCTGGTCGCCGATTTCGTCAACCGGCAGATGGCCTCGGGCACGCTTCCGGAGACCGATCCGCTCAACGTCGGCGAGGCCTTCGTCGAACTGACCCGCCACATGATGGCCAACCCGGCGCACATCATGGAATCGAGCCTCAACCTGTGGAGCGACTACCTGACGCTGTGGCAAACCGCGGCGCAGCGCATGATGGGTGCCGAGGTGGCGCCGATGGTGACGCCGGCCAAGGACGACTATCGTTTTCGCGACGAGGCCTGGGCCGACAACCAGGTGTTCGATTTCATCAAGCAGTCCTACCTGCTGACGTCCCGCTGGATGCAGTCGACCGTGACCGGCGTCGAGGGCATGGACAAGAAGACCGCCGAAAAGGTGGACTTTTACACCCGCCAGTACACCGACGCGCTGTCGCCGTCGAACTTCGTGATGACCAATCCCGAAGTGCTGCGCACGACGCTGGAATCGGGTGGCGAGAACCTGGTCAAGGGCCTTGAGAACCTGATCTCGGACCTGGAGAACTCGGACGGCCAACTGCGCATCAAGATGACCGATCCCGACGCCTTCCAGGTCGGCGGCAACGTCGCCACGACACCGGGCAAGGTGGTGTTCCGCAACGCGCTGATGGAACTCCTGCAGTTCGATCCGACCACCGACGAGGTGGTGAAGACGCCGCTTTTGATCGTGCCGCCGTGGATCAACAAATACTACATCCTCGATCTGCGCGAGAAGAACTCGTTCATCAAGTGGGCCACCGACCAGGGCCATACGGTGTTCGTCGTCTCCTGGGTCAATCCGGACTCGGAATTGGCCACCAAGACCTTCGACGACTACATGCTGGAAGGCCCGGTGGCCGCCCTGGACGCCATCGAACAGGCGACCGGCGAGAAGAAGGTCAACGTCATCGGCTACTGCATCGGCGGCACCCTGCTCGCCTGCACGCTGGCCTACCTGACCGCGAAGAAGAAGATCGGCAAGGTCAATTCCGCCACCTTCTTCACCACCATGGTCGACTTCACCGAAGCCGGCGAGCTCGGCATCTTCATCGACGACAGCCAGCTCACCAGCCTGGAAGAGAAGATGGAGGAACGCGGCTATCTCGAAGGCTCGGAGATGGCCACCACCTTCAACATGCTGCGCGCCAACGACCTGATCTGGTCCTTCGTCATCAACAACTACCTGTTGGGCAAGGACCCGTTCCCGTTCGACCTGCTGTACTGGAACTCCGACTCGACGCGCATGCCCGCCGCCATGCACTCGTTCTACCTGCGCAAGATGTACCTCGAGAACAAGCTCATCGAGCCCGGCGGCATCGTTCTCGACGGGGTCAAGATCGACCTCAGGAAGATCGACGTGCCGACCTACATCATCTCGACCCGCGAGGACCACATCGCGCCCTGGAAGTCGACCTACTCGGCGACCAAGCTCTACAAGGGCCCGATCCGCTTCGTGCTCGCCGGTTCCGGTCATATCGCCGGCGTCGTCAATCCGCCGTCGAAGCCCAAGTACGGCTACTGGACCAACGACGACCTGACGGGCACGCCGGACCAGTGGCTGGAAGGCGCCGACGAGTTCGCCGGGTCGTGGTGGCCCGACTGGGACGCCTGGGCCAAGGAACGCGCCGGCGGCGAGACGGTGCCGGCCCGCAAACCCGGCGACGGCAAGCTGAAACCGCTCTGCGACGCGCCCGGCGAATACGTCATGGTCCAGGCCAAGACCTGATCCGCGCCGCCGCCTACTCGGCGGCGTGGCTGGCAACCCGGTCGGCCTCGATGAAGGCGGAAAGATCTGCGGCGCGCTCCAATTCGTCCAACCCCATCAGCATGCCGTGCAGCGCGCCGATGCGCGATTCCGCCAGCACGCGCGAGACGCAGTCGGTGAACTTGTCCATCAGCTCCGCCTCGCTCATGGGATAGCCCGGGCCGCGCAGCACGTCGGTATCGACGCGCCGGCGCAGCTCGCGCCCGTCGGTGGTGGCGACGATCACCTCGGCGCCGTAGCCGTCGTGATCGGGGTCGGCCATGTCCGGGTGGATGCCGGTCTTGATCTTGCCCATGACGGCGCGCGGCGCGTCGTCATCGAAGGCGTTGCCGTCGAAGTGCCCGAGCTTGACCGCGCCGTCGGTAAGCGCGCGCGCGGTGACGTAGTGCATGGAGAACTTGGCCTGCAGGCCGCTCTTGGGATCGGGGTTGTCGGTGTGCGGCAGGCGCCTGGGCGTGGTCAGCACGGTGATCTCGGCGACCTCGTCCGGTTGCAGCCCGGTGTCGGCGCGAAGCTGCAACATGGCGTTGATGGCGCCGTGGGTGGAGCCGCAGCAGGGGAACTGTTTCAGGTTCGGTCCCGGCTGGATCACGTTCCAGGGCTGCCCCCACTCGGCGAAGGTGCGCTCCATGTCGTAGGTGCCGGGGCCGTTGAAGACGTCCAGGAAGCCTTGGGTGTGCTCGAAGGCGCCGGCGTTGGCGGTGAAGCCGCCCTGCGCCAGCATGGCGGCGAAGAGGCCGTTCCTGACACTATGGCCGATGTGCAGCGGCTTGGTCATGGTGCCGAAGTTGGCCTTGAGGCCGCTGGAGAGCGACGTCGCCAGGCCCAGCGCCACCGCCGTGGTATCGACATCGAGGCGCATCAGCCGGCTCGCCGCCGCCACGGTGCCGAAGATGCCGAGCGTCGCGGTCGGGTGCCAGCCCTTCTCGTAGTGGTGCTGGTTGACGCCTCGCCCGACGCAGGTCTCGGCCTCGAAGCCGGCGATATAGGCCAACACCACGTCGCGGCCCGAGACGTCGAGATCATCCGCCAGCGCCAGGATCGCCGGCACCAGCGGCACGGACGGGTGGCCGCCGATGTGGTTGTTGACGTCGTCGTAGTCGAGCGCGTGCGATGCCACGCCGTTGATCAGCGCCGCGTCCAGCACCGAGGCGCGCCGCCCGTGGCCGTAGACCAGCGCCGGGCCCGGCGCATCGGCGACACCGGGCAGCGCGAGCGCGATGCGGGTGCAGGCCTCGGGCGCGCCCGCCAGCGTCACCGCGACGGTATCGAGTATGCCGATCTTCGCCCAATGGACGGCGTCCGCCGGCAGGTCCTCCCAACGGACGGCGTGAATATGTTCGGCCAGGCGCGCGGCAATCGTGGTCATGGTTGTCCCCTCCTCCGGATCGCTCAATTGTTACCAGCCTCGAGGACCGCCGCCAACCGCCTGACGGCACGTGCGATCTCGGCCGCCGAGAACCCGGTGTAGCCGAGCACCAACCCCTGGCGGTCCGCCGGCCCCATGAAGTAGCTCGACAGCGCCGGCGCCGAAATGCCGGCGCCGTCGGCCAACGCGGCGGCCTCGCGGTCGCTCATGCCCAAGCCGGGCTCGAGGCCGACAACCAGATGCATGCCGGCGTCGTCCGGTTCCGCCCGGAGCAAGCCGCCCGCGTGGCGCGCCAGCAGTTCCAGGAAGGCCTGCTGGCGCTCGGCGTAAAGCGCGCGGGTGCGGCGCACGTGGGCGGCGAAGTGGCCGTCGGCCATGAACGCCGCCAATACCGGCTGCAAGCCCAGCGCCGGCGCGTCGTCGAGCACCGAGCGCATGGCCAGGAACGGCCCCACCAGGGCTTCGGGCAAGATCACGTACCCGAGCCGCAGCCCCGGAAACATCACCTTGGAAAAGGTGCCGACGTAGATCACCCGACCCGTATCGTCGAGGCCCTGCAGCGCCGATAAGGGCTTGCCGGCGTAGCGGTATTCGCTGTCGTAGTCGTCCTCCAGCACCCAGGCATCGGCGCGCCGCACCCATTCCAGCAGTTCCAGGCGGCGCGCCAGGCTCATGGTGGCGCCGGTGGGATACTGGTGCGACGGCGTCACCGCCGCCAGCACCGCATCCGGCGCGCGTTCGATGCCCGCCGCCACCATCAGCCCGTCGGCATCGACCGGCACCGGCTGGATCACCGCGCCGGCGGCGGTGATCGCGCCCCGGAGCCCCGCATAACCCGGGTCCTCCATCCACACCTTGTCGCCGGGATCCAGGAGCAGCCGCGCCACCAGATCCAATCCCTGTTGCGCGCCCGAGGTGATCATCACCTGCTCGCCCGAGCACCGCACGCCGCGCACGGCGGCGACGTAATGCGCGATGGCGTCGCAGAGCGGCGCGTAGCCGGCGAGCGCGCCGCCGCCGACCAGGTCCTGCGGCGGATGGCGCCACAGCCTGCCCGCGAGGCGCCCCCATTGGTTCCAGGGGAACCGGCGCATCTCCGGCAGGCCCGGACGGAAGGCGCGCTGGTCGGTGCGGGTGCGCTGGCGCATGGCATCCAGGCTGGCGGCGAGCCTGGACACGCGCAGTGCCGGCCCGGCCGGTTTCGCCGGCGCCGGCCGCGCGTCCGCGTCGCGCGCCGCCAAGAGCGCTTCGGGCAGCACAACCGAGACCCGCGTGCCCGACCCGACGCCGCTTTCCGTATAGCCCTCGTGCAGCAGCATCTCGAAGGCCGCGAGCACGGTGTTGCGCGATATCCCGAGTTCCCGCGCCAATGCCCGCGACGACGCGAGCCGCGTCCCCGGTGTCAGCCGCCCCTCCAGGATGGCGGCGCGGACCTGCTCGTAGAGCTGGCGGTAGGCCGGCTCCGCCGCGCCCGGATCGAGCGCCAGGGTGAGCAGCGGTGCCTTGGATGTGCGTGCCATGCCCCTCTCCAAAGTGGCCCTATTAAATAATCAAAATCGGTTCTTCAATTGAAACCAATTTCCCACTAGCTTCCGGCCTCAGTCAATATGAACATCCCTGACATCCACCCGAACACATGGGACCCCTGCCATGACCGACAGCTACCAAAAGACCCCGAGGACCCGGCTGCGCCGGGCGCATCAGCGCGGCACCTACGACAAGGAAACCGTGCATGCCATCATCGACGCGGCGCTCATGTGCCATGTGGGCTACGTCATCGACGGCCGGCCCTACGTGACGCCGACCATCCATTGGCGCGAGGGCGAGCGGCTCTATTGGCACGGCTCCGCCGCCAGCCAGGCGCTCAAGGCGCAAAAGACCGGCCTTCCGGTCTGCGTCACCATCAGCCATCTCGACGGCTTGGTGTTGGCGCGCTCCGGCTTCCATCACAGCGCCAACTACCGCTCGGTGATGGCCTTCGGCGTCGCCGAGCCGGTGGAAGGCCGCGAGGCCAAGGAGCACCACCTGGACGCGCTGTTGGAACGCATCGTGCCCGGCCGCAAGGATGAGATCCGCCCCAATACGGTGCAGGAGGTCAAGGGCACCACGGTCTTGGGCATGACGCTCGACGAGGTGGTCGCCAAGGTGCGCACCGGCGACCCGGTCGACGACGAAGAGGACTATGACCTCGACTGCTGGGCCGGCGTGCTGCCGATCACCCAGCAGATCGGCAAGCCGATCCCGGATGCGCGCCTGAAGAAAGGCATCCGCGTGCCGGCGAACCTGAAGAAGTTCAAGATCGGCTGATCCGCCGCACGATCCGCCCGGCCCCGGAAATTCGTTTCGGAAGCGTTTTTCCGGGGTCAGAAACCGTTTGTTTTCAAGGGCATCGAAAAAAATATGGGAAACGAACCCAATTTGATTCCCCTGCAGCGGTCTCGGCGCCCGCAACGCCTCCACCGTCGTCCCCGCGAAGGCGGGGACCCATTTGATGCCGCAGGCATCATTCTTCCCAGCAGCCTAACCGTCGCGAACACCCACTGGATTCCCGCTTTCGCGGGAATGACGGGCAGAGAGAGCGAAATTTCGCGGGTTGGAACCTATTGATTCCAAACAATTCCCAAAAAAATCTCAGGAACGAACCCAATTTGATTCCCCGGCCCGCCTGCCGGCGGTCGTCACCCCCATCCCAACCTTCCCCCATCAAGGGGGAAGGCGTGAAGCGGCACCGCCGCGCTTTTCCCTCCCCCCTTGTGGGGGAGGGTCAGGGTGGGGGGTATTCCTCAACGCGTGAAGGCTCTACCCGACAGCCGGCCCCAATTCATCCCCAAGTCTGGAACCATCGGTCCCGGCCGAAATCTTATTCGATTTTAAAATAGCGCGCCTGCGCCGGCCGGAACCGACGCGGCGAATCGCTGATAGCATGGCTTTTTCCAAAAGTCAATAAATTCCTATATAAGGAGAACATAATCATCTTCGTTGTCGGCTTCCCTGCCGACAGCGGACAATATGCTGCACGGTCCCAAATAGCCGTTCAGTGCCATTTGCAGACATGACAATTATCGGCTCCAAGTTAAGAAACTAAGCCCGCGGTATGAGAATTTTGGAAAACGAAGCCTGAAACTTTTTCAAGCACAGAGCTAAGAATTGATGCCTTCCATGTACTCGGTCAAGATTTGGAACTGTGCGTTGATTTCGCCTTTCAACGACCTCTCGGCCGCGTCGAGTTTTGGATCATCATCCTCGTGCGGCACCGAGGCGCATAGGCGGGCCATACGACAGTAACCTGCAACCTTTTCGGCAAGGTGATGCTCGCTAAAATCGCCAAAAGTTGGTGACAAGCAGACCATACATGCCTCCGCAACGAAGTGCGCCGCCTGCATGGCGTAATCAATCGCTGTAAAGCCGGAATATGGACTAGTCGAAACGTAAATCGCATGAACCTCGCGATAGGCGGCTTCGAGCTCTTCCGCTGTTGGGTTGTCCTTTTCAGCAACCAACCGTGCATGCGGAGCACATTTCCCGTCAGTCAAATCTATGACATGGGACACAAACTTGGCGCCGACCTGCCTTTGTTGGGGGAGCGAAAGGGATGCCAACGCCTCCGCAAACGTCTTGTTGCTCTCGATTTTTACCATCGTGATCTCCCATACTCGGTTTCCGCACTATGATTTAGAATGCAAATCCAGCGCAGAGCGCCAATTAATATACTGGTATGTGGCATCGATTGCACCACAAGCATATTCTTCGCTTTCGGTACTCGTTTGGGGGATCGTCGCTTTTGACTGCGTTGGGTCTTGGCTGACCATCGAGTTCACCCCGCCGGAATGTCCGGAACATGGCGCAAAGCAGTCGACAGCCGCCCTACCCCTCCCCCAACACCAACTGCGTCTGCGTCACCACGGCGGCGGTTTTGCCGTCTTGGCGGCGGATCGTCGTTTCCCAGACCATGGTCGTGCGGCCGCGATGGATGGGGCGGCATTCGGCGTAGGCGGTCTCGCCCAGGGGGACGGCGGCGAGGAAGTTGGTCTTGCTTTCGATGGTCGTCGTCCAGGTGCCGGGTTTCAGGTTCAGCACCGTCGCCGCGCCCCCCATGGCATCCGCAATCGACATCACCGCGCCGCCGTGCAGGATGTCGGGTTTGGTGCAGAGCTCGGGCCTGACTTCCAGCTCCGCCTTCACCAGGTCCGGCGAGGCCTCGGTGTAGCCGAGCCCCAGGAATTCCACGTAGGGCGTCGGTGCCGCCCGGAGGTTTTCGAGATGCCCTGGGGATCTGTTGTCGGTCATGACGGTGATTCCCGATTGTTGAGTCGTTCGAACGGCTTAGGATTCAAGCTTCAAGTTGCGCAGCAACTCGTGCGCCGCCGTTTGCGGGTCCATCTCGCGGCTCGCCGCCAAGGCCAAAAGCCGCCCCAGGCCGCCCTCGCCGTCATTGGCGCGCTCCGCCTCGATGCGGTCGCGGACGATGTCCTCGGCGGTCTTCAAGACACGCATTTCGGCGATCTTGCGCTGGCGGTTGGCAAGCTCGCCCGATGTGCGCAAATACTCAGCGTGAGCCGCGATGGTTTCCACCAGGGTGTCGACGCCGTCGCCGGTTTCGGCGCTGGTCGGGATCACCGGCACTTTCCAGCCCGCGTCGCCGCGCCCGGTCATGCCGAGGCCCAGCATCGCCTTCAGGTCCGAGACCGTCTTGTCGGCGTCCGGGCGGTCGCATTTGGTCACCACGTGCATGTCGGCGATTTCCAGGACGCCCGCCTTGATCGCCTGGATGCCGTCGCCGAGCCCCGGCGCCGAGGCGACGATGACGGTATGCGCGGCGGTGGCGATATCGACCTCGTCCTGGCCGACGCCGACGGTCTCGATCAAGACCACGTCGAAGCCGCCGGCATCCAACACGTCGGCGGTATCCAGGGCGGCGCGGGCCAGCCCGCCGAGCGAGCCGCGCGTCGCCAGCGATCGGATGAAGACGCCGTCGTCGGTGGCGAGATCGGCCATGCGCACCCGATCGCCCAGGATGGCGCCGCCGGAAAACGGGCTGGACGGATCGACGGCGACGATGCCGACGCGCTTTCCCTGCGCCCGGAGCGCCAGCGTCATGGCGCGCACCAGCGTCGACTTGCCGCTGCCGGGAACCCCCGTCAGCCCGACCAGGTGCGCCTTGCCGGCGTGCGGGTAGATGCGCGCCAGGTGCGCGCGATGTTCGGGCCGGCTGGATTCCGCGAACGACATCATCCGCGCCAAGGCGCGGGTCTCGCCGGCGAGGACGCGCTCGACCCAGTCGATATCCGGTCCTTGGGCGCTCATTCCGCGGCCTCGTCTGAGTTGCCCGATGGAACGTAGGCTTGGCGCAGATCGAGCCCCTCGGCGCGGTATTCGGCGCTCAGTTCCACATAGCCGGGCGCGATACGGTTGATCATGGCGATGTCCGATTCCGAGACCTTGCGGATGAACCTGGCCGGCGAACCGCCCCACATTTCCCCCCCCTTGACGCGTTTCCCCGGCGTCACCAGGGCGCCGGCGGCGACCAGCGCGCCGGTTTCCACCACCGCGCCGTCCATCACGGTGGCATGCATGCCGACCATCGAGCCGTCCTCCAGCGTGCAGGCGTGGATCAGCGCCATGTGGCCGATGGTCACGTCGTCGCCGATGTAGGTGCCGAAGCGGTTCCTGGCCACGTGCACGACGGTGCCGTCCTGGATGTTGGTGTTCTTGCCGACACGGATTTCATGAATATCGCCGCGCAGCACGCAGTGATACCAGATGTTGGAGTTGGCGCCGATTTCCACGTCGCCGATAATCACGGCGGTGGACGCGATGAAGGCGCTGTCGTCGATTTTCGGCGTGCCGCCGCGCACGGAAAGAATGTTGCCGAGCATCGTCCGTCTATTCCTCCAACCAGGCGCGGAGCGCGGCGTTGACGGCGTCCGGGCGCTCCAGCGTCGTCAGGTGTCCGCAGTCCTCGATGATTTCCAGTGCGGCGCCGGGAATGCCTTCAGCGATCAATTCGTGTTCGGCCACCGGCGTCAGTGCGTCCTCGCGCCCGCAGAGCACCAGCGTCGGGCAATCGATGGCGCTTAAGTTGGGGCGCTGGTCGGCGCGGCCCATGATGGCGCCCTGTTGGCGGGCGTAGGCTTCCCGGCCGACGTTCATGGCCGACGCGCGGATATCCGCCATCAGGGCATCGTCGGCCAATCGATCCGGATGCACGAAGGTCTTGAGATGGCCCTCGACGACGGCGGCAAAGCCGGCCTCGCTCTCTCGGGCCCGCGCCACCAGTTCCCGCCGGCCTTCGGTGCGCTCCGGCGTATCGGGCTTGGCGCTGGTATCGAGCAGCGCCAGCCGCTCGACCCGCTCGGGGGCCTGGCGCATGACCTCGAAGGCCGCGTAGCCGCCCATGGAAAGTCCGGCCAGCGAAAACCGTTCCGGCGCGGCGGCGAGAGCCCGCGCCGCCATGCCGGCGATGGTGTCATCGAGCGTCATGTCGGCGACACGGCAATCGGCGGCATCGGCGAGCGCGCCGAGCTGCGGCGCCCAAAGCGCCGGGTCGCACAACAGGCCCGGCAAAAGGATCAGTGTCGTTGTTTGGCTCATGATGGCGCCAACCTAGCGCTACCGGGCGCCCGCGCCAAGCAGGGAGGCGCCGTGAATTCTCCGGGTTCCGGTCATTGACTTGTCACTGGAAACCCCTAGTATTGCGCCGCACTAAGCAATTTCCACCGGCAAAGGGCCGCTTCGGGCGGCAACGGAATATCCGGTCTATATGACATTCTCCGATCTTGGACTCAGTGAAGACGTGCTCCGCGCCATCGCGGACGCAGGTTACTCCGAGCCGACGCCAATCCAGGCCGAGGCCATTCCCTACGTGCTCATGGGGCGCGATATCTGCGGCTGCGCCCAGACGGGCACCGGCAAGACGGCGTCGTTCACGCTGCCGATGATCGATATCCTGGCGGCCGGCCGCGCCAAGGCGCGCATGCCGCGCTCGCTGATCCTGGAGCCGACGCGCGAACTGGCGGCGCAGGTCGCCGACAGTTTCGATACCTACGGCAAATACCACAAGCTGACCCACGCGCTGTTGATCGGCGGCGAGAACCTGTCGGACCAGGCCAAGGTGCTGAACCGCGGCGTCGACGTGCTGATCGCCACGCCCGGACGGCTGATCGACATGTTCGAGCGCGGGCATTTGCTGCTCAACGACGTGAAGGTCTTCGTCATCGACGAGTCCGACCGGATGCTGGACATGGGGTTCATCCCCGACGTGGAACGCATCGCCGCCATGCTGCCGGCGATCCGCACGACGCTGTTGTTCTCGGCCACCATGCCGCCGGCGATCCGCAAACTGGCCGAGCGGTTCTTGATGAACCCGAAGGAAATCTCCGTCGCGCCGCCGTCGTCGGCGGCGGCGACCATCACCCAGGGCGTGTTGATGCTCGGCCGTCCGCCGAGCCGGGCGCCGGGCGCCGACCAGAAAATGAAGCGCGAGGCCCTGCGCGAGCTGATCCGCAAGGAGAGCCCGCGCAACGCCTTGATCTTCTGCAACCGCAAGCGCGACGTCGACGTCGTGCACCGCTCGCTCAACCGCCACGGCCTGGACGCGGCGCGCCTGCACGGCGACATGGCGCAGCCGGTGCGCATGGAAACGCTGGAAAAGTTCAAGAGCGGCAACGTCAAATACATGGTCTGCTCCGACGTGGCGGCGCGCGGCCTCGACATTCCGGAAATGAGCCACGTGTTCAATTTCGACGTGCCCACCCACGCCGAGGACTACGTGCACCGCATCGGCCGCACCGGCCGCGCCGGGCGCGAGGGACGCGCCTTCACCATCGCCACCAAGGAAGACACCAAGTACCTGCGCGCCATCGAGGCGATGCTCGGCATGCCGATCCCGCTGATCGGCGACGAACCGGCTGCGGCGGCGGCCGAAGCCCCCGCGACCGAAGCCAAGGCCGAAACCCAGGCCGAAGCGGCGCCCGAACGCGCTGAGCGCGAACCCCGGAGGGGCCGCAAGCGCGGCGAGCGCAAGAGCCGGGAAACGGAACCCGAGGCGGCGCCCCGCGAAGACCGCGGCCGGTCTCAGGAGCCGAAGAAAAAAAGCCGCGCCGAACGCGACGACGGCGACGACAAGCCGGTCAAGGGCATGGGCGACCATGTGCCGGCGTTCATGGTGCGCAAGTCGGGCTGAGCGCCCGGGCCTGAGTTTCGGCCCGCATTTCGGCCCGAATTTCCGAAATCAGAGATCGCGGACGGCGGCGGCGACGATGTCGTCGAGCACGGCGCGGTCCGGGTTGGCCTTGCCCACCACCATGATGCCGTTGACGGTGCCGTTGAGAAAACGGGCCAGGGCCCGCGGGTCGCGCTCCGGCGGCACGTCGCCCTCCTGTTGCGCCCGGTGCACCAGCTTCAGGAAGGTCTCCTCCATCACGGTCATGCCGGCGCGGCAGCGTTCCGCCGCCGCCGGGTCCCAGGGCGCCACCTCGACGGCGCAGTTGTTGAGGAAACAGCCGCGCCGCCCGTTCGGCTCCAGGATGCGATCGACGGCGCGGTGCAGCACCGCGGCGATGACCTGCACCGCCGGCTTCTGCAGGGCGGCGACGGAGCGCACCTGCGACGTCACGGTTTCGCGGTAATGGTCCATGGCTTCCAAGAACAGGTCGTGCTTGGAGCCGAAGGTGTCGTAGAGGCTGCTCTTCGACAGTGCCATGGCGCTGGTCAGATCGCGCATGGACGTCGCGGCATAGCCTTTCGACCAGAACACCTGCATGGCGCGTTCCAAGACATCGGTACGGTCGAACTCACGCGGACGGGGCACGTTTTTCGCTCCTTGCGAACGCAATCGGGGTGCCCATTCTTACCCCGGAAATCCCGGCGCGCCAGGGTCACATTTTCGTGAGCCATGCACCGCAAGCCATGAAATGGCGCTAACATCGAATTCAACTAGCGCGAATTCGGACCCATGCCGGCCAATAGGGCCACCAAGGCCAGGGCCGGCACCGAGCAGCAAGATGCAGTCCAACGGAGCCCCGAGATGGACAATGCGCGCCCGAAACCCGCCGCCGCCCAGTTTGCCACGCCTTGCGCCGCGGCCCGCATCAGCCATGGCCAGGCCGGCCTGTCGGCGGTCGCCGATCATATCGACCAGGGCTTCATGGCCTGGGACCGTCACTACCTGGTGAAAATCTGGAACGAGGCCTACGTCAAACTGCTGGACTATCCGCCGGGCTACCTTCGCATCAACCAGCCACTGACGGAGTTGCTGTATTTCCAGGCCGAGAACGGGCTCTACGGCCCGGGCAATCCGCGCGACGTCGCCAAGGCCCGCTTCGCCAGCCTGACCGGCGGCCCCTCCTCCACCATCGACGAGTTCCGAATGCCGGACGGCCGCATCCTGCAGACCCGCTGCCACCACCCCGAGAACGGCGCCTTCGCCGGCATCGTGACCTTCACCGACATCACCGACGTGCACACCGCGCGCGAAGCCTTGATCCGGGCCAACCAGGAACTGGAACTGCGCGTCGACCTGCGCACCCGGGAACTGCGGGTGGCGCTGGAACGCGCCGAACTGGCGAATCGCGCCAAGTCCGACTTTCTCGCCCACATGAGCCACGAACTGCGCACGCCGCTGAACTCGATCCTCGGTTTCTCCGACATCATCGGCACGGAGATGCTGGGCCCACTCGGCGATCCCAAGTACCGCGAGTACGTGCGCGACATCCGCGCGTCGGGACAGCACCTGCTCGACATCATCACCGACATCCTCGATATCGCCAAAATCGAGGCCGGCGAGGCGCGCATCGAAAACGATGTCATCGACCTCGCCGAGCTGGTCGAAGGTGTGAGCCGCATGGTCGCCTCGCATGCCAAGCGCAAGCGGATCGACCTGATCGTGCGCATGAAAACCGGCAAGGCGTGCCTATTGGGCGACTCGCTCCGGATCAAACAGATCCTGCTCAACCTGCTGTCCAACGCCATCAAGTTCACCAAGCCGGGCGGCGCGGTGACGCTCTCCGGCGACTGGCGGCCGGGCGGCGGGTTGAATTTCCGCATCGCCGATACCGGCATCGGCATCGAGCCGCGTGACATCGCGCGCGTGATGCAGCCGTTCGGCCAGGTTTCCAACAGTTTCGTCAGTACCGGCGAAGGCACCGGTCTCGGCCTGGCGCTGAGCAAGATGCTGACGGAAATCCACGGCGGCGGGCTCACCATCGACAGCGAGCCCGGCAAGGGCACCCGCGTCGACGTCACCTTTCCGCCGGAACGGACGGTCGCCGTCACCCCCGCCGTCACCCCCGCCGTCACCGGCACGGCGGTCCAGGAAGGGTTCTAGATCAGGCCCGCCAGCGGCGAAGACGGATCGGCATAAAGCTTCTTCGGCATCCGGCCGGCCCGGTACGCCGCGCGCCCGGCCTCCACCGCATGTTTCATGGCCCGCGCCATCAGCACCGGGTCCTTCGCTTCGGCCACGGCGGTGTTCATCAGCACCCCGTCGCAGCCCAGTTCCATGGCGATGGCCGCGTCCGACGCGGTGCCGACACCGGCATCGACGATCACCGGCACCTCGGTCTGCTCGACGATGAGGCGGATGTTGACCGGGTTCTGAATGCCCAGGCCCGAGCCGATCGGCGCGCCCAGCGGCATGATCGCCACCGCGCCGGCGTTCTCGATGCGCTTGCACATGATCGGGTCGTCGGTGCAGTAAACCATCACCTTGAAGCCTTCCTTGGTCAGGATTTCAGTGGCTTCCAGGGTCTCGACGATCTGCGGATAGAGGGTCTTCTGCTCACCCAGGATCTCCAGCTTGACCAGGTCCCAGCCGCCGGCCTCGCGTGCCAGGCGCAACGTGCGCAGCGCATCCTCGGTGGTGAAGCAGCCGGCGGTATTGGGCAGGTAGGTGAAACGCTTGGGATCGAGGAAGTCGGTCAGCATCGGCTGCGACGGATCGTCCAGGTTGACCCGGCGCACCGCCACCGTGATCATCTCGACGCCGGCCGCCTCGGCCGCCGCCAGGTTGGTCTCGTAATCCTTGTACTTGCCGGTACCGATAATCAGCCGCGAACGGAAGGTCTGCCCGGCGATCTCCAACAGGTCCTCGTCGGCAGCCGCGGCATCGGGGACGCCGCCGCCGATGAAATGCACGATCTCCAGTTGGTCGCCCTCGATCAGGGCGGCGCCGTCGTAGGTCGACTTGGGTACGATTTCACGGTTGCGCTCGACCGCCACCTTGCGCGCATCGAGGCCGATTCGGCCCAGCAGTTGCGCCACCGTCAAAGGGGCCTCGAATGTCCGTTCTTCTCCGTTGATGGTTAAGCGCATGTCTCGGGCCTCCGGTTTCGGATGGTTTGGCTTGAATTCCCAGGGTTTCCGCCGTTTTTCCGGCGTCGACGCGGGCGATTATGAAGCCAGCCGCCGGCCCATTCAACCACGAACCGCTAGACCTTTGGATGGCCCACCGGCATGATGGGTCCGCCGTTGCAGACGGGCCGCCGTCACGGCGGCCTCTTAATATAAAGACACCAGGGAAACCATGGCAAAACCCCCGAAATCCTCCATCGACGAAGATCTGGTCCGCAGCCTCGCGGCCTTGCTCGACGAGACCGGGCTGAGCGAAATCGAATACGCCCAGGACGGCCTTTCCGTGCGCGTGGCCAAGCAACTGACCGCCGTCCATTCCGCCGCGGCCGCCCCGGCCCAGCCGGCGGCGGGTTCCGCCCAGCCGGGCACCGCGGAACCGGCGCCGGAACCGGACCTGGCCCAGCACCCGGGCGCCATCGCGTCGCCGATGGTCGGTGTGGTTTATACCTCGCCCGACCCGGCGTCTCCGGCTTTCATCCAGGTCGGCGACGAGGTCAAGGAAGGCCAGACCCTGTTCCTGGTCGAGGCGATGAAGGTGTTCAACCCGATTTCGTCGCCGCGCTCCGGGCGCGTGACGCGAATTCTGGTGGAGAACGAAACGCCGGTCGAATACGGCGAGCCGTTGGCGATCATCGAGTGATCCGGGGGCGATTGAAAAACTTGCTGAGATCGGGCGCGCCATGATCGAGAAGGTGCTGATCGCCAACCGGGGCGAGATCGCCCTGAGAATCCTCCGCGCCTGCCGCGAGATGGGTATCAGTACGGTGGCCGTGCATTCCACCGCCGACGACGACGCCATGCATGTGCGCCTCGCCGACGAGAGCATCTGCATCGGTCCGGCGGCGGCGAGCGAAAGCTACCTGAACACCCACGCGCTGCTGTCGGCGGCCACCGTATCCAACGCCGACGCCATCCATCCGGGCTACGGGTTCCTGTCCGAGAACGCCGACTTCGCCGCCATGGTGGAGGAACACGGCTTCACCTTCATCGGCCCCTCGCCCGACCACATCCGGCTGATGGGCGACAAGATCGCCGCCAAGCAGGCCGTGCGCGAAGCCGGCATTCCCGTTGTGCCGGGTTCCGACGGCGAGGTCACCAGCGTCGAGGAGGCGCGCCGGATCGCCCAGGACATCGGCTACCCGGTGCTGATCAAGGCGTCTGCCGGCGGCGGCGGGCGCGGCATGAAGGTGGCCATGAGCGCCGCCGAAATCGACAGTGCTTTCAGCGTCGCCAGCAACGAGGCGGAGAAGGCGTTCGGCAACGGCGCCGTCTACTTGGAGAAATTTCTCGGCCGGCCGCGCCACATCGAGGTGCAGGTCCTGGCCGACCACCACGGCAACGTGGTGCACCTGGGCGAGCGCGACTGCTCGTTGCAGCGCCGCCATCAGAAGCTGCTGGAAGAGGCGCCCTCGCCGGCGCTCAATGCGGCCGAGCGCGCGGAGATCGGCCGCGTGGTGGCGGAGGCGGTCGGGCGCATCGGCTATCGCAGCGTCGGCACGGTGGAATTCCTGTACGAGGACGGCGCCTTCTATTTCATCGAGATGAACACCCGCTTGCAGGTTGAGCATCCGGTGACGGAAATGATCTGCGGTCTCGATCTCGTGCGCGAGATGATCCGCGTCGCCAGCGGCGCGCCCCTGGGCTTCACCCAAGACGAGATCAAATTCAACGGCCACGCCATCGAATGCCGCATCAACGCCGAGCACCCGGTGACCTTCGTGCCGTCGCCCGGCCGGGTCGGCGACTACCACGCGCCGGGCGGGCTCGGGGTGCGAATCGATTCCGGGCTCTATTCGGGCTATACGGTGCCGCCTCACTACGATTCGATGATCGCCAAGCTGATCGTGCACGGCACCAACCGCAATGAGTGCCTGATGCGGCTGCGCCGGGCGTTGGCGGAATACGTCATCGACGGCCTCAACACCACGATCCCGCTGCACCAGCGGCTGATGGAAGCGGCCGACTTCATCAACGGCAACTACGACATCCACTGGCTCGAGGGCTTCGTCGCCAAGCCGCCCGAGAACGGCGGCAGATGAGCCGCCGCGACGGCAATCCCGAAATCACGCCGGAGCTGATGCTCCGCGCCTACGCCGCCGGGATTTTTCCCATGGCCGAGTCGCGCAAGGCGGAGAAAGTGTTCTGGGTCGATCCGCGCGAACGCGGCGTGCTGCCGTTGGACGATTTCCACGTGCCGCGCAGCCTGCGCAAGCAGGTCCGCCGCGGCGCCTTCGAAGTCCGCTGCAACACGGCCTTCGCCGCGACGCTGGCCGAATGCGGCCGGCCGACGAAATCGCGCCGCGACACCTGGATCAATCCCGACATCGAGCGCTGCGTCCTCGATCTCCACCGCATGGGATTCGCCCACAGTATCGAATGCTGGCGCGACGGCCAGTTGGCCGGCGGGCTGTACGGCATCTCGCTCGGTGCCGCGTTTTTCGGTGAAAGCATGTTCTCGCGCGCCACCGACGCCTCCAAGGTGGCGTTGGTGCACCTGGTGGCGCGCCTGCGGTTGGGCGGGTTCCGGCTGCTCGACACGCAGTTCGTCACCGATCACCTGGCGCAGTTCGGCGTGATCGAAATTCCGGCGCGCGAATACCTCCTGCAATTGGAGGAGGCGCTCAAGTACCAAGCCGTGTTTCCCGCTACCGCCGACGGAAAGGAATGGGAAAAGGCCCTGGAATTCGTTTTAAATCAATAGATTAACAAATTTCAGTTAATCGTTATTCAACTGTTTTTCAGTTATTTTTATTCTTGAAAAGCTGTTGCAGGTCCGGCAGCTTCGGCGCCGCGCCGCCCGGCTGCGGCGCCGGCGCATCGCCGGAGACCACCTTGCCGCCGCATTCCAGCACCCAGATGTCGTAGACCGGATGCTCGAGCGCGCTCAGCGCCGGGCTGGAGGCGAACATCCAGCCGCGAAACAGGCTGACCGCGGCCTCGCCGGGGCGCACTTCCCAGATATCGAGGAAAGCCGAGCTTTCCGGCGTTTCCTCGGGCGGGCGCTTGTCGCAATGGCGGACGATGACCTCGAGCGTGCCGAAGCGAATCGTCTGCCCCACCGGCGCCTCGATGGTTGAGACCCGCGCCGTCACCTTGTCCAATGCCTGCAAGATTGCCGTCTCATAGGGCTGGGCGGCCGCTTCCGCCGCCGCCAGTGCCGCCGCGCCGGCGACGATGAGCGGCGCCCAGGACGTCGGCACAAGCCTCATTGCTTGCCGGGACCGCCGGTGGCGAGGAAGATGATTTCGCCGACCTGATCCTCCAGCGAGCGGTAGTCCTTGGTTTTCTTGAGCGCGCCGCCGGCGGGGACGAATTCGCCGGCGCTGCCGGGCTCGAGCCGCACGTACTTGCCGCCGACGATGCCCTCGGAACCGATGCCGGCGACGGTGTCGACCGGCAGTTTCACCTGCGGCGAAATCGACATCAGCACCACCGCCTCGAATGTCTTGGTATCGAGGGTGCTGGACGACACGGTGCCGACCTTGATGCCGTTGATGCGGACGTCCGATCCGGCGGTCAGGCCGCCGACCTTGAAGAAGTTGGCGCGCACCTCATAGCCGCTGACGCCTCTCACCTGCGCCGTGCCGTAGGCGAAAAACACGAACATTCCCGCCACCACGAGCACCACCGCGCCCAGAACCGTCTCGACCGCATTGCGTCCCATCCGTGCCCTCTCCGCCTGTCCGCTATTCCGGCTTGCCGGCCTTGTCGCCGGCACGCGCGCTCTTGCCTTCCGAGATGATCAGTTCCAACAGGTCGCTGACCACCAAGGCATCCTGTGTGTAGGTAATCACGTCGCCGGTCCGCAGCGGCGCTTCCTCGGCACCCGGTTCCAGGACCACGAACTTGGAACCGAACAGCCCGTCGGTGTGGATCGAGGCCGACGAATCCTTCGGCAGCGTGACCGGGTCGTCGAAGCGCAGCGTGATCACCGCGCGGTATTGCTTGTCCAGGGTCATGCCGGCGACCTTGCCGATGGCGATGCCGCCCATGCGCACGTCGGCGCCATCCGCCAAGCCGTCGACCTTGTTGAATTTCGCCTGCACCACCAGCCCCGACGACGCGGCCAGCGGCTCCGAGCGGGCGTTCATGAACACCAGCACCGCCGCCAGGGCCAGGACCGTCAGCGCACCGATCGCGATTTCTTGGACTTCACGCGCCATGGCGATTCATGCCTTTCGCCCAGCCGGCAGCCTCATTCCGGCGTCCAGGCCTCGTAGTCGCCGGTCGCCGCCGCGCGCGCGCCGCCCTTGTAGGCGTGCCCCGCCGGCCGGTAGGCGGCGGCGGTCCCGGTCAGGTTGGCTTCGTGCGATTTCTGCCACGCCTTCGGCTCCGCCGACATCTGGGTCAGCGGCTCGTCGACCGTATGGTGCAGCCAGCCATGCCATTCCGCCGGCACCTTGGACGAATCCTTGGCCCCCTTGAACAGGCACCAGCGCTGCTCGCGTCCCCAGCGCTTCTTGTTCTTGGCGCGGTAGTAGCGGTTGCCGAACTCGTCGGTGCCGACGAGCTCGCCGTTGAACCAAGTGAAGATGATGGTGCCGATATCCATGAGCCGATCCCGTTTTCATCGCAAGTTGCCCTTGCGGGCCATAGCAGCCGATGTTGGCCGAACTATGGCACCGCAGCCCGCTGGCGTCCAGCGGTTCGCACCGCGCGCGGCGCACCGCCGCCCACAAGATATAGGGCGGGGGTCAAGCCCTTGCAGGGCCAGGGAATTTCCGGACCGACCGGCCATATGGCCCGCCGGATTCCGATTCGCGCCAAGGATTCCAACGATTCGCGGCCCTCGCGGGTTAACACAAAATAAAGCGGTTTGGGGATATATATTACGCTAGATATAGTATTTTCCTGTTGCGGACAAAATTTCGATGCTCTACATTTTGCTGCTGTTGACCCTGGGCAGGTACGACATCTTGAAGCGCCGAAAACCACGATATGCCGTGAAATGCGCTGAAAAATGGACCGCCTTGACAGGCAGCAGGGGCCGGAGAGCGGTCTGAAAATGGAGCCGGAAAGGTTCCGCGACGAGGATACAACCCAAAGATAACGTGGGGGCAAAATGCGCATCACGCGACAATTCACCGAGAACACCCTTTCACCCTATGCGGCGTTCGAATTCCGCCGGACGGCGAGTGAAATCAAGAACCCTGACGGATCAACCGTCTTTAAATTGGATGAAATGGAAGTTCCCAGTGACTGGTCGCAGGTGGCCTGTGACGTGCTGGCGCAGAAGTACTTCCGCAAGGCCGGCGTGCCGGCGCGGCTGCGGAAGGTCGAGGAAAACGACGTTCCGTCCTGGCTGTGGCGCTCCGAGCCCGACGAGGAAGCGCTCGAGGAGCTGCCCAAGGAGCAGCGATTCGTCGGCGAGAGCAGCGCCAAGCAGGTGTTTGACCGCCTCGCCGGGACCTGGTGCTACTGGGGCTGGAAGGGCGGCTACTTCGATTCCGAGGAAGACGCCCGCGCCTATTTCGATGAAATGCGCTATTCGCTCTGCGCCCAGTTGGCGGCGCCGAACTCACCGCAGTGGTTCAACACCGGCCTACACTGGGCCTACGGCATCGACGGCCCGGCCCAGGGCCACCATTACGTGGACTTCAAGACCGGCCGGCTGATCCGCTCCGAATCCGCCTACGAGCACCCGCAGCCGCATGCCTGCTTCATCCAGTCCGTCGCCGACGACCTGGTCAACGAAGGCGGCATCATGGACCTGTGGGTGCGCGAGGCGCGCCTGTTCAAGTACGGCTCCGGCACCGGTTCCAACTTCTCCGCCATCCGCGGCGATTCCGAGCCGCTTTCCGGCGGCGGCAAGTCGTCGGGGCTGATGAGCTTCCTGAAGATCGGCGACCGCGCCGCCGGCGCCATCAAGTCGGGCGGCACCACGCGCCGCGCCGCCAAGATGGTGGTGGTCGACATCGACCACCCCGATATCGAGGCCTTCATCAACTGGAAGACCCAGGAAGAGCAGAAGGTGGCCGCCCTGGTCGCCGGATCGCGCCTCGCGGGCAAGCACCTGAACGAAGTGATCCAGGCCTGCCTGCAATGGGACGCCACCAACGCCGACGAGGACGACGCCGGGCGCTACGACGTGAAGGAAAACGCGGCGCTGAAAAAGGCGATCGTCGGCGCCAAGAAGGCGATGATCCCGGACAACTACATCTACCGGGTGATCGAATTCGCCAAGCAGGGCTACACCGAGATCGAATTCCCGGTCTACAACACCGACTGGGATTCGGAAGCCTACCTGACCGTCGCCGGGCAGAACTCCAACAACTCGGTGCGCGTCACCAACGAATTCCTAGAGCGCGTGCTCTCCGACGGCGACTGGGATCTGCTCAAGCGCAAGGACGGCGCGGTGTCGAAGACCGTGAAGGCGCGCGACCTGTGGGAAGACATCGGCCATTCCGCCTGGGCCTGCGCCGATCCGGGGTTGCAGTACGACACCACCATCAACGAATGGCACACCTGCCCCAACTCAGGGCGCATCAACGCCTCCAACCCCTGCTCCGAGTACATGTTCCTGGATGACACCGCCTGCAATCTGGCGTCCCTGAACCTGTTCCAGTTCCGGCGCGACGACAACAGCTTCAACACCGCCGACTTCGAGCACGCGGTGCGGCTGTGGACCATCACGCTGGAAATCTCGGTGCTGATGGCGCAGTTCCCGTCGGCGCGCATCGCCGAACTTTCCTACGAGTTCCGCACGCTGGGTCTCGGCTTCGCCAACATCGGCGGCTACCTGATGGCGTCCGGCTACGGCTACGACAGCGAGGAAGGCCGCGCCATCTGCGGCGCCATCTCGGCGCTGATGACCGGTGTCGCCTATGCCACCTCGGCGGAAATGGCCGAGGAACTGGGTGCCTTCCCGCGTTTCGACGAGAACCGCGACGCCATGCTGCGGGTCATCCGCAACCATCGCCGTGCCGCGCAGGGCGTCGATTGCGGCTACGAAGGCCTGTCGACCATGCCGGTACCGCTGAAGGCGGACGCCAACCCCGACGCCGGCCTCGCCAACTCGGCGCAAATGGCCTGGGACCGGGCGCTGGAACTGGGCGAGCAACACGGCTACCGCAACGCCCAGGTCTCGGTGATCGCGCCGACCGGGACCATCGGTCTGGTCATGGACTGCGACACCACCGGCATCGAACCCGATTTCGCCCTGGTCAAGTTCAAGAAGCTGGCGGGCGGCGGCTACTTCAAGATCATCAACCGCATGGTGCCGGTGGCGCTCAGGGGCATGGGCTACACCGAGAGCCAAATCGAGGAAATGATCAACTACGCGGTCGGCCGCGGCACCATGAAGGACGCGCCGGCCATCAACCACGAAACCCTGAAGGAAAAGGGCTTCACCGACGCCGCCATCCAGACCATCGAGAACAACGTCGCCGAAGCCTTCGACATCAAGTTCGTGTTCAACAAATGGACGCTGGGCGAGGCCTTCTGCACTGAGACGCTGGGCTTCACCACCCAGCAGCTCAACGACGAGGGCTTCGACATGCTGACGGCGCTGGGCTTCTCCAGGGCCGACGTCCGCGCCGCCAAGAACTACGTCTGCGGCACCATGACGCTGGAAGGTGCGCCGCACCTGAAGGACGAGCACCTGTCGGTATTCGATTGCGCCAACGCCTGCGGTACCGAAGGCAAGCGCTATCTCTCGGTGGAAAGCCACATCCACATGATGGCGGCGAGCCAGCCGTTCATCTCCGGCGCCATCTCCAAGACCATCAACATGCCGAACAAGGCCACCGTCGAGGACTGCAAGAGCGCCTACATGCTGTCTTGGGAACTGGGGCTCAAGGCCAATGCGCTGTACCGCGACGGCTCGAAGCTGTCGCAGCCGCTGCAGTCGTCGCTCATCGACGACGTGGAGATGGAAGACGACATCGCCGACGCGCCCAACACGGTGCGCGCCGAGATCGTCGCCGAGCGCATCGTCGAGCGCTTCATCGCCAAGCGCATCCGCCCGCCGCACCGGCGCAAGGGCTACATCCAGAAGGCCACCGTCGGCGGCCACAAGGTGTACCTGCACACCGGTGAATTCGAGGACGGCCGCCTGGCGGAAATCTTCGTCGACATGCACAAGGAGGGCGCCGCCTTCCGCTCGTTGATGAACAACTTCGCCATCGCCATCTCCATCGGCCTGCAGTACGGCGTGCCGCTGGACGAATACGTCGAGGCCTTCACCTTCACCCGCTTCGACCCGTCGGGCATGGTCACCGGCAACGACACCATCAAGATGGCGACCTCGATCCTCGACTATATCTTCCGGGAACTGGCGGTCTCGTACCTCGGCCGCAACGACCTCGCCCACGTGGAACCGCAGGACCTGGTGCCCGACGCCATCGGCGACGGCTCCGACGAAGGCGATCTGCCGGCCGAGGAAAGCGAAGCCATGGAAGTGGTGAGGAAGCTCGCCAGCTCCGGCTACACGCGCAACCTGCTGGTGATCAAAGGCACCAAGTCGGATAGCGCGCGACGGACCGCCGCCGCCACGATGGCGGCACAATCGGCCACGGGTACCGATGGCGAACCGGTGGCGCAAGCCGTCGGTGCCCAGGTCACGCCGCCGGAAGCGCTCGCCAAGGCGCAACCGGTCGCCGTGTCTCAGCATGTCATGGACCAAACCGACATGCACATGGACCAGGTGCGCGAAGCACGGATGAAGGGTTACGAGGGAGACCCCTGCGGTGATTGCGGTAACTTCACGCTGGTGCGCAACGGCACCTGCCTGAAATGCAACACCTGTGGCGCCACAAGTGGCTGCTCTTGACGAAGGGAATTGACGAATCCTCCCTGGGAAACTTGGGGCGCGCGTCGGGGGCCATCCCCGGCAGCGCCCCACTTTTTTTGCCACGCCGCTGACCGCCCGCCCCGCGCCGGATTTACGCCGCGAAACCGGGCTTGAATTCCCTGGACACCGGCGCCGTCGGCGGCCTAGCCTGGGCGGAATTCATCTCATTCGGGCCGGAGCCTCTTAGTGACCGACGCCAAACCGGAAATTCTCGTCATCGACGACGATTCGCTGACAGCAGAGATCATCGTCAAGATGCTGCAACCCACGGGCGCCAAGGTTAGCTCGACCACCAATTCCGTCACCGCCTACGAGAAGATCCTGGAAACCCGCCCGGACTGCATCATCTGCGACCTGATGATGCCGGAGGTGGACGGCCTCAACCTGTTGAAGCGCATCCGCGAGACGGAGGAGCTGAAGACCGTCAAGTTCATCATGGTCACCGCCAAGGCCTATGAATTCGACCAAAAACGCGCCTTCGAATTCGGCGCCAACGGCTATATCCGCAAGCCCCTCAACGTCGAGACCTTCGCCGCCGAGGTCGGGCGCGTGCTCAACGACGAGATCGACATGACCTTCTGGGGCGTGCGCGGCACCCTGCCGGCATCCGGCGAGCAGACCTTGAAATACGGCGGCAACACATCCTGCGTCAGCCTTGAGTTCCCGCGCCGCCAATTCTTCATCTTCGATGGCGGCTCAGGCATCAAGCGCCTCGGCGATTCGCTGATGCGTGCCGGGCGCAAGCGGATCCAGGCGCGAATCTTCATCTCACACCCGCACTGGGACCACATCAACGCCATCCCCTTCTTCGCGCCGCTCTACATTCCCGGCAACGAGTTCCAGATTCTCGGCGCCAACCAGGGCGACGTCTCCATGCGCGAGCTGATCTCGGCGCAGATGGACGGGGTCTATTTCCCGATCACCCTGAGCGAGTTCGGCGCCCGGGTCTATTTCGACGACCTGGAAGAGGAAACCATCGAGGTCGACGGCATTCAGGTCGAGACCAAGCTGCTGTCGCATCCCGGCAAGTGCCTCGGCTATCGGGTCAACTACAACGGCCGCTCGATCTGCTACGTCACCGACAACGAACTGTTCCTGGACGGCAGCGAATTCCACTCCTCGCAGTACGAGGACCGGCTGGCGGACTTCTGCCGCGATGCCGACGTGCTGATTACCGACAGCACCTATTCGGACGAAGAATACAAGACCAAGGTCGGTTGGGGCCATTCGTGCATTTCCAAGGTGGTGGAACTGGCCGACACCGCGGCGGTAAAGACGCTCTACCTGTTTCACCACGATCCTGACCAGACCGACGACGCCATCGACGCCAAGCTGGAAACCGCAAGCCGGCTGCTGGCGGCGCGGAATTCCGCCACCCGCGTCGTCGCCCCCAGCGAAGGCGCACACTTCAAAATCTGACCGCGCCGCCTAGCCCTCTCTCCCTCTGCTCTTGCCCCCTACTCTTGGGCCCCCCACTCTTGGCCCGGCGCCCCTCGGGCGCTACCATCCCCACCGAATACTCATCCGAAGCCAACGAAAGGACCGCCGCCATGGGCGCCACCGTCGAAGACCGCCTTGCCGAACTGGGCATCGAACTGCCCGCTCCCGCCGCGCCCGCCGCCAACTACGTGCCCTACGTGGTCAGCGGCAACCTGGTGTTCGTTTCCGGGCAAATCCCGGTCGCCGGCGGCGAGGTCCTGTTCAAGGGGACGCTCGGCGGCGATCTCTCGGTTGACGACGGCTACCAGGCGGCCCGGCTCTGCGGGCTCAACATCATCGCCCAGGCGGGCGCCGCGGTGGGCGATCTCAACCGCGTCACCCGGGTGGTGAAGCTCGGCGGTTTCGTCGCCTGCACGCCCGCCTTCACCGATCAGCCGAAGGTCATCAACGGCGCTTCCGACCTGATGGCCCAGGTGTTCGGCGAACCCGCCGGCCAGCACGCGCGCTTCGCCGTCGGCGCGCCGGCGCTGCCGCTTGGCGTCGCCGTCGAGGTCGACGCCGTCATCGAATTCGTCTGACCATGACCGGCTTCAAAACCCCGATCTGCGGTCGGCTCGGGATCGAGGTCCCGATCTTCGGCTTTTCCCATTCGGTTGCGGTCACGGCGGCGTTGACCAACGCCGGCGGTTTCGGCGTCTTTGGCGCGGCGCGCGAGGCGCCGGAGGAAGTGAGCGAGAGCCTGGCCGAAATCCGCGAACTCGTTGGCGACAAGCCGTTCGGCGTCGATCTGATGCTGCCCAAGGGCATGCCGTCGAAGTCGCTGGATGAACTGCAGGCCGAACTGCCGCCCGAACACCGGGATTTCGTCGACGGCCTGAAACGCAAGTACCAGGTGCCGCCGGCAAAGAACCAGGGGTTCTTCAATTCGCTGGTGCGCTCGCCCGAGTTCTTTGAGGGCCAGCTCGATGCGGTGCTCGAATCGAGTACCAACATGCTCGCCTTCGGCGTCGGCTTCACCGCCGACGCGGTGCGGCGCGCCAACGCCAAGGGCATGGTCACGGCGGCCTTGATCGGATTGCCGAAACACGTCCGCGCCGCGCTCGACGCCGGCGTCGAGATCATCGTCGCGCAGGGAACGGAGGCCGGCGGCCATACCGGCGAGATTTCCACCCTGACCCTGGTGCCGCAGGCGGTGGCGATGGCGGCCGAGGAAGGGCCCGAGCGCGTCGTGCTCGCCGCCGGCGGCATCGGCCACGGCTCGCAGATCGCGGCCTCGCTAGCCATGGGGGCGGAAGGCGTGTGGCTCGGCACCAAGTGGCTGACCACGGTTGAGCACCGGTTGGAACCGGGCAAGGTGCAAAAGCTTCTGGCATCCGGCAGCGCCGACACGGTGGTGACGCGCGCGTCTTCAGGCAAGCCGCAGCGCCAGATTCGCTCCAGTTGGAGCGACGAATGGGGCCAGCCCGGCGCGCCGGCGCCGCTGAAGATGCCCTACCAGCACGCTCTGGTCGGCGACATCATCATCGCGGTGGAGGAAAACGACATCACGCCGCTGCTTACCGAACCGGCCGGCCAGAGCGTCGCCTGGTGCCATGAGGTCTCCAGCGTCGCCGACGTGGTGGCGGAACTGGTGGAAGAAACCGAAGCTGCGCTGGACCGCCTGAAGGCGATGACGGGCTAGCAGTCGGGCCGCTTTTTCACGAACCCGAAACCGTAGACGCTATCCTTGCCACGCTCGCCCAAGTCGTCGGTGAATTTGCCGAGCGAGGTGCGGATGGCCGAATCTCGCCGGCTGGCGCCGGCGGCCACGTCGAGCGCCACCATCGCCGTCACATAGGGAGACGCGAAGGACGTGCCGGTCATCAGCTTGGCGCCGCCCGGCACGGCGGCGTAGATCTTGACGCCGGGCGCCGCGAAATCGATGTAGTCGCCCTTGTTGGCGTAGCTGTAAATACGCTTGGTGGTGCTGACGGCGGTCACCGCAATGACGTGCTTGTAGGCGGCCGGATAGGCCGGCCGGTCGGCACGGCCCCAATTGCCTGCCGCCGCCACCAGCACCATGCCGATCTTGCGCGCCTTGTCGAAGGCAAGACGCAGCGTCTTGTTGTCGGTGCCGGCGACGCTCAGGTTGATGGCATGCACCTTGGCCTTGGCCAGCCAGTTGAGCGATTTCAGCAAGCCGAGCGCCGTGCCCACCTTGCGCCCGTCCTTGCCGGTCTGGAACATGCTCGCGGCCATCAATTCGGCACCCGGCAGCAACCCACCCCATTTCGGCTGGCCGACCAGCATGGCGGCGACGGCGGTGCCGTGGATCATCGGCGCCGGGCGTGCGTCGCGGGCATGGAAAGACTGGAAGGTCACGTTCTGGCCGCGAAGTGCCGCATGTGAAAGATCGACACCGGAATCGATCTGCCCCAGGCGCACGCCGTTCCCACAAGCCGACGACGCCAGCGGCCAGCCCATGGCACCGCGCGCGTGCATGACCTGGCGCGCCTGCGCCTCGAACTGGTGGTTGGCATCGACCTCGGCGCCGGGAAACCGCGCCGCGATTTCCTGGCGGGCTTCCGGCACGGAACGCCCCGGCGGAATCTGCAACCGGTACATGGTCAAGCCCAGCCCCTGCAGATTGGTGCCTTCCACAATGCGGTACCCCATGGCGGAAACCACATCCGTGAAGCCGCCGGGGGGATCGAGGACGATCAACTCGCCCGGCTGGAAATGGTTGACCGGATCGGTGGGGTCGTTGGTGAAACTGAGCTGCTGGCCGCCGGCGCTGCCGGGCTTGTTCTTGAACTCCTGGGAACGTACCGTGGCCTTGCCGGACTTGTCGTATTCCAGCACCTTGGTGCCGGCGGCGGCGTCTCCGGCCGTCGTAGCAATTAGCGCCGCCAAGGCGGCGATCGTGAAGCGAGCGCCCATGTCCCGTCTGTTTCCTGCAATGATTTTCAGCTAAGTACCGGAAATTATAGCGTGAATCTCCGATAATCGCCACCACATGTGAATCACGATGCCCGACGGCCGCGAACATATTACCGTGAAAGCCCTCTCGTCGCTCTCGGACGTGACGGCGGAAGCCTGGGACGCCTGCGCGGGGAACGAGAATCCGTTCGTTTCGCACGCTTTCCTTTCCGCCCTCGAGGACAGCGGTTCCGCCACGGTCGAAACCGGCTGGATGGCGCAGCACCTGGTGATCGAGGACGGCCTCGGCGGATTGCTGGCGGCGGCGCCGCTATATCTCAAGAATCACTCCTACGGCGAATACGTGTTCGATTGGGGCTGGGCCGACGCCTTTGAGCGCGCCGGCGGGCACTACTATCCGAAACTGCAATGCGCGGTGCCGTTCACGCCGGTCACCGGCCCTCGGCTCATGGTGCCGGCCGCGACGCCGGAAGCCGAGGCCCTGCACCTTCGCCAGGCGCTGGCGGCGGCGATGGTGCAACTGGCCGATAAGCTCGAAGTGTCGTCACTGCATGTCACCTTCCCGACCCAGGATGAGTGGGCGATGATGGGCGAACTCGGTTTCCTGCAACGCGTCGGCCAGCAGTTCCACTGGCAGAACCGGGGGTACGAAACCTTCGACGATTTCCTCGGCCAGTTGGCGTCGCGCAAGCGCAAGCAACTGCGTAAGGAGCGCCAGAAGGTCCACGAAACCGGCCTCACCTTCCGCGCCCTCCAGGGCGGCGACATCACCGAGGCACACTGGCGCGCCTTCTACCGCTTCTATCGCAACACCGTCGACCGCAAATGGGGTTCCAACTACCTGACGCCGGAATTCTTTCACCTGCTCGGCGAACGGCTCGGCGACAAGGTGGTCTTGATGGTCGCCGAGGACGAAGACAGGACCGTCGCCGGCGCGCTCAACCTGGTCGGCGGCAACTCGATCTTCGGGCGCAACTGGGGCTGCGACGAGCACTACAAGTTCCTGCACTTCGAAACTTGCTACTACCAGGCCATCGACTTCGCCATTCAACACGGCCTCGATTGGGTCGAGGCCGGCGCCCAGGGCCAGCACAAGATCCAGCGCGGCTACCTACCCACCCCCACCTACTCCGCCCACTGGATCGCCGACGCGGGCTTCAGGAAGGCGGTGGCGCGATTCCTGGAAGAAGAGCGCCAGGCGCTCAGGCATGAGATGGCAGCGCTTTCCAATCATTCGCCCTATCGCCAGGACGGCGATTGACTCTTCCTTAACCCTTCGCCGCTAGGCTGGGGGCCATGGTATTCCTGCGAATTTTCGCTTTTCTGGCCGCCATCGCGGCGGTGGTTCTTACCCTTTCCGCGCCCGCCGACGCCGGCGCGCAGCGTTGCGTGCGCATGTACTCCCAGGGTTACAACGAATTCGTCGTCAATTCCTGTGATGTCTGCCGGCGTGTCTCGGTACAGCGCCGCCGCGCCGGCAACCAAGGGGCGCCGACAATGCGTACCTACGACCTACTGCCGGGTAGCAAGTTCTCGCTGCCGTTCAAAGGGCCGGGACGCTCACGCGTCACTTCCGACATACCTTGCCGCGATACGCCGGAACCCAGCCGGGATGTCATCAATTCCACCAACGGTAATGCCTGCGTCTCGCTCATCGGCACCGCGCGCGGCGGCATTGCACTGGTGAACGGATGCGGCGAGTGCCGCGCGGCAGCGGTCGAGCGTTTCTCCAAGGCCGGTCAGTCGATGGGCCGCGAGTTCTACAAGTTGGGGGCGAAAGACAGTATCCGGGTGAATCCCAAGGGCGCGGCGCATATCGGCTATTTGGCCGACGTGGCTTGTCCGTCCTGACACCAAACGGCTTTCAGCATCCATCCTTCGACACGCGCTGAGGCGCTGCTCAGGATGAGGGCCGGAAGCAAGCCTGAGACCTCATGCCGCGCCGCCCGCGCCAGCGCGCGTGTCGATGGATGAGGGTCGGGCAACGGCGCAAGGTCTCCTCATCCTGAGCAGCTCGCGCCAGCGAGCCTGTCGAAGGGTGAAGCCCCCTACTTCTCAATCAGCGCCGGGACCTTGCCGCCCTTGCCGCGTTTCGCCGGTACCTTGCCGTCCTTGCGCTTCATCGGCAGGTTGGTGCCCTCCGGATAGTCGAAGGCGATCTTGCCGTCCTCGACCTTGACCACGACGACACCGCCCTTGGCGAGCCGGCCGAACAGCAGTTCCTCGGCCAGCGCCTTCTTGATCTTCTCCTGGATGACGCGCGAAAGCGGACGGGCGCCGAACTTCTGGTCGTAGCCCTTCTTGGCCAGCCAGTCGCGGGCACCGTCGGTCAGTTCGATCATCACGCCGCGGTCTTCCAACTGGGTTTCCAGCTCGATGATGAACTTGTCGACCACCTTGGCCACCACCTCCGGCGGCAACGAGGCGAACGGGATAATGGCGTCCAGGCGGTTGCGGAATTCAGGCGTGAACAGCTTTTCGATGGCTTCCGTATCGTCGCCGACCCTGGATTCGCGCTCGAAACCGATGGGCGCCTTGGCCATGTCCGACGCACCGGCGTTGGTGGTCATGATCAGGATGACGTTGCGGAAATCGATGGACTTGCCGTTGTGGTCGGTCAGCTTGCCGTGATCCATGACCTGCAGAAGGATATTGAACAGGTCCGGATGCGCCTTCTCGATTTCGTCCAGCAGCAGCACCGAATGCGGCTGGTGGTCGATGGCGTCGGTGAGCAAGCCGCCCTGGTCGAAGCCGACATAGCCCGGCGGCGCGCCGATCAGGCGCGAGACCGAATGGCGCTCCATGTATTCGGACATGTCGAAACGCACCAGTTCGACACCCAGGATGTGCGCCAACTGGCGCGCCACCTCGGTCTTGCCGACGCCGGTGGGGCCGGAGAACAAATAGCTGCCGACCGGCTTTTCCGGCTCGCGGAGCCCGGCGCGGGCAAGCTTGATGGCGCCCGACAGCGCCTCGATGGCCTTGTCCTGACCGAACACGACGGTCCGGAGATCGCGCTCCAGGCTGGCGAGCGCGGCGCGGTCGTCGCGCGACACGCTTTTCGGCGGGATGCGGGCGATCATCGCCACCACTTCCTCGACGTCCTTGACCGAGATGGTCTTCTTGCGCCTGTTTTCCGGCAGCAGCATGCGCGACGCGCCGACCTCGTCGATGACGTCGAGCGCCTTGTCGGGAAGCTTGCGGTCGGTGATGTAGCGCGCCGCCAGTTCGACCGCCGTCTTGATGGCGTCGTTGGTGTAGCGCACCCGGTGGTGCTCCTCGAAATAGGGTTTCAGGCCCTTCAGGATCTTCACCGTGTCGTCGATGGAGGGCTCGTAGACGTCGATCTTCTGGAAGCGCCGCACCAGGGCACGGTCCTTCTCGAAATAGCCGCGGTATTCCTTGTAGGTGGTCGAGCCCATGCAACGGAGCGCGCCCGATTGCAGCGCGGGTTTGAGGATGTTGGACGCATCCATGGATCCGCCCGAGGTCGCGCCGGCGCCGATCACGGTGTGGATTTCATCAATGAAAAGAACGGCATGCGGCAGGCTTTCAAGTTCCGACATGACGTTCTTCAGGCGCTCCTCGAAGTCGCCGCGGTAGCGCGTGCCGGCCAGCAGCGCACCCATGTCGAGGGCGTAGATGACGGCGTCTTCCAGCACTTCCGGCACGTCGTGTTCGACGATGCGCTTGGCCAGGCCCTCGGCCAAAGCCGTCTTGCCGACACCCGGATCGCCGACGTAAAGCGGGTTGTTCTTGTTGCGCCGGCACAGCACCTGGATGGTGCGATCGATCTCCGCCTGGCGGCCGATCAACGGGTCGATGCGGCCATCGGCAGCCTTTTCGTTGAGGTTGACGCAATAGGCGTCGAGGGCGTCCTCGCCCTTGCGCACCACCTTCTCCTCGCCGGCGTCCTCGTCGGCGCCGTGCACGGTGCGCGCGCGGTCCTCGCCGGCCACCTTGGCGATGCCGTGCGATATGTAGTTGACGGCATCCAGGCGCGACATTTCGTGCAACTGCAGGAAATAGACGGCGTGCGACTCGCGCTCGGAGAACAGCGCCACCAGCACGTTGGCGCCGGTGACCTCTTCGCGGCCCGACGACTGCACGTGGATCACGGCGCGCTGGATGACGCGCTGGAACCCGGCCGTCGGCTTGGGCTCGATGTCTTGGGTGGACCGCAGGTCGTCCAGTTCGGTGTCGAGGAAATCCGTGACCTCTTCGGCGAGCCGCTCCAGATCGACGCCGCAGGCCTTCATCACCGACATGGCGTCGGAATCCTCCACCAGCGCGAGCAGAAGGTGCTCCAGGGTGGCGAACTCATGATGCCGATCGGTGGCCAGGGCCAGGGCCCGATGCAGGGTGTGCTCCAGATTGCGCGATAGCACGATCAGTTCTCCTCGTTGTCGCTACCATCCTTTTCGATGGTGCATTGCAGGGGATGTTGGTTCTCTTTCGCCAGATCCATGACTTGCGTGACCTTGGTTTCCGCCACTTCGTAGGTATAGACGCCGCAGACCCCGACGCCGCGCTGGTGCACATGCAACATGATCTGCGTGGCACGGTCGCCCGACATGCCGAAAAAACGCTGCAGCACATAGACGACGAACTCCATCGGCGTGTAGTCGTCATTGAGCATCAGCACCTTGTACATGGACGGGCGCTTGGTCTTGGGTCGCGTCTTCAGCGCCACGCCGGTATTGGGGCCGCCGTCGCCATCGCCATCGTCGATTCTCGCCGGGGGCTTCGGAGGTTGTTCGGGACCGCTCATGGTTCTCCAGGACTGCCTAAAATCAAACCGTATCCACTATAATATGGGATGAATGGGCGTCGGCAAAAGCCCTCATGCAAGGAATCATAAGGGTCATGCGCCGAATTCACCGGCGTTGGCCTCAATCGACGGTCTCGGGATGAAACAAGGCCGCCGGGTCGAGCGCCCTCGGCGCCAGGTGTTGGGCATGGGAATAGCGGCAAAGGGCCTGTAAATCCTTGAGATTCGCGCTCACGCCGTAGGGCCAGAAGTCGTCCCCCATGAGCAAGCAGGTCTCCTCCCACTCGCTGGCCAGCCACGGCAGGTGAATACGGTTCGCCGACGCCGTCGCGGTGACGGCCAGTTCGTCCATGGCGATCCGACGGGCTTCGAGGAAGGCACCGTAGACGGCGCGCGCCAGGCCCGGGTGGGTATCGGCGAGGCCGCGGCGGATGCCGATCAGGTGCATGATCGGGAAGATGCCGGTGCGGCGGAAATAATCCTGCTCGGCCCGCTTGGGGTCGTCGAACAGCCGCCGGACGGCAGGGTCGCCCCGGGTGAACGCCGTCGGCGGCCCGGGCGCGATCAGCGCGTCCAACTCGCCGGCCACGAGCATGTCGTTGAGCGTCCGCGTTTCGTCGATCGGCGCCACGTCCATCCGCGCCGGCAGATCGAGCGCCAGACGTTCCTTGCGGCCCGCTTCGTTGGTGCCGCCGGTGCGGTAACGGATTTTGTCGGTATCGACACCGAAGTCGTCGGCCAGGAGGCCGCGCGCCCACAGCGCCATGGTCATCTGGTACTCCGGCACGCCGACCAACCGCCCTTCCAGGTCCTTGGGCTCGGCAATGCCGCTGCCCGCGCGAACATAGAAACCGCCGTGGCGAAAGGCGCGCGAAACGAAGGCCGGCACCGCCACGTAGGGGCATTCGCCCCTGGCCGCCTGCATGACATAGGTCGATGCGGAAAGTTCGGAAATGTCGGCCGGCGCCTCGGTGAAGGCGCGGGCAAAGGTCTGGGTGGGGTATTGGATGGTGCAGTCGAGTTCGACGCCGGGAATCCGAACCCGCCCATCGAGCAAGGGCAGCACGCGGTCATAGTTCCAGCAGGTCAGGCTCAGGCGCGTCACCATGCGCCAGAGTGGCCGAAACATTCACGAAACGCAAAAGGCAAACGCCCGGTGGGGGGAGGACCCACCGGGCGTTCTATCTGGCTGCCCAATCCGATTGGGGGGGATAGAAGGTCAGGCAGCAAGCTCTTTGGTGAATTTCTCGACCGTGAAGTTGACGCGCTTGGCGATCGGCGCCGAGGCGTCTTCGGCCAGTTTCACCGTCATGTCGGTGATCTTCCGGCTTTCCGTGACGGCCTTGTCGTAGTTCGCCTTCATCACGTCGCTCTGCAGGGCGACCGCTTCCTGAACGGTCTTGCAGCCGAGAACCTTCTTGGTCAGTTCGGCGTTCTGTTCCAGGGCGGCCTGGGCGAGGGCGAAGATCTCCTGGTTCAGGCTCTGCACGCCCTTCACGAACAGCGCGTTGGACTGCACGACGGCGTCGACGTTTTCCTTACCGAAGGCGATCACTTCCTCGTAGTTCTTGAAGGCTTCGGTGCCGGCCTTGACGGCGGCGGCAACCTGTTCCTGGCCAACGGCGACGGCCTTTTCGACGCCCTTGGTGGCGGCTTCGGTGCTCACCTTGACGACGGTTTCGACGGTTTCCTTGCCGGCGGCGACGGCCGCTTCCACGGTCTCGGTCGCATTGGTCGCGGCTTTCGGCGCGGTTTTCTTGGTGGTGGTCATTTCGTAACTCCGTTTCGATGCCCCGGATGACGGGGTCCGTGAATTTCTAATGCTGCAACGCAACATTCATACATCGAATATAGCCTCTATTTTTTCAAAGTCAATCCATTTTTGTGCATTGCAACAAATTTTTCATTGTTGTTTTATAACGCATTAGATGTGTTTCGCGGTGTTTCACGGCTGCCGCCTGGAAAACTTTTGCATTGCATCAAATTCTTGATTTCCGCCCCTTCCCCGCCCCATGCCGGTGGGAGCGGTTTTCGGATTAACCTTTTCTTCACCGCCGACCGGTTATCAACCAATTGATTCGGCTGCGAAATTTCTGAAGACGCGAGTCGCGAATCATGTTTTAATCCCGGCCATCATGAAGCCGGCGGACAAGCGAGGGGCATGGACTTGAGGGCGGACCGAAGCCACGGACACCGTACAGCGCGCGCCGGAACCGGTACCGGACGCTTGCTGGCCGCCGGATTGCTGCTTTTCCTGGCGTTCGGTGCCATGATGCCGAAGCCGGCCCAGGCCGGTTACGCGAGCATCGTCGTCGACGCCGACAGCGGCCGCATTCTACATGCCACCAATGCCGACACGCGCAATTATCCGGCGTCGCTGACCAAGATGATGACCCTCTACATGGTGTTCGAGGCGTTGGATGTCGGCAAATGGACGCTGAACACCCAGCTCAAGGTTTCCGCCCGCGCCGCGCGCCAGCCGGCCTCGCGGCTCGGCCTGAAACGCGGCGAGACCATCACCGTCGAGAACGCGATCTTGGCCCTGGTGACGAAGTCCGCCAACGACGTGGCCACGGTGGTGGCCGAGAACCTGGCCAAGAGCGAGCGCGATTTCGCCATGATGATGACCACCATGGCGCGGCGGCTGAACATGACCCGGACCACGTTCCGCAACGCATCCGGCCTGCCCAACCGGGGACAGATGAGCACCGCGCGCGACATGGCGCGCCTGGCGCGCGCTTTACAGAAGAACCACGCGCGGTACTATCATTACTTCTCGACCAAGACCTTCCATTACGACGGCCGCAACCACAAAAACCACAACAAGCTGCTGACCACCTACGAAGGCACCGACGGCATCAAGACCGGCTACATCCGGGCCGCCGGCTACAACCTGGTGGCATCGGCGGTGCGCACCGGCACGCGGCTGATCGGCGTGGTCTTCGGCGGCCGGAATTCGAAACAGCGCAACCGCATCATGACCAAACTCCTGAACAAGGGGTTTGCGATCATGGACGGGCGGCGCAAGCCGGGCCAATTAATGGCCGAGGCGGCGCCGAAGAAGCCGGCCGTGGAAGAGGCGCCGGTGCGCAAGGTCAAGCCGTCCAACGGCAGTTGGGGCGTCCAGGTCGGCGCCTATGCCAAGTACAGCCAAGCCTACAAGTCTGCCCGCGACGCCGTGAAAATGGCCGAACGCTACCTCGCCGCCGGCACCATCAAGGTGGTGCCGCTGCAGACGCGGCGCGGCAATACGCTCTACCGGGCGCGTATTCACGGCCTCGGCAAGCGCACCGCCTACGCGGCGTGCAAGGCTTTGGAAAAACGTTCCCGCGATTGCATGGAACTCAAGATCAAGGGCGTGCAGCTGGCCTCGAACGAGCGCTGAGCCACCGCCCCTTCCCCTCCGAATTGACGATTACATCTCCGGCGGTTCGACGCCGCTGGCACGCAGCTCGTCGCTGAGCGCCGCCTTCAGGCGCTCCAGCCCGGCCGCGTTGGTGGATTCGCAGCGCGCCACCAGCACCGCCTGGGTATTGGACGCACGCAGCAGCCACCAACCGTCGTCGGTCTCGACGCGCACGCCGTCGATGTCGTTGACCTCGACGCCCTCGGCACCGGCGAGGCGCGCCTGCACCTCCTCGATCACCTTGAACTTGCGCTCTTCGGCGCAATCGAAACGCAGCTCCGGCGTATTCATGTAGGGCGGCAGCGAATCGCGCATCTGGGCCAGGCTCTCATTCCCCTGCGCCAGCACCGACAGCAGCCGCACCGCGCTGTAGAGCGCGTCGTCGTAGCCGTAATAGCGGTGCTTGAAGAAGATATGCGCGCTCATCTCGCCGGCCAGCGGCGCGCCGGTCTCGGCCAGCTTCTTCTTGATGTGCGAGTGCCCGGTCCGCCACAGCAGGGGCACGCCGCCGAGCCGCGTGATCTCGTCCTGGAACAGGCGGCTCGCCTTGACGTCGGCGATGATGGTGGCGCCCGGCTGATCGGCCAGCACGTCGCGCGCCAAGATCACCAGGATCTGGTCGCCCCAAAGCACCCGGCCCTGGCCGTCGATGACGCCCAAACGGTCGCCGTCGCCGTCGAAGGCGATGCCGAGATCGCATCCTTGTTCCGCCACGACCGCCTTCAATTGCGCCAGGTTGGCCTCCACCGTCGGATCCGGATGGTGGTTGGGGAAGGTCCCGTCGATGTCGGCGTTGATGAGCACATGCTCGCCGGGCAGGCGGGACGTCAGCATCTCGGTGATTTCACCGGCGGCGCCGTTGCCCGGATCCCAGGCCACCTTGAGCGCGCGGTCTCCGGCGTAGTCGGCCAGCATGCGCGCCGTGTAGGCATCGCGGATATCGTGGCTCTCGGATGTCCCCTCGCCCTCGACGAAGGTACCCGCCTGGGCCCGGCGGCCCAATTCCTGGATATCGTCGCCGAAGAAGGCGCGGCCTTGGAAGGTCATCTTGATGCCGTTGTATTCGGGCGGGTTGTGCGATCCGGTAATCATCATGCCGGCATCGGCGCCGAAGTGGTGGATGCCGAAATAGGACATGGGGCTCGGTCCGCGCCCGACCCGGATCACCCGGAGCCCGGTCGACTGCAACCCGCGCACCGCCGCCGCTTCCAAGTCCGGCGAGTGCAGCCGGCCGTCATAGCCGATGACGATGGACGCGCCGCCGGCCTCGACCAGCATCGACCCGTAGGCCTTGGCCGCCGCCTCCACGTCTTCGGGATTGAGGGTCTCGCCGACGACGCCACGGATATCGTATTCGCGCAGGATCGTCGGATGCAGCGGATGGGCATTGCTCATGAGGCGTCTCCGGCGGTTCCGGGCGCGACCGGGGAGCGCCCGATTGAGGTATAATTGAACCCGGCCTCGGCCATGTCCTCGGGATCGTAGATATTGCGAAGATCGACCATCACCGGCGTCTTCAGCAACGATTTCACGCGTTTCATGTCGAGTGCGCGGAACTGGTTCCATTCGGTGACGATGGCCACCGCATCGGCATCGGTCATCGTGTCGTAGGCGCCGTCGCACCATTGCACGCCGTCCATGAAGGCGCGTGCCTCGTCCATGCCCTCGGGGTCATAGGCGCGTACCGTGGCGCCCGCCGCCTGCAAGCCGGCGACGATCTCGATGCTCGGCGAATCGCGCATGTCGTCGGTGTTAGGCTTGAAGGTGACGCCCAGGATGGCGATGGTCTTGCCGGCAACGTCACCGCCGCAGGCTTTGATGATCTTCTCCGCCATGCGGTGCTTGCGCGTGGCATTGATGTCGACGACGGTGTCGACGATGCGCAACGGAGCGCCCATCTCTTCCGCCGTCTTGACCAGCGCCAGGGTATCCTTGGGGAAGCACGAGCCGCCATAGCCCGGTCCCGCGTGCAGGAACTTGCGTCCGATGCGCCCGTCGAGGCCGATGCCGCGGGCCACGTCCTGCACGTCGGCGTCGACCACCTCGCAGAGATCGGCGATCTCGTTGATGAAGGTGATCTTGGTGGCGAGGAAGGTATTGGCCGCGTACTTGATCAGCTCCGAGGTCTGCCGGGTGGTGAACAGGATCGGCGTTTCCAGCAGGTACAGCGGCCGGTAGAGCTCATGCATGACCTCGCGCGCGCGTTCGCTCTTGGTGCCGATGACGACCCTGTCGGGCCGCATGAAATCCTCGATGGCCGACCCCTCGCGCAGGAATTCCGGATTGGAGACCACATCGAAGTCGGCGTCCGGCCGGGCCTCGGCGATGATGCTCTCGACCTCGCGCCCGGTCCCGACCGGCACCGTCGATTTGGTCACCACCACGGTGTAGCCGTCGATGGCCTCGGCGATCTCCTTGGCGGCGGCATAGACGTAGGAGAGGTCCGCATGGCCGTCGCCGCGGCGGCTCGGCGTGCCCACCGCGATGAATACCGCGTCCGCGCTCTTGACCGCCGACGGAAGGTCGGTGGTGAAGCTCAGGTTCCCCGCTTCGACGTTCTGTTTCACCAGCGCGTCCAGGCCCGGTTCGTAGATGGGCATCTGGCCGGCTTCCAACATGTCGATCTTGGCGGTGTCCTTGTCGACGCAGATGACGTCGACACCGAATTCTGAGAAACAGGCGCCCGATACGAGTCCGACGTATCCAGTGCCGATCATGGCGATTCGCATGAAAAAACGGTCTCCTGATTCGGGCCCGTCGCCGATCGTCGCGCGGCGGGCCCCCGATTAAATGATGTCCTTCAACACCTCCCGGATGTCGCCGCGCAGATCGTCGCGCGCGGCGGCAAAGGCCACATTGGCGGACACGAACCCGAGCTTGGTGCCGCAATCGAAACGCCGCCCCTTGAATCGCAATCCATGGAACGGGATTTTCCCGACCGTCTTGGCCATGGCGTCGGTGAGCTGAATTTCACCGCCGGCACCGGTCTCGAACTTGTTCAGGTGCTCGAACACCTCCGGCTGCAGGATATAGCGGCCGATGATCGATAGCGTCGATGGCGCCGTGGCCGGCGACGGCTTCTCCACCAAGCCCTGGGCCCGGACCAGATGCCCGTCGTCCTCGGCCACGTCGAGGATGCCGTAGCGGTCGGTGTGTTCGCGCGGCACGTCCTCGACCGCGACGATATTGCCGCCGACATCCTCGTAGGCAGCGACCATCTGCTTCAGGCAGCCGGGTTCCGCCTGGATCAGGTCATCGGGCAACACCACGGCGAAAGGATCGTTGGCGATGAACTGGCGCGCGCACCAGACCGCGTGGCCGAGCCCGAGCGGCCGGCGCTGGCGCGTGTAGGAAAGCTTGCCCGGATCCGGCGCCACCCGCTCGACGGCTTCCAACTCCGCCGACTTGCCGCGCTCGGCCAGGATCGCCTCCAGCTCATAGGCATGGTCGAAATGATCTTCCATCAGGTGCTTGCCGCGGCCGGTGACCAGCACGAATTCCTCGATGCCGGCCTCCATCGCCTCTTCCACCGCATACTGGATCAGCGGCTTGTCGACGATGGTCAGCATCTCCTTCGGCATCACCTTGGTGGCCGGCAGAAAGCGCGTTCCCAGGCCGGCGACCGGAAAAACAGCCTTGCGAATAGGTTGGACCATGCTGCGCCCCTCGGCAAAATCATCGTCGGCGGGGTGCCGAAACTGCCGCCTTTGTGCCACAGGCCATCCGGGCCCGCAATATATGGGATTGTAACGGTTTTATTGCCGCTAAGGGCGGTTGTTTCAAGCGCTCTCGGCGGCCGCTTCCAGAACCGAGAGATCGAGCTCGAGGCGCTCGCCCAGCCACATGGAACGGTCGCGGTGATCCTCCATGTCCTCGCCGGTCTCGGGGTGCAACAGAATGGTCAGCCCGGCGCGGTTGAGCATCAGCCAGGGCACGATCCTGTCGAACTCCTCGGGCGCGAAAGCGACCTGGTACATGGGCAGCGGATGCGGCCCCACCGGGCGCTCGTGCCAGTGCCCCAGTTGCACATGGAACCGCGCCGCCAGTTGGTCGCGCACTCGCGCCGCGGCCTCGCGTTCCCGGGTGTCGCGAAAATAGACATGGGCGTGGTAGGCGTCGATGCGGTCGGTATCGGTCACGGTTTCCCTTTCAGCAAGACATCCTTGGCGCGGTTGATCTGCGCCGCCAGGTAATCGGAGCCGCCGTGATCGGGGTGCAGCCCCGCGATCAGCCGGCGATGCGCCTCCTTGATGTCGTCGGCGCCGGCGGTAGCGTCAAGGCCCAGGATCTGCAGCGCCTCGGCCCTGTCCATGGCACCGCCGCCGCCCGCATTGCCGCCCGGCGCCTCGCCCGCATGCGCACGCGCGCGCCAGTCCGGGAACTCGCGCTCCAGGTAGGCCTCGACCAGGCGCGCCGATTCGTCGTCTTCGCGCCGGCACTCGTTGAGGAACGCGATCACTTCGCCGAACGACAGTGAGCTCATGGCGCGGCCCGCGAACGGCCCGGCGATGATCTCGCCCGCCATTTCGCCGCTGGCGTGTTCGAGCGTCATGCGCAGGAAACGGGTTTCGACGCTTGAGCTCTCGCCGGCGGAGGCCGACGCCGTGCCGGTTTGCGACATGCGATGGAATGTCTTGGCCATGCGCGCCACGCCGCGCATCCTCAGAAACCAGGGTATCAGCGCCGGCAAGGTGGCGATGGCCCAGCCGAGCCGACCGGTAACGACGAAGAACAGTGCTATGGCGCCGACCAAACCGACCAGCCCCCATTTCAGCACCTTGATCAGGCTGCGCGGATCGGCCGTCGCATACCAGCGCCCGGCCAAAAGGAACCCCGCCAGCAGGGCGATACCGAGGATCAGATAGGGCACGCCAAATCCCCTGCCCTAGCCGTTCCGATGACGCGCCAGTTGGTCGGTGATCTGGCGCACCTCGCCGCTTCCGGACCGGCTGTGATCCTTGAGCGCCTGAAAGCCGCCGCTGGCGTAGACCGCGACCGCGCGCAGCAGTTCCGTCAGCGTTGCCGCCGAGGCCGCGTCAAAGCTGAAATAGGCGCCGCCCGACAGCTTGGCGACCTGCTGGAACGCGAAGGCCGCCAGTTGGTCGCTGCCTTCATGGAACATGAAGCAGGGCAGCCCCAGCAATCCCAGTTCGCCGGCGACGGCACCGACATCGTCGATGTCTTCCTCGAAGCTGTCACCGACATAGACCAGCGCGTCGATCTTGCGCCGCTTCTGCTCGTTGCGGGCATGCTTCAGGACCTTGGCGAGCTGCGTCTGACCGGCCAGGCAGGTGACCGAGGTCATCCGCCGCAGCAGGTCGGGGCCGTTGGACGTCCAGGGACTGACCTTGAACTCGCCGAAGCCGCGAAAAAAGGCCAACTGGATATCGAGGCCGCCCAACTGTGACGCGGCCTGGAACATTTCCGCCTGGATCTGCGCCGCCCGGTCCCAGGTCGGCTGGCGGCTGGCGGTGGCGTCGAGGCCGAACAGCAGCCGCCCGCCCGATCCCGGCGCCTTGCCCCTGGGGATGGCGGCGGCCTTTTTCAGGAACGCATCGACACCGGCCGAAGCCGCGCGGTCGGGAACTTTCGGATCGTCACTCATAGCCAGAACATAGTAGCACGGCCCGGGCGTTGCCACGCCCGAGACGATCAATTGGCGGCGGCGCCGGTTCGCGCCGATTGCAGCGGCGGCAGGCCGAGGGCATTGACGATGGTGAACACCTCCTGGCGCGCGGCGTGGTGCGAATGGCTGAGCGCCTTTTGCCCAGTGGCGTCCTTCAGGTCGAGGATGGTGAGCCCGACCAGGAACAGCTCGCGGAAGATGACCCGCTCACCGAAGCCGGGCACGGCGCGAAAGCGGATGCGCTCGGCCAGTTCGCGCACCAGGCGTTCCATTTCACGCTTGTTGTGAGCGTCCAGGCTGGAAAGCCGGTTGCGCATGACGATCCAGTCAATGGTGCCGCCGTCCCGGTCGGCACGCACCTTTTTCTGTTCCCAGACCATCTCGGCGTAGTGGCTCGGCCCCATGATGGCGAAACGCGTGCCGTCCACGTGCGCCAGCACGTCGAAATCCACCAGGCTGTCGTTGATCGGCGTGACCAGCGTATCGGCATAGGAATGGGCCAGGCGCGACAGCGCGCTGGCGCTGCCGGGCGTATCGATGATGACCACGTCGTGGTTGATCCAGGCGCCCTCGATCAGCAGCCGGAGCCGTTCGCACTCGGCCTCCAGTTCGGCCCGGCCGGCGGCCTCTTTGGTCGGATCGACGGTGTAGTGGTCGGGCATGCCGACATCGCGCCCGGATGTCTTGATGAACTTCTCGCGATTGGCGACGTAGCGGCTGAGCGTGCCCTGGCGGGCATCGACGTCGATGCTGGCGACCGAGCGCCCCTGCTGCAGCAACGCCACGATGAGGTGCATGGCGGTGGTCGACTTGCCGCTGCCGCCTTTCTCGTTGCCGATGACGATGACATGCGCGCGCCGGCCCGGCTCGGTACCGCTTTTCTTCGCACCGAGACCGAACAGCGCCATCAGGCCGGCCTCACCCAGATCGACGTATCGTGGAAGACCCCGCCGCCGGCGGGCGGTCCCCGGTCGGCGCTGACCAGGACATTGATGCCCTTGCCCTCGCCGAAATCGGCGCCGGGCCAGATGCCCTCGACGATCACCGTATCGGCCCGCAGCCCGTCGGCCGGGCGCACCGGCAGCACCACGTCGCCTTGCTCGTTGCCGAGGCGCACCGGGTCGCCGTCGCCAAGCCCCAGCCGCGTGCAGGCGTCCGGGTGCATCAGCGCGCGCGGTTCGATCTCCTTGATGCGATTGGAATCCATTTCGGTGAAGGTGGAGTTCAGGAACCGGCGCGCCGGCGGCACCACCAGGCGAAACGGCTTTTCATCCGTCACCTCGTCGATATTGGTGAGATGGTCCGGCAGTTTCGGCATGATCGCGTGGTCAGGGCCGATGGCCGACCAGTCGGGCGCGAAATGGAACTTGCCGTCGGCATGACCGAAACCGTCGACGAAATGATTTTCGGCCCAGGTCTTGCTCATGTCGATCCAGCGCATGTCGCAGGCTTCCTCGAAGCCCGGCAGGCCCGAGCGCCGGAGGCTGTCGTCGATCAACTCGGCGCCGGTCATGTAGAATCCCGGATGGTTCGACCCCAGCCGCTGGCCGAGCGCGCATATGACGTCGTGGTTGGAGCGGCACTGGTCGAAGGGCTCGATCACCGGGCGGTGCACCTGCAGGTACATGTGGCCGCCGCCACGGTAGTAGTCCTCGTGCTCCAGGAACATGGTCGCCGGCAGCACGATGTCGGCGTACTTGGCGGTGTGAGTCATGAACTGTTCGTGCACGCAGAGAAACAAATCGTCGCGCGCCAGGCCCTTGAGCACCAGATTGGTATCCGGCGCCACGTCGGCGGGGTTGGTGTTCTGGATCAGCATCGCCGTCACCGGCGGGCCGCCGAGCAGGCTTTCCTCCTCGCGGTCCAGGACGGCACCGATGCGGCACATGTCGAGCTGGCGGATGGTCGGGTCGCGGACATCGAGGCCCTTGATCAGGGTCTGGTCGATCTGCGCATAAAGCGCGCGATTGGAATGCAGCGCGCCGCCGCCCTTGTGCTGCCAGGCGCCGGTGACCGTCGGTAGGCAGGTCACCGCATGCACGTTGGCGGAACCGTTGCGGCTGCGCGAAAAACCGTAGCCGACGCGAATGAAGCTCCGCTTGGTGGCGCCGAACAGCCGCGCGAAGGCAATAATATCGTCGGCCGGCACGCCGGTGATCGGCTCGGCCCATGCCGGCGAGCGGGCTTCCAGATGGGCTTCCAGGCCGGCCGGAAAGTCGGTGTGGCTTTCGAGGAATTCGCGGTCGGCATAGCCTTCCTTGAACAGCACATGCATGACCGCGCAGGCGAGCGCGCCGTCGGTGCCGGGACGCACCGGGATGAACAAGTCGGCGGCCTCGGCGGTGGGGGTCTTGTAGACATCGACCACCACCAGCTTGGCGCCGCGCGCCTTCCTGGCGCGTGCCACATGGGTCATGAAGTTGACCTGGGTGGTGACCGGGTTGCCGCCCCAAACGACGATGACATCCGATTCGATCACCTCGCGCGGGTCGACGCCGCGCACCACGCCGACACCGGCCTGCCAGCCGTTGGATGCCAGCGGCACGCAGATGGTCGGATCCATGCCGGAATAGTTCATGGCGTGACGCAGCCGCATCAGGCCGTCGCGCTGCAGCAACCCCATGGTGCCGGCGAAGTCGTAGGGCCAGACGGTCAAGGGGCCGAGTTCGTCGACGGCACGCTTGAAGTTTTCGGCGACCTCGTCCAGCGCCTCATCCCAGGAAATCTCGGCGAACCTGCCCTCGCCCTTGGCGCCGACACGCTTCAACGGCTTGCCGAGGCGCGCCGGATGATGCACGCGCTCACGGTAGGCCGCCACCTTGGCGCAGACGACACCCATGGTGTAGTCGTTGTCCTTGGCGCCGCGGACCTTGCCGATGGTCTTGGAATCCAGCCGCTCGATCTCCAGCGCGCAGGTGCTGGGGCAATCGTGCGGACAGGCCGACGGTACGTAGCCCGGCGAAAGATAGTTCAAGACGAGACCCTTCCCAATTTTCCCGCGAATCTACCGCGCGGCCGTTCCAGCGGCAAGAATTCGCTCGCGTACGGCTTGCGGGCGGCGCGGGCCTGGGCGATCATCCGGACATGGCGACACGTCTCGGAATCACCTGGCAGATCTCGGATAGTCACGGCTGGGGTATTTTCGGACTCAACCTGGCGCGCAACCTGATCCGCCGAGGCGGCCCGACGCCGTTGCTGTTCACGCCGCCGCTGCTGAGCGAAACTCCGGCTGAACTCCTGCCTTTCATCGACGAACAGGCCCAGGTCCAGGCACAAGTGCTCGATCCCGCCGGCGGCAAGGAGGTGCGGGTCGGCGGCGTCACCATCCTGCACGCGCTGGCCGGCGGCTTTCGGCGCCGCGACGCGATCACGGGCGGCACCGATATCGGCTTCGTCTTTTTCGAACAGGGCGGCATCGACGATGACGCCCGCGCCCGCGCCGCCGAGTTCCGGCGCATCCTGGCGGGCTCGAGCTGGAACCGCGACTACGCCCGCGCGCACGGCGTCGGCAACATCGAATTCGTCGCCCAGGGGGTCGATACCTCGGTGTTCCATCCCGGCCCCGCAAGCGGCGCCTACCGGGATCGCTTCACGGTGTTTTCCGGCGGCAAGCTGGAACCGCGCAAGGGCCAGGACCTGGTGCTCGCCGCCTTCAAGGTCTTTCACGCCCGCCACCCCGAAGCACTTCTGGTGACGTCTTGGCGCAACGCCTGGCCCGAAAGCGCGCAAGGCATGAGCGCATCCGTGCATATCGAACACGAACCGGAAACCGGTGCCGACGGCGAACTCGACATCCGCCGCTGGGCCACCGCCAACGGAATCGCGGATGACGCCTTCGTCGATCTCGGCTGGGTGCCGAATACGCAAATGGCGTCGATCCTCCGGGACATGGACGTGGCGGTCTTCGCCAACCGCTGCGAGGGCGGCACCAACCTGGTGGCCATGGAGGCCATGGCCACGGGCGTTCCCTGCCTGCTGTCGGCCAATACCGGGCACCTGGACATCATCGCCGAAGGCAACTGTTATGCCTTGCACGACCAGCGCCCCGTCGCGCCCGCGGGCAGCGCCACCGAAATGTGGCGCGAAAGCCAGGTCGACGAGATCGTCGCCCAATTGGAAGCCGCCCACGCCGGGCGCGAGGAGGCCCGGCGCATTGGCGAGGCCGGAGCGGCCTTCATGGCCGGCATGTCATGGGAGCACCAGACAGAGCGGTTGCTCGACGCCATCCGCGACCTCGTTTGAGCGTCATTCGGTGACGATACGCCGCCCGCCGTGGAAGACGTGATAGACGAACGCAAAGGTGACGTCGTAGACGACATCCGCTCCCGCCCGCTGCACGGTGATATTTCCGACATCGCGGCCCTGGTGCACGGTATCGGCATCAAGCGCCGAGTTCTGCCCGGCGCTCCAGGTGAACAGCAAATCCCCGTCGCGGTGCGTTCCCTTGTCGCGCAGCATCGGCATCGACCAGGCTTTTCCGTCGACGACGACGACCCGGACCATGGGCGCGATGTAATCGGGCAGGTCGCCGTTGAACAGGAACGGCGCCGAAGCGGAATCGTAAGCGACGTAAGGATTGTCACCGTAGGCGCGCATGCCGGGATCGTTCGGCACCAGGACCTTTCCATTCGGCGCCAGATCGCGGCTCGTCATGGCCGCAGCCGGACGGAATAGAGGTTTGTCGATGGAGGGAATGCCGTCCTTCGGCGGCCCGCCGGAAATGATCTCGCTGAACTCAACGGCGCGCTTGGTGAAATCGGTATTCAGCCATTCCCATGACCAACGCTGCACCGGATCAGCCACCGCCGGGCCATCGGCGATGAAGCCGGTCAGGAATGCAATGGCGAGCATCGCCGAGCCGATCGCGCGTCGCCGATCGTTCATGGCACCTTCCTCCTTGGCACGGCATCAGGATTTCACATCGCATCCGCCGTCGGCAATGCACGCTTCATCACGGCTCGGTGAGAACCCAAGGCAACGCGCAAGCAAGCACCGGTTAACCTTTCGCCGCTACTTTGCTAGATTGAACCCGCGCACGAACAAAGGCCCGCAGAGGAAAACCCGTGACCATCCGGCCGCTGACAATTGTATCCATCGCCCTCATCGCCGCATTGGCCGCCGCCCTGCCGGCGACGGCATTTGCACAACAACCGAACGCGCCCGCCGCCGAGCAAGGCACGGGCGGCCAGGGTTTCGTGCGCATTCAGGGCCGGGACATACAAGGCGTTGCACCGCCGCCCGTCGGCGGCACGGAGATCCTGCTCGACCTGCGCGAGGAAATGCGCAAGTTCATCCAGTCGATCTCGCGCTATGCCCGCGGCCAGCGCCCCAATTTCGGCATCATCGTTCAGGATGCCAGCGAACTGCTGATCAAGCGCGACGCCGTCGATGAAACCCGCACCTCGCCGGCGCGCACCTACATGCGTTCCATCGACGGCATCCTGGCACAGGGCCTGTTTTACGACATCCGCACCCCCGGCCGTCCGCCGCCGCCCGATCGTCAGGCGGGGCTGCTGTCGCGCATCGAGTTCGCGAAGAAGAACGGATTGCAGATCTTTACGCTGGATTTCGGTGACGGCCGCGCCATCGTCGACGGCGCCCAAAAACAGGCCGCCGATCGTGGCTACATCTCGACCGTCGCCAACGTGCCGTTCACCGACATATCCAGCCTGCCGGACTATCCCAAGCGGCCGTTCGACGAGAACTCGCGATCGATCCTGGCGCTCAACCAGGTCAAGAACTTCGCCATCCTGACCAACTCACAGGCCTTCGGGCGCGAGGACCAGTTCGTGCTGAAGATGCACGACAACAACTACGACCTGATCGTCGTCGACGTGTTCCACGGTCGCAAGCCGCTCAGCCGCCAGGCAGTGGAGACGTTGAAATACAAAAAGGTCGGCGCCAAGCGCCTGGTCTACGCGATGATGGATATCGGCAGCGCCGCCAGCTACGCCTTCTACTGGAAGGACAACTGGCGGGAGGGCTCTCCGTCCTTCATCAACGCGCCGGTGCGCGATGATCCGGACCGCTATTGGGTGCAGTTCTGGCGCCCGGGCTGGCAGCAGGTCATCTCCGGCAGTGCCAATTCCTATACATACGGGCTCATCGCGCAGGGGTTCGACGGCGTCATCCTCACCGGCGCCGAGGCCTTCAAGTTCTTCGAAGGCGGCGGTGTCGAGGAAACCGAGGAAGGCAACTGACGCCCAGCCCCGGGATTAATTGCCGTAAACCAGTTCCGGCAGCCACAGCGACAGTTCCGGCACGTAGGTGATCAGCACCAACTGTCCCAGCATCAGCAGGATGAACGGCAGTACGCCCTTGATGACGGTGCCGATGGGCGCATCCGAAATCGACGACAGCACATAAAGGTTGAGCCCGATGGGCGGGCTGATCAGCGCCAGCTCCATGTTCACCGTCACCACCACGGCATAGTGGATGGTGGAGATGCCGAGCGTGTCCAGCAGCGGCAGCACCAGCGGCACGGTGATCAGGATCACCGCGAAGACCTCCAGGAACATGCCGAGCACCAGCATCAGCAGGTTCATGATCAACAGGAACTGCCAGGCCGTCAGTTCCTGGTCGACGATGAAGTTGACCAGCGCATCGGCGATGCCGGCACCGGTGATCCAGTGGCCGAAGGCGAGCGCGCCCATGATGATGAAGACGATGCTCGCCGTCATCTTGAGGCTCTCGGCCATGACGCCGGGAACCTCGGTCAGGGTCACACCGCGATAGAAGAACACGCTGGCGACGATGGCGACGAAAGCGGCGCTGCCGGCCGCTTCCGAAACAGTGACGATGCCGCTGTAGATGCCGCCCAGGATAATCACCGGGATCATCAACGCCGGAATGGCCCGCAGGTTGACCCGCTTGAACTCATCACGGGGCATGCGCTCCTCGATCGGATAATCGTTCTTGCGCGTGTAGTACATAATCCACAGCACGAACATGCCGGCCTGCATCAGGCCCGGAATGACACCGGCGAGGAACAGGCGCGGCACGGATTCCTCGGCGATAATGGCGTAGACGATCATCGCCAGGCTCGGCGGAATGAGGATACCCAGCGTGCCCGAGGCGCCGACCACGCCGAGGGCGAAGTGATCCTCGTACTTCCGGTCGATCATCGCCGGAATCAGGATCGTGCCCATGGCCAAGGCCGTCGCCACCGAGGAACCGCAGATGGCGGCGAAGATGGTGGTTGCCAGCACGCAGACCAATGCCAGGCCGCCGCGGGCGTGGCCGACCCAGGCCTGGGCGCAGTCGATCAAGGCGCGCGCAATGCCGCCCCGCTGCATGAAGGTGGCCGCCATGACGAAGAATGGAATGGCGATGATGGTCAGCGAATTCAGGTGATCGACGAACAATTGCGGCAGGCCGATCAGCGGCGCGTCCTCGTGCCAGAACAGAATCAGCGACAACAGCCCGAGCGACAGGAAGATCGGCATGCCGATGCCGAGGAAGGTGAACAACATACCGAGAATGGCGACAGGGGACATGGTCTCGGCTCCTCCGTTACTTGTCGCGGACCAGGTCATCGTCGGTGATGACCATGGTCTCGGGATCGAACATGAACAGGTAGCGATAGAGCCGCATGGCGTAACGGATGACCATCAGCCCGAACCCGATCGGCATACCCAGGTAATAGAGGTACAGCGGGAACAGGATCGAACTTTCCGACCGTTCATCCATGGTGTAGGCGAAATTGACAACATCGGCGGCAAACCAGAACACCACGCCGCAGAACAGGATGCCGGCTAGGCAATTTATGATCTCCAACGTGCGCTGGGTGCTGTGGCTGAACATCCGGATCACGATGTCGGCGCGCACGTGACGGCCCTCCTCGACCAGGCTGGACCCGCCCAGGAAAATGCCCCAGACAACGAAGTAGATAACGAACTCCGAGCCCCAGTCTGGAAGATACCGCGGAAAGAAGTATCGGGTACCGACCTCGAAGCAGATCAGCGACAAGGCCATCATCGCCAGGAATCCCATCAGGAAATCCTCGGTCTTCGCCCAAATCTTGAGAAACATCGCGCCAGCCCCCCGCCGTTCGTTCGGTATACGCAGGCACGCGAACGGGCCGGCCGGGGCGAACCCCGACCGGCCCAGATCACGTTCTTACATGGCAGCCTTGGTGCGGGAAACGAAGTCCGCATCCATGTTCAGCTTCTTCGCCAGCTCGTCCTGGCCAGCCATCAGGTGCTTGCGCATGGCGGCAAGGTCGGCGTCGGAGGCGTCGATGCGCGCGATACCATTCTTGGCGCCCTCTTCGCGGGCCGAGTTCTGGCGCATTTCAGCAGTCTTGCGCATGTCGTCGACCTTGGATTCCCAGGTGTTGACGATCAGGTCCTGCAGGTCCTTGGGCAGCTTGTCCCAGGCACGCAGGCTCATCACCGGCACATACTGGAAGAACGACTGGTTGTCGTCATAGGCGTATTTGATGCCGGAGTCCCAGAGCTTGGCGCTGCGCACCGATTCGTGCGTCGTCAGCACGCCGTCGACGGTGCCGCGTTGCAACGCCTGCGGCACGTCCGGCCAAGCGACCTTGATCGCCTTGGCGTCGAAGGCCTCGTAGCGCAGCAGGTTGGCGGCGCCGCCAGGGGCACGCATCTTCAGGCCCTTGAGATCGGCATGGCTGGTAACCTTCTTGTTGACGAAGAACATCTGGCCAAAGCCCAGGTCCATCCAGCGGCCGAGAACCTTGACCTTGAGTTTCTTTTCGAGCCGGGAATTCAGCTCCTTGCCGATCGGGCCGTCCCAGACCTTGTACTGGCCCTTGCGGCCGACGCCGTAGAACATCGGCAGGCCCGGCGCATTGAACTCGGGCACGAACTTGCCAAGCTGCCACGTCCCCGGCAGCCCCATGTCGAGCGCGCCCTGACCGAGCGCGGTCGGCACGTTGGTGCCTTTGTACTTGGAAGCACCGTGGAAAACTTTCACTTCCAGCCGGCCGCCGGACTTCTTCTGCATTTCCTCGGCGAACTGCATCACCGAGATATTGCGGACGTGGTTGGGACCGGTCTCGAGCGAAATGTCGATCTTGTAGTCAGCGGCCTGGCTAGGGCCGGCGAAAGCCAGAGCCACCGCGGCAGCGGCAGCGAACGTCTTGAACTTAAACATGAACTCCTCCCCTTTGGATGGAACGCATATGCACGCGCTTCTGAAGATAATAACGCAATAACCTCCGAATGGTGCATGTTATTGCACTTCTCGTTGGTTCTGTGATTGATCGCAATCAACCGATCGCCAATCTATACCGAGCCAACATTGACAGAAAGCTCTTAGCAAAATAGATTTATCCGGACAACCTAATAATTTTCCTTTTTGTGGGATGAATGCTTTTTCGGCATTCATGAGACCGGAGCGACCGACAGGTGGGACGCGGCACCCCGAAATACAGCCTGATCGCCGATCAGCTCGAACGCGATATCCGCCAGGGGCGGTATCCGGTGGGCGCCATGCTGCCGACGGAAAACGCCCTGATGACCGCCTACGACGTTGGCCGCCATACGGTGCGCACCGCCGTGCAGGCCTTGCGCGCGCGCGGCATCGTCGCCTCCCGCCAGGGCCAGGGCTCGCGGGTGGTCTCCGACGGCACGCAGACCGGCTACGTCGAACGGGTGCAGTCGTTCGACCAATTGGTGGCTTTCGCCGAGGACTCCCGCCGCCACCTGCTCGGCTGGGAACCGATCGAGGCCGACACCGCCCTGGCGGCCAAGTTCCGCTGTGCCCCCGGGCGCCGGCTGCTGCGGGTCGACATGGTGCGCCGCGCCGTCGATGGCCGCGCCAAGCCGATGGCCGCGATGACGCTGTGGATGGACGCCCTCTTCGAACCGGTGATCGAAATCCTCGAAACCGAGGTCAGTGCCGTCGCCAACCTGCTGTTCGAACGCTTCGGCGTCGAGACCGGCGTTGTCACGCAAAGCGTCAGCGCCACGACCCTCAGCGCCGACGTGGCGCGCATCCTCGACGGCGCGGAAGGCGACCCGGCGCTGGTGGTCGAACGCGTCTACACCCGCGATGCCGATGCCTCGCCGCATCTGGTGGCGCTCTCCGTCTGTGCCGCCGACCGAACGCGAATCGTCTCGCGTTTCACGGCGTCGACGGGCGGCGAAATCTCGCCGTCCCTTCAATAGCCCAAGCCCGTTCACATCTTTCTGGCACCCGGGCGCGGGCGCGCTAAAATGGCGTAACGCCATCCAGGGGGGACGCAACGGGTGCTCGACAAATCCGACAACTACGAAGACCTGTATGCCGGGTTCCGGTGGAATATCCCGGCGCGCTTCAATATGGGCGTCGATGTCTGCGACAAGCACGCCGCGCGCACACCCGACAAGCCTGGCCTGATCGTCGCCGGCCCCGACACCGAAGACGTTACCTACACCTTCCGCGACCTGCGGGCGCTTTCCAACCGGCTTGCCAATCTGCTGATCGCCAAGGGCGTCGGGCGCGGCGACCGCGTCGGTATCTTCCTCAGCCAATCGGTGGAAGCCGCCATCGCCCACGTGGCGGCATGGAAGATGGGCGCTATTTCCATCCCGCTGTTCACGCTGTTCGGCGAGGACGCGTTGTCGTTCCGGCTCAAGGATTCGGGTGCCAAGGCGCTGATCACCGACATCGATCAACTGCACAAGCTGGAAGGCATCCGGGACGACCTGCCGGCGCTGGAGACCGTGCTGGTCGTCGGCGCGAAAAAAGACGGCGGCGATTTCGCCGATTTCTGGAACGCCATGGCGGAGGCCGGCGACACGTTCGAACCGGTCGATACCGCAGCCGAGGACCCGTCGTTCATCTGCTACACGTCGGGCACGACCGGCAATCCCAAGGGTGCCCTGCACGCGCATCGGACCATGTTCGGGCACCTGAGCGGCATGGAGATGTTCCACGACCTGTTCCCCGAACCCGGTGATTTGATGTGGACACCGGCGGACTGGGCCTGGATCGGCGGGTTGATGAACTGCCTGATGTGTTCGTGGCATCACGGCGTCACCAACCTGGCCTACCGGGCCAAGAAGTACGACCCGGAGGAAGCGCTCAGGCTGATGGCCGCGTACGGCGTGCGCAACACCTTCATGCCGCCGACGGCCTTGAACCTGATGCGCCAGGTCCCGGACATCCCGTCCTTCGGCACCGATCTCCGCACCGTCGCGGTCGCCGGCGAGCCCATGGGCGCTGAACTGCTGCAATGGGGCCGCGACAGCTTCGGGCTTACCTTCAACGAATACTATGGCCAGACCGAGTGCAACCTGGTGCTCGCCAACTGCCAGCGGGTGATGGCGGTGAAGCCCGCCCACATGGGCCGCGCCGCGCCCGGCCACGTGGTCGAGATCATCGATGAGGACGGCAACGTTCTGGCGCCGGGCAACGAGGGCGAAATCGGCGTCCGGGCGGCGGGCGATCCGGTTCTGCTTTTGCAGTACTGGAACAACAAGGAGGCATCGGACGCCAAGATCGCCAACGGCTTTTGGCGCATGGGCGACGCCGCGGTGAAGGACGAGGACGGCTACTTCCGATTCGTCGGCCGCGCCGACGACGTCATCACCACCGCCGGCTACCGCGTCGGCCCCGGTGAGATCGAGGACTGCCTGACCAAGCATCCGGCCGTCGCGCTGGCCGCCGCCGTCGGCGTGCCGGACCCGGTGCGTACCGAAGCGATCAAGGTGTTCATCAAGCTCGCGGACGGCCACAACGGCGGCCCCGGCCTGGAGGACGAAATCCGCGCCTACGTGAAGACGCGGCTCAGCCCGCACGAATATCCGCGCCTCATCGAGTTCGTTTCCGAGCTGCCGATGACGGCGACCGGCAAGATCCGCAGGAAGGAACTGCGCGACGCCGAGATCGCCAAACAGGCGGACGCATGAGCACGCGCGCCGACCAGGGCACATACGATTACATCATCGTCGGTGCCGGCTCGGCCGGCTGCGTGCTCGCCAACCGCCTGAGCGAAGACCCGAACACCCGGGTGCTTTTACTCGAGGCCGGCGGCAAGGACAGCTACCACTGGATTCACATCCCCATCGGTTACCTGTTCTGCATGGGCAACCCGAAGACCGACTGGATGATGACCACCGAGCCGTCCGACGGACTCAACGGCCGCGCGCTTCCCTACCCGCGCGGCAAGGTGCTCGGCGGCTGCTCGTCGATCAACGGCATGATCTACATGCGCGGCCAATCGGCCGACTACGACCAGTGGCGCCAGCTCGGCAACACCGGCTGGGGCTGGGACGACGTGCTGCCCTACTTCCGCAAGTCCGAAGACTATCACCTGGGCGCGACCGACACGCACGGCGCCGGCGGCGAGTGGCGGGTGGAGAAACAACGGCTTTCGTGGGAGATCCTCGACACCTTCCTGGAAGCGGCGAAGGAGATCGGCCTGCCCGAATTGAACGATTTCAACTCCGGCGACAACGAGGGCGCGGGCTACTTCGAGGTCAACCAGACCAAGGGCGTGCGCATGAGCACGGCGCGCGCCTTCCTGAAGCCCGTCATGCACCGACCCAACCTCCAGGTACTCACCCACGCGCATACCACGTCGCTGACATTTGAGGGCAAGCGCGTTACGGGCATCGAGTTCGATCTCGACGGCACACCCGCGGTGGCGCGGGCGTCGGGCGAGGTGATCCTGTCGGCCGGCGCCGTCAATACGCCGAAATTGCTGGAGCTGTCGGGCATCGGGCGCGGCGAAGTGCTGTCGAAATTCGACATTCCGGTGCGC